>ENA-OQCX01000349-OQCX01000349.1-human-gut-metagenome-genome-assembly--contig:-NODE-349-length-24109-cov-2.370987_pt1 | contig 24109 bp, 29 predicted proteins | sample MGYA00242762_ERZ504587 | MGnify/ENA primary metagenome ERZ504587 (study PRJEB26092, sample SAMD00036337) | human gut metagenome | host: Homo sapiens | study: EMG produced TPA metagenomics assembly of... | reverse complement strand
TCAACACTTCCTTGTTTATTTCCGAAAGGTCAAACTTGAATATTCGGCAAACTTCTTACCCATCTTGATATTTACGATTTGACTATTTACGATTTACTATTTTTCCTGAAGATAGCCCGGAAAGGCTTTTCCGGTGCTTTCCGATGCTATCCTCTTTATTTTAAGGGTGCAAATTTACAAAAAAGTTAGAGAAAAGAGATTTTTGAGCGGATAATTTTAAGATGAGCCGCCCGCGTCTCTCGCTTTACTTCTTCATTTTCACTTCATACAAGTCGTTTCTGCGATCTTTCAGGTTGCGGACGCTGCCATAGGTATGCAGTTCGTTGAGCAAGTCCAGATCCACATCGGACACCAGAATCATTTCGGTGTTCGGAGTTGCCTCGGCACGCTTTCCGTCGGTAGGGAAAGCGAAGTCGCAGGGGGTGAACACACCCGACTGGGCATACTGTATGTCCATGTTGTGTACACGGGGAAGGTTGCCCACACTGCCTGCTATGACCACAAAACACTCGTTCTCGATGGCGCGGGCATGGGCGCATACCTTAACGCGCGAATAGGCGTTCTGCGTATCGGTAAGGAAAGGAACGAACAGTATCTGCATGCCCTGGTCTGCCATGATGCGCGAAAGCTCCGGGAACTCCACGTCATAACATATCAGCACACCGATTTTGGCGCAGTCCGTATCGAACGTCTGCAAGGATTTGCCGCCACTCAATCCCCAGCTCTTGATTTCGTCGGGAGTGACGTGTATCTTTTCGTACATTTCGTACGTTCCGTCGCGGCGGCAAAGGAAACCTACGTTGTACAAACGTCCGTCCTCTTCCTTGATAAGCGGCATGCTGCCCGTAATGATATTGATGTTGTAGCTGATGGCCAGCTTCACAAACCGCTCTCTGATTTCGTTGGTGTAAGCCGCCAGTCCGCGGATGGCTTCCGACTCTCCCTCGTCATTGAATTTGGCCATCAGCGGCGCATTGAAGTATTCGGGGAAGAGAACGAAGTCGCTCTTGTAGTCGGAAACGGCATCTACGAAGAACTCCACCTGCTCGAACAAATCGTCCAGCGTCTTGTAAGTACGCATCTGCCACTGCACCAGACCGACGCGCACCGTCGTTTTCGGACTTACATACTCCTGTGTAGGCGCCTGGTAATAGATATTGTCCCATTGCAGCAGGCAGGCATAATGCTTGGATTCCTCATCGTTGGGAAGATAGTTGCGCATCACCTTGCGCACATGGAAATCGTTGCTCAACTGGAACGTCAGCACCGGGTCGTATATCTCCTTCTGCTTTACCTTATCTATATATTCCTTAGGGCGCAACTGGTCGGCATACTTATGATAGTTGGGGATGCGCCCGCCAAACATGATGGCTTTCAAATTCAGTGTTTCGCAGATTTCCTTGCGGTATTCGTACATACGGCGTGCCAGGCGCAGTCCGCGGTATTGCGGATGGATAAATACCTCGATGCCGTAAAGGATATTTCCTTTGGGATTGTGCGTATTGAAAGTTTCCTTGCCCGTAACCTGGGCATAGGTGTGGTCGTTCTTCACATCGTCGTAATTCACGATAATGGAGAGCGCACACCCCACTATCTTTTCATCGACCACCGTTACAATCTGCCCTTCCGGAAAGATGCGGATGAGTTTCTCTATCTGCTTGTGCGTCCAGAAAACATCGCTTCCATCCGAATAAACGCGTGTGAATGATTGTGCCAACTGGTCGTAATCTTCTATTTGCAGGTTACGTATCTGTACCTTATTAATTTTAATTTCGTCCATAATTTTTGTGTTATACCTGAGTTTAAAACGGTGCAAAGTTACAGTTTTACTTATACATTAATCCCTATGGGATATGATTTTTTCCTACCTTTGCTGCCAAAACAACATTTATCTCTGTAAACGTTAAATATAGATTGAGATATGCAAAGATTTATCACACTGGCATTCAGTGCCTTGCTTTTGCTATCGCTGAATGCGGCAACTCCCGAAACACATTACACCGTTATTGTTTCACTCGACGGTTTTCGCTGGGACTATCCCGACATGTATAAGACTCCCAACCTGGACCGCATGGCGGCAGACGGGGTAAAGGCCGTGATGCTTCCCTCCTATCCTGCCTCTACGTTTCCCAATCACTATACGCTGGCCACAGGATTGGTTCCCGACCATCACGGCATAATCAACAATACTTTTTGGGATGTAAAGAACAGACGCCAGTATTCTATGGGCGACTCCGCCACCCGCAACAACCCGGAATACTACTTGGGGGAACCGATATGGATAACGGCCCAGAAACAAGGCGTAAAAACCGGCAATATGTACTGGGTAGGCTCGGACATTGCGATTAAAAAATCTCATCCCACTTATTACAGACCTTGGAACGCCAAGCCTTTTCTGACTTTTGAACAACGGATAGACACAGTGCTCACCTGGTTGCAAAAGCCCGAGCCGGAGCGTCCCAGACTCATCATGCTATATTTTGAAGAGCCCGACGGAAGCGGACATCACAACGGTCCGTGCAGTTTGCCTACCGGTGCGGTGGTCCAACACATGGACAGCCTTGTGGGGGTATTAAGAAAAAAGATAGAAGCTCTTCCTTTCGGCAAGGACATCAATCTTATCGTCACGTCGGACCACGGCATGACCGACATTAGTCCCGAACGGGTTGTCAACATAAACGATTATGTAAAACCGGAATGGTGCGAAGTGATAGACGGACGTACACCAACTTCCATATTCTCGAAACCGGAATACCGCGATTCTATCTGCAATGCTCTGAAAAAAGCGGCTCACATCCATGTGTGGAAAAAAGAAGAGATTCCCGCCGAACTGCATTATGGCAGCAGCGACCGTATAGGCGATATCGTAGTGGCTCCGGAACTGGGCTGGCAGTTTACGGACGTGGCACGCGACACCAAAGGCGCTCACGGATATTTTCCCCAAAGCCCCGACATGCAGGTTATGTTTCGGGGCATCGGACCTGATTTCAAGAGAGGTTACATATCCGGAGGATTTGTGAATGTGGACATCTACCCGCTATTGTCGCATCTTCTGCAAATTGTTCCGGAAAAGACGGACGGACAGTTCGAACGGATAAAGGAGATATTACGGTGACAAACAGTTTGCTTATAATCAAACAGATACGTGTACCAGCTTATTCCACGCTTTGGTACGAGCCGTACCTTAGTAAGGTACACGCCGTACCATTAGGTGAAAGTCGTCGTACCACCTAATGGTATGAGCCGTACCACCGGGTGGTAGGCACCAAAGTCCGGGACGTTCAGACACAAAAGGCTGTGCAATTCCTTTCAGATGAACTGCACAGCCTTTTATATTCTGCCGGATTGAAGTTCCTGCGGACTTATTTCTTTTTCTTCCAAAGTTTGGTCATATCTTCCAGCGTCTTGCCTTTCGTTTCGGGTACGAGCTTCCACACGAAGAGGGCGGCTGCCACGCAGATAATCCCGTAAAGGGCATATGCAAACATATGGCCGAACTTATCGCCCATCTCCCCGAGACGCATATTGTACATCGGCAGGAAAGTAGACGAAACAATAAAGTTGAAAATCCATTGGAATGCCACCGCAATGGCTACCGCAGCGCCACGGATGGTGTTCGGGAAGATTTCGGCAATCAGTACCCAGCAGATAGGTCCCCAACTGAACATGAATGAAGCGCTGTAAACCATGATGCTGATAACGGATATTATTGCCGGCAGTCCTGTTACGACGTTGCACATAGCCACACCGAAAGCTCCTATCGCCATACCGACAGAGCCGGAAATAAGCAGCGGCTTGCGTCCCCATTTCTCAACCGTGAACACAGCCAGCAAGGTAAAGAGGATATTGACAACGCCCATGAGCACGGTTTGTACCATTGGATTGGCCATGCCCATCGTTTCGAATATGCGCGGAGCGAAATAAAGCACGGCATTGATGCCGACAGCCTGCTGGAATACGCTCAGCATGATACCGATAAAGATAACCATCCAGCCGTAAGTAAAGAGTCTTTCTGTTTTTTCTTCGGTGGTTGCCTTGATTTCCGCAAGGATTACCTTTGCCTGAGAAGCGCCGTTGATACGGCTCAACACATTCAGCGCCCTTTCGTCCTTACCGCACATGGCAAGATAACGCGGCGTTTCCGGCACCAGCAACACCAACAGAGCAAACAGTCCGGCAGGAACGGCTTCGCTGACGAACATCAGTCGCCACCCCGTCTCCGTGGTCCATGCGGCAGCTTCGGGATTCATTATCTGATTTACTCCGTTAACGAGGTCTATCATCGGATTGGCATGACTGCCCAGAATAAGGAAGTTGACAAAGTAAACCACCAACTGACCGAAGATAATGGCAAACTGATTCCACGACACCAGTGTTCCGCGAATGTTGCTCGGAGCGATTTCGGCAATGTACATCGGACAAATGGCGGAAGCCAGCCCCACACCTATACCGCCCAAGACACGGTAGAAATTGAAAGCCACCAGAAGAGAATAGGAAGGAACGCCATGCTCAAAGAACAGGAATTCGGGGTAATAGGAACCCAGCGCCGACAAGAAGAACAGGATACCTGCCAAAAAGAGAGAGTTTTTACGGCCCAATCCGGATGCAAAAAATCCGGAAACGGCGCTACCTATGATACAGCCTATCAATGCGCTGGATGATGTGATGCCGTGTATCGCGTCTGTGTATTCAAAATCGGCTCCCATGAAGAAAGCTTGAAGTCCCTTTTCTGCGCCGGAGATAACTGCCGTATCGTAACCGAAAAGCAGACCGCCAATGACAGCCACGAGCACAATCGAAAAGAGATAGAGCTTGCTGCCTTTTTCTGTATAATTCATGATAATAGTGGTTAGGAGTTAGTGATTAGCGGTTAGTGATTAGTGATGAGCGATGAGTGATTAATGGTCAGTAATTTAGTGATAATTGCTTATTCCCCATCTTTTATCACTAACCAATAATCGCTAATCACTCATCGCTAACCACTAACCGCTATTTATCAGCAATACATATTTACGATTGCTTCGTACAATTCTTGTTTGCCGCTGGTCTGTTTCGGTTCGCCGTTAGCTTTTGCGTAGCTACGACATCTTCCAGTGTCAGCTTGCCTTCCTCGAATTCCTTACCCTTGCCGCTGTCGAAAGAAGCGTAGCGGTCGGCAAGCATCTTCTTGTAAGGAGACTCTTCGAGCAGTTTGGCTGCGCTTTCCAATGCACGTGCCATTACGTCCATACCTGCGATGTGAGCATGAAGATGTCCTCAAGGTCGGTAGAGTTACGGCGTGTCTTGGCGTCGAAGTTTGTACCGCCATCGCCGAAACCGCCGTTGCGGATGATTTGCATCATGGCTTGTGTCAGCTCGTAGTTGTCAATAGGGAACTGGTCTGTATCCCAGCCGTTCTGGTAGTCACCGCGGTTGGCATCGATAGAACCCAGCATACCGTTGTCTACTGCTACGGCAAGTTCGTGTTCGAAAGTATGGCCTGCCAGTGTGGCGTGGTTCACTTCGATGTTCACTTTGAAGTCTTTGTCCAGACCATGGGCCTTCAGGAAGCCGATAACCGTTTCCGTGTCTACGTCATATTGATGCTTGGTCGGTTCCATCGGCTTCGGCTCAATCAGGAACGTACCCTTGAAGCCGCGTGCACGGGCATAGTCGCGTGCAATGGTCAGCATCTGTGCAAGGTGTTCCTTTTCGCGCTTCTGGTCGGTATTCAGCAAAGACATATAGCCTTCGCGTCCACCCCAGAACACGTAGTTCGAACCGCCCAGTTCGATTGTTGCGTCAATGGCATTCTTGATTTGAACGGCAGCGCGGGCCACAACGTCAAAGTCGGGATTGGTAGCGGCACCGTTCATGTAACGTGCATGGCCGAATACGTTGGCAGTACCCCACAACAGCTTGATGCCTGTTTCCTCCTGCTTTTGCTTGGCGTATGCAACGATGGCTTTCAGGTTTGCTTCGTACTCTTCGATTGTATCGGCCTCGTCGCAGAGGTCAACATCGTGGAAGCAGTAATATTCGATGCCCATTTTCTGCATGAACTCGAAACCAGCATCCATTTTGTTCTTGGCAGCCTGCAGTTTATCGGCATCACCGTTCCAGGGGAAATGCTTCGTTCCACCGCCGAACTGGTCGCCACCCTCTGCACAGAGTGTATGCCACCATGCCATAGAGAACTTCAACCAATCTTTCATCTTCTTGCCCATGATTACTTTTTCCGCATCGTAGTAGCGGAATGCCATAGGATTCTTACTTTCTTTACCTTCGAATTTGATTTTTCCTATTCCGGGAAAATACTCTTTTGTTGCCATAATGATTAAATGTGTTAATGCGGTAATGCGCCGATGTGCTGACAACGGGCACATTACCAGCGGGTTAATTATTACTGTTGTTTTATTTTTGTTTACTTTTTTACTTTCAATATCTGTTTCAATCTTCTTCAAGAAGCATTTTATTCTGTTTCTCTGGAATTTCTTTCCGGTCTGTTTTCCTTTTTATTCGTTGCATAGACGCTCCTCATAAAAAACAGCAATCCAGTTTCAAAAAGAACTTTCCGAAGAATGCAGAATAAAACTTAAGCAGGCCGTAAGCTCTGCATCAGATATTGTTTCCAGCGCGCATAGGCATCGGCATATGCCTGACGGTCGGTTTGTCCGGGCTCGATGATTTCGAGCTTCTCGAGCGTAGCAAAGGCTTCGTTGTTGTCTTTATAGATGCCCGCACCGATACCTGCACCTTTGGCTGCACCTACCGAACCGTCGGTGTCGTACAGTTCGATAACGGCACCCGTTACGCCTGCCAGCGTTTCGCGGAACAGCGGACTGAGGAACATATTGGCTTTGCCGCATGAATTTTCTGTACGGGAATGCCCATCTGCTCCATAATGTCGATACCATACTTGAAAGAGAATACGATACCTTCCTGTGCCGCACGGATAATATGTTGCTTGCCGTGCTGGTTGAAGTTGACTCCTTGAATGGAACAGCCCGTTTCCCTGTTTTCCAGCATACGTTCGGCACCGTTGCCAAAAGGCAGGATGCTGATACCGGCGCTTCCGATAGGCGCCTGGGCGGCAAGAACATTCATGTCACTGTAAGAAATGCCTTCGGGAGCAACGGTGCGCTTCACCCACGAGTTGAGGATACCCGTACCGTTGATGCACAAAAGTACGCCGAGGCGGGTTTGTTCCGTCGTGTGATTGACGTGCGCAAAGGTATTGACACGCGATTTCGGGTCGTAGTTCACCTCACCGTTTACACCGTAAACCACCCCCGAAGTACCCGCTGTGGATGCTATTTCACCGGGGTTGAATACGTTCAGCGACAATGCGTTGTTGGGTTGGTCGCCGGCACGGTATGTGACAGGCGTTCCCTCTTTCAGCCCCAACTCCTGTGCGGCAGCGGCGTTTACACGGCCTTGCTCGGAGAATGTAGGTCTGATGTCGGCTATCAGCGAGGAATCGAAACCGTAATATTTCATCAGGAAGTCTGCTACCCGGTTGTTCTTGAAATCCCAGAACATGCCTTCGGACAGTCCGGAAACTGTAGTGCAGATTGTGCCGCTCAGTTTCATGGCAATATAATCGCCCGGCAGCATAATCTTGTATATCTTTTCATAGACAGCCGGTTCATTCTCCTTTATCCAGGCAAGTTTGGACGCGGTGAAGTTACCCGGAGAGTTGAGCAGATGCGAGAGGCATAACTCCTCGCCCAGCGTTTCAAATGCTTTTTGTCCGTAAGGAACGGCTCTGGAATCGCACCAGATGATTGCAGGACGCAATACCTTTTGGTCTTTGTCCACGCACACCAATCCGTGCATCTGGTAAGAGATACCGATGGCTTTGATGTCTGCCGCATCCACACGCGCATCCGCCAATACGGCTTGCGTTGCCAGCTTCAGGTTTTCCCACCAGTTTTCAGGGTTCTGTTCCGCCCATCCCGGCTTCACGGCTATGATTTCCGCTTCCGTCTTCGGGAAGAATGCGGAAGATACGCACTTACCGCTTTCTGCATTTACCAAGCTCGCTTTAACGGACGAGCTGCCGATGTCATATCCTAATAAATACATGTCTTTGAGTTTATATTGTTAAATTTTCGATTTATTCCGTATCAGGTTTTGAATTCAGGTGTCTTGCCTACCGCCTTACCTTATTATATATCTTCTTGTCGAACCGGTAATACCGTGCCGCACGATGGGCAACTCCTTGCTGCTTCTCTTCCAAAGGAACCACATACTCCATAAGAGCTATCTTTTTGTGGAAATTGCGCACATCTATCTGTTTCCCGTACAAGAGTTCATACAGCGTACGGAGCTGGGATGCGGTGAACTTACGCGGAAGCAGGTCGAAAAGAGAGGACGGGTTGAACTCGATATACTGGCGGATGTAGGTTATCGCCTCTTTTATGATAAGGTTGTGGTCGAAAGCCAGTGCCTTGATATCCGGCAAGGCAACCCAATTTGCCATATACTCATCCAGACCGCGGTTGAGCGTACGGTCTATCTTTACGAGAGAAAGATAAGCGATGGTCACGATACGCTCTACTTTGGACTGCATGGCACGTTCCAGCCAATGCACGTCTCTGGGGTCTTTGGTGCGGTTCTTGGAGCCGAACGCCTTGAACTGCATCAGATTTACGTTCTTAAGTCCCGTCAGTTCATTCAGAACCCGCTGGGCAGCTTCGTCCAAATCTTCGTCCATATAGATCAAACTGCCGGGCAACTTCATATCATGGAAGACTTCACCCTCTTCTTCTCCGGCACGTTTAACCAGCAAGACTTTCAACTGCTCTCCGTCAAAACCAATCACCACACAGTCTACCGAAATATGATTGTTTGCCAACGGCGTATTTTGTTCCACGTTTTGCATAATATTTTCGTTTAAGCGCTGCAAATATAATGAGGTTTTTCAAATATGCAATAAGTAAAAAGGATATTTTTATAATGTTATAAAGCATTATTTTTCAAATATATACATATCGTATATGTTACAATATCATCTTATTGTGTTATCGTATAAAATACAATATGTAATTTAAATCCGTCGCAGCAAGGGGTAATTGTAGCAAATACAATAACTATGAAGTACCTAATTCTTAAGGATTTCTATATCCGTACATTTATCTTGCCAGTGGGATACATATTGTATTGCAGATGTATGTGAAAAAGGTACATTGCACAAAAAACGCCCTTTTGTGCGGTGATTATCAGAAAAACCTATACCTTTGCACCACTTTTTATTAAACACTAAAAATTAATGAAGATGAAAGCATTTGTATTTCCGGGTCAAGGCGCCCAATTCGTAGGAATGGGTAAAGACCTGTACGAAAATTCGGCTTTGGCCAAAGAACTTTTTGAAAAAGCAAATGATATCCTCGGATATCGTATTACAGATATCATGTTCAACGGTACAGACGAAGATTTGCGCCAGACCAAAGTAACACAGCCTGCCGTATTCCTTCACTCCGTAATCTCCGCACTCTGCATGGGCGATGACTTTAAACCCGAAATGACCGCCGGCCACTCACTCGGTGAGTTCTCCGCATTGGTTGCTGCTGGTGCGTTAAGCTTTGAAGACGGCTTGAAGCTGGTTTATGCCCGTGCCATGGCTATGCAGAAAGCCTGTGAGGCACAGCCTTCTACAATGGCTGCCATTATCGCTTTGCCGGATGAAAAAGTGGAAGAAATCTGTGCACAGGTTAGTGCCGAAGGTGAAGTTTGCGTAGCTGCCAACTACAACTGTCTGGGACAAATCGTTATTTCCGGTTCTATCGAAGGCATCAACAAAGCTTGCGAACTGATGAAAACTGCCGGAGCGAAACGTGCTTTGCCTTTGAAAGTAGGCGGTGCATTCCACTCTCCGTTGATGAACCCTGCCAAAGTTGAACTGGAAGCGGCTATCAACGCAACCGAGTTCCACACTCCGAAGTGCCCTGTATATCAGAATGTGGATGCCCTTCCTCATACCGACCCAGCTGAAATCAAGAAAAATCTTGTTGCACAACTGACAGCTTCCGTACGCTGGACTCAAACAGTCAAGAATATGGTTGCCGATGGTGCTACCGACTTTACGGAATGCGGTCCGGGTGCAGTATTGCAAGGACTTATCAAGAAAATCGACGGCAATGTATCGGCTCACGGCATTGCATAACCGATAAAAAACAGTTAAACGCGAAAGGGGGCTATCCAAAAAAACGATAGTCCCTTTTTCATTTTTTCAGGATATACTTATGTCGAAATCGGAAGAATTCAGAAAAGCTTTGGACGTTCCCATCCGTAATCTGTCGGTAGACGTGTTGGTACGGGAAATTTGTCATCAGCCGGAATGCTTCGAAGCTATGTATCGGCTGATGTCGGACGAAAAACAAAGTGTTGCATGGCGGGCGACATGGGTATGCGAGAAGCTGAGCGAAATACATCCAGCCTGGTTTATCCCGCTGTACGATGACCTCGTCTACCGTTTATCGGATTGCAAACATCAGGCTCCCAAACGCCTGTTTGCTGTCTATATTATACAATCTGCCGGTAACCGTTCCCGTTTCCGTTGAACTGCTTAATTATTCTCTGGACCATATGTTATCCCTGCAGGAAAGCATCGGCGTACAATCCCTTTCCATACGCATGGCTTACCGGCTTTGTAAACACGAACCGGAGCTGTTAAGTGAATTAAAACTTATATTGGAGCATGCCAATACCGAATTTTATTCGACTGGTGTCAAAACTGCCATTCGGAACATCCTGAAGAAAATAAAGAAATAACAGTTCTACCGCCCTTGATAACAACTTAATAAATAAAAAAATCCCCTTCTTTTCTTTTTTATCTCCTATTTTCCCTTACCTTTGTCACCGTAAAGACAAAGGGGTGCCCCGACGGGCTGAGATTATACCCTCGAACCTGATGCAGTTAGTACTGCCGTAGGAATTGGATATTTTTTCTTCTTAGAACTTACCTTAACGGTACTTCTTTGTATTTACTTCCATTGTTTTATTTAATAGAAACAGAAACATGAAAGTATCAATCAACAACAAGGAAGTGGAAACCGATGCCGTTACCCTCTTACAACTCACAACCGAGCTTTCCTTACCGGCGCAGGGCGTGGCCGTTGCTGTCAATAACCGTATGATTCCACGTACGGAATGGGCGGATTATGCTCTGTCCGAAGGAATATCCATCGTAATAATAAAAGCTGCCTGCGGCGGATAGGCTATGGAAAAGGTTCAGTTCATTACACATTATACCGAAAGGTATTCTTACCTCGACTCCGCCCGCATGGCTTTGGAAGGCGGTTGCCGCTGGATACAGCTACGTATGAAAGATGCGGCGGAAAACGAAATACTGCCCGTAGCCGCGGAAGTGCGAAAACTCTGCAACGATTATGGCGCCATATTCATCATCGACGACCACGTGGAACTGGTAAAAGAAATCCGGGCTGACGGCGTACATCTCGGCAAGAACGACATGCCTGTTGCCGAAGCGCGGCGCATACTCGGAGAGGAATATATCATAGGCGGTACAGCCAACACGTACGAAGACGTAAAGAAACATTGGCTCGACGGAGTAAATTACATCGGCTGCGGACCGTTCAGATATACCACCACCAAGCAGAAACTCAGCCCTATTCTGGGTTTGGAAGGATATAAAGAAATTATCCGTCAAATGCGGGCGGATAATATCAACCTGCCTATCGTCGCTATCGGCGGGATTACTTTTGCCGATATTTCGTCTGTCATGCAGACAGGCGTCACGGGCATCGCCCTTTCGGGCACGGTGCTGCGGGCGGATAATCCGATGGAAGAGATGCAAAGAATTCTTACGGAAACCAATCAGACAGGCAAAATCAACCAAACAGCCAATTACTGAAATAACAAATAAAAAAAGATATGGAGAAATTAATCATTGCGGGACGCGAATTCAACTCCCGTCTGTTTTTGGGAACAGGAAAATTCAATTCCAATGAAATCATGGAACAGTCCATTCTGGCATCCGGTACGGAAATGGTAACGGTAGCATGAAGCGTATAGAACTGGATAATGAAGAAGACGATATGCTGAAACATATCCGTCATCCGCATATCCAGCTTCTGCCCAATACTTCCGGCGTGCGCACTGCCGAAGAAGCCGTGTTTGCCGCGCAAATGGCACGCGAAGCATTCGGAACGAACTGGCTGAAACTGGAAATCCACCCCGACCGCGTTACCTTCTTCCCGACTCCACCGAAACCTTGAAAGCTACGGAAGAGCTGGTGAAACTGGGGTTCATAGTCCTTCCTTATTGCCAGGCAGACCCCACGCTTTGCAAACGTCTGGAAGAAGCCGGAGCCGCTACCGTCATGCCACTGGGTGCGCCTATCGGCACGAATAAAGGATTACAAACCCGTGACTTCCTTCGGATTATCATTGAGCAGGCAAACGTTCCGGTGGTGGTAGATGCCGGTATCGGTGCTCCCAGCCATGCCGCCGAAGCAATGGAAATGGGCGCTTCTGCCTGCCTGGTCAACACTGCCATTGCCGTAGCGGGCAATCCCGTAACTATGGCCGAAGCTTCAAGCAAGCCGTAGAAGCCGGACGCACGGCCTATGAAGCTGGATTGGGACTGCAAGCCGACAATTTTGTGGCGGAAGCCAGTTCGCCTCTCACTGCATTTCTCGATGAATGACACACATTATATAATATAAGCTATGAAATCAAGAATAAAATATCCCCGCTCGGAGAAAGTATATCTGCCGGGAACAATCTATCCGGAACTTCGCGTAGGTATGCGCAAAGTAGAGCAAGTGCAGTACAACCTTTGCAGGCGAAGAAAAAGTCATTACTCCCAATCCGGACATTTACATTTATGACACCAGCGGCCCGTTCAGCGACCCCGATATAGAAATCGACCTTAAGAAAGGGCTGCCCCGTCTGCGCGAACCCTGGATTCTGCACCGCAACGATGTGGAGCAACTGCCGGAGATTACCTCGGAATACGGCCGCATGCGCCGTGACGACAAGTCGCTCGACCACCTGCGCTTTGAACATATCTCACTACCCTATCGTGCCAAACAGGGCAAATGCTGCACGCAGATGTATTACGCCAAGCAGGGCATCATCACCCCCGAAATGGAATATGTGGCAATCCGCGAGAACATGAACTGTGCCGAATTGGGGATAGAAACGCATATCACTCCCGAATTTGTCCGCCGGGAAATAGCGGAAGGCCGTGCCCTTCTTCCCGCCAACATCAATCACCCCGAAGCCGAGCCCATGATTATCGGCCGTAACTTCCTGGTAAAAATCAATACGAATATCGGTAATTCCGCCACCACTTCAAGCATCGACGAAGAAGTGGAAAAGGCCCTTTGGAGCTGTAAATGGGGCGGTGACACCCTGATGGATTTATCTACCGGAGAAAATATCCACGAAACACGTGAATGGATTATCCGCAACTGTCCGGTTCCCGTAGGTACGGTTCCCATTTATCAGGCATTGGAGAAAGTGAACGGCAGAGTGGAAGACCTCACGTGGGAGCTCTACCGCGATACCTTGATTGAACAGTGCGAACAAGGCGTGGACTACTTCACCATACACGCTGGTATCCGCCGCCACAACGTACACCTGGCCGACAAGCGTCTGTGCGGCATCGTGAGCCGCGGCGGAAGCATCATGAGCAAATGGTGTCTGGTGCACGACCGCGAAAGCTTTCTGTACGAACATTTCGACGACATCTGCGATATATTGGCGCAATACGATGTAGCCGTTTCTTTGGGCGACGGCCTGCGTCCCGGCTCTACGTACGATGCCAACGACGAAGCGCAGTTTGCCGAACTCGATACCATGGGCGAACTTGTGCTCCGCGCCTGGGCAAAAAACGTGCAGGCTTTTATCGAAGGGCCCGGACACGTGCCCATGCACAAGATTAAGGAGAATATGGAACGCCAGATAGAGAAATGCCACAATGCGCCGTTCTACACGCTCGGCCCCTTGGTTACGGACATTGCACCGGGCTACGACCATATCACTTCGGCTATCGGTGCGGCGCAAATCGGCTGGCTGGGCACGGCCATGCTGTGCTACGTCACCCCGAAGGAGCACCTTGCACTGCCCGACAAAGAAGATGTGCGCACAGGTGTCATCACCTATAAGATAGCCGCCCATGCCGCCGACCTTGCCAAAGGACCACCCCGGCGCACAAGTACGAGACAACGCCCTGAGCAAGGCACGCTATGAGTCCGCTGGAAAGACCAGTTCGACCTGTCGCTCGACCCCGAACGGGCACAGACTTATTTCCGGGCCGGACATCACATCGACGGAGAATACTGCACGATGTGCGGGCCTAACTTCTGCGCAATGCGGTTGTCAAGGGAACTGGGAAAGAAAAAGGAATAACTTGTCAGGCTGGAATACAGAGACAACAGATTTATTTTCACGTCTTTGTATTCTATCCGTTTCATTAGCGAATTATTTTTATCATAGAATAAAATGTTTTCAGACGAATTAGAGAAAATATCCTGGGAAGAAACGACCCGGCGCATCAATGCCAAAACAGATGCAGACGTGCGTCGTGCCCTATCCAAAGAACATTGTGACGTAGAGGATTTTATGGCACTCATCTCACCGGCTGCGTCCCCTATCTGGAAACAATGGCACGTTTAAGCAAGAAGTACACGGAAGAGCGTTTCGGAAAAACGATTTCCATGTTTGTGCCGTTGTATATTACGAACTCCTGTACCAACTCGTGCGTGTACTGCGGTTTCCACATCAGCAATCCCATGCCCCGCACCATACTGACGGAAGAGGAGATTGTAAACGAATACAAGGCTATCAAGAAGCTCGCGCCTTTTGAAAACCTGCTGCTGGTTACGGGTGAAAATCCTGCCAAAGCCGGTGTTCCGTACATCGCCCGCGCGCTCGATTTGGCAAAACCTTATTTCAGCAACCTGAAGATTGAGGTAATGCCCCTGAAAGCCGAAGAGTATGCCGAGTTGAAAGAGCATGGCATGAACGGCGTTATCTGTTTTCAGGAAACCTACCACAAGGCAAACTATAACATTTATCACCCGCGCGGCATGAAGTCCAGATTCGAATGGCGTGTCAACGGTTTCGACCGCATGGGGCAGGCAGGCGTACATTCCATCGGCATGGGTGTGCTGATAGGTCTGGAGAAAGAATGGAGAACGGATATCTGTATGATGGCGTATCACCTGCGTTATCTTCAGAAGCATTACTGGAAAACGAAATACAGCGTCAACTTCCCGCGTATGCGTCCTTCGGAAAACGGCGGTTTCCAACCCAATGTGGTAATGAGCGACCGCGAACTGGCACAAGTTACATTTGCCATGCGGATATTCGACCATGATGTGGACATATCCTACTCTACCCGCGAACCGGCTTTCATACGCGACCACATGGCCACTCTGGGAGTCACTACCATGAGCGCGGAAAGCAAAACGGAACCGGGCGGATATTACAGCTATCCGCAGACTTTGGAGCAATTCCACGTCAGCGACGAGCGCAAGGCCGTAGAAGTAGACAAAGCCTTAAAGAGTTTAGGACGCGAACCCGTATGGAAAGACTGGGATGCCAGTTTCGACCTGAAACGGGTTTAAATCCCTTTTTCATAGTTTATAATTCTCATCATGACCCGATACAGCAGACAAATTTCCCTTCCCGAAATCGGAGAAGGCGGACAGGAAAAACTGCATAAGGCAAGAGTTCTGATAGTAGGCGCAGGCGGACTTGGTTCCCCTGCCGCCTCTACCTTGCAGGTGCAGGAGTAGGTACAATAGGTTTGGCGGACGATGATACGGTCGGTATCAGCAACCTGCAACGCCAGATATTGTATACGGAGAACGAAGTAGGACAGCTTAAGGTACACTGTGCCGCCCAAAGATTGCGGGCTTTGAACGGTAATATAGAAGTGCACGCCCACCCTTTTCGCCTCAACCGGGAGAATGCCCGCCGTCTGATTGCCGATTATGACATCATTGTAGACGGATGCGACAACTTCTCCACCCGTTATCTGATTAGCGACAGTTGCAGCGCACTGCACAAACCGTATGTGTACGGTGCCATCCAGGGCTTTGAAGGGCAAGTCTCCGTATTCTGTTACGGTGATCGGCCAGGACATACAGGGATTTGTTTCCCGACGAAACCGCAACATTGCAGATGCCCGCTCCCGACAATTCCGTCATAGGCGTTACTCCTGCGTGGTAGGCAGTGTGGAAGCAAGCGAAACGCTGAAGCTCATTTGCGGCTACGGCGAGGTTTTGGCCGGAAAACTATGGACTGTCGATTTAAGAACCATGCAATCATTCGTTCTTTTACTGTAAAATACCTCGGAAAACATGAAACTGATAACAATTACCCAGCCTGCATTCTTTGAGGGAGAAGCCGAAGCAATCACTTCCCTGTTCGATGCAGGACTTGAGATACTGCATCTCCGGAAACCCGGCGCTTCTTATGAAGACATGGAACAATTATTGAACCGGCTTCCGCCTGAATATCTGAAACGCATCGTCACACACGAGCATTTCCAACTGGCGTCTTTCCGAAATTTGAAAGGCATTCATCTGAACGGACGCAACCCGACAGCACCGGCAGGCTTCACCGGACACATCAGCCGTTCCTGCCATTCGCTGGAAGAAGTCGCCAAATACAAAGCAACATGCGATTACGTATTTCTCAGTCCCATATACGACAGCATTTCCAAAGAAGGATATCCCTCTGCTTATACTACCGACAGTTTGCAAAAGGCGCGGCAGGCAGGCATTATAGACGCTAAAGTAATGGCATTGGGCGGCGTTACGGCAGCGCATTTCCCTGAAATCAGCTCATTGGGCTTCGGCGGTGCGGTCCTTTTGGGAGATATATGGAAACGGACGGGAACGGATTTTATCGGGCATTTCAAGGAATTGCTCCATGCGGCGTCTTTATTTTAACCATCAAATATTTTATTATCATGTCGACTATTCCGGTCATTCTCACCATTGCCGGCTCCGACTGCTCCGGCGGTGCAGGCATACAAGCGATATTAAAACGATTTCCGCGCTCAAAGGATATGCTGCCTCTGTCATTACTGCCGTTACGGCACAAAACACAATGGGGGTTCAGGCTGTATGCCCTATCCCACCGGACATTGTCCGTGCACAGATAACATCCGTCATGGATGATTTGCAGCCTGTCGCTATCAAGATAGGAATGGTGCACAATGCCGCTATCGTGCACACCGTAGCGGAGTGTTTGCAAAAATTCCGGCCTCGTTTTGTCGTTTATGACCCCGTTATGGTATCCACCAGCGGGCGAAAGCTAATGACGGAAGATACCGTGCGCACCATTCAAGAGGAGTTGTTTCCTCTCTGTTCCCTGATAACCCCCAATTTGGGCGAAGCGTCCCTGCTCCTTTCAAATCCCGTTACGGATATAGAGGAGATGAAACTGGCCGCCTGTGAATTAGCAAACCGCTATCACTGCGCCGTACTGGTAAAGGGCGGTCACTTATCCGGCAATACAATGTGCGATGTACTGTACAACAACGGCCGTTTCAGCCTGTTCGAACAGCAAAAAATAGAGAGCCGCAACCTTCACGGTACGGGATGCACGCTTTCCTCCGCCATCGCTGCCTTTGCCGCCCGCAACAACGGACTTGAAGAAGCTGTCCGTCAAGCCAAAGTTTATATAAGCAAAGCAATTTGTCATGGTAAAGACCTGCATATAGGACATGGAAACGGACCTTTGTGCCATTTCTTTTCCGGGGAAATTAATTTTGTTCCCTTAAATTCCACCGAAGAAGTTATCAGAAAATTCCCCCACAAACAACAAGCGGAATATAGAGAGGAAAACTTTCAAGGAGAAACTTCATAATTAAAGCCCGAAATACTTGACAAGGGGTATCTTGATTTCGTATATTTGCATATCGGACAATTGATAACATTAACCTAAAACTTAGCAAATGACAAAATCTACTTCTTCCTTTTCTGAATTGGCGCAAATGTATTTCCCCGGTTGCGCTACTCCCAAAAATGCAGTGCGATGTCTGCAACGCAGCATCAAAAGATGTACAAAATTGGCAACATTGTTGGCAAAAACCGGCTATCTTCCTTACAATCACCGCTGGCTTTCGCCCAAGCAGCAAATGCTTATATTCGAGAATTTGGGTGACCCATACCCTGATTAAGTTCCTAAAACGACATAAAAAACGGCATTTCACACAGTGATTTGCCGTTTTTTTTGTACTTATATTTCCATAATTTCATTTATAGTCTTAAAACGCCTATTAATAAATTATGAAACAATTGTAAGCTTCCGGTAAAGTGCGTATTGCAAAATAAAAGAATTAGTCCCGACTCGGTACGATTCGTTCAGATTCGCCTCCGAATCGGGACTAATAGCATCAAATTATATCAATTCGGAACTGATTTGTTATGATTTCGCCCAGTTCCGTGGAAGAAGTTCTGTCATATCCTTTTTATCCCTTTCATAATATGGTATTTTCCTGAGTACGTCCTCCATCCATTCTCTAGGATCAACTCCGGCAGACTTGCAGGTTCCGATAAGGGAATATACAATGGCCGCTCTGTATGCCGATGCGTCGTTGCCACAGAACAGATAGTTTTTCCTACCCAAAGCCAACGGCCTTATCACATTCTCAATGAGATTGTTGTCGATATTCACCCTACCGTCATTTACATATCTGGAGAGTCTAGGAAGAAGTGAGAAGGTGTATTCTATAGCCTTTCCGGTACGCTCTTAGGCAGCACCTTAAGGTATGCATCCTGCATCCACCTTTCAAATTCCAGTATCACAGGGTAAGACTCCCGGATACGTTTTTCCCTGCGTTCTTCCATGGAAAGCCCGGCTTCGTCAGCCTCAGATTCGACTTTGTACAGTTTGCCTATATGGTATAATGCCTGTGTAGCCAGTGCCCTGTTCTCGTCAAGTGCTTCCGTAAACTTTCTCCTTGCATGGGCCCAACAGCCAAACAGCGTGATACCTTTCACCCGTTCGAACTGTTCGTAGCATCATAGCCGTCGCACTGCGCAAGCCCGGCATAATTGCCGAGGAGTTCACGGGCAACCTTTCCACTACGGCTGCCACGGTCATAATGGAACACGACATCTCCGGTGATGCCGTCACGCAGGCACCACTCATAACCTTTTTTCGTCTTATGCTTTTCGTTGTCAATAACAGGAATCACACTCTCGTCTATCTGTATATATTCACTCGAGAGTATCTGCTTCTTAAGGAGATTATAGAGAAGCCTCAGCTTTTCCACAGCCGCTTCATACCATCCGCCCATAGTTGAGTCACTGATGGTTATGCCGGACTCACGGTACTGTTTTATAAGGCGGTAGAATGGCAGATGATACATGAACTTTCCGATGATAATGTCTGTCAGTACGGATGCTCCTGCTATACATTTGCCCACAGGAACCAAAGGAAGCGGACTGATAAGGATATGCCTCTCTTCCGGGTGCTTTTCCTTGAGTTCTGATTTTCTTATTACCTTGTGGCGGATAGTCTTTACTATATAGACTTTTTCCGGGATACGTTCCAGACGAAGAGTCTCTTCGGTTCCGATTTCAACGAAATCGTCTTTAAGCCCACCGGCTGTACCTTCAGGGTAAAGATTGATTTCCTTTACAGGCAACAGGGAGGTATCAAGAGGCTTGCGGACAGGTTTATCTTTGACCTTGATTGTTCTTGTCATCTCTTCTTCTGCCTTGCGTGTTTCCTCCTCAAGTCCGGCCTTCTCATCGGGAGACATTTCCTGCTGTGTAAACAGCGACAGCTGGTTTGGGTCAAGAGGAAGATTCTTCTCACTCATACGGCCGAACATCTTCTTCCTAAGCCAATAAAGGGATTGCTCCAGGGATGCCACTTTCCCCGAAAGTACATCATTTTCCTTGCGAAGCCTTTCATTCTCCTGTATTATTGCCTTTATCTGTTCTTCCGTAAACATCTGTATTCCATTATATTATTATAGTCTAAAGATAATAAAATATGCTGGAATACACAACATTACAGTGTATTAAATACCGGTTATTTTCGAAGTTTCCTCAGGCTTTCAAGTCTGTTTTTACGTGAATCTCCGGATTCTATAATACCCTCCACAATCATTACAAGATCACGCCATTCTATCCCTTCGCAGATGTTGTTATTACTAAAGGAGCCGGGCTTGCCAAATGTACCGGCCTCCAAAAGTTTGGAATAGAGTACCATTCCACCTGCTTCCCAGTGGAGAAGCTTAATACGGTTGCGTGCCCTGTTCATAAAGATATACACGTTCCCGTTACACGGATCATGCCCCATCACATCGGTAACTATACCACTGAGTGTATGAAAACTCTTCCGCATATCCGTCGGACGGTTGTACAGCAGATAATGAAGACTGTCGTTAAGGTTAAACATGGCTGCAGGCTTGAATGATTGAATAAAGTTCCTGTGGGCTGAGCTCTCCCTGAATACGTATTGCATCTCCTTTTGATGTACGTATCTCTATACTTTTAAATCCGGATGACGATTCACCTTTGGACTTACGGCCGTTCTGACCGGCAAATGACGGGACAGGAATAAATGTGCCGCTTTGTCCCAGTTCTATAAAATCGCCTTTGGAAGTATTGTCGGACGACTGTTCTTCTGCATAACGGGACTTGCTGTCATACAATCTCCAGACAGGGATATTGAGTTCCGCCAACCTTGATTTATAAGTTACTTTGTATGCCTTGCAGTACATAATAATTTCTGCAACTTCTTCTCGTGTCATCATAAATTTCGTTTTTGGGCACAAAGATACTGATGGAAGGAGTTGCAGAAAATACGTGGATTACCGGAGGCTTACAAACAATTTATTAATAAATTTTCAAAAATTGTAGTAAAATTCAAAATACATTCGTTTATAGGAATGTATTGACTGTATAATCGTTTTACTTTTCTGCATAGCGATGCTTTGTTTGAATTCTTTATTTATATGGAATTGTATAAAAACAACCACATATTATTTATTTTCGCCCTATGAAAACGAGGGCATTGCAAATGTAACCATTTTAGGCATTTACTGATAAAAAACTATTAACATATAAATCTGTAATAGAGTTTATTTTATCTGTAATTCATCTACCGAAAGCTACCTCTTATCTCCCTACCTTTGTATCCGAAAAGAATGTCTAATCCAATCAAACTGCATTAAAAATGAAAAATGTTCTGATTTTATCATCCAGTCCGCACCGTAACGGAAACTCCGATACGACGTGCAATGAATTTATGCGCAAGGCCATGAAACGTACAATCATTTTAACCGCAATTTTTCTCTTTCTCGCCAATGCAGCAAAGAGCTATGCCCAAAAAGATGCCGACAACTTCTATAAGAATCCGGCAATACGTACCGAATCCGTCTCTTTCCAAAATCTTTATAAGATGAAAGTCGGCGCTGCGCTTTTTCTGCCCCAAGACATGAAAGCAGATGTAAAATATCCCGCTATCATCGTCGGTCACCCAATGGGTGCGGTGAAGGAGCAGAGTGCTAACCTCTATGCTACGAAAATGGCGGAACGGGGGTTCGTAACCCTTTCCATAGACCTTACTTATTGGGGAGAAAGCGGTGGAGAAGCACGTAATGCGGTTTCTCCCGACATGTACGCGGAAACGTTCAGCGCCGCTGTTGATTTTCTGGGAACAAGAACTTTTGTCGACCGTGAACGTATCGGGACTATCGGCATTTGCGGCAGCGGAAGTTTTGCCGTCAGTGCAGCCAAGATAGACCCCCGTTTGAAAGCTGTCGCTACGGTAAGCATGTACGACATGGGGAGTGCCGCCCGCAACGGACTGAAAAAAGCACTTATGCCGGAACAGCGTAAACAGATTCTTTCTGAAGCCGCCGAACAGCGCTACGTGGAATTTCAGGGAGGCGAAGTGAAATACACAGGCGGCACGATGCACGAACGTCCGGATGCATCCAATCCCATACAACAAGAATTTTATGATTTCTATCGTACCGAACGTGGCGAATACACCCCGAAAGGTGCATCTCCCGAAACTACCACCCACCCTACACTGACCAGTAACGTGAAGTTCATGAACTTCTATCCTTTTAATGACATCGAAACGATTTCTCCCCGCGCACTGCTTTTCATCACTGGCGATACGGCACACTCTCGTGAGTTCAGCGAAGATGCATATGTCCGTGCTGCCGAACCCAAAGAACTGTACATCGTACCCGGTGTAGGACACGTAGACCTATATGACCGCACCGGCCTGATTCCTTTTGATAAGCTGGAGGATTTCTTCCGGAAAAACCTGAAATAAAAAAACGGCCATAAGACTTTTCAGCAACAATAGCAATTTATTATTATTGGAAAAACATTTCTAAAGGGTTTAAAAGGGGACTGCGGCGGCGGACGCCCGTTGTATCTTTGCATAGTCATTAAAAATAAATGGCATTAGTAAACCTTATTTTTTTAACCTTTTAAACTTTAACAATTATGGCTTTACAGTATGTAGTAACCAAAAGAGTATTCGGCTTTGACAAGACGAACACAGAAAAGTATGTAGCGAAATCTGTCGGTTCGGGTAAAATGAACTTCGACAAAATGTGTGAAAAGGTCAGTCGTTTGTGCGGCATTCACCGCAAAGTGGTGGATTTGGTGGTAAGCGGTTTGGTAGATATGATGGCGGAAGATATCGACGACGGCAAGACCATACAAATGGGTGAATTCGGATTGTTCCGTCCCACAATTAAAACCAAAAGCGCGAGCACGGAAGATGCCGTTAAGGCAAGCAATATCCTTTCAAAACGTATCGTGTTTACACCGGGAAAGATATTCAACCGCATGCTGAATGAGATGAGCGTTACCCGTTCCGTACCTGTAGACACCGACTATACGGACGGCAGCAGCAGTAGCGGGAACAATGGCAGTGGCGGTTCCGGCAACGGCGGCGAAGAAGAAAACCCGTTAGGCTGATTGTCATAGAGACAGCAAATTGCCTTTTCTTGAAAACAAAGTTGAAGCAGCGGTATCCACTCCGCTGCTTTTTTTGTTGCATATACCTGCCATTATTTAATATTATCTATTATTTTTGCAGAAACAATCATAATAAACAGCTATCTATCATGGAAAAAGCCAAAGTATATTTTTCAGACTTACGCACCTCTCCCACCTCTAACCTTTTAGATAAGATGGAACGTCTGCTTAAACGTGCAGGCATCGGACAGCTTCCTTTAAAAGACAGTTTTACCGCTATCAAGATACATTTCGGCGAACCGGGCAATCTGGCGTATATCCGTCCTAATTATGCCGCCCGCATGGCAAATCTGCTCCGCAGTTTCGGAGCCAAACCTTTTCTGACGGATTGCAATACGTTGTATTCCGGACGTCGCTCCAATGCGGTAGACCATTTGCAGAGCGCCATGGAGAACGGCTTCAATCCTATATCCGCCCAATGCCAGGTGATTATTGCCGACGGACTAAAAGGTACGGACTACAGAGAAATACCGGTAGACGGAGAATACTGCCCTGCTCCCAAGATAGGTACTGCCATTGCCGATGCGGACATAATCATCAGCATGAACCATTTTAAAGGCCATGAACAGGCCGGATTTGGCGGCGCTCTGAAAAACCTCGGGATGGGATGCGCCAGCGTAGGCGGTAAACTGGAATTACATTGTGCCTCACAGCCTCGTATCGATACGGAGGCTTGTAAAGGCTGTAACATCTGTGTAAAGCACTGCGCTCACGATGCCATCCATTTGAATAACAACCGAAAGGCCGAAATTGATTACGAGCGTTGTGTAGGTTGCGGGCAATGTGTGGCTCTTTGCCAGTACGACGGTGCCGTAATGGGCGAAGGTGATACTTCCGAGCGATTGAATTACAAGATCGACGAGTACACGAAAGCCGTATTAGCAGACAAGCCCCATTCCATATTAGTTTTATCATGAACGTATCTCCGGAATGCGATTGCTGGAATCATAACGATGCCGCCATCATCCCCGATTTGGGTATCGCCGCATCTTTCGATCCGGTGGCCTTGGATAAGGCTTGCGCCGATATGGTTATCAACGCTCCTATCATCGGAGGTAATAAATTAGCCGAGACTCATCCTCACGAACACCTTGAGGGAGAGGATAAATTCCATTTGAT
>ENA-OQCX01000347-OQCX01000347.1-human-gut-metagenome-genome-assembly--contig:-NODE-347-length-24195-cov-2.556423_pt1 | contig 24195 bp, 23 predicted proteins | sample MGYA00242762_ERZ504587 | MGnify/ENA primary metagenome ERZ504587 (study PRJEB26092, sample SAMD00036337) | human gut metagenome | host: Homo sapiens | study: EMG produced TPA metagenomics assembly of... | reverse complement strand
TATGGGCAGCCTCGTTATAAACCGCAATGCTCAACCGCTCTATACTCAACAACTCATTAACCGCATCGAATGCATTATCTGCGATTTGTTGCGGAATATCTTTCAACATATCTTCTTCACGTTTTAGCATCTCCTCGTCTTCGGATGCAGATATTACAGATGCGGTAAACACCTGCTTATTGATTTCCAATACTTGCTCCAAGTTCCAACGGTTTACCAATCTCCTGCGGAAATACAGAACATAATACCCCAAGCATAGCGTAACCAATAAAATAATCACCAACAAGATACTCACCGTCTTATTATTCGTAGAACGCTCCAATTCGCGGCAGAAATCTTCCAAAGACTGGTCCTCACCCAGCAACTTGTACAAAGTGGTATAAGCAGCATTATTATAGCCATACTCATCCCACTGTTTCAAAGCAAGAAATGCAACTGCCGCTTCATTCCTAATGTCCAGAATCACATGAAAATCGGAATTAAACATCTCATTCCACCAGTCCAGCTCAGCAGGTATGTCATCCCCGACCAAAGTCATATAACGATGCGGTTCTTCGGCATACTTCCCGTAATGTTCATTCAGGCAAATCATTGCGGAGTCTATATATTGCAAAGCCAGCGCATATTCACCGTCTACATTACAGTAATAGGCTTCATTGGCATAATCGGAAGCCTTATTCAGTAAAAGTTCATATTCTGCCTGCAAGGCCAATGTCAGAGAGTCAGTAAGTGTTTCTTTCAGCACATCGTTATCAGTTGCCTTGCTGCAAGAAACCATACCTAAAGAAAACACAAGTAGTATCACGGTCAAAACCTTACGTACTCCTGCCGGCAGTCTGAAGTAGAAACGGCTCCCCTGCCCTAACGTACTCTTCACATTGAACAGGCACACATTAAAAACAGGATTCGTTTTCTTATATTTCTCAATAATGCCCTTACAATTCATTAAGCCGAAGCCGTTGCCCTTATTTTTCCGCAATGCTTCCAGGTCGGGTGCATCATTCATGCCGATAATTTTGGAATCATACACCTTCTCGCCTATGATATGGTTAACATCTTCCGGAGAGAGACCGCATCCGTTATCCTCAACGGATATTTCCACAAAATCATTCTCCTGCCGGGCATAGATTCTCACCTTACCCCCCTTGGGAGTGTACTTACGTGCATTTTCTGCCAATGTATTTATCATAAAGAGAGTCAATGCTCTGTCTGCCTTCACGCAAGCATCGGTAGGCTCTACTTCCAAATCCAGCTGTTTCATTTCAAAAGCCCGGCTCCCTTTCCTCAACAATTCAAAAAGCTCATTCAGTTCAAAAACTTCGATGCTCAGACTCAGTGTACCTTGCTTCATCTTAATCCACAAAGCCAGAATATCATTATACTCGTTAATGGTGGTAATAAGCTCATCAATATACTGATACTTTTCTTTTTTGATAGTTTCATCATGGATATATCCCATGCGTATCAGTTTATGCACCTCGTTCAGAATGCGGTCAATGTAAGGATGAATACCATCAACAATAGAAAGGCAAGCCTTCTTAATCAGATTCTGTCGTTTGTTTCCGGCAATATGCCGTTCATGAATATAGCGTTGTTTCTCCAGTCTGCGCTGTTCCTCGCCAAGGGAAATGGAAGTCATTCCGTTGTCTAACGCCCATTGGATATAAGGATTGATTACTTGCACCATAGCCTGTTCATCTTTCCTCATATGCCGTGCGAATATCAATTCCCTATTTTTGATACATACGTCTTCTGTTCCGAATAAGCTTTTCATTTTGGGACGTACAGCCACCAGAATCGCATCCGTGATGTCTTTCTCGGTCTGTGCATCAGCAGGAATGGATACAGTTATCTCCTGACAAATATCCAGCATAGATTGCAAACGGTGCAGATGCAATCTGTTGCGCTGTTTAGAACGTTTATTAAAGAACCAGAAGAACACCACCACTACAATAAGCCCCGTAATCACACAGAAAAGCAACAGATTAAGCTGTCCCGCCTCTCTTTCCAATGCTTGATAACGACTTTCCAATTCCTTATCCTGACGGGTATCTTCCAGAATATCCAGATATATATTCCTGTTATAATCCGAATACTCTTTCATTTCCAGTCCGGCATAAGTGACACTCAACTGCTCACGTATCCTTGAAATCCATTCGGGAACGGTTTTCAATTTCTGCCGAATCCAGGATTTCTCCGCACATATCGTATCACGACGGTCGTAAGCCTTCAACCAATCCAGACTGTCGTGGCAATCGTAAAAACGGCGATGATGATCGTTTACACACTCTAAGGCACGTTTCAGAGTATCGAGTGCCTGCTCATATTCTCCATGCGCATTCAAATATTTCCCGATAGAAACGTATGCACCCGCAATTTGGTAAATGTCATTATACTGCCGGAATTTCTCCAAAGCCTGTTGTCCCAACCGCATAGGCAATAAAGAATCCACCGCTCGCCGAATTGTTTCAACGCATGCGTCCGCCGTCCTTGATAAAAATCATAATTATCCGGAGAAGCCATCAAATTAGCCAATCCCTGTATACCGTTTCCTTCAAAATACAGAAAACCTTTCCTGGAAGCTAATTTCCAAGTAGTGTAAAGTTCATCAAACTCCCTTAAACGACGCTCATCGGGCGTTTCTCCTTCGCACAAAGAAGCCGACCCTTTTATATAGTGATAATACAATAACTGATTTGTGTCTGTTGCCAACTCCTCATTCTCCGGCACCTCATTGATAGATGCCAAAGCTTCCGGCCGTTGCTGCAAATAATAGTAATATATGGCAGACACAATATAAAACTCCGACCGAGCATAGGTCAGCCGCATTCGTTCATGCCTGTCTACAAACAAATTGTTATCTTCTGCAATGCGTTTCATGCGGCGTACAGCACTATTGCGGTAGTCATAGAACTCTTTGTTCAGTGCCGTCCGCTGATAAATTTTCATCAAGCCTATATCGGCAATCAGAAGTTCCAATTCATTCTTTGTCAGACTGTACACTTCCTGATAGTATTTCTCCGCCTGTTCAAAGTCCATTCGCATAAAAGCGCAGAATCCCAGATTGTTACAAGCTTCCGCCTTTCCTTGCCTGTAAAGTTTCACTCCCCGGTAAGCCTTTGAAGCCGCATGACACGATGAGTCCAAATTTTTATAACGATAAGCATATGCCGCCTGATTTAAGGAGTCAATCAGATGCACCTCTTTTGTAGGAGCTGTACCCACGCACGAAACAAATGCCGTACCTATCAGGCATAGCATTCCTATTAATAATATAGATGAAAGGTATTTCACAAAGCAAAGCTACAAATAAATCCGGTAAAGAAAAATATTTTTTCTACAATAAGTCTTGTATTATGTAGCGGGAAATTCATACCTTTGCATGCAAATTAATAAATAGGTAATATCTATTACAAAATGAGCGAAAAAGCACCTTTTATGGTATTCTCAGGAACAAACTCGAGATACCTTGCAGAAAAAATCTGCGCCAGCCTTAATTGCCCTCTAGGAAAGATGAATATCACCCACTTTGCCGATGGTGAATTCGCTGTTTCTTATGAAGAGTCTATCCGTGGCGCAAATGTATTCCTGGTTCAATCCACTTTCCCTAATTCCGACAATTTGATGGAACTTCTGCTGATGGTTGATGCGGCCAAAAGAGCATCTGCCAAAAGTGTTATTGCAGTAATTCCTTATTTTGGTTGGGCACGTCAGGACAGAAAAGACAAACCTCGTGTATCCATCGGCGTCCAAGTTGGTAGCGACCTGCTTTCAGTTGCAGGCATCGACCGTTTGATTACTATGGACCTTCATGCTGACCAAATTCAAGGTTTCTTCAACATTCCGGTTGACCATTTGTATGCATCGGCAGTATTCCTTCCTTATATCGAATCATTAAAGTTGGATGACCTTGTTATTGCAACTCCCGACGTAGGCGGTTCAAAACGTGCCAGCACATTCTCCAAATACCTCGGTGTACCTTTGGTATTGTGCAACAAGACGCGCGAGAAGGCAAACGTTGTTGCCACCATGCAGATTATCGGTGACGTAAAAGACAAGAATGTAGTATTGGTAGATGATATTGTAGATACCGCAGGTACTATTACCAAAGCAGCCAACATCATGATGGAGCCGGTGCTAAATCCGTACGTGCATTGCCAGTCACTGTGTCATGTCCGATCCGGCATCATTCCGCGTACAGGAATCAGGCTTGACTGAAATGGTATTTACAGACAGCATTCCTTACTCCAAGAAATGCGATAAGGTTAAACAATTAAGCATTGCCGATATGTTTGCCGAAACTATCAGAAGAGTCGTAAGCAACGAATCTATCAGTTCTCAATATATCATTTGAAAATTTAGAATTGAGAAATAAAAAATAAGGGCTGCGCAGTATTCGTTCTGAATCGCGCAGCCCTCTCTATTTTTTAGGGACATTTTACCGAATGTCCCTTTTCATTCCCTGATTTCAATTACTCAATCTCCCATTTTATAGGTTCCTTTCCGTACCAGCTTTCCATTTTTATCCGTTTCCACAAACGGACCGTCTTTCTTGCCTTGTTTGAAGAAACCTTCATAGCGGTTTCCGTTCTTATCTTCCTGCACGCCGCTCCCCTCTTCCAGACCATTTACAAAACCGCCTTTGTATTTTGTACCGTCGGTAAGAATCAGAGTTCCCTGACCGTTGAATTTATTATCTTTCCATTCACCTTCGTAGGAGTCGCCGACGTTCCATTTGTAAACGCCATAGCCATTGCGCTGGTTGTCTTTCCATTGTCCGTCATATACAGCACCGTTCGCCCATGTAACGTACCGTGTCCGTCCTGCATACCGTTCTTGAAGTTTCCTACATATTTATTGCCGCTGGCATGATAGTAAATACCTTCACCGGTACGTTCACCCTGCACATAAGAACCTTCGTAACGGTCGCCCGTATGAAAGAAGTAAATGCCTTTGCCATGCTGCATATCCTCTTTCCAATCACCCACATACTTATCACCATTGGCATATTCAAACGTGCCTTTACCATCGCGCACATCATTCTTCCATTGACCGTCGTATTTGCAACCGTCATTCCAGACTAACGTGCCTTCACCGTTTTTCTTATCGTCTTTCCACGAGCCGATGTATTTGGAACCGTTCTTCCAAACGTAAGTACCTGACCTTCACGCTTGTCATTTATCCAATCGCCTTCATAAAGGTCTCCGTTATAGTAGTACATAGTACCTTTGCCATGCTGGTAATCCTGATACCACATACCGTCATAACGGTTATTATTCATAAAATAATAGATACCTCTGCCGTGCTGTTGGTCTTGAAACCACTGGCCGTCATACTTTTCACCGTCGGGAAAAGTGTAAATGCCATACCCTTCACGCTTTCCTTTAACGTACTCGCCTTCATAGACATCGCCGTTTTTAAATACCGTCTTTCCCTTTCCGTTGGGTTTGCGTCCTTTCATTTCACCGGTATATACGGAACCATCCTTAAACGTATGCGTCCCTATTTTTATTTCCGATGAGAAGTTCCCTTTATTTTATCGAAGAAGCCGCCTTTTTCCTGGGCTGCGACACTGCCCTGTGACAAGTATAACAGAAAAATTGCAGTATATAGATATTTCATCTTGGATTACAAGTTACTTAATTAGGATTTTGACAAAGATACGATTAATCTGTCAAAACCGCGAGGCGGTTCCCGCTTTTTATGACATTTTTTTGCCGGATATGACTTCTTTTAATTTCTCTTTGCACAAATGCTTTCCGGCAAGTTCGCGTATATCTTCAGGAGTAATATCTCTGACTGCGTTCAGAGCATCTTCAAAGTGTGCATCGCCAAAACCCGAAACCTGAACGAACATCCACGCATCTGCCAGTGAGAATGCCGATTCATAACTGCGGCACATTTCGCCCAGCATATAATTCTTTACCATTGCCAATTCTTCTTCCGGCACCAGATCATTCTGCAGGCAATCTATTTCATGGTAAACCTCCCGGATAAGAGGTTCCACAAACTCGTTTGCCGTTTCCGTATTGATAACCAGCATTTCCGGTCCCGGACAAGAAACGATGCCTGCAGAAATACCATAGGTATATCCCTTTTCTTCACGGATATTGGACATCAGACGGCTTCCGAAATATCCGCCAAACAGCGTTACCATCACTCTGGTCTTCAAATAATCGGGATGATGGCGTTCCAAAGAAAGCATCCCCATGCGAACCGCACTCTGCATGGCATCCGCATATTCTACAAAAATCCGTTTATCCATGGAAGAAACCGGAATAAACTCCCGCCTTTCCGGTTTGCGGAAGTCTTTGCCGAACACTTCCTTACCAAACATATCTTCTATCCGCCGTACACAATCATCGCCCACCTTTCCGGAAACGTAAATCGTGCAGTTCCGGGAATGATAATGCCGGTCGTAAAACTCTCTGAGTACAGCAGGATTTATCCTGCCATAATCCTCTTTCTGCACCAGCCGTCCGCAAGGATGCACCTCACCATATACAGCTTTCATCAGCGCCCGATGCGCCAGAAAATCCACTTTGGACGAGTTGACCATGAACTGCTGGATATTATTTTCTATTATAACACCCAGCTCCTTCTCCGGAAACACAGGCTCTTTTACGATGGATTCCAGTATTTCCAATGTCTGAAGCAAATATTTGTTCAGCGAATAAAGAGTAACATACGCATATTCCGATGCGCTGGACAATTCCAGCCAGGCACCGTAATAGTCCAACTTCTCCGCTATTTCCCCCGCACTGTACCGAAGCGTCCCTTCGCGCAGCATACGGTTCGTAAACAAAGCCTGTAACGGTTGCGACTGTTGCCAGCGCCCGCCTTCCATCAGCAGGTCTATGCGCAACAACTTCATTATCGCCAGAGTCAAGCACATTCAAAGACACACCATTGCATAGTGCACCGTTGGGGCATCTGTACGGCCAAGTGCTCAATGTCCCTCACCTTAGGCTGAATGGTCCTGTCCAAAAGCATCCCCGAACCGATATTCATTGAGCGTTTCGTGCTTGCAGGAAACGTTCCGCATGTTCCAAATCCTGCGGTGTATCAATACCGATTGTCTCCACTTCGGTAATACCGGCTTTAATGGTATAACCGTTTTCCAACCAGCGCAACTGCTCCAGCGACTCCGCCAGTTCAAGAGAAGACTGCGGCAGCGAGGTTATCTCTTTCAGTACTTCCACCCGATAGGCATATAATCCGATATGCTTGTAATATGTATGGTTTTTCAGCCACTCCCGCTTCTCCGCATTACGTTGGTACGGAATGATAGAACGGCTGAAATAAAGAGCATTCATGTTCTTGTTGAGCACTACTTTGGGAGAGTTTACGTTCTCCAGTGCCTCGAAACCGTTATCTGCAGTAAAGGGTTTTACTAAAGTGGCAATCTGTGTGGACGGATCGTCAAAACAGGCCTTTACGGTCTCCAGCTGAGACGGCTGTATAAAAGGTTCATCGCCCTGAATGTTTACCACCACATCAAAGCCTTCCCCTACTTTGGTACAAGCCTCATAGCAACGGTCTGTACCGCTTTTATGATGCACGGACGTCATTACAACTTTTCCGCCGAATGCTTTTACGGCAGCTTCAATGCGCTCGTCGTCGGTAGCTACATAAGCATCATCCAAAACACCGGCCACTTGTTCATATACCCGTTGAATAACGGTCTTTCCGCCCAACAAAGCCAAAGGTTTGGCAGGAAAACGCGTAGATGCGTAGCGGGCAGGAATTATTCCCAGGAATTTCATATCTTTAAAACTTAAATTACCACATTATTATAAAGAAACGCTTCAATGGCATTTGTCGCCTCAGACTTTCCATCATTCAATTCTTTCAGTCCGCGGATGATATAATCCCGCTTTAAATCTTCGGGTTTATACACCCTGCTGTCACAAGATAGCAAGTCTATGTCAAGACGTACAATCTCCTGTTTCTTTTCTTCGGGAGTCCTTCCGGCTTCCCGTTCTATATCCTTCAAATGGAGTATGACTTCACCTGCATCAGAATCGGACGTGAAGCGCGCCACCTGATTGGCAAACAACGCCTGCCGCCGGAAAAACAACGGCTCTGTGTCCGCTTCTGCAGAAAAACGGATATTCGGAAAAAGTTCGGACAGCCTCTTGCGTGCCAACGCCAGATTCTCTTTCCTGTTCACATTACTGCCGATGCAGATTGTGTACACCATTTCCCAATTCTTAATTAAACAAATCGTCCAGTCCCATTTCCGATGCCGGTTCCGCATCCTCATCCTCATATCCGCTGTCCTTGCAGGGGTCAAAACCTTCAGGCAGCTGGAACATTTCGTTTTCATCATACCCCAAAGACTTGTCGCCAAGCACTTTTACCATATACTTAGCCCAGATAGGCAATGCCATGGAAGCGCCTTGTCCGTGCAACATCGTATCGAAGTGAATATCACGGTCTTCACCGCCCACCCAGCAGCCGGACACCAGCGAAGGCGTAAAGCCCATGAACCAGCCGTCGGCATTATAGTTGGTCGTACCGGTCTTACCACCCATATCGGCTTTTACGCCCAGACGGCGGACACGTCCGCCCGTACCTTCATTGACAACTGCACGCAGCATTACCAACATTTTATAGGCACTGGATGCGCTGATTACTTCCTGCATTTCCGGCGAGAATGTAGCCAGCACATTACCGTCGTTATCCTCAATACGGGTTACAAACAGCGGCGCAACACGAATACCCTTGTTCGGGAATGCGGTATAGGCGCTTACCATCTCTCCTACGGAGACTTCGCAAGGACCGAGACAGAGAGACACCGAAGGCACAATCTCACGGTTGCGCACACCGAAGCTGTGCACCAGCCGCTTCAACTCATACGGGTTCAGTTTGCTCATCAGGTATGCTGTGATCCAGTTGTCCGAATTGGCCAATCCCCACTTCACCGTCACCATGTCGCCATAACGTTTTTTGTTGGCATTGCGCGGTGTCCAGGGTTTTCCGTTTTCGTCTATCAATGTATATTCCACATGACGAGCCTGGTCGCAAGGAGAAAAACCGTTCTCCATAGCCAGCGAATACACATACGGTTTCATGGTAGAACCGATTTGGCGACGTCCCACCATAGCCATGTCATATTTAAAGTAGTGATGGTTCGGCCGCCTACATACGCTTTTACGTGACCGTTACGCGGATCCATCGACATGAAGCCGGCACGCAGGAAGAACTTATAATAACGTATGGAATCCATCGGAGTCATTACGGTATCTTTCTCACCGCTCCAACTGAATACAGACATTTGTTCGGGCGTATCAAACGCTTTTCTGATTTCCGCTTCGGAAGCTCCGGCTCTCTTCATGATGCGGTAGCGGTCGGACAGTCTCATGGCACGGTCCAGAATTTCGTCTACCTGCTCTTGCGTCAAACGGAAAGTATAAGGCGCTTTCTTCGCACCTTTCTTCTCTTTGAAGAAGTACCCCTGCAATTCTTTCAGATGCTCGGTCACGGCATCCTCTGCATATTTCTGCATGCGGGAGTCTATTGTAGTATAGATTTTCAACCCGTCCGTATAAAGATTATATTTGCTTCCGTCCTTCTTCGTATTCTTTTCGCACCAGCCAAACAGAGGGTTTGTTTCCCAGTCGAGCGAATCCTCGTAATACTTCTGCATCTGCCAGCCGCGATAGTCCGATTTATCGGGCTTCTTGGCATTCAGCACACCACGCAGGTATTCACGGAAATACGTTGCAAGACCTTCGTTATGGTCTACGCGATGATAGGACAGCTTCAATGGCAATGCCTGCAACGAATCCCGTTCCTCAACGGTGATATATCCGGCCTTGCGCATCTGGTCGAGCACCACATTGCGGCGTCCGCGCGAACGTTCGTTATAACGTACCGGATTATATAGGGAAGGATTCTTGCACATACCACCAGTGTGGCGGCTTCCTCAATCTTCAAATCCTTCGGTTCGCAACCGAAATAGGTATAGGCGGCAGTCTTTATACCCACCGCATTATTCAGGAAGTCGAACTTATTGAGATACATCGTAAGAATTTCCTCTTTGGTATAATAGCGTTCCAGCTTTACGGCTATAACCCACTCGATGGCTTTTGGAACAGACGTTCCACTATGTTGTCGGCGCTTGGCGAATAAAGTTGCTTGGAAAGCTGCTGGCTGATTGTACTGCCGCCGCCCGCATTCTTTTGCATCAGAATACCACGCTTCACCACGGCACGGAACAGCGCGATGGCATCAATCCCCGAATGTTCGGCAAAGCGCACGTCTTCCGTTGCAATCAGCGCATTGATAATATGGGGCGACAAATCATTGTATCCCACAAACACGCGGTTCTCCTTGCTATAAGAATAAGTTCCCAGAACTTTCCCGTCTTCCGAGAATATTTCCGTTGCAAATTTATAATTGGGATTTTCCAAATCTTCCACAGGGGGCATATAGCCAATCCAGCCTTTTGCTATCGAGAAGAAAATAACAACGCATGTCAATGTTATCAGCGCGATGAAAATCCAAAGGACTTTTACGACTTTCTTTATCATGTCCGGTTCCTAAAATTCGTTGGTTCAATATTCAATAATGGGGCAAAGATACGGAAATATATCAAAACAACTCTCACAATTTTAATAGAAAACTCTAAATACCCCAAAAACGGCAGAAGCTCCGGAAACCTGCAAAAGCACAGGTCTCCGGAGCTTCCTAACTCATTGCGGACTTTGACAGTCAGCGAAGAGACATTATTTCCCTCGCCAGCTTATCTGTCAGCCTCACATTTCCTATCCATTTTCCGAAAGTATCCAGATTATGCAAATCCGTCCCTACCATGTCGTACATACCTTTTTCCAGCAATGTTTCAGCATTTTTCATCACCTGTTTTCCATAATAACCGGAGAGCGAAAGCAAGTTCAGCTGCAACAGATAGCCCTTGTCCTTCAATTCGCAATAATCACCGTACCTCATATAAAGATAACGTTCGGGATGCGCAATCACCGGCGTATATCCGGCGAGCGATACATTATACAACAGTTCGTCCAGATTGTTTGGTGGAGAAAAATAAGATGTCTCTACCAATACACAATCCCCGCACAAAGGCTGCAATCCCTTCTCCAACCTCTCCCTGAAGCCGGAGTCCAGCATATATTCAGCTCCCAGTTCAAGTACGGTTTCTCCGGTATAGCGCTTGCACAACGTATCGAAAGCCTGCAACACATCTTCCCAGTGTTCCACGCCATTCATCACATGAGGCGTCAGCCTCACCTTCTTCACTCCGAGCGATTCGAAGTACGCCAACACTGTCAAGGATTCCTCTATCGTCCTTATACCATCGTCCACACCCGAAAGGATATGGCTGTGACTATCCACAAAATCCCTGAAGAAACCGGTATCCGCCAACTTTGTTTTATGTCGTAAGAAAAACATACCCATAGCGTTTAAATTCCAAATATCCTTTTGTACAGCGGCTTCTTGTTCTTCCGGTTTTCATCGTTCCCGTAATTGCCGTAACCATACCCGTAGCCATACCCATAACCTGTCTTTACATAATCTATTCCGTTCAGCAGAATACTCATATTCTTCATCTTTCCCGAATCATACAGTTCCTGCAACTCCGGTAACATCCGCTTGTCGAACAAGCCCGAGCGGACTACATACACCGTCTGGTCCGCCAACCGTCCGCACAACTGCGTATCCACCACAACACCATAAGGCGGGTTATCCAATAAGATATAATCATAGCTCTTTTTCAGCTCCTCCAGCAGCCGGTCGAGTCTGCCGCTCTTCAGCAATTCCGCAGGATTGGGCGGCAGCGCTCCCGATGTAATGATATGCAGCCGGTTATCATCTCCACACACCTGCACCAGTTCTTTCACATCATCCACCTTGCCGCTCAGGTAGTTCGATACGCCGGTCTTTTTCATACCTATCCCTACGCTTTTGCTCAAAGAACCCTTCCGCAGGTCAAGGTCGAGAATCACTACCTTTACATTCGCCAGCGCCATGCTCATGCCCAGATTAAGCGTAATAAAGGTTTTTCCGGAGTCAGGATTTGCCGAAGTCACCAGCACTACCTTTCCTACCGTTTTCTTTTCCGTATCCATAAAGTCCAGATTATCGCGCACTATCTTGAAGGCCTCACAAATGCTTTCCCTGCTGCCTTCCTGTACCACGATATTTTTCTCATGCTTATTCTTTTCAAGCGGCACTTCTCCCAAGAAAGGAATGTTCACACCCGCTTTCAGTTCTTTCTTCGTATGCACGCTGGTATTGAGCAGCGAGCGGATATAAATCCACAAGGCAGGCAGCATAATCCCCGCCAGCAAAGCAATCAGCGCTACCTGCACTTTCTTGGGTGCTACCGGCAAGTCCACACCTTCTGCCGGGTCTATGATGCGGCAATTGCTCTCCGTAATGGAAAGCTGGAGCTCATTTTCCTCTTTTTTATTCAACAGAAACAGATACAGTTCTTCCTTTATCTTCTGTTGCCGTTTCTATGCTTACCACATACTTCAACTGAGTAGGCACGAATGCTATCTTATTACTGTTCTCCCGCTCCTTGTTCTTCATATTCGCCACCTGTATCTCCAGACTTGCTATCAGGTTATCCACAGCTTTTGCGATAGACAGGCGCATGGACATCAGCGTACCGTTCAGGTCACGCACGAGCGGATTATTGGCACTACTGTTGGCTATCAGCTTGTTCCTGCGCTCAGCACCGTGTTGTACTCCATAATCAGGTTCTGCACTCCCATATCATCTATCCCGATACTTGCAGGGACAGGCTCTGTCGTCTTCGAGTTATCCTGCAAGTATTCCTTCATATATTGCGCCATATTAAGCTGATTTTCCACGCTTAACCCTTCCGTATCAAGCATGCTCGAACTTTGCAGATACAAGGCACTTTCCGAAGCAATATCCGTCAGTCTGTTCTTTTTCTTATAATTCTCAATTTCCGCATCCACGGCAGCCAGGTCAGCTTCGATTATCTCCAACCGCTCACCGATAAATCTGGCGGTATTTATCACAATCCTGTTTTTATCCTCGATGGCATCTTCTTATAAACCTCAATCAGTGTATTCAGTAAATCTTCCGCCCGCTGCACATTCTCATCCTCGATGCTCAGGGCTATCAGTGACGACTGCTTGTTTGCCACCCCTACATTCAAAGCCTTGTTATATGACTCCGCTACTTCTTTCATATTTCCCTTCGTCACGTAGACTGTCTTGCCTATGCTGTTTTCGTCCATAAACAGTGTCGATGCCACCACCATTTTTCCCACCGGAGTATTCACCGTATCTCCCGGCTGCACGGTCAGGATTTCATCAAATTCCTCTTCTTCCTCTTCATTTTGCAGGGTCATATCCGCCAGCGTCACCTTTCCATTGTCCGACATCGTAACAGTAAGGCTTATCTGTTGTGAAGGAGTTGCATCAAGGAAGGTAACGGCAAACGGCGTGGACGTATAGAGTTCCTTCTTTCTCAGCCCATCCCACTCCTTGTAACTTATATCCAGATGCAGTATTTCGACTACCGTCCGCATCAGCCGCTTACTTTTAAAGATACCCACTTCGTTATCTACCGTGCTGCCGCCTAACGAAAACAAATCCTGAAAAGCAGCCGCACCATTGACACCCCCGCCTTTTTGCTCATCCTTCACCAATACCGTAGCGGTACGCAAAAATATCTTCGGAGAACTTTTCAGATACAGAAAACCTATCAGACACACACCGCTACGGAGAGGATGAACCATTTCCGGTTGCGATACACTGCCGACAGCATATCGGCAATCACCGTGCCCTCCTGCCGGCGGCTGTCATTAAAATCTATGAAGTCCAAATCTTCAAACCTGTCTTTTCCCATAAACTTTTTCTTTACTGTTTTTTATTTGAATATAGCACGGCCAAGGATACCATTACCGATAGTATGGAAGCAAACGTACCTATGGTTCTGTTCTGGTTTATCTCCCGCTGTCCTGCCTTTACCTTATTGGGTTCTACGTACACTACGTCATTCTGTTGCAGATAATAATAAGGAGACGACAATAAATCTTTGTTCCGCAAATCCAGCGAAACCACTACCCGCTCTCCGTTTTCTTCCCGGACAACCTTTATATTCTCGCGCTGCCCGTAAATGGTCAGGTCGCCAGCAAGGCTCAATGCGTCCAGTAAGGTGATGCGGTCGCTGGTTATCTCGAATGTTCCCGGCCGGTTCACTTCCCCCAATACCGATACTTTGAAGTTCAGGAACTGGATGGTTACGATGGGATCTTTCACCAGTCCCTTTTCTATCAACTGGCTTTTGATATATTTTGTCAGTTCTGCACGTGTCATTCCCCGTACTTTAATAACTCCCAACTGCGGAAAGTCGATATTTCCCTCTTTGTCCACCAGATACCCCAATACCCGGTTCTGTCCTCCTGCATATCCGGTATTGCTGTTAGCTATCTGATAACTTACCATCGGCAGATTGAACATCTGTGCCAGTTCGGGGTCTTTACTGTTCACCATAATGGAAAGCAAATCATCCGGATGAATCCTGAGGTCATAATCCTGGGTTATCTTTTGCCGATAGTCATCCGGCACATCTTGCAGGTACGAAATCTGTTTTTGCGATGCACAACCCGCCAGGACACATAGTACAAAGGCTATGTATCCATACTTCTTCATGTTCTTTATCATATTATTTTATCGATTGTTTTTTTAGATTAGTGCATAAAAGCTACGAGTGCTTTTTTAACTGCGTTCTTTATATGCTGACAAATAAACTCACTCATCCATCCCCAACCAAAATCAAACCAACGTTGCGGATGGGTATTGATAATCAGCTTTTCAGGAAGCTCGTCATTACCGATTAAGTAATCAGTCGGCGGGTATTTTTGACTTTCAGTTCCAAGCCGCCTTCTACTTTATCCCTTATACTCGCACCTGTCTTATTCCATGCCCGCCCCGTATCTGTGATATAGAGTACTTTCGTATAATCCACATCAAAATACGGTTCTCCGATAATCCCCGCTTCTCTATAATTATATTTCTCCCACAATTTCCGGTTATCCCACCTGCTGAGCGGACTTCCGTGCATGCAAACAGTCTTGGCCGGATAAAAACGGCGTATTTCGGCAAGATGCTTCTTGAAATATTCAAAAGCCTTTTCGTAGTTGCCTTTGGCAATTGTCAGGTCTTCGTAATGATAAGACACTTCATGTCCCAGAGCCACTATCCGTTCTATTATCTCCTCATTCCAAGTTCCTTTTACAACCCTTATATAATAAGAAGCTTTGATACCCGAAGCATGTTCCATTTGTGCCATCCGTAGGGCGTTCTCCGGTTTTTTGTCGATGTCATGCCTCAATACTACGACTTTGCCGCCGGCAGGAACAGACAGAAACTCCTCGAATGTCCGGAAGGCATAACCGGACTGCTCCAGTGCGGATAAAAGAGACCGGTAAGTTTTAAGAGTGAAATCCATTATTGCTTTTTCTGTTATCAAGTTCATCCACAAACGAATACATATACTCATTTACATCTATAAATAAATGATTGATGGTATCCCTGGCTCTCTCCTGCTCTCCGGCATAATCCTGTTTTGCTTTAAAGCGGCTATCCATTCCTCAAATCCATGCTTTCCGGTTATGCAAAATTCCCAGCCTTGATGCAGCACGATTTGCCGGCATATCATATCTGATTCCTAAATAATACGACGGCACTCCCAATAAAGCAGCCTCACGCGCCATGCTGTCTCCCGAAGATATCAAAGCACAACTATAATAAATAAGAGAATGGATGCCCTCGACCGGCTCTTCCAGCAGAATCCAATCTTCAGGATACCTCTCTTTCATGGATTTATCTTCCAAAGAAAGCAACACTTTCCTACCATGAGGTATTTTCGAAGCAATACCCATAACGGCACCCGCATGTTGTCCCGTATAGTTAACCGTACCTACCGACACCTCCCTCACAAAGAAATACTCTTTGGGATGCAGTTTATATTTATCCAGGAATATTCTGTCGGGTGTAAACACATTCGGTGCCAGATATGCCCATTCCTTAAGGGCCGGCAACACTTTTACCTTAGAAGATAAGACATAACCGGGCGGCAGTTCGTAAAGGCAGTAATGAGATATTTTCGAAAACCATATTTTGGGCCTGAAATCAAAAGTCTGCGGGTCATCATCAAAAGTGTAGGAATGAAAGCCTCTCACTCTACCTATGACACTGCTTAAGAAAGCATTGGAATAAGCTATATCTATCCGCTTATCCAATGACCATAAAAACAGTTTGACAATCCGTATCAAATTGGCATCTACGATAGCCGACCATTTTGCAAGTCTGTGCCTGCCTATCACATAAATCTTTATTGCAGGATACGCAGCCAGTTCTTTCCGAACAATCAAAGGCATTTTCCCTCTGTCCAATACGGTGAGATACACAACATGCCCTTCTTCTGCCAGACGGATGATGAAATTCTTATAGAAATTATATTGCGGAGTATGGCAAATATCAAACCATACACTCTTCCTGCTCCTACCAGCAGATTCCCCTGTAACCATTTTCTTTCTCCAGCTCCTTTATCCTGACCAAATCAATTACCGCCTGTCCATCTCTGACCCTTACCGATTTGAAAATCTCGTCATTGTTGCTAATGATAATCGTTTCCGCCCAATCCAGCAAAGAGTCCATATCATCCTGCAACATACAGTTCAAATGCGGCAACTTCTCTTCAATCACGCTTTTATTCTTTCCTATCAGCCGTGCCAAAGAAACGCTTCTGTCATATATCCTTATTTCATACCCCTTACCATACAATGTTTCTATCACATGTATAATAGGGCTGTTTCTCATATCATCGTTCCTGCCTTGAAGCTCAATCCCAATACACCGATTTTCTTATGTCCTACTGCCTGAATCCACTCAATGGCGTTTTCCATGTGGTGCTGGTTGCTGCTTTCTATGGCATTCAGAACCGGCGTTTCCACATACAGGTCATGCGCCATTGTTTTCAGGGCTTTCAGGTCTTTAGGCAGGCAACTGCCGCCATACGCAAATCCCGGTTTAAAATAATAAGGGGAAATATTAAGCTGTTTGTCCATGCAGAAAATACGCATCACTTCGTGCGAGTCAATGCCGTATGCCTTGCACACCCTTCCTATTTCATTGGCAAAAGCCACTTTGAGAGCATGATAGGAATTGTTTACATACTTAATCATTTCCGCCACTTCTATAAAAACCGTCTCAATGGGTGCACCCATCGGTGCATACAGTTCCGTCATAATATCCCGTGCCTTTTCACAGTCCGTACCTATTACCGTCAGTGGCGGATTCATGTAATCATTTACAGCCGTTCCCTCTCTCAGGAACTCCGGATTAGATACAACGGCAAAGTGCACATTCCGCGTCTTTCCGGACATTTCCTCTATTATCTTACCCACTGCTTTATTCGTACCGGGAAATACGGTCGACCTGATGACGATAATATGAAAACCGTTTTTCTCCTTCAATGCCTCTCCTATCTCTTCGGCGGTCTGATAAATATAATTTAAGTTCAAATGTCCGTTAGTTGTAGAAGGAGTACCTACGCACACAAAAGAAATATCACTTTCTCTCACAGCCTCCATGTAGTCGTGTGTAGCTCTGATTCTTCCTTGCAGATGCTGTTCCCTGATTATTTCGTCTATACCCGCCTCTACAATTGTAGGCATCCCCTCGTTTATTTTTTTAATCTTTTCGGAAGAAATGTCTATCCCTATAACTTTATGGCCGTTCTGTGCCAAACATCCCATGCCTACACATCCTACATAACCTAATCCAAAAAACGAAATGTTCATTGTTTTATTCTTTTTAAAATTTTTACTCCTATTTTCCCGATATGATATAATACCGGATTCAAGATGCATAAAAAACGTCCGTACTCTACCAGCTTTCCGCCGAATGCCGCTTTAAAGTCCCGTACTCCATAATTCTCATCGGCTTTTCCAGCTCCCATCATGTCGGATATAGGAATCCGCTCCTTTAAAGTCCGGTCTATAGCAGCCCATGTAGCCAATGTGGAAGGGCGTATTGACTTAAAACGTTCATCCAAACCAGCTACAAACCAATGATATAAAGTCTTATTTTTTAAGATAGAACATGTCACTCCACCTATTATTTGATTTTGATATTTTATCAATAAAATCCTTCCCCAATCCGATTGGTATAATTCTCAAAAAAATCGAATGGAAATAGAGGAGTCTTTACTTTATTTCTATATAAATCGACTAAAATCCGATAATATTCACGAACTTCATCCAAAGACGGAGAGTCCACTAATATTGCGCCCTTTCTAAAACCGGCTTTTATGTCGCGTTTTTTACTACTGTGCAAATTCTTTTGTATAACTTCTTCGCTGCTGCAATCTATATGAAAATTCAAATGAGGTATATACTCAAAATCATTCTCACGAAACACATCTCTATACAAACTGTAATCTTTAAAATTACGGAACTCTATATAAATTGCTTTCTTATTCAATTTATTCCTGCAATAGGTCAAAAGTGCGGACAAAGCTTTGTCACTGATATCATCTGCCAGCAAGGCTCCACCTGTCACAATTGCTCTTCGCGAGAAATATTGTTTTAGTTTTCCTCCATCCTTTTGTATATAGCCAACCACTATTCCTTTCAAACATCCGTTCTCAGTAACCCCAAATACAAAAGCTTCCAAAAAAGACAAACCCGAATAAAAATCATAACATTCCTTTGTCTGGAAAAAATTGGCTGTCGAAGACTGTGCAATCAGCTCTTCCCAAGCTGTTACATCTATTCTTTCACTTACAAATATCATCTGTTCTATGTATGTTAAATATTGCGGAAAATCACGGTATTTGGCTCAAAACTCCTTTCAAGACCCTCTTTTCGGCTCACATTGAGCCGTATCCATTTAATATACTGTACATCTATAAAAACGTACTTTTCATTGCCTGTATTTCATCACTTTAGCCGGATTACCGGCTACAACAGCAAAATCCGGTACATCCTTGGTTACCACGCACAAGCACCGATAATCGCGCCACGTCCTATATGTCTGCAACCGGGCAACACCGTAACCCGTGCACCAATCCACACATCACTTTCTATGTATAAAGGAGTTTTACCTTCCGAACCCTGTTTATTCATGGGAACATCTGTACGGCTATGCCGATGGCCTCCTCCTAAAAAGAGAACATCTTCTCCCATCATCACATTATCACCAATAGTAAGCATTCGCATAAGCACCTTGAAATTCCTGCCAAGCCCTACATTATTTCCTATCCGGACATCTTTTCCATTCCCGATATACGCGCCTTGCTCAATATTATTGCCACTGCCGCAACACCCCAATATATGACGGCATATTGCTCCACGCATTCTTTTTGCAGCAGTACCAATGACCGGTACAGTCGATTTTGGCAAATGTCTGGCAAAACCATAATAAAGTAAAAGACACAATTTGTATCGTATATTCATAATATCCTTATTACTCGCTGATAATGAAATGGCGTTTGTTATTGTGTAGAACAGGAAGTTCTGCTAAAAGCTCAATAGTAACCGGTACACCGAATTCCTGCTGCCAGAAACGAATAATATAGTTCCCTACTTCCGTATCATAGTTTTCGTTCACCACTAACCGGAACACTACGCAACCACTCTTTTGCTTTACTACTTGGAATTGGTCGATAGACCTTTTCAGTTCGGGAATATCCGTCTGGAAGAAGACGGTAAAATTGTGTACAATGAACCGTCTGCCCGACGGCATTACCAGTACATCATTATCCCGACCTAAAATCCGTACTATCTTTAAATGCTCCCTGCCGCATTCGCAAGGTGTATCGTCCACTTCAACAAAGTCCTGTGTATCATAACGGATAAAAGGCTGTGCCATGTTCCACAAACTCGTTGATACGAGTCTCCCAACCCCTTTTTTAACAGGATTTCCCTGTTCGTCCACTACTTCCGATATTCCATACTCCTCTGTTGAATGATAGCAGGTATGCGTAGGACATTCAAAAACGCACGAATTGCCCTCACAGCTATATGAGTCGAACACTTTACATCCCCAGGCCTCTTCTATCTCTTTCCTCGTTTCCGGAAACAAGGTATTGCCGGTGGTTGTTATCGCCACAGGCGACCAGGCAAATTTCGGATGCACACGTTTATAACGTGCCAGTAAAAGAAGCGGGTCGGGATAACAACGGATTACCCGGGGTTTATAACTTTCTATCCGCCGCAACACATTGGCAAAATTCTCATCCGTCAACGGGTTGGTAGCCAGATAAAGATTGTTAGTCATATAATCCTGCAACCGTTTCACAGGATTATTTCTCGGATTCTGACTCAGCTTGACATACCTGTCACCCAGTCGCCACCCCATATCATACCAGCCGCGTAGATTGGCTGCAATATTCACCGAGTAATCATCTTTCGTGGTCAGATAACGAAACGGCTCACCGGTCGAACCCGATGACGCACCTTGGACAATACTTTTTTCAGGAATACCGGCAGCTTAAACCGTTCAATACCTTCTTTTTTATCATGGCTTTTGTTACAATCGGCAACAGGCGTAAATCTTCTTTTGTCCGAATATCCGCGGGTGTCAACTGCAACTTATCCATTTCTTCCCTATAAAAAGGAACATGCCCGTAAGCATGAGTAATCAGCAGCCGCAGCCGTTCGTTCTGAAACCTGTCGATTTCCTCCCTGCTCCAATACCGGCTCTTTTGCAGAAAACGCAGATATTTGCTTACCGACTGCCCGGTCAATATATCACCCAAAGGCAGGATAACCCGTTCCTGAACATAATGATTAGATATCATATTTTAAAATAATAGTTTATCAGATTATTAATAAGCATCCTTTTTTCTTTGAAAGAAACAAAGAAGAAAGTCTGTATCAGCGATAGTTTCATCAAGATACGCTCTATCATACGCCTTTTCGAAAGTTCTTCAGAATAGCCGGTATCATAGGTCGTGTCGCATTTCAAGCGTTCATACTTGTTTTGTATTCCGGCAAAATAAGGTTTGAAACTGTCTGCCGGCATTCTATGCATCAGATGCCTGAAAGAAAGTTTTATGCCGAAAAATTCTATCTTTTCTATCTCTTTGCTATCCGTATCGAAATACAGGTCAACTCCCATTCCTTTGGAGAACTGCCGTGACTGGAAAGGCTTGTCAAAGCAAAAATTGCCCAATGAGTAGAAAATATGCCCCGCTTTATATTTTTCATAAGGCTGAATGACATGAGAGTGGTGTCCTACTATAATATCCGCTCCGGCATCAATCAATCTGTAAGCCATATTCCTCTGCATCATCGAGGGACGGTGAATGTATTCATTTCCCCAATGCAGAGTAAGGATTTTCAAATCCGCTTTCCTGTCCGCCATCTCATTTAAAGCCGCCATTGCATTCACCTCGTCCAGTACAGAAAAACAGCCGTCGTTGTCAAACTTGTCCAAATCTACATTGCAAAAGCCCGCAATGCCTATCAGGCAATTATCCCGATGAATATATAATACACGATTATCGTTCCCCGCAACTGCAATGCCGGACTCTTCCAATATTTGCAATGTTCTCTCATATCCGCCTTTCCCATGCTCCAGTATATGATTGTTTGCCACATTGAGCACTCCGATACCGCATTCTCTCAGAAAACGTGCAAACTCCGGGCTGCCGTAGAAATCCGGTTTTCCGGCAGCAAGCGAAGGTTCCAAAAGAGGACTTTCAAGATTGCCTATTACAATATCCGAATCTTGCGTGATACCTTGAATATTATCCTTCCACCTTTCTCCTTTTGTAGCTTCAAATTGCGATCTGATACCAAATCCTACACTCAAAAATTCATCTGCCGGAAAAATATCGCCAACCAGTGTTATTTTCATTGTCTTGCTGTTATACGTGCAAATACATTGTCCCATATTCCTGCATTACTCTCTACCGATATGCTTTCCACGATTTTCCGTGCCTCTCTACTCGTTTTATCCACCAGTTCCTTGTCCGAAAGCAGACGCATCAAACAGCCGGCAAGTTCCATTTCACTGTCCACATCATTGAATACAAATCCGTTTGTGCCATGCCTTATCACATCTACAATATCACCTACGTTCGACACGACAGGTACACATCCGCAAGACATCGCTTCAAGCAACGACACCGGAAAGCCCTCTCCCTTGGAGCAGGAAACAAAAATCCTGCTGTTCCGGTATATCCGCAATTTGTCTTCCAAATCGGAGATATAGCCGACAAAGTCTATATACTCCCCGATGGCCATGTTTCTTTTGCCATTCTTTTCAGGTTGTCAAGTTCCTCACCGTCACCGGCAACAATCAGTTTCACGCTGCATTCATTCTTTATTCGGGATACGCTCTCAACAGCAACCCGATGTTTTTATTTTTATCTATCCGCGAAAAAGACACGATGTCATACTTCCGCTCGCCCTCTTCCTGCATATTACTATCCATAAACGCCTGATTGGGCAAGTTGGGCAGCACAACAATCCTGTCCGCATCGAAGCCCTTGGACACCAGGTAGGCAAGCGTTTGTTGTCCTGTAACCGTAATTATCCGGCTTTCCTGAATACTGCCAGGTTTACCCTTTCCCTGATTTTCCCACCCAGCCAAAACTCACGATGCCCTGCAATGGTGATATGAATATAAGGAATATTCGTCATGGCACCGATAGCTTTTCCGATATAGCCATGCGGAGTATTCAGTACACCTATTATTACATCTATCTTATATTTTGAGCAGTAGCGGACTCCTGCCACCACCTTCCTGATATGACGGATTCTGCTTTCCGATACCTTTTCGGGAGACAGGTAAGTAACTTTACCGTCAATCATATCACCGGGAAAGTCACGCAAGACATAGACATGGTCTACATACGATGATTTCAATAAAGGAGAAAGAATATTCTCTGTCAAAGTCTGGTTTGATAATTTGGCTACTAATAAGACATTCATTTGTCCAATCCCTCAATTTTTATAATGAACGATTCTTTGGTACGATTTACATACACTGCTGTCAGCAACATCATGTATATGGCGGGAGAAAACATAAGGTAAGCCCTGTGGCAACAATCAACAGCGCTATTGCGGCCAATAAGAATCCATACTTCATGCTACCTTTTCGGGCAATTGAAAAATCAGTAGCAACATAATGACGGTTCCTATTATCCCGAAACCGGTAGACTACCCCTCTCCAGTTTGTTCCTACCATTCGTCATTATCGTATCCCAATCCCACCAAAGCATCATGAGAGTGAATAAAACTCTCAAACTTAGTGATATGGGAATCCGGGACTCTATTATCAAGCAAATCAACCACACCAGATACTTCCTCTCTTTTATTTTCAACGACTCTGCCATAAATGGTTTCGACAAAGCGGTCGCTGAAAAATAACAGAGTTATGGCAGTGAAGAACAGTACCGCCACTATCCGTATTATGTCTGTCGTAATCCTTTTATACTTAAGAAGCTTATACAAGACACCCAAACAGAATATACCATAAAAGGCTGTTGAAAATGTAAGGAATCCGGTTATCAGAAGTAACAAATTCCTTTTCTCGTAGAAATTGAATTTTTCAATAGCAAGCATTAATCCTATGTAAATACCAAAATGCCCGGGTTCGGCAAAAACACCACATATTCGTTCAATTCCCCCTCCAATAGGCATATTCCCCCGGTACAGACTTAAAACAGGCCCATAAATCCGATAGTTATCCAATACGCTTTCCGTTCTAAAAGCGGGAGTGCACTTATAATAAATCAGAGGAACGCCCATGGCATTAAGAACCCAAAAAACAATAGCAAAAACTGAAATAATTATAAACAACTTCTTCAGAAACTTATATGAATTGTAGAAGATTATGTCATTGAAGAAAATAATCTGTATGAATATCAAAAAGTATGCAAAATGTCCTATCCTGAAATCGTGTACAATCGGTGTTGTAAAAAATAGCAGGAATGTAACTGCTGCAATACATATTCCGATGCGATATTTGTCAACCACCAATCCTTTTCTGATGTTGCGGCGTAATTCTATCGAAGATATTGTTGTAGTAAAAAGAAAGACAATCTGAAACAGACCTTCCGGCATAAACCACCTCGGATAAGGGTGTAAAGCAAAAAAAGAGTAATAATCCTAAATTGACAGATATTAATTTTTATCCTGTTCATACCCCAACCTTATTGCCAGCCAATTTC
>ENA-OQCX01000346-OQCX01000346.1-human-gut-metagenome-genome-assembly--contig:-NODE-346-length-24235-cov-2.900531_pt1 | contig 24235 bp, 29 predicted proteins | sample MGYA00242762_ERZ504587 | MGnify/ENA primary metagenome ERZ504587 (study PRJEB26092, sample SAMD00036337) | human gut metagenome | host: Homo sapiens | study: EMG produced TPA metagenomics assembly of... | reverse complement strand
CGCACAACATCTTTGCTTTTGTGAAGATAATGTGCTATAATAACAATAGGCAGATATAATTTAAGTTATTTTTGCACAAATTAAGCTGTCACTACGAATCTATCAGCAAAAGCAGGTGATTTTATGGCTTTCGATACATTTGACGAGGGTATTAATCCCGGTGGAATGAGAAGCAAAAACGAAATTAAAACCTTGATATGTTATTTGTATAATTCTGTAAAAGAAAATATAGACAAAGGAATTGTCATTCAGGCAATTCTAAAGCAGGGACTTGCCAATTATTTTGAAACAAGTTCCGCCTTTGACGACCTTGTTACAAACGGTAACCTTGTGCCTGCCGATGATGAACACAAAACATATGCGCTCACGGAAAACGGTGTTGAAATTGCAAAACAGCTTGACAGCATTCTTGCGTACTCTATCAAAGAAAAGGCATACGCTTGTAGCGGTTAAGCATCCTTGCCGTAAGAAAAATGAGATTGAAAAACAAGGTTGATATTGTTAAAAAGTTCAAACGGATTTACTGTTAAATGTTCGGTGTCCGGCGGTGATATGGATTTGATGAAGCTTGATGTTTATGCTCCCGAAATGGAACAGGCTCTTATTCTCAAAAAAAATTTCTTGACAATCCGAAAAAAGCGTACAAAATTATGCTTGCACTCCTGACCAAAGACAAAGAAACCGTCGGTGAGGCTCTTGAGGAACTTACGGCATTGTATAAAATTTCATACAAACAATTAAGGGGCTGTCGATGTGACCGCCCCTTCTGTGATTATTCAGAAAAAAAGATTAAGACCGAGCATAAGCGTTACTCCGGGTATTCCTCCTATTATTGATACCAAAAGCGATAAAAGGCTTATGGGCAAAGTTACGCCCGTAAAAGCTCCCGTCAGATTGACCGCAAACAATGTTGCCGCTCCCAAAGTCATTGAAAGCAGAGAGCGTTTGAACGGGTGCTTGTTTTTGCCGAGAAAGTGCAAGATTGCGAAAGTTATAAATGTTACAAAAATAATCAGACATATTCCCCACCAAGGCATTTTTAACAACTCCATATAAAAAGTAAAACCGCCAGAGGATTGCCCTGACGGTTAATTTTATGCTGATTATTAAGTTAATATGCTTACAGTATACCGAACTTTGAAAGCACATTAAGTGCAATTACAAAAATTACGAATATTGCAGCAAAAACTTTTGTCCAGCGTGAGAGGAACGCATCAATCGAACGAGCCTTATTCTTTGAGAAATAAGAATCGGCAACACCTGTTACAGCACCGATACCCTGCTGATTACCCTCCTGAAGGATAATTACAACGATAATGGCAACAGATACGATTGCGAGCAATACGCCTAAAACAATGCCCCAAATGCTCATTTTTATCTTCCTTTCATTTAATAAATACGAATAAAACAAATTCTGCTTTAATAACTGTTTTATAATACCACATAAACACAGCTTTTTCAAGAGATATTACAAGATTTTTATTAATTTTTTCAAAATCAAATCAGCGAAAGCTGTTCGTCTTTTGTATCTTCATTTACAGGCAACGCACCTCTTGCAGGAAGTGAACTTGTTCTGTAGCGCTTTGGATTTGTAAAAGTACCGTCTTTATAGCGTTCTATGCTGAAAAGTCTGTGACCTTTCTTCGGTTTAAGAACGGCAACACCCTGTGTTGAACGGGTTGTTTTGAGAGCGAGTGCACCCGTGTGAACAAGGAGCATATTTCCCGATGACGCCTTGAAGAGTACCTCTTCGTCCTCAGGAATATAGAGAAGTCCGACAAGCGGAGATTTGTCGGAATATGCGCCCGTGAGCTTTTTACGGTTAGTCTTTGTTGCGTAGGATTCAAGCGGAACTTTTGCGGCCTTACCGTTTTCAAAAGCAAAGAGCAGCATACCCTTGTAATCTTTTGTAACAACCATTTTCACAGCATTTTCGCCTTCATCAAAGCCAAGCTTTGCGGCAACATAGTCACCGAGTACGCTTGCCTTTGTCTGTGCAAAATCATCAGCCTTTGCCTTATACACCTGACACTTGTCTGTAAAGAACAAAAGGTCGCAGTTGTTTGTGAACTCAAGCTCCTGAATAATTTCGTCACCGTCTTTAAGCTTTTGCTCGCCGCTCATTCTGAGCGACTGCGGAGTAATCTTCTTGAAATATCCCTCTTTTGTAAAGAAAAGATTAACAGGATAATCGGGAATCTCAACTGTCTCTTCCTCATACTTTGCAACATCGTCATAGATTATGATACTCTTTCTCGGCTGACCGTATTTCTCGGCGATTGATTTGAGCTCTTTGACAATGATTGTTTTGATTCTTGCCTTGCTCTTTAAAATTTCGTCAAGCTCGGCAATCTCTTTTTCAAGGTCTTCAAGGTCTTTTGTCGCTTTAAAATGTATTCACGATTAAGATGACGGAGTTTTATTTCGGCAACATATTCAGCCTGTATTTCGTCAATTCCGAATCCTATCATAAGGTTTGGCACAACCTCGGATTCTTCATCGGTTTCACGGACAATCTTTACTGCCTTGTCAATATCGAGAAGAATTTTTTCAAGGCCTCTTAAAAGATGAAGCTTGTCAGCTTTTTTGTTGCGGTCAAAATATGTTCTTCTTCTGACGCACTCAATTCTGAATGCAATCCATTCTTCAAGCAACGCCTTTACACCGAGAACTCTCGGAACACCTGCGATAAGCACATTGAAGTTGCAGGCATAGGAATCTTCGAGTGTTGTAAAGCGGTAAAGTTTTGTCATAAGCCTGTCGGCATCAATGCCACGCTTGAGGTCAATTGTAATTTTAAGTCCGTCAATACCTGTTTCGTCACGAATATCGGAAATTTCCTTGACTTTACCCTGCTTTACAAGGTCGATTACCTTTTCAATGATAACCTCACAAGTCGTTGTAGCCGGGATTGAAAGAATATCTATACAGTTTGCAGACTTGTCATAAACATACTTTGCACGGAGTTTGATACTTCCTCTGCCCGTTTCATAGACTTGATTGATTACATTTTCATCATAGATAATCTGACAACCGCCTGTAAAATCAGGAGCAGGCAGAGTTGACTTTATATCATGGTCGGGATCACGGATAAGCGCCGCTGTTGTTTCGCAGATTTCACGCAGATTGAATGAACAGATATTTGACGCCATACCAACGGCAATACCTGTGTTTGCATTTACAAGCACAGACGGAAATGCAACCGGCAAAAGTGACGGTTCTTTCATTGTATTATCGTAGTTATCTACAAAATCTACGGTATCTTTGTCTATATCACGAAACAGCTCGTTGCAGATTGCGTCAAGCTTTGCCTCAGTATAACGGGATGCCGCCCACGCCATGTCACGGCTGTAGAATTTACCGAAATTACCTTTTGAATCTACATACGGATGCAAAAGTGCCTCATAGCCCCTTGAAAGACGAACCATTGTGTCATAAATTGCATAGTCACCGTGAGGATTGAGCTTCATTGTTGCACCGACAATGTTTGCCGATTTTGTTCTTCCGCCGTTCAGAAGTCCCATTTTGTACATCATATACAGGAGCTTTCTGTGCGACGGCTTGAACCGTCGATTTCGGGAATTGCACGGGAGAGAATTACGCTCATTGCATACGGCATATAGTTCTCTCTGATAGTGGAAACGATTGGCTGTTCCACTACTTCACCCGCACCGTTGATTACACCGTGAGTTTTTGACGGTGAAGTTCTGCGGGGAGTCTTTGAAGATTTTTTCGCCATTTATTTCCACCTCCAATCAGCTTACATCAAGCTGGTCAATATATTCGTTGCCGTGTTCTACTATATAATCTTTTCTTCCCTGAAGATTGTCACCGAGAAGAACATCAAAAATTTCCGCTGTCTGTTCTGCATCGGCAGGAAGAACCTTGATAAGTCTGCGTGACTCGGGGTTCATTGTGGTAAGGTTCATCATATCGGGTTCGTTCTCACCAAGACCTTTTGAACGCTGAATTGTGAATTTCTCCTTGCCGAGCTGTTCAATGAACTTATCCTTTTCAACCTCATCGTATGCAAAATATACATCGTTTTTGGATGTAATTTCATAAAGAGGCGATTCGGCAATAAACACCTTGCCTTCTTCAATGAGTGTAGGTGTAAGTCTGTAAAGCATGGTAAGTAAAAGTGTTCTGATCTGGAAGCCGTCAACATCGGCATCGGTGCAGAGAATAATTTTGCTCCAGCGAAGTGCGTTCATATCAAAGCTTGAAAGATTCTTGTTTGCTTTTGACTTAACCTCAACACCGCAACCGAGAACCTTGAGCAAATCGGTAATGATTTCGCTCTTAAAAATCTTATCGTAGTCGGCTTTCAGGCAGTTAAGTATTTTACCTCTGATTGGCATAATTGCCTGAAAATCGGGGTTTCTTGCCTGTTTACAGGCACCGAGAGCAGAGTCACCCTCTACTATGAACAGTTCACGCTGTTCCGTGTCTTTACTTCTGCAATCGACAAATTTTGCGACACGGTTTGTTATGTCGAGATTGCCCGAAAGCTTCTTCTTTATATTAAGTCGTGTTTTCTCCGCATTTTCACGGCTACGCTTATTGATAAGCACCTGTTCGCAGATTTTTTCTGCCTCAAGCGGATTTTCAATAAAATAAACTTCAAGGCTCTGACGGAGAAATGCAGTCATAGCATCCTGAATGCCCTTGTTTGTAACCGCCTTTTTGGTCTGGTTTTCATATGATGAAACGCTTGAAAAAGACGAAATAACGCACACAAGGCTGTCCTCAACATCGTCATACTTGATTTTGCTTTCGGTTTTGTTATATTTATTATTTTGTTTTAAGTAGCTGTCAATCTGGTAAACAAAGGCATTCCGCACCGCCTTATCGGGAGCGCCGCCGTGTTCAAGCCAGCTTGAGTTGTGGTAGTATTCGGTGAGATGCACTTTATTTGAAAAATGCAACCGAATATCCATTTTGCACTTATATTCGGGCTTATCGTCACGGTCACGGGTTTTAACCTCGGTTTCCCAGTGCTGAATTGAGCTGAGTCCGTTTTCACCGACTACCTCGGCAACATGGTCAACAATACCGTTTACATAGTTATAGCTTGTTGTATCAAAGCTTTTGCCGTTTTGATTGCGGAAAACAAATTCAATTCCTGCGTTGACAATAGCCTGTCTTTTCATTATGTCAAGAAAATATTCGGGCTGAATGTCGATATCCGTAAAGACTTCGAGGTCGGGTTTCCAATGAATTTTTGTACCCGTATCCTTTTTGCTGTACGGCTCTTTTTTGAGCTTGCCGACAATCTCGCCTTTTTCAAAACGGAGAGTGTATCGGTAGCCGTCACGGCGGATATCAACATCCATATACTCGGAGCTGTACTGGGTTGAACAAAGACCGAGACCGTTCATACCAAGGGAAAATTCGTAGCTTTCACCCTCGTTGTTATTATACTTACCGCCGGCATAGAGTTCGCAGAAAACCAGTTCCCAGTTATAGCGCTTTTCGTTTTCGTTGTAGTCAACGGGAATTCCTCTGCCGTGATCTTCAACCTCAATTGAGCCGTCGGAATAGCGTGTAACTGTGATTTTTTTACCGTAACCCTCTCTCGCCTCATCTATTGAGTTTGAAAGAATCTCAAACACGGAGTGCTGACAGCCGTCAATACCGTCCGAACCGAAAATTACGGCAGGACGCTTACGGACACGGTCGGCACCCTTTAGCGTTGTGATACTGGTATTATCATAATCGGTGGTTTTCTTTCTTGGCATTTTACTCTTCCTTTATCATTTTTCACCACGCAGTTTTTTGATTTTATCACGCAGATATGCGGCGTGTTCAAATTCAAGCAACTTTGCGGCAGCTTTCATTTCCTTTGTCAGTTTTTCTATCAACTGTTGTTTTTGTGCCTTTGAAAGCTTTTTTGTATTCTTAAATTCACTGTCATCGTGAGTAGAAATTTCAAGTATATCGCTGACCTTTTTGACAATAGTCTTTGGAACGATGCCGTGTTCAACATTATATTTATTCTGAATTTCACGGCGGCGCTGTGTTTCGGTTATTGCAACCTTCATTGACGGTGTTACGCTGTCGGCATACATAATAACCGTACCCTCGCTGTTTCGTGCGGCTCTGCCGGCAATCTGAATAAGCGAACGGTTGAACGGAGAAATCCCTCTTTGTCGGCGTCAAGTACGGCAACAAGAGAAACCTCGGGAATATCAAGTCCTTCACGCAGAAGGTTGATTCCGACAAGAACATCAAATTCTCCGAGTCTTAAATCACGGACAATCTCCATTCTTTCAACGGTGTCAATGTCATGGTGCATATAACGAACCTGATACCCAGCTTTTCAAGATATGCGGTAAGGTCTTCCGCCATTTTCTTGGTAAGGGTTGTGACAAGTGTTCTTTGATTTTTGGCTGTACGGATATTGATTTCTGACACAAGGTCGTCAAGCTGACCTTCGGTAGGTCTTACCGAAATTTCAGGATCAAGAAGTCCTGTAGGTCTGATAATCTGCTCTGCAACAACAGCCGATTTTTCAAGCTCAAAATCGCCCGGTGTTGCGCTTACATAAACAGCCTGATTTATTTTTGAATAGAATTCGTCAAAGTTGAGCGGACGGTTATCAAGTGCAGACGGAAGTCTGAAGCCGTAGTCAATAAGGCTCTTTTTCTTGCATAGTCACCCGCAAACATTCCCCGCACCTGTGGAAGCGTTACATGGGACTCATCGACAAAGAGCAGAAAATCATCGGGGAAATAGCTTAAAAGCGTGTATGGTGATGAGCCGGGCGCTCTGCCCGACATTATTCTTGAATAGTTCTCGATACCAGTACAAAATCCGATTTCCTGCAACATTTCCATATCGTACCTTGTACGCTGTTCAAGTCGTTGTGCCTCAAGGAGCTTTCCGTTTTCACGAAAATATGCAAGTCTTTCCTCAAGCTCCCTGTCAATTTCCGCAAGAGCCTTTTTCATCTTATCTCCCGACACAATGTAGTGTGACGCAGGATAGATTGCGGCATGTTTCAGAACAGCTTTGAGTTCACCCGTAAGCGGATTGATTTCGGAAATTCTGTCAATTTCATCTCCGAAAAATTCGACGCGGATTATAGAATCGTTTGATGCGGCAGGGAAAATTTCAACCACATCACCACGAACTGAATTTATTACGGGTAAAGCTTACATCATTGCGTTCATACTGCAGTTCAACAAGCTTTTTTACAAGCTCATCACGGGACTTTTCCATTCCGGGACGAAGTGAGATTACCATATTACGGTAGTCAATAGGATCGCCCAGGCTGTATATGCAAGAAACCGAGGCAACAATAATTACATCTCGTCTTTCGGAAAGTGCAAGCGTTGCGCTGTGGCGGAGTTTATCAATCTCGTCATTGATTGAACTGTCTTTTTCAATATAAGTATCCGTCTGTGCAACATATGCCTCAGGCTGATAGTAATCGTAGTATGACACAAAATATTCAACCGCATTTTCCGGAAAGAACTCTTTGAACTCACTGCAAAGCTGAGCCGCAAGAGTTTTGTTGTGTGCAAGCACAAGTGTCGGTCTTTGAACCTTTTGAATAACATTTGCCATTGTAAAAGTTTTACCCGAACCCGTTACACCGAGGAGCGTCTGTTCACGGTTGCCTGCATTTATACTGTTTACAAGCTTTTCGATTGTCTGCGGCTGGTCGCCTGTCGGCTGATATTTTGAATGAAGTTTAAATTCCATAATACACATCACATTCCAAATACGGATTTTTTTATTATGTTTCCTGTTACAAGGCTCTTTATTACAAAAGTCCTGTAACAGAAAACATATCCGAACAAAATTTCGATTTTAATTATAGAACAGATGTTTTAAATTGTCAAATGTTTCTTTTAAAGAACATTATTACTTTTCATAATAGAAGATGTTCCCCGCAAGCCTGCTTTCACGGAGAGAAACATAATCATCATCGGTTATTATGAAATGGTCGATAAGCTCAACTCCGACAGTTGCAAGCGTACTCTTCAAACTATTGTTGTGTCAAGGTCGCTTCCCGAAGCAGAGCCGTTCCGCTGGGATGATTATGTGCTATAAACGCAGTTTTGGCATTGTGACGAAGTGACAAATCAACAATTTTTCTGACGGGCATATCGGATGAATTGAGTGAACCTTTTGAAATTATATCAAAATAAATCATCTTACCCTTTGCATCACCGAGCATGAGAGCGACACATTCGTTTGTTCGACCGATAAATTTTGCTTTAAATATTTTACCGAGATTTTCATAGTCGATGATATTATCATGTGACATCTTTGATTCGGTATAAAGCCTTGCCATTTCGGGCAACATTTTGAGCAATGCGGCGGCATTTTCAGACAGACCGAATTCCTTCATAAGCTCGTCAATCGGAGCATCACACACTCCGCCGACAGTGATATAACGGTCAAGCAGACGATGTGCAAGAGGATTTGTGTCCTTTCTCGGAATAGCATAGTAAAGGAACATTTCAAGAGCCTCGTGCGTTTCAAACACATCAAAGCCGTTTTCTATGAACTTTTTACGCATTCTTTCACGATGACCGCTGTGTTCGTTATCGGTTGTCCGTGCCATATTATCCCCACCGCAAAATAAGTTTTTTCAAACTTTGGGGGCGGATAAAACCGCCCCGACTGATTAATATTAATAATTAAAAGCTGTTATTCCTTTACGCCGTACTGCTCATAGTAAGCGTCAATAGCGGCTTTGAGCTTGTCGTCAATAATAACCTTGCCCTTGTATTCCTTGTTGTAAAGGTGTTCAACAACCTCTGCCATTGTTACGATTGCAGTTGTTTTAAGGCCGTACTTTTCTTCAATCTCGGAAAGTGCGCTCTTTGTACCCTTGCCACGCTCCATACGGTCAACGGAAACAACAAGACCGATTGGGTTTACATCGCCCTGAGCCTTGATAATCGGGAGAGTTTCTTCAATTGAAGTGCCTGCTGTTGTAACATCTTCGATGATAACAACCCTGTCACCGTCATTGATAGGACTGCGAGAAGAATACCCTTGTCGCCGTGATCCTTAACTTCTTTTCTGTTTGAGCAATAACGGATATCCTGACCGTATTTTTCGCTGATTGCGATAGTTGCGGCAACAGAAAGCGGAATGCCCTTGTATGCAGGTCCGAAAAGAACATCAAAATCAAGACCGAACTTGTTGTTGACAGCCTCTGCATAATACTGACCGAGACGGCGGAGCTGAGCGCCTGTTCTGTAGAAACCTGTGTTTACGAAGAAAGGAGTTTTTCTTCCGCTCTTTGTAACAAAATCGCCAAATTTAAGGACCTGACAATCAACCATAAATTCAATGAATTCCTTTTTGTAAGCTTCCATCAATAAAACCTCCGATACAAAATAGCTTTCGGACAAACATCTGTAATATCCGACAGTTTTACATAATTCAACATTGTAAATTTTACCACAATATCTCGTTTTTGTAAATGACAGTTACACAGCTGTAATCAATCGTAATGTTATGTTAAAACAGAAAAAGACTTCGCAACAGAGTACGAAGTCTTTTTTGATATAACTTTAATTACCACTGAGAACAAATCTCCCAGTTATCCAAAGATGTTGCAAAATCGCTTTCATTTTCAACGATTCCACCGGTATAGAAATATACATCTGTATAACCGACAATATATTTTTGTATGGTAGTGCTCTCTTTGACAGTTATGGGAAAGGCATTCCAATTCACTCTTGCTCTCAACTTCTGTGCACAGTTAAAATCAACCTCACCTATTATATATTTTTGAACAAGCGTAGCATCTACTACACTAACAACTCCGTCACCGTTAACATCACCGAGAACAATATTCTGACAGGTCATTGTATTAAAAACTTCCAATAATTCATAGAAACATTCACTTATGTATTTCTGTTGTTTAATAGTATAATCTTTATCTAAAATTCCCTCGCCATACTCTTTAAGTTCAAAATTCGGATTGTTAACACTAAGGGCATTAAAAAGCTTTTCTCTTTTTTCAACAAATGTATTCCAAATTTCGTCAGAGTACCAGTTATTATCGTTTTTCTCATTAACAGCATAATAGCAAGTATAGCCGGCACCACTTGGTCTTATCCACGGATTCTCATAAAAATCCTTTAATTCATCATATTTATTTTGTAATTCTATACTCTCTGTTTCTTCCGATAAAGATAAAATTTCTTCTGCCAACTTATAACTATGGTCATAATAGTAATATGCGTACGGCTTTTTTCCACCGGTAGATGAAATATCCATCTTTACTTTTAACGCATAATTATAAATATACGAATAACTGCGTGACACCGCTGAAACAGAAAAAACGGCGGTGCTTGCAATTAATAATACAGCAAGTAATAAAGCACTTATTTTTTTAATACTCATAATAATCTCCTTTTAAAAAAAGCAAAAAAGTAAACTCACGACCATACAATAAATTCGTTGTAAATTTATTGCATTATTTAAGACAGCTATATCTTATTTGATTCTCATAATATCACTTTCAACAATATTTGTCAATAATTACAAGAATAAATTTTTGAACATTAAAAATTTTATTTAGTCAGACAAAATTATACACCGATTCTTTTGCCGCAAGCGACAAAATTACGCTTGACTTTATAGAACACTTGTTCTATAATTGAATAAAAACAAATGTTCGAGGTGATGCGTTGTGAATATTAATTGTGCCGTTGACAAAAGCAAATATAAAAAAGACAGGGTTATTCTTCACAGCGACTGTAACGGATTTTATGCGAGCGTTGAGTGTTTGCATCATCCCGAAATCAGAAACAAACCTGTTGCCGTGAGCGGTGATGCGGAAAATCGGCACGGAATTATTCTTGCTAAAAATGAGATTGCGAAGAAGTATAATATAAAAACAGGCGAGGCAATCTGGCAGGCAAAGCAGAAATGTCCCGACCTCATAACCGTTCCTCCCCACTTTGATTTGTACAAGCGATTTTCAAAAATGGCGAGGAGAATTTACAGTGAATACACCGACAAAATCGAGCCGTTCGGACTTGACGAGGCCTGGCTTGATGTTACCGACAATAAGAATATGAGCGGCAAAGAGATTGCACTCGAAATTAATCGCCGTATAAAGCAGGAGCTCGGAATAACCGTAAGCATCGGAGTCAGCTTTAATAAAATTTTTGCCAAATTCGGAAGTGACTATAAAAAGCCTGACGCTATAACGGAAATTACACGGGAAAATTACAGGGATATTGTGTGGAGCTGTCCTGCAAAAGACCTTTTGTATGTTGGCAGAGCAACGGGCAGAAAACTTGAATCTATCGGCATTTATACGATTGGAGATATCGCAACCGCCGATGTTACGCTGTTGCGGTCATATCTTGGAAAATGGGGCGACCTGATTTACGGTTTTGCAAACGGATACGACTCTTCCCCTGTTGCCCATATGAACGAAAACAGCGAGGTAAAGTCAATCGGTAACTCAACCACAACTCCGAAAGATATGGTAACCTTTAACGATGTAAAACAGGTTATATTCGTTTTGTGTGACAGCGTTTGCAGAAGAATGCGTGAACAGGGATTTATGGCAAAAACGGTTTGCATTACGATTCGTGACAACGAGCTGATGTCATTCAACCGACAGCACACAACGGAAATCCACACAAATCTTACAAAGGATATAACAAATACGGCTATTGAGCTTTTCAAAAAAAGCTATAAAAATGGAAAAGCCGCTGAGAAGTATCGGGGTAAGCGTTACGGATTTTATTCACGATGATCAGCCGCACCAGATGAGTCTTTTGCGTGATGAAAAGCGGCTTATTCAGAACGAACAGCTTGACAAAACACTTGACAGATTAAAAAAGCGATTCGGCAATTATGCTGTTCGCCCTGCCGTTTTGCTTGATGACAAGGAGCTTTCGGATTTTAACCCAAAGGAAGATCATACAATTCATCCTGTCGGATATTTATGATAACGATGCATCTTAGGCGAAAAATCAAAGATGTTTCTCTGATTTTAAGGGAGGTAACAAGCTATGAAAAAGTATGTTAAAGTTACTGCCACATTTGATTGTGACGGAGATCTTATTCCCGAATATATTGTGTGGGATGACGGAAGGAGATACCGCATTGACAAAATTTCCGATGTGCGGTATGCGGCATCTCTCAAAGCAGGCGGTGCGGGGATACGCTACACCTGCCATATTCTCGGCAAAGAACGATACCTGTTTTTGGAGGAAAACAGTGGTTTGTCGATGCAAAACAATAAGCGGAGGATTATATGCATAAGGTCAAAGCAAAGGGAATTTTATCTGCCGCAAACGGCATGAACATTTACAGAGGATGTCAACACGGATGCATTTATTGTGACGCACGCAGTAAATGCTATCAGATGAATCACCGATTTGAAGATATTGAGGTGAAAGAAAATGCCCCGGAATTGCTTGAAAACGCTTTAAAAAGGAAACGCAGAAAATGTATGATTGGTACGGGTGCGATGAGCGATCCGTACATTCCCCTTGAAAAAGAACTGAAACTGACACGAAGATGTCTTGAAATAATCGACAGCTACGGATTCGGTGTAACTGTACAGACAAAATCGACATCTGTTATGAGAGATATTGACCTGTTTACGAAAATAAACGATAAAAGCAAGGCTGTGTTACAGATGACGATTACAACGGCAGACGAAAGCCTTTGCAGAATAATTGAACCTAATGTTTCCGCCACTAAAGAAAGGTTTGAAACACTCAAGGCATTTCATGAAAACGGTATTCCGAGTGTTGTGTGGTTTTCTCCGTTTTTACCGTTTATAAATGATACGAAAGAAAACATTGACGGACTTTTAAAGTATTGCATTGATGCAAAGGTTCGTGGAATAATATGCTTTGGAATAGGGCTTACTCTGCGTGACGGTGACAGAGAATATTTTTACAGCCGGCTTGACAAACACTTTCCGAATATGAAAGAACGATACATTTACACATACGGAAATTCATATCAGCTTACGAGCGGTAACAATAATGTTCTGATGAACAGGATTTCAGAAGTTTGCAGAAATCACGGAATTATGTTCGGAGTTGAAAATGTGTTTTCGTATTTGCATAAGTTTGAAAGCAAAACCGAACAGCTAAGTCTGTTTGACGGAATATAGAAAAATGAAAAAGATATACGGCAGAAAATTTTACCGTATATCTTTTGTTTTTTAAGTATTCACTGTTTTACAAATGTGATTTCATAGTCGTTATATTTAAGCACAACAGCCGAAACTTTACCGTTCTTTTGTGTGAGTGCGGCGGAAGTATTTGTTCCGTCATCAAATGACAAATTGACTTTGTCCGAAGCTGACACGGTATATTTTCCGCTGTGAGTTCCGTCATCGGGACTTCCGGGCGAAAGCCACAAAGTAAATGTGCCGTCATCGGAAAATGACACAGAGCCCTGATAAGCACTGTAATTTGTGTTGTAAACCTCACTCATTTCGACCTCATCACCGCTCGCATTCTTTGCACCTTCGGGAACCCATGCAGACGAGGTAAGCTCGGCGGTTACGGACGGTGAAAGCACATTAACGGCAACTATTGCCGCAATGATAAATATGCAGGCGGCAATAACCGATGTAACAATTGCTGTTGTTTTCTTTTTCTTATTCTTCTTTTTTACAGCCCTGTTAGCCTCAAATTTTGCATAGTCAGGCTTTTTAACAGATTTTTTACTCATTTAATCACCGATATTTTACTTAAAGGATACAATAATTCCGCCGTAGTTTACAGTAATTTCAGCAGGAACATCACCATTCCATTTGGTTACGGCAGCAATAACATTTTTATCGTTGGAATATGTTATTACAACGGAGTCGCCCTCAACAATGTACGCACCCGAATTTGCCGAGGCACTTGTGATTCCGTCAATGAATGTTCCGTCCTCATTAAAAGTAAATCCGCCGCCTGAATAAGCAGAGCCGAAAAGATCTCTCAAAGAATATTCTTCAGAAGAATTTTCGTCTTTTGCATAGTACGGAATAAGAGTTGCACTGAATTTTGGCTTTTGCTTCTCTCCGCTGATTGTCGGAACAACAATTTCACTGTCATTTGAAGATGTTTCGGCTGTGTATCCCTGTTCTGTCGGCTCTTGTGAAGCTTCACCCGATTTGGTTGCAGGCTGTGTGGTTTCGGATACAGAGTCGGAAACATTCTGTGTTGAGTTTGTATTATCGGCGGTTGTTGAAGCAGCCACAGTCGGTACCGTTGTTGCCGAATTATTATTTTTACCCGAAAGATTCATAAACAGGATAACCGCACCTGCAATTACTGCAACAAGTACAACAACACAAATAATTATTATCAATGATTTTTTTGAACTTTTAACTGCGTGTTTACCGCTCATTTTGCGTTCTTCCTTTCTTCAGCCTCTTTTTTAAGCTTTAAAAGATAACTTCTTTTCATCATTTTTCCGTTATAGAAAATAAATTCATCACCGTCAGCCGATTCATCAATTTCAAGATCCGAATAATCTTCTGTAACAGGCTCTTCATCATCACGGAACTGACCTTTGCGTCTGTTCTCCATTTTCTTATCAATTGTTTTGCTCTTTGAATCCCTGTCAACAATCATTGAATACATATTCTTATAAACTGCAGAATTGATTATAAAAGATAGAATTGACGGAACAATGAACAATGCAAGAACAATTGTGAAAATGATGAGCAGTACCGGAGTAAAACTGCACATAAGCACTGTTGCACAAACGAGAAATAAAATAAGAATTCCGAAAACTGCAAACAGATTGTGTTTAAGCTCACCGACTGTCATAAGTGCGCTGTTTTTGTAAATATCCTTCATCTTGATATCAAAAGTAACCGTCATAGGCGGAACATAGAAGAACATAAACAGAAAGAAAATTGCAATTAAAATACAAATAACAAGCGGAACATAAAACATTCCGTTCTTTGAACCGAGTCCGAGATAAAGAACAATTGAGTAGTAGCTGATAAAAACAGCGGCATACATCACAACGCCGTGTATGAGGAATCTGAGCAGATTTTCCTTTATTCCGCCGATGAAATTTGAGAAAACATCAACATTTTCCTCTCCCCTTACCATATGGGAAGTAACCTGAGTTACGCCGGCATAAAACGGAAAAAGCGGAATTATCGTAAGAAAATATATAAACATTGAATTAATACCCGTAAGGGTATTAATCAAAAAGAAAATTCCGAATAATTACGGCAAACGGCAATGCAAAAAGCACATTCGTTAGCAAAAGTCGTGGTAAATTGTGAAACAATGACGAGAAAAATCCTGTCAATGCTACAGCGTTCTTTTCCGATGCCATAGCGCCCTCCAAAATTAAAAATTGAACGCTCCCGAAAACAAGCACCACAAAGCCGTGTCCAGCAAGGTTGAACAAAAGGTCATTATGAGTGCTGAAACAGATCGGGAACAAAAATCAATCACCTCATTTTTCAAAGAATTTGTTTGATGAGAATGACCGATTAAGCTGAAAAACATCTGTTTTGAAATTTCAAAAGCATATGCCGACAGCTTTACAAGTGCCAGACAGAACAAAAATGTTCCCGGCAACACAACAAGCAGATAAAAACCTGCTCCTTTAAGTGAATATGTAATAATAAGATATGCTGCAGTAAGTCCTGTTCCAAAGCCTTTAAATGCTGAAACAAACGGCAAAAACGGTATTCCCCACGGTGCAAGTCCCAAGAGGAATACAACCGCGAGAAATATAAAATCAGATGCAAAGCAGGCACAAAATGTGCTGACGGCATTCTGACCGAGCCTTGCATCAAGATTTGTAGTAAACAGAAAATCAAGGGAATCAAGCATTTGCTTATCGGCTTTTGATGCATAAATTGAACCGAAAACAAGTCCGGTAAGAAAAGCCGAAACAAAGATAAGCACCACGGAATATCGCCTTATAAAAAATCTGACATCAGACGGTGAAATTCCCTTTGATCTGCGAAAAAGATAACGCTTTTTAAAAGAAAATACAATGCTTTTCATAAAATACATTCCTCTCATTGGTTGTCCGTTAAAATATATGAGGAATGTATTCATTTTATGTTAAGGCAAAATTATTTGCCAAGCTCCTCTGCCCTCTTTGTACAAGCGTCCATGCCGTCAAGAACAGCCTCATAGAAGCCGTGTTCTTTAAGCTTATCCATAGCGGCAATTGTTGTGCCTCCCTTTGAGCAAACCCTGTCTATGAGTGTTTCAACAGGCTCACCGCTGTCACGGAGCATTGCTGCCGAACCCTCAAGAGTTGCACAGACAAGGTTCATGGCCTTGTCATAGTCTATTCCGCAATTCTTTGCGTAATCAGCCATAGCCTTTGCAAAAAGATAAATATAAGCAGGGCTGCTGCCGTTTACCGCAATTATTTCATTCATATGGCTTTCGTCAATATATTCGCAAACACCGCTGCCTGCAAACATATTGTAAACGATTGTTTTGTCATCATCGCTGATATTCTCAGACGGACAAAGGGCTGTTGCACCCTTTTTGAGCAAGAGAGGCGTATTAGGCATAACCCTTACAACAGGGCAGTCACACTCAAGACCTTTTCTTACATATGCAATAGATATGCCTGCGGCAATTGATACTACGGTTTTGGCTGTTGTAATGCTGTTTTTGAGGGACTCAAGAACTTCGGGATAATTCTGCGGCTTGACTGCAAGAACAACAATTGAGCTGTTCTTTGCAATTTCATCGGCAGATGTCATTACATTTGCACCCATATTTTTCATAGCGGCACACTTTTCTTCGCTTACATCAAAAACATTGATAAAATCGGCCTTGCCGTCGTTTTTGTGCCATAAGTCCTTTTATAATGCTGTTGCCATATTGCCTGCACCTATGAAACCTATTTTTTTCATTTTAAGACCTTCTTTGCAAAAATTAATATCAGATACCAAAACTTGGGTTTGAATAACATGAGAAACGGAAGTTGTGGTAATTGTGCTGACCGTCACGGTCATAATCGCCGTAGAGGAAGATTTCCGCCTCGTCAACCCTTCTGTACAAAAGTCCCCAATAGCAAGAACCTGCCGCATGGTGGTACTGCAAAAGTGCATCAATAAGGTTCTGCTTATTGACATTATTCAAATCTCTTGAACCGCCCGAAGCAGAAACATAGTCCTTGTGGATGTATCCTGTTGTGCCGTTTGAAAGCTTAACTTTGTACCAGTTTGTGTTATAACGCTTGCCGTCAACAAATTTAAGTTTTGTTCCGTAGTTCATACGGGTAACAACGGAGTAGTTAGTTCCTGCACCTCTTCTGAGGTTTACATCTGAACCTGTAACCGTACCCGAAGCGCCTGCTTTGATAGTACCGCTTGAACCTGTGTTCAAGAGAACAGACTGGAGTTCGGAGTCATTGTAGAACACACCGCTGCCTACATTGTATGCAAAGCACACAAGTGCGTCAAACTGTTGCTGATTGAACTTTATACCGTTGTTTACAAGGTAGGAATTTGTTGTGGTGGTATATCCGCCCTTGTTCACGGTCTGGCAAAGATAAGCATATGCCTGATTTGAAGTTATGTTGTTGTAGAACTGTTCGCCTGAAATTACAACCTTGCCGTAACCGAGTGTAGGATCGGTTGTAATGCTGTCTGCTGTGACTTTTGAGAGAAATCCCTCATAGTTTGCAATAAGCTTGATTACCTCGTCACTCGCTCTGCGCTCGGCACAAGCTGTGGTGGTTTTATTGGTTGTTGAGGTTACAAACACCTCGCCCTCACCGCCGCCTGCCGTGGTGTAATACTTTGATTCGGTTTTAAATTTAGAATATGCCTTAACAGACCATTTTCCTGATTTTGAAAGCTTTTGTGTACCTGTCCAGATATAGGAGTTACCGTCTTTAACCTTATTTTTTGCGGTGACCTTATAAGAGGTTGAGCCGTTTGTAACTACAAAATACACGCCTACCCTGTCTGTGTCGGTAATAGCCTTAAAGCTTACATTTGAATTGAGCGGAGCGGAGTTTGGTGACGCATAGCAGAAACGCACACTCTCCCTCGGCATAACATGAATGAGGCAGGTTGCCGCACCGTATGATGTTGATGCTGTGATTGTTACATAGCCCTTGCCTACCGTATCAACAACACCGTTCTTTACAGTTGCGATCTTTGTATTTGAACTTGACCATGTGACGCCTCTTGTGCTTGATTTCAAAAGCATTGACTTCTGCCACGGAAGATTCACATTACTGTTGGATATATTTACAGATGAGCCGGATTTTACAGTAATTTTGCAGGTTGCAGAATGCGAACCGCTTTTCGCAGTAATTGTTGCAGAGCCTGCTCTCTTGGCTGTTACAATACCACGAGAGTCAACGGTTGCAACACCTGTGTTAGAACTTGACCACGAAACGGTTCCCGATGCAGTAGCTGTAATTGCAAATCTGTTGCCTGTGAAAATTGATTTGCTGGATACAGAAAGTTTAACAGATGAACCTGTTGACGGTTTTGTGGTTGTAGGCTGAGTCGTTGTAGGCTTTGTCTGACCGTTCATCTTAACATAGTCTTTTTTTACATAGCCTGTTTTTGAATTTGATGTAGCTTAATATTATACCAATCATTGTTATAAAGCTTTGTGCTTACAAAAGTAACCTTTGTATTTACTCTCATACAATCAACAACCGAATAGCTTGTACCGGCACCGCTTCTGAGATTTACATAATCGTCTGTTATATAACCGCTTACGGTTGACGCTGACGCAGTCGGCTGAGTTACAGGTTTGGTTGCCTTTGTTGTAGGTTGGGTTGCCTTCGTTGTAGGTTGGGTTGAACTGTTCATTTTTACATAGTCTTTTTTTATGTAACCTGCTTTAGAAGTTGAAGTAACCTTAACCTTATACCAAGCTGAGTTGTAGAGTGAAGTGCTTACAAAAGTAAGCTTAGTGTTCTTTCTCAGACAATCAACAACAGAATAATTTGTGCCTGCTCCTCTTCTGAGATTTACATAATCATCAGAAACATAACCTGTTACGCTTGATGCCGTTGTCGAAGAACTTACGGCAACATATTCCTTTGTAACATAGCCTGTCTTTGAATTTGATTTAAGCTTGATTTTGTACCACTTTGAGTTATAGAGCTTTCCGTCAACAAAAGTAAATTTTGTGTTCTTTGCCATACAGGTTATAACCGAATAATTCGTACCTGCACCGCTTCTCAGATTTACATACGACGCATTTATATAGCCTGATGCGCCTGCTGATACGCTTGCGGAAACCTCCTCGGTTGATTGAGCCGCATTAGCCGAAAATGCAGTTATTGCGACAGCACCTACCGATACTGCCATAAGAACCACAAGGACTATGCAGACTATGCGGACAAACAATTTTTGCTTTTTTCATTTAGGTCCACCTTCTCAAAACTTCTTGAATTATAATTACTTGTGAAAATTACCGAATATTTTACCTCTTAATCTGCGAACATACTGCATAACAAATACGGTAATTGCATAATCATAGAGCAAAAAGAAAATATTTCCGGCAATCAAAAATGCCCACGGAACATAAAAACCGAAAACGGTAAATTCATCTGTCGGAATTGACAACAGCCATGTTGCAACAAAGAACGAACCGATGGCGGCAACATTAAATACCGCAAACTTAAGTATGTATTGAACTGCCCTGTTTTTGATTTTAAATTCAAAAGCGCCCTTTAAAATCGGATAATAGCCGAAAAGTGCAATAAAATATATAACAGCCTCTTTATCGCCGGCAAGGAGCGTTGAAAGCACGGCAGTTACACAAAACACACCGATTGCCCATCCATAGCCGTATTCAACAACTATGCAGGAAATGAGAATTCCTGCAAGACAAGGCAAAGCGTATGTTCCGATCGGAACGAGAGATGTCATCATCATAAAAACGAGTGAGAGCGCCGCAATAATTCCGCAAACCGCAATACGCATTGTCCCCTTTTTGATACCGTTTTCTTCATATTAACATCCCATTCTGCAACAATCACACAAGCAGTTTGCACACATCATTCCTGCACAAATATCGCAGAAGGATGAACCTGTTGCGTTAGGATTTGTTTGAGTGTAACCGCCGTAGTTGTATGCCCTCTGGCTCTGCATATTGTTAAGAGCGGCTCGGTATTCCGTGTTGTTGGGGTCCATATTGCACGCAGTTGTGAAATATGAAAAAGCCTGTTCAGACCAACCTCTGCGGTATGCAATCATGCCCTTGAGATAATGCCATTCGGCGGTTCTCATCGACTGTGTTGTGTTTTCAAGAATCTGATCGGCCTGATCAAGAAGTCCTCTCTGAATGTAAATTCTTACATTGTAGAACTGTGAGCTTGAAGAATTTGCGTTATATGACGAACTGCCTGTTGAGCCTGTACCCTTACCCTTCTGACGCATCTGATTAATCATATCGTATGCCTCATTAATCTCCTTCATTTTCTGCTCCGCAACATCCGCAAGAGGACTATCGGTGTAGTTATCGGGATGATATTTTTTAGCAAGGTTTCTGTACGCTGCTTTTACTTCTTCATCGGTAGCTGTTTCAGACACACCGAGAACCTCATATGGATTATTCATTATTGACCTCCGTATCAAGTTTGCTTGTTACTCTGTTTTGTGATGCAGGGAATCCCAAAAGCATCATATTATCTAAAATTCCCTTAAAATCGGTAAAGTTCAAAAGATTGTAGGCATCATATGCCCTTGCAAGTGACTGATTCAGCACCGCTTTTATAAAATCCGATGATTTTACCTCACCTGTTTTCTTGTTTACAAACGGATTAAATCCGTTTGATTTGATATCTTTTTCTATGTCATCTGCGGCATCGACAAGATAAATCCACCTGCCGATATGATAGCCGATTCATAGAGAACTCTTTTTTGAATTTCATCATGAGCCTCAGCCGACAATACAGCAGCGAGCATTAATGCCGTTGGATGAGCCGACATATCTACAGACGGCTTTTCCGAATGTTCAGCATCATACTGCATTTTCATCATATCAGAAACCGCTTTGTCCATATCGGGATACTTATCTGCCGCCTTTTTCCTCTGATGAGAAAAGAAAGGCTTTATGATTCTGCACAACAGCTTTTTAAAAAATCCGCTGTCCTGAATATCATCAATGATTTTATAATAAACCGATATCATTGAAAATGCGGCAGCCTTTCTGTATGCGTCACCGGAATCTGTTGCAAACTTGCATTTTTTAAGAGGATTACAGGTGCATCTGCCGTCTTTAAAGCCTTTGCATGAACGGTTAAGCGACATTAAAAGCATTGCATAAAATGTGCAGTCATAGCTTAGCGTAAATCTTGTAAACACGGAGTAATCCTTACCCATTTGCCTGCAAAGACCGCAATACACAGCCTTATAAGCCTCGGATTCACGAACAAGCAGTTCGCTCTTTTGAATCTGCAAATAACCAAACACGGATTTTCTCCTTTATACAATAATACATAGTATATTGTACAACAAAACAGAGTTAAAAAGCAACAGAATAACGGTATATTCTTTGGATAATCAGCCAAAATGAGCTAATTAACGGGAAATGTTGCAAAAATTTTTCTTCTCATATTATAATCATAGTGCAGATGTTCTCTTCTGTTAAGAATTGAATGTCAAAAATTATTTGCAAAACTAAAAAGGAATTTGCATATTATGAATGTTTACGATTTGATAAAACGATTTACTATGGGGACTCAACAGCCGACTTCTATTTATTCTGCCTTAAAAGGCATAAAAAAATACTCACTCTTGCCCCATCGCTTTTGGGAGCATTTTTAAAATTCTATGTATTCAAAAAAGGTACAAAAACTGATTTTAAAGAAAAAATGTACAGATTTCTTACCTATTGCGATACTGAAAAGGATGTAAATGATTTCTGGAAGGAATACATAGGAAATATAAAACCGTTTTATCTTGAACAAAAGAAAGATGATGATGTAATTATTTCGGCGTCACCCGAATTTTTGCTGAAACCCGTTTGCAAAAGGCTCAAAATAAAAAACCTTATGGCGTCAAAGGTAGATATGCACAGCGGAAAATATTCGGGTGTAAACTGTCACGGCAAGGAAAAGGTAAAACGATTTTATGAGGCTTTTCCTGACGGAAAATTGACAATTTTTATTCGGACAGTTACAGTGATTCGCCGCTTGCGGAGATTGCAGAAAAAGCTTTTATGGTTGACGGCGACAAGGTTGAAGGTTGGATATTCTTTAAATAATTTTTACGGAACAGAAATCTGTTCCGTATTTTTATTTTTTCGGGTTACCTAAACATTGAGCCGTGTTTGTTTGTGTCCGACAAGTGTTTCAGCGGTTTTACCCGTTGAAATAGAAAAATTGCTATATGTCATACTTCCGTCCTCGCCAATACGGCTTGTTCATCGTCATACTTTCATCAACGCTCTCCCTAAAAACAGTTGTTTTCTTCTATCCACTTTTATTTTTACGGTTACTCTCTCCCCGTCTGAAATATAGTCGCCTTGCGTTGTGCATGAATGCACTTCCTTATGCTCCTTATTTCAGACAGCGCTTTGCTCCCTAACCGAAGAGCCGAGGTTCTGTACCCAAAATAACGACCGGCGAGGACTAAACCGTGTAAATTACGCAAGTAATTGGAGCGGATTAGATGAGTGAGAGTTATTTTTGGAAACAGTACAGAACTACGAGGCTTGACAGTCTCCGCCACAGGCGGCGGTCGCAAGGCTACCTCAAGTCCCGTCACACCGCTTGACGGTAAAATAAAAAGCAGTCAACACAAATGTGTCAACTGCTTTTATGGTGCGAGTGACGGGACTTGAACCCGTACGTCGTGAAACACACGCCCCTCAAACGTGCCTGTCTGCCTATTCCAGCACACTCGCATTTATTAGATTTTTGTCGGTTTCTCAACTCAACAATCAAGATTATATCATAAGGCATTTAACTTGTCAACACATATTTGAAAGTTTTTTCAATTTTCTTACATAATTTTTTCTCTATCTGCAAAAAACGCATAAAAACTGAAACTTTATGCTTTTACAAGAATGACATCGGGATAGGCTGTATCCCGACATCATCCTATTTTCTGGCAATCAGCCGAGAATTTTTTCTGCAACCTTTGGCAATTCATCGAACGAACTGATTGTATATTCGGGATTTTCCGTTGTGCCGAATCCGTATGATGCAAACACGAACGGTATTTCTGCATCTTTGGCGGCAATTTGATCGCCGATTGTATCGCCAAGATACAAAGCATTATCAATCCCGTTACGCTCCATAACAAGCTTTATATTCTCCCCCTTTGTCAGATTTGTTCTGCCTGACATTTCAAAATCGGAGAAATATTTTTCAAGCTTATGAGCAAACAAAAATGCCTCTATATATCCGCATTGACAATTGCTGATTATGCCGAGAAAATAATTCTTTGAAAGAATTTCAAGTGTACTTTCAAGATTGTCATACAAATGGCCGCCCGTTTTGCGAAGTGACGGAATCTGTTCAGCGCAACACTCCTTTACAATTGCAACCGAGTTTTCAAGCGGAAGCTCAGGCAACATTATTGACGCAATCTGTTCAACCGTTTTTCCCATATAGCTGTTCATTTCTTCAAGTGTGATTTGCTTTGTTGTTTCTTTATGTTTTTCAAGCACATCATTCCACACAGGCAAAATCACATCGCAAGTGTGCCACAATGTGCCGTCAAGGTCAAATAAAACTGCTTTTTTCATAAATTCATATCTCCAAATTAAATATGTTTAACGGACTCCCGTTGCAAAAACGATATTAGCACAACGGATTTTGCTTGTCAAGGTATGGTGCTGTAGATATGTTGCTTTACTTGTGGGCGTTCGATAAACGCCTACTGACTACAAAAAAATTATGTGGTAAAAAACAAGTCCCGTCATATTCCCTATTACAATTTGTTGTAATGATAACTGCGAGTGACGGTGATTGCTATATGTCAAACTTACAACCTCGCCAATGCGGCTTGTTCATCGTCATACTTTCATCAACGCTCTCCCTAAAAACAGTTGTTTTCTTCTATCCACTTTTGTTTTTACGGTTACTCTCTCCCCGTCTGAAATATAGTCGCCTTGCGTTGTGCATGAATGCACTTCCTTATGCTCCTTATTTCAGACAGCGCTTTCGCTCCCTTTTTCCGCCACAGGCGGCGGTCGCAAGGCTACCTCAAGTCGTCATCGCTTGCTTGCATAAAATAGAAAAGACTTGATACGCAAGGTATCAAGTCTTTTCTATGGTGCGAGTGACGGGACTTGAACCCGTACCG
>ENA-OQCX01000345-OQCX01000345.1-human-gut-metagenome-genome-assembly--contig:-NODE-345-length-24254-cov-3.060555_pt1 | contig 24254 bp, 35 predicted proteins | sample MGYA00242762_ERZ504587 | MGnify/ENA primary metagenome ERZ504587 (study PRJEB26092, sample SAMD00036337) | human gut metagenome | host: Homo sapiens | study: EMG produced TPA metagenomics assembly of... | reverse complement strand
CTTGAGGAAGTCCCGTTCAACTTTAAATACAAACGAAGAGGGTAATGGGCACAGTTCTGAGCATAGCTCCCAACGAGCAGGTAGATGTCGGCAGAAAGCAGACAGGCTTTATTCCTGCTTCAGAGCTTTCAAACGATCCTAACGCAAGACCCGAAGATGTAGTTAAGTCGGCGATGTTATTGAGCTTCTTATTATGAAGACCAATGATCAGGAAGGCACTATCATGCTTTCAAAGCGCAGAGTAGATGCACAGAAGTTGGGAAGAGCTCAAAGAAAAGGACAGAGTCACAGGAGGTTCTCTCCGGCAAGGTTACTGAGGCAGTTAAGGGCGGCGTAATCGTTCTTTACAACGGCTCAAGAATCTTTATCCCTGCATCACAGGCAACAGCAACTCGTGAAGAGAGCCTTGAAGACCTCGTAGGTCAGGATGTTGATTTCAGACTTATCGAAGTTTCACAGAACGGCAGACGCAGAAGAGCTATCGGTTCAATCCGCAGCGTACTCAAGGAGCAGAGAGCTGCTCAGCGTGAAGAATTCTGGAAAACCTGCGAAGTTGGCAAGCGTTACAAGGGCGTTGTTAAGTCACTTACAAGCTACGGCGCATTTGTTGACCTCGGCGGCGTGTTCGGCATGATTCACATTTCAGAGCTTTCATGGACACACATTAAGCATCCGAGCGAGTTGTTAATGTAGGCGATACAGTTGATGTTTACATAAAGGATATCAATGAGGAAACAAAGAAAATTTCTCTTGGCTTCAAGAATGCTGAAGATAATCCGTGGGAAATTCTCAAGAACAACTATCCCGAGGGAACAGTTGTTAAGGCTACAATCGTTGGTCTTACAACATTCGGTGCATTCGCAAACATCATCCCCGGCATTGACGGTCTTATCCATATTTCTCAGATTGCAAATAAGAGAATTGAAAAGCCCGCTGATGTACTCAAGGTTGGCGATGTTGTTGAAGCTAAGATTACTGCAATCGACTTCGACAAGAAGCGTGTAAGCCTTTCAATGCGTGCACTTCTTCCTGAAGACGAGCAGGCACCTGCTAAGTCTGAAGAAGCTGCTGAATAATCAGAACTTTTGTGGGCATCCGAAAGGATGCCCTTTTGTTTTAAATTAATTTAATCGGGTACAGGCTATGAAACGACTGATTTCCCTTACTGTGGCTGTTATGTTTATCACACTTCTCGGTGTGTGCAGAAGCCGTGCGTATGATGAATACAATCTGACTGACCTTGCCGCTTGTTCGTCTGTAAAAAGTGACAGCAACGGCAAGGGCGGATTTGTGTGCGCATTTTCGGGAAATACAGTGTTTTCAGCAAGGCTTGTGCCCGATTTTTCTGCATACAGTTTTTCTGTCGGCGGTCGGATAAGGAGTGTGTCACAGAGCGGAAACTACACTTATGCACTTGTTTTTGACGATGCTTTCACTAACAAATATTCAGTGTATTCTCTTAATCTTGATAACGGAAATGTTTCACAGAACACTTTTGTTGACGAAAATTTTATGACCAATTCCTTTTCGGTAACCAATAATCGCATTTACTATATCAAGACCGACAGCCTGAAATCTTATGTTGCGTGTAGGGATTTTTCATCTGATAAAAAGTCGAAAATAACTTTTTCAGACAATGTAAACGAGGTTTTTAATAATAACGGAAAGTCATACGCAAGACTTTGTGACGGTTCAATTTACAAGCTCTCGCAATCGTCATCAACCTATGTTGCCGATACAGGTGAACTTAAAAATATTTATAACGCAGGAATAAACAGAGTTATAAACGAAGACGGATTTATTGTTTCACTGTCAGATAATTCAAGGAATTATGTTTCAAATGCCACAGCCGAAAATGCTTCGGTATCTGACGGAAAAGTATATTCTGCCGTGAATTATCGACTTAATCTGAAAACATCCGAAAAAACAAAAAGCGTGTCAATTTCCGACAGAGCAACTGCTGTTGTATCTTACAAAAATCAATGTGCTGTTTTGCTTGATAACGGAACGGTTCAGGTATTTGGTTCGGTTGATTTTGAGGAAAAGAAAACAAATGGCAATGACGGCAGTAATGGCGATCACAATTCTTCTAAATCAGATATTCAACCGAATAATTCCAAATACCTGTTTTCTGACGGGATAGTTTACGGGATTTACAGCGGAGAAACCGTTTCCGATTTCAAAAACAAAAACTTTTGCCAAAAATGTATATAAGGCGGACGGTACTCTTGCAAAGAGCGGAAAGCTGAAAACGGGATTTACTGCCGTTATAGATTCAAAGACTTATGTCATTGCAGTTTGCGGAGATGTGACGGGCGAGGGCAATGTAAATTCAAAAGATGTCACGCTTTTGCAAAAACACCTCTGTGATAATGCAGAATTAGACGGTGCATATCTCAAAGCCGCCGATTTTAACCTTGACGGCGAAGCAGATAACCGTGACCTTGTCTTAATTTCAAGACAAAAAAATTGACAAAACAAAAACCGCCCCAATCGGAGCGGTTTAATTTATTTGTCAGAAATAAACTTTATCAGTCCATTTCCCAGTTGTGCCATACATTCTGGATATCATCGTTATCCTCGAACATATCAAGCATCTTCTGCATCTTGGTTGCAGTTTCTTCGTCCTCAAGCTTTGTATATGTGCTTGGAACCATTTCAATTTCAGCAGAAACGAATGTGTAGCCGAGCTTTTCAAGCTCATCTCTTACAGCGCCGAATCATCTGTTTCTGTGTAAATTGTAAATACATCATCGTCAGCCTCAAAGTCTGATGCACCGCACTCAAGAGCATCGCTCATTACGGTATCCTCATCCTTTTCAAGGTCCTCACGCTCAATAACGAGAACGCCCTTCTTTGAGAACATAAAGCTTACACAGCCCTGTGTACCCATATTGCCGCCGAATTTATCAAAGTAATGTCTTACTTCGCCTGCTGTTCTGTTTCTGTTGTCTGTAAGTGCCTCAACAATTACGGCAACGCCGTTTGGACCGTAGCCCTCATATGTAACAGCCTCGTAGTTTGTTGAATCTGCATCGCTTGACGCCTTCTTGATGATTCTTTCAATGTTGTCATTAGGTACATTTGCAGCCTTTGCTTTTGCAATACAATCCTTGAGTTTTGAGTTAACGGAAGGATCTGCACTTCCGCCTTCCTTGATTGCAACAATAAGTCTCTGCCGATTTTTGTAAATACTTTAGCTCTTGCGGCATCGTTCTTACCTTTTTTCTGCTTGATTGTACTCCATTTGTTATGTCCTGACATTAATATCATTCCTTTGTCAATAAAGTATAATTATCTTATTAAGTATATCACACACACCTTTGTGATGTAAACAAAAAAAGTTATTACAGTTTTGTAATAACTCCATTGTCAAATATCGCCTGTGGTGCTATAATCTATGTTGTAGAAAATAAATGCCGATAAATTTGATGTAAATATAAAAAATAAAGCTTAAATGCCGAAAATATAATTTTACGAAGGGAGTTTTTGAAATGATCAGATCTATGACGGGTTTCGGAAGATGTGAAACCGTTATCAACGGTCGGGAGATTACCGTTGAAATCAAAAGCGTGAATCACCGCTATTTTGAATTTTCCTGCAGAACCCCAAGAAGTTACGGATTTCTTGACGACAAACTTAAAAACTATGTAAATTCAAGGGTTTCACGAGGCAAGATTGATATGTTCGTATCAATCGGTGCGTCCGATGAAGAACCCTGTGATGTAACTGTTAATCATCAGCTTGTTTCGGGATATATCAACGCTTTTAAGGAAATCAGCGAAAAGTACGATATTCCGAATGATGTTTCAACAGTTTCACTTTCTCGCTTTCCCGATGTTTTCACGGTTCACAAAGCACCTGAGGACGAGGATCAGATTACTGCCGATGTTCTTTCAGCCGCAAAGATTGCAGTTGACGCTTTTGTTGCAATGCGTGAAACAGAGGGCGAGAAGATGAAAGAGGACATTCTTTCAAGAGCCAACACAATTCTTTCTGTTGTTGGTGAAATTGAGGAGCGTTCTCCGCAGACTGTTGCCGAGTATGAACAAAGACTTATGGAACGCATCAAGCAGACGCTTGCTGAAAATGATGTCAAGGTTGACGAGCAGAGGGTTCTCACAGAGGTTGCCGTGTTTGCGGATAAGGTAGCCGTTGCGGAGGAAACCGTAAGACTTCGCAGCCACTTTGACCAGCTTTCAAAGTTCCTTGAATATGACGAGCCTGTCGGCAGAAAAATTGACTTTATCATTCAGGAAATGAACCGTGAGTCAAATACAATCGGTTCAAAGGTTCAGGATGCAATTCTTGCACATAAGGTTGTTGACATCAAAAGTGAGATTGAAAAAATCCGTGAACAGGTTCAGAATATCGAATAAGGTGAACAGATGAAGCTTATTAATATCGGTTTTGGTAATCTTGTCAGCTCCGACAAGATTGTTGCAGTAGTTGCTCCGGACTCTGCTCCCGTAAAGCGAATTGTTCAGGATGCAAAACAGAACAATCTGCTTATTGACGCAACCTGCGGACGAAAATGCAAATCGGTGATTGTTGCCGAGAATAATCATGTTATTCTCTCGGCAATTTCATGTGAGGCAATTCAGAACAGAACGGACGAAAGTGAGGAAAACAAGGATGAGCATTAACAGAAAAGGAAATCTTATTTTGTTTACCGGTTCATCGGGTGTAGGCAAGGGTACAATAATCAAGGAACTTCTTGACCGTGACAAAAATATCCGTCTTTCGGTTTCAAACACAACAAGAGAACCGAGAGAGGGAGAGATTGACGGGGTTCATTATAACTTTTTGACAAGAGAACAGTTCAACGATGTTCTGAAAAAAGACGGCTATCTTGAACACGCAGAGTTTTGCGGTAATCTCTACGGCACTCCTAAAAAGCAGGTTGAAGATATGCTCAATCAGGGTTATGATGTTCTGCTTGAGATTGAGGTCAAGGGCGGACTTCAGATTCTTGACAAATATCCCGACATTCTCAGTATCTTCATTCTTCCGCCTTCAATGGAGTCTCTTGAAAGACGGCTTCGCAGAAGAGGTACAGAGGATGAAGAAACTATTCGGAAAAGGCTTGCACAGGCTGCCGAGGAAATCAGCTACAAGGACAGATATAAGTACAATGTGGTAAACGGCGACCTTGAAACAGCAATAAATGAGGTTCTCGCTATTCTTCATAAAGAGGATGAAAACCTCATTAAATAATATACAAAGAAAATTAACATAAAATATTTTAAGAGGAGAATTATTATGCATAAAGTTGATGTGGATTCATTATTACAGGGTAAGCAGAGTAAGTACGCACTTGTTGTAGGTGTTGCAAAAAGAGCAAGAGAAATTACTCAGACTTTTGAAGAGGAACAGATAGTAACAGAGGATAAGCCTGTTCTTATCGCAATCAAGGAAATCGAAGGTCATGAAATCAACATTCTTGAGCCTGACGAAGATGAGCTCTGATTTAACAGTCAAAGTTGCCGTTGAAAACACAACATATGTTTTTGACAAATTATTTGACTACCTTGTACCGTCTGCCTTTACCGATTTGGTTCAGGTCGGCAAAAGGGTTCTCATTCCGTTCGGCAGAGGGAACAAAAAGAAACAGGGAATAATTTTTGAGCTTTCTCCCGTGAGTGATGACATTCCGGTTGAAAAGCTCAAAAGCATTTGTTCCGTTCTTGATGACGAACCTGTCCTGTCAAAAGAACTTTTGAAACTTGCCGAGTTTATGAAAGAGCATTATTTCTGCACCTATTATGATGCGGTAAAAACAATGCTCCCAGCGGGTATAAATTACAAAGTCACAACGCTTTACGGTGTTCGTGAGGGTGTAGATGAAGAAGAGCTTTCCGAGGAACAGCAAAGAATTTTTGCTTACCTTCATTCAAAAAGAAAAGCCGTAAAGTCCGATAAAATTCTTGACGATTTCGGATTAGATAACACGGTTATTCTTGAAGATATGGTAAAGTCGGGCTATCTTTACAAATCAGATGAGGCTTTCAGAAAGGTTTCGGATGCGGTTATGAAAATGGCTGCTCCGACCGAACTTGCCGACAGCGACAATATCAAGCTTACCGAAAAGCAGAAAGCCGTTCTCGACCTTATCAAAATGACAGGCGGAACTTCCGTTAAAGAGGTTTGTTACTTCACGGGTGTCACAACAGGCGTTACGGACGCACTTTATAAAAAAGGTCTTATCTACTACTATGACGAAGAAGTGTTCCGTATTGAGGACAGAACAAAGGACGAAAGTCTTGCCCCTGTTGCGTTGTCAAAACAACAGCAGACAGCCTGCGATAACCTCTATGCCGAATACGCCGATTCAAAACCGCATACAAGCCTTTTGTTCGGTGTTACAGGTTCGGGAAAAACAAGCGTTTTTATGAAACTGATTGAGCGTGTAATAAACGATAACAAGGGAATCATTGTTATGGTGCCTGAAATTTCGCTTACACCGCAGTTTGTTTCAACCTTTTCAAAGCGTTTCGGCGAGCAGATTGCCGTATTTCACAGCGCACTTTCACTCGGTGAAAGCTTGATGAATACAAGCGTGTAAAAAAAGGTCTTGCAAAAATCGTTATAGGAACACGAAGTGCCGTGTTTGCTCCGTTTGAAAAAGTCGGTCTTATCATAATGGACGAGGAACAGGAGTACAGCTATAAGTCTGAAAGCTCCCCCAGATATCATGCAAGAGAAATCGCAAAATTCAGATGCAGCTACGATAATGCCTTGCTTGTTTTAAGTTCGGCAACTCCGTCGGTTGAATCATACTACTACGCAAAAAACGGAAGATATTCGCTTAACACGCTCACCGAGAGATACGGCGATGCGGTTTTGCCGAAGGTTGTTGTCGCAGACATGAATGTTGAACAGCAAAACGGCAATGTAACGGGATTTTCCGAAACCTTGCTTGAAAATCTGCGCTATAATCTTGAAAATAACAAGCAGTCAATTCTGCTTTTAAACAGACGGGGATACAATACCTTTGTAACCTGCCGAATGTGCGGTGAACCTGTTGTGTGTCCTAACTGTTCAATATCGCTCACATATCACAGCGCCAACCGCAGAATGATGTGTCACTACTGCGGATATTCCGTGCCTTACACGGAAGAATGTCCGTCCTGTCACAGCAAATCTTTAAGATTTGGCGGAACCGGCACTCAAAAGGCTGAAAGTGAAATTTCAGAGTTTTTTCCCGATGCAAGAATATTGCGTATGGATACCGACGCAACATCTTCAAAATCATCCTATGAAAAGATGATAACGGCATTTGCAGACGGTAAGTACGATATTCTTGTGGGAACACAAATGGTTGCAAAGGGACTCAATTTTCCCAATGTGACGCTTGTGGGGGTTCTCAACACTGACTATATGCTGTATGCCGATGATTACAGAAGCTACGAAAGAACATTTTCTCTTTTAACTCAGGTAGTCGGCAGAAGCGGCAGAGGTGCGTCAAAGGGTATGGCTGTTATTCAGTCCTACACTCCCGACAACCTCATAATCTCTATGGCGGCAAGGCAGGATTATCTTGCCTTTTACAGCACCGAAATTCAGGTCAGAAAAGCAATGCTTTATCCGCCTTTTGCGGATATCTGTCTTATCGGCTTTTCGGGTGAAAAACAGCAGCTTACAATGAAAGCGGCTAACAGCTTTTTACAGTGCTTTGTCAGTCACGCAAGAAGCGAATACCCTGCCATGCCTTTGAGAATACTCGGTCCGTCACCTGCAAATGTTGTGAAAGTGAGCAACAAATTCAGATATAAACTTATAATAAAATGTAAAAATAACCGTGATTTCAGAGGACTGCTATCAGCGGTTATGATAGAATTCGGAAAGAATAAGGAATTTGGAAAGGTCAGTACATATGCGGATATGAACGCTCTGACCTGTTAGCGAAAGGATATAATATATGGCTTTAAGACAAATTGTAAAAGAGGGCGACAGCGTTCTCACAAAAAAATGCAGACCTGTCGTAAAGTTTGATGACCGCCTTGCAGATCTTATTGACGATATGATTGAAACTTTGCACAAGGCTGAGGGAGTGGGACTTGCCGCTCCACAGGTCGGAATTTTAAGAAGAGTTGTGGTTATTGATGTCGGCGAAGGTCCGATTGAGCTTATAAACCCGAAAATCATCGCTTACAGCGGCAAGCAGGAAACTCTTGAGGGTTGTCTTTCAATTCCCGGCAAGTGGGGTTACACAGTAAGACTGATTATGTAAAGGTTAAGGCTCAGGACAGACACGGTGACGAATTTGTTATTGACGGCAAGGATTTGCTTGCAAAGGCTTTTTGCCACGAACTCGACCATCTTGAGGGAATTCTCTTTACTCAGGTTGCAACAAGAATGTTGACTCCTGCCGAAATTGAAGAAATGAATAGCTGATAAACAGGTGAAGATATGAAAATAATTTATATGGGTACTCCGGATTTTGCCGTACCTGCACTCAAGGCTCTTGCAAATTCGGAACATGAGGTTTGTGCCGTGTTTACACAACCCGACAAGCGAGGGGAAGAAAGATGATAATGACTCCTCCCGATGTCAAGGTGTGCGCTGAAAAGCTGAACATTCCCGTGTATCAGCCCGAAACCTTTAAGGACGGCAAACCTCTTGAAATTATCAATAAATATAATCCCGATGTCATTGTTGTTGCGGCTTACGGAAAAATTCTTCCCAAGTCGGTTCTTGACTCTGCAAAGTACGGATGCATCAATCTTCACGGCTCGCTTTTGCCTAAATACAGAGGTGCATCTCCTATTCAGCAGAGCGTATTAAACGGTGACAGGGAAACCGGTGTAACGGCTATGCAAATGGATGTCGGACTTGACACAGGTGACATTCTGAAAGTTGTCAAAACGGAAATCGGTGTGAACGAAACCTCGGGAGAGCTTTTTGACCGTCTTTCTCTTATGGGCGGAGAGCTTATTCTTGACACACTTTCTGCTCTTGAAAAGGGCGAAATCACTCCGATTAAGCAGGACGAAAGCCTTGCAACTCACACTTCAAAAATTGACAAATCACTTTGTCCGATTGATTTTACAAAATCGGCCTTTGAGGTGCATAATAAAATCAGAGGACTTAATCCGTGGCCGATTGCCACAACCGAAATTAACGGTAAAAAGATAAAGGTTCATTCTTCTTTGCTCTGCGAAAAGAGCGGAAAAGCGGGAACTGTAATCAGCACAAAACCGCTGATTGTTGCCTGCGGTGAAAAGTCGGTTGAGCTTTGTGAAATTCAGCCTGAGGGCAAAAAGAAAATGACCGCCGAGGCATTCCTTGCCGGCCACAGGCTTTCTGTCGGTGATGTAATCGGTTAAAAATTCCCGTCTGCAATATGCAGACAGAAAGGTGTTTGATTTATGGGCTTCTTTTACGGATTTGATATGACCTATCTTGTGTTTATTGTTCCTTGTATCATAATAACATTGATTTGTCAGGTCAAAGTTAAAACAACTTTTTCAAAATATTCACAGATAAGAAATTCAAGAAATATGACAGGCGCTCAGGCGCTGAATATGTTCTTCGTCAGCACGGTGTAACAGGCGTCAGAATTGAACATGTTGCAGGCAGTATGACAGACCATTTTGACCCGAGAACAAATGTAATCAGACTTTCCGACACGGTTTTTAACAGCACTTCTGTTGCGGCTGTAGGCGTTGCCTGTCATGAGGCAGGTCATGCAGTTCAGCACGCAGAAAATTATCTGCCTAACAGAATCCGTTCGTTTATTCTTCCTGTTGCAAGACTTGGTTCAAGCCTCAGTTGGATTTTTATTATAGTCGGTTTTTGTTTTACACAGAGAGTAGGTTTTGTATTTCTTTATATAGGTATAATCCTGTTTGCGCTTTCAGTACTCTTTACAATCGCAACACTTCCCGTAGAGTTTAATGCGTCAAAAAGAGCGCTTGAAACAATCAGAAACGGCGATCTTCTTTACGGTGAAGAATACACAGGAGCAAAGAGAGTGCTTCAGGCAGCCGCAATGACATATGTTGCAGCGGCTCTTACTGCAATTATGCAGCTTTTAAGATTAATTATAATTGCGAACAATCGCAGAAGATAATTTATTTTGGAGATTAAAATGGCAAACACACGCAATATTGCACTGAATGTGCTGCTTAAAATTGAAAATGAGGGAGCATATTCAAATATTGCTTTGAATAATGCCATAAAGGAAAACCGTCTTTCGGGTGTTGACAGCTCTTTTGTGTCAGCACTCGTTTACGGCGTTCTGGAAAGAAGAATCACGCTTGATTATATTATCAGGTCTTATTCTAAAATTCCGTTAAGGAAAATTGAAATAAAAACAAAAAATATTCTTCGCCTTGGAATACTCCAGCTTTTGTTTATGGACAAAGTTCCCGATAGTGCGGCAGTCAACGAAAGCGTTAATCTTGCCAAAAAGCACAAACTTCAGAAATCATCGGGTTTTATAAACGGAATTCTTCGCAATATCACAAGGGCAGAGGATAAATATACATTACCTGATGAAAAGGACAGTGCTCGATATCTTTCGGTAAAATATTCTGTTCCCGAAAATATTGTAAAATTGTGGATTAATTCTTACGGAGAAAATAATGCTGAACAGCTTTTGGCATCTCTTAACGGCAGAGCAAAATCTGTTGTCGTGTTAATACCCTCAGAACAGATGCAGACACATTAATTAAGAAATTATCCGATGAGGGTGTTGTTGCGGAAAAAATCCCGTTTATTAACAACGCACTCTATCTTGAAAATACAGGCTCGGTTGAAAGACTCAGAGCGTACAAGTCCGGACTTTTTCATATTCAGGATGCGTCAAGCCAGCTTTGTGTGAATTTTCTTGACGCAAAGCCTCGCAATATTATGCTTGATGTGTGTTCCGCACCGGGCGGAAAGTCGTTTTCGGCGGCTCAGTATATGAACAACCGTGGCAGAATTTTTTCCTGCGATATGTTCGAACATAAGCTGAAACTGATTTCGGCAGGTGCTAAAAGGCTTGGCATCACTTGTATTTCAACGCTTCTGCGTGATGCGTCAACCAATGACACGGCACTTCCTGTGGCGGACAGAATCCTCTGTGATGTTCCGTGCAGCGGTCTTGGAATCATGTCAAGAAAACCCGAAATCAGATACAAGGACGACCTTATTTCCAACGATTTGCCGGATTTGCAGTACAGGATTCTCTGCGCAAGTGCGGATAATCTTGCAGTAGGCGGTAAGCTTGTCTATTCTACCTGTACATTGAATCCTGATGAAAACAATAAAAACACAAAGCGTTTTCTTGAGGAACATCCCGATTTTTACGGAATACCGTTAAAACTTCCAAACGGAATTACCCGTGCATTTGATGAAGAACCATACGAAATAACACTTATGCCGCACACCTGCGGAACAGACGGATTTTACATCAGCTTATTCGGAAAGAAGGCGTCAAATTGAATAATTTAACGGATATCAAGTCAATGACGCTTGATGAGCTGACTGAATTTGTCACAGAAAACGGTTTTCCAAAGTTCAGAGCAAAGCAGATTTATGATTGGTTGTACAAAAATGTGACCGATTTTGACAATATGCGTAACATTCCTGCCGATTTAAAGGCTTTTTTGAAATCAAGTAGTTACATTTCTGTTGCAAATATTGAAAAAAAACTTGTTTCAAGGTATGATAAAACAGTCAAGTACCTTTTTTCGTTTAATGACGGCGAATGTGTAGAGTCTGTTGTAATGAGTTACAAGCACGGATATTCAATCTGTATCTCAACACAGGTTGGCTGTAAAATGGGTTGTACATTTTGTGCAACAGGCAAAAGCGGTTTTTCACGGAGTCTTGCACCGTCGGAAATGCTCGGACAGATTGAGGCCGCACAGCGTGACCTTAACATAAGAATTTCTAACATTGTTCTTATGGGAATGGGTGAACCGCTTGATAATTTTGATAATGTCGTAAAATTTCTCCGACTTGTTTCGTCCGACAACGGTCTTAACATTGGAATGCGACATATTACACTCTCAACCTGCGGTATAGTTCCGAAGATTTATGAGCTTGCAAAGCTTCATCTCGGAATAACGCTTTCCGTTTCGTTACACGCACCGAACGATGAGATAAGACAGCGAACAATGCCCATTGCAAAAAAATATTCTATTGAAGAATTATTAAAGGCTTGTTCAGATTATTTCAAAACAACAGGTCGCAGAGTTACATTTGAATACTCTATGATAAGCGGAGTTAATGACAGCGATGAAAACGCAAGAGAGCTTGCAAAACGACTTGAGGGTACGCAAAGCCATGTTAATCTGATCCCCGTCAATACTGTTGAGGGAACAGGCTACTTAAAAAGCAATATTAAAAGACAGCAGGCATTCATAAATATTCTTGCTGCTAAAAATATCGGAGCAACCGTGCGCAGAACACTCGGAAGTGACATAAACGCATCGTGCGGTCAGCTCAAAAGAAAGCATATTGAAGAAGGAGGTAAATAACTTGGAAGTATTCAGCAAAAGTGATATCGGACTTGTTCGTAATCAGAATCAGGATGACTGTCGCTTCGGAGTTATTTCTCCCAGCTGTGTCTGGGCAGTTGTGTGTGACGGAATGGGCGGTGCAAACGGCGGTAATATTGCCAGCGCAACGGCAGTTGATTATATCAGCACCAAAATTACCGATTTGTACAAAGATGATATGACCAAGGAGCAGATTGGCGAGCTTATGGCAGAAATTGTTGTCAATGCCAATATGAAAGTCTTTGAAATGTCCATGAAAGATCCCGAGCTCACGGGTATGGGAACTACATGTGAATTTGTCTTTGTAAAAGATACAACCGTTCATGTTGTTCATGTCGGTGACAGTCGCACATAGCTATCAGAGGCGGTAAAATCAAGCAGCTTACAGAGGATCATTCCGTTGTTCAGGAAATGGTTAGAAGAGGCGAGCTTACATATGAGCAGGCGCAAAATCATCCGAACAAGAACTTTATAACAAGGGCGCTCGGCATAAAACCGTCCGTTCGCCTTGACTATATTGAAGCCAACTTATTTACGGTGATGTTCTTCTCATCTGTACCGACGGACTTTCAAATTGTGTCACAACAGGAGATATGGTCAAAATCTGCCATGAAAACCGTGGCGAAGGTCTTATCACAAAGCTTGTTGACAAGGCGAAAGACGGCGGAGGTTCTGATAATATCACAGCTACCGTAATTTACTAAGGATAGGAGTTGACCGTTTTGGATAAATATTTGGGCAAAAGACTTGACGGAAGATATGAAATCCACGAGCTTATCGGTGTCGGCGGTATGGCAAATGTTTACCGTTGTACCGACACAGTTGATGACCGTGAAGTTGCCGTAAAAATTCTTAAAGACGAGTATCTCAACAATGAGGAGTTTATCCGCCGTTTCAAAAATGAATCAAAAGCCATCGCAATGCTTTCACATCCGAATATTGTAAAGGTGTATGATGTAAGCTTTGGCGATATGATTCAGTATATCGTAATGGAATATATTGACGGCATTACCCTCAAAGAATATATTGATCAGCAGGGCATTATTGAGTGGAAAGACGCAATCCACCTGACCGCACAGATTTTAAAGGCTTTACAGCACGCTCACGAGTGCGGAATTGTACACCGTGATATAAAGCCGCAAAATATTATGCTGTTGCAGGACGGTACAATCAAAGTTACCGATTTCGGTATTGCAAGATTTTCCGATAAATCAACACGCACAATGACGGAACAGGCAATCGGCTCTGTTCACTACATTGCCCCTGAACAGGCAAGAGGTGACGCAACTGACGGAAAAACGGACATTTATTCTGTCGGTGTAATGCTCTATGAAATGCTTACGGGAAAGCTTCCGTTTGACGGTGACAGTGCCGTTACAATTGCGCTTATGCAGTTGCAGTCAACACCGAAGCATCCTCGTGAAATCAATCCGGGAATCCCGATAGGTCTTGAGCAGATTACTATGAAGGCAATGGAAAAGCTTCCGTCCGACAGATACACTTCTGCCGCAGAAATGCTTTCTGATATCGAAAGATTCAGACTTAATCCGTCAATCGTTTTTGATTACGGCAACAAGTCTTTTGTTGATAATCAGCCACAAAGTTTGTTCACTCTTTGCGTGACAGCGGGGTAAGAAATAAAATTGACAACGAAGCAACCAAAGTAGTTGATATGCCGCAGGACGATGTTGTTGTTAAAGAAGAACAGTTTGCCGATGAGGATTTTGTAAAGGAACATAAGCCGTCCTACTATGCAGTCAAGGGTATTGTAATTGCGGCTGTTGCAGTATGTGCAATTTTCTTTGCGCTTGCAATGTTCAGAGGCTGCTCAACCTCACAGGCTAAGGACGTTGAAGTTCCCGATTATGTCGGCAAATCCTTTGTTTCAATAAAAGAAAATAACCCGAATGATTTTAAGTTTGAGGTTAAGAGTGAATATGATGAGTCAAAGGAAATGGGCGTAATTCTTGATCAAGAGCCTAAGGGCGGTTCAATGAAGGTTAAGTCAGGCTCAACAATCACGGTAACCGTAAACGGAACGGACACAGAGGTTTCTGTTCCTTATGTAACCAATTACAGCGAAAAAGAGGCTTCTCAGGCTCTCAAGGAAAAGAATCTTATTCCTGAAATTGTCTATGTAGAAAACACTAAAACACCAAAGGGCTACACAATTGAGTGCTTCCCAAAAGCAGGTGTAAAAACTACAATCGGTTCAACGGTATATGTATATATTGCAAGCGGTGAGAGATCCAAACAGGTTACACTCCCGTCGGTTGACGGACTTATGCTTTCCGAAGCAAAGCAGTCTCTTGTTGATCTCGGACTTACCGTTGAAACAGTTCAGGATGATGAAAGCAAAGAACCAAAGGATACAGTCCTCGGTATGTCGCCTCTCCAGTACGGCAAGGTTGACGCAGGCTCTGTTGTAACCCTGACTGTAAGCTCGGGACTCGGTGACGAAAACACGGTTAATATCTTCGTTGACCTTCCTTCGGATGTTGAAGATTCAGTCGATATGACTGTAATTGTTGACGGTGCGGTTGATTCCCGTAATTCAAAGACGCTTGTTCCGAAATATAACAAGACCTATACTCTTGAGCTCAAGGCTCAGGCACTTCAACTGTAGTAATTCAGCTTGACGGTCAGGCTTACAGAGAGTATTCGGTTGACTTTGCATCGGCAGCGGTAACCACTACGGCGTCATATGATTATGTCCGTGCGACAACCGCTCCTCCCGAAACCGAACCGCCGACGCAGTATTACACAGATCCGTATGTAGCGCCTGACACGACCGTTCAGCCGGTTACGGATGATCCTGAACTTTAATCGGTGAAGTATGGATACTAAAAGCGGAATTTTAATGAAATCAATCGGCGGATTTTACTATGTCCGTGCCGATGGTGAGGATTACGAATGTAAGGCAAGGGGGAGCTTTCGCAAAAGCGGAAACTCTCCCGTAGCGGGGGACAGGGTAAATATATCTGTTCCGAATGACGGTTTTTGTGCGATAGAAGAAATTCTTCCACGCAAAAACAAGCTCCGCAGACCTGCTCTTGCAAATCTTGATATTCTTCTTCTCGTGTGTTCAACTGTTGAACCGTTGCCGAATTTTACGATTATTGACAAAATGACTGCGGCGGCGGTAAACAATAATATGGAACCCGTAATTGTCGTTACAAAAAATGATCTGGAAAACGGAGATAAGATTGCTGATATCTACAGACACGCAGGTTTTGAGGTTTTTCTCTGTTCGGAAGATGATTCTTCACAAACCGAAGAACTCAAAAGCTATCTGTCCGGCAAGGTTTCAGCCTTTATCGGTAACAGCGGTGTCGGCAAGTCCACATTGCTCAATAAGCTTTTTCCATCGCTTTCTCTTGAAACAGGGCAGACAAGTAAAAAACTCGGCAGAGGAAGACATACAACAAGAGTTGTTGAACTGTTTGAACTTGGCGGTTGTTTTGTTGCAGACACACCCGGATTTTCAACCGTTGATCTTCAGCGTTACGAAATGATTGACAAAAGCCGGCTGCAATATTGCTTTCCTGAATTTGAAAAATATTTAGGGGAGTGTATGTTTACTTCATGTTCTCATACCTGTGAAAAAGGCTGCAGGATTCTTGAAGCGCTCTCTGACGGCGAAATTGAAGAAACCCGTCACCGCAGTTATGTTCAGATGTATAACGAGGTCAAGGACATTAAATCATGGCAGATAAAGGAGTAATTATGCGTTGTGTGATTATTGCAGGCTCGCCTGACACAAATTCGGATTTTTTGTCCGAGGTTATAAAACCTGATGACTATGTGATATGTGCCGACAGAGGCTGCAATTTTGCAAAACAGGCAGGCATTACTCCGAACCTTGTTGTAGGAGATTTTGATTCCGAGCCTGATGTACTGTTTCCAAACTGCGAAACGGTACGACTTATTCCCGAAAAGGATGATACCGACACAATGCACTCTGTTGACCTTGCACTTGAAAAAGGGTTTGACGAAATAGCAATTCTCGGTGCATTGGGCGGTCGCTTTGACCACAGCTTTGCAAATGTGGCAGTTCTCTCTTATATTCACGAACACGGAAGTAAGGGCGTTCTCCTTTCTGAAAAAGAGAAAATAGAATTTCTCCCCGTAGGTCATTATGAATATAAGAACTTTAAAGGCAAAACATTTTCGCTTTTCCCTTTCGGATGTCCGAGTGTCTGCGTAAGCTATTCGGGAACAAAGTATCCTCTTGAAAAATATTATGTTTCAAGCAGCGTTACTCTGGGTGTTTCAAATGTATTCACTTCCGATATGACAACAATTGACATATATGACGGAAATGCAATACTTATAATTAATTTGATAGACTGTTAAAATTACAGCTTGACATTGTTTGCAAATGTATCTTGTATATGTCAAAAGCAATGTCAACATTATATGGGGGTATAGCTCAGCTGGGAGAGTGTCTGACTGGCAGTCAGAAGGTCACGGGTTCGAGCCCCGTTATCTCCACCACATTTTTTATACAACAATATTTGCAAAGAATTTGCTTTGTAAGGCTTTGCAATAACAAAATTGTAACTATATTAACACCTTTAAGTCTTGAAAAGAAATATGTTTTATGGTATAATTCTTTTCAGACAAAATTTGAAATTGATACTTATTTGGAGTTGAGTAATAATATGTCATTGTGTATGGGATGCATGCAGGAAATAGGTGACAACAAGATTTGTCCGTCCTGCGGATTTGATACAACTGAAAAACAGCAAGCTCCTTTTTTACCGTACGGAACAATTCTTCAGAACCGCTACATCGTAGGTGCGGGAATTGATACCAACGGCGAAAGTACACGCTATATAAGCCACGACAAGCAGACAGGTGACATTGTAATCATCTGCGAATTTCTTCCTATCGGACTTTTTTTCTCGTGAAGAAGGAACTACCGAGGTCAGAATAAATTATGAAAACCGCCTTGTATATAATAAACTCAAGGACGATTTCCTTAACTATTACAGGATTCTTTCAGAACTCCGTGAGCTTTCCGCTCTTATGAATGTTCACAACATTTTTGAAGAAAATAACACAGTTTATGTTGTTGAGGAAAACGAGGATCTTATTCCTTTTGAGGAGTATGTTGAACGCAGTAACGGTCATCTTGAATGGGATATTGCCCGTCCGCTTTTTATGCCTGTAATTTCTGCGCTTGAGGCTCTTCACAAGAGAGGTGTCGGTCACTATGCTATCGCACCTAAGAATATGTATATCACAGCATCGGGTAAAATTAAGATTTCAGGCTTTGCGTCGGAAAATGAGCGTAAAAGAGGCACGCCTCTCAAATCTCAGCTTTTTTCAGGCGCTGCGGCTCCCGAACAGTATGACGATAATTTTCCTCTTGACGATATTACGGATATCTACGGATTTTGTGCAACCCTTTTCTATGCCCTCACAGGTCATATGCCAAAGAGTGCAGTAGAACGCCGTAAGGACAGCCGACTTCTTATGAGTACAACAACCGTAAAGAGACTTCCTCCGCATGTTGTTTCGGCTCTTGCTAACGGTTTGCAGGTTGAGCGTGAAAACCGTATTACAGATTTTGACGAGCTTCGTTCACAGCTTTCCGTTGCTCATACAGCAAAGGCAATTCAGGACGAAATTTCAAGAACAGCAAGCATGACCTCACAAAGTCAGAGCGTACACGCAAGACTTCAAACGGTATGTCGCACGCTTCAATTATTATTATTGCGGCTGCTATCACGGTTCTTGTTCTCGGTATTGCCGGTGTGTTCTGGCTTATGCAGAATCCGCTTGCCGGAATGTTCTCGAATAATACTGATGCGAGTGTAAGCTCAACTCAAAGCACAGAGTGGACAGGTGCTACTGTTCCTAACTATATCGGAATGACATATGAAGAGGCTGTTAAGAGTGTTGACAGCAACAGCAGTATCACAATCTACAGAACCTTTAACGATGAGTACAGCGATGATTATGCAGAAGGTAAGATTATGTCACAGACCCCTGCCGCAGGTTCAAAAATTACTCAGGAAGATTCCGTAGTAGTGAGTGTTTGCGTAAGCAGGGATCACAGATGAGGACTCTGCCGAAGGTTGAGGGTGAAAAACTTGATACCGTTGCATCCGACATTGCCGCTCAGGGACTTCTTGCAACAGCAGAATATGAGTACAGTGACAAGGTTGCTGAGGGAAGGGTAATCCGCTACAAAGAACATGTTGAGGGTGATACTCTCGAATACGGTTCAACGGTAGTTCTTATTGTCAGCAAGGGCAAGAAACAGACAAGTTCTCAATCATCAAACTGAAAAATTAATAACAATGTTTAAGACGGACTTTTTGCAGTCCGTCTTTTTATTGATATAAAACAGTTATAGTTACTGATTATCTTAAAATACTCGATAAAATTGAGATTGGAAAAAAATTTCAGAAAACTGTCACAAAATAAAGGTCAAAAATAGTCAAATTTCTCTTGACTTTTCTTGAAAATGGTATAAAATATAATTAGCACTCAGGGAACAAGAGTGCTAATTAATTAAAAGTAATTTAAAATTTTTACAGGAGGCTGTATTTATGACAATCAAACCATTACTCGACAGAGTCGTTTTAAAAGTTGAAGAGGCTGAAGAGAAAACAAAGAGCGGTATCATTCTTTCATCTGCTGCTCAGGAAAAGCCACAGTTCGCATCAGTTGTTGCTGTTGGCCCCGGCGGTGTTGTTGACGGCAAGGAAGTAAAGATGTATGTCAGCGTAGGCGATAAGGTTATCGCAAGTAAATATGCAGGCACACAGGTAAAGATTGACGGCGAAGAATACACAATCGTAAACCAGTCGGATATACTCGCAACTCTTGAATAATTAACTAAATATACGGAGGTAATTTACAATGGCTAAACAAATCGCATACGGCGAAGAAGCAAGAAAAGCTTTAATGAAAGGTATCGACCAGCTCGCTGATACCGTTAAAATCACACTCGGACCTAAGGGCAGAAATGTTGTTCTTGATAAGAAGTTTGGTGCTCCGCTCATCACAAATGACGGTGTAACAATTGCAAAGGAAATTGAACTTGAAGATCCTTTTGAAAATATGGGCGCTCAGCTTGTAAAGGAAGTTTCTATCAAGACTAACGATATCGCAGGCGACGGTACAACAACTGCAACACTTCTTGCTCAGGCTCTCATCAGAGAGGGTATGAAGAATGTAACTGCAGGCGCTAACCCAATGGTACTTAAAAAAGGGTATTGCTGACGCTGTAAATGTTGCAGTTGAGGCTGTAAAGAAGAACAGCAAGCAGGTATCCGGTACAGATGATATCGCAAGAGTTGCAACAGTTTCATCACAGGATGAATTCATCGGCAAGCTTATTGCCGAGGCTATGGAAAAGGTTACAACAGACGGTGTTATCACAGTTGAGGAATCAAAGACAGCCGAAACATACAGCGAGGTTGTTGAAGGTATGATGTTTGACAGAGGTTACATCGCTCCTTATATGGTAACAGATACAGATAAGATGGTTGCAGAGCTTGACAATCCGCTTATCCTTATCACAGATAAGAAGATTTCTACTACACAGGAAATTCTCCCACTTCTTGAGCAGATTGTTCAGATGGGTAAGAAGCTCCTTATCATTGCCGAAGATGTTGAGGGTGAGGCTCTTACAACTCTCGTACTTAACAAACTCAGAGGTACATTCACTTGTGTTGCCGTAAAGGCTCCGGGCTTTGGCGACAGAAGAAAAGAAATGCTTCAGGATATCGCAACACTCACAGGCGGTACGGTAATCACATCCGACCTCGGTCTTGAACTCAAGGATACAACAGTTGACCAGCTCGGTACTGCCCGTCAGGTTAAGATTGAAAAGGAAAACACAATCATCGTTGACGGCTCAGGTGACAAGGAAGCTATCAAGCAGAGTTGCTCAGATCAGACAGCAGATTGAAACAACAACATCTGACTTTGATCGTGAAAAACTTCAGGAGCGTCTTGCAAAGCTCGCAGGCGGCGTAGCAGTTATCAAGGTTGGTGCTGCAACAGAAGTTGAAATGAAAGAAAAGAAGCTCCGTATTGAGGATGCTCTTGCCGCTACAAAGGTGCTGTTGAAGAGGGTATCGTAGCAGGCGGCGGTATCGCTTGCATGAACGCTATTCCGGCTGTTGCAGAGTTTGTTGACACTCTCGAGGGTGACGCTAAGACAGGTGCTAAGATTGTTCTTAAAGCACTTGAAGAACCGCTTCGTCAGATTGTTGCTAATGCAGGTCTTGAGGGCAGCGTAATCTGCGATAATGTTAAGAAGGCTAACAAGGTTGGCTATGGCTTCAACGCTCTTACAGAGGAATACACAGATATGGTTTCGGCAGGTATCGTTGACCCAACAAAGGTTACTCGTTCAGCTCTCCAGAACGCAAGCTCTGTTGCAGCAATGGTTCTTACAACAGAATCACTTGTTACAGACATCAAAGAGCCTGCAGCTCCGGCAGCTCCAGCAGCACCTGACATGGGCGGAATGTACTAATCCCGTAAGCTGTAATATTATAGATAATTTTTACCGCAGACTCAAAAGGTCTGCGGTAATTTTATGCTCAAATCCTTTTTCTTGCTTTTTGTTGAAAGGTATATTATAATTTTAAATATGGATAAAAAATTCACACGGAAAACAGGTGATGTTATGAAGATAAAAGAAGATTTTGTTCTGCGAAAGGTTGCAGATTCGTATGTTGTAGTTCCCGTAAACAAGCTGACGCTTGATTTTAACGGAATTATCAACCTCAATGAAACGGGTGCATTCCTTTTTGAAAAGCTCCAAAACGATTGTGAAAAGGCTGATTTGCTCAAAGCAATGCTTGATGAGTATGAAGTGAGCGAAGAAAAGGCGAGTGCCGATATTGATACATTTATTCAAAAGCTAAGAGAGGCTGATGTTCTTGAATAAAGAAGTAGGTCTTGATGATGTAATGCAGATTATAGCCGAAAAGCTTGAGCGGAGGATCGGTTACTTTCAATCCGAAGGGAACAAGTATGCTCCCAATGCTCCGAGACGGTGACGATACGGTTGTTTTATCAAAACCGAAGGGCAGACTTCATCTTTTTGACTTGCCTTTATACAGGCGAAAAGACGGCTCGTATGTATTGCACCGTGTCGTCAATTTCGGAAGTGACGGCAGTTATACTATGTGCGGTGACAATCAGTTTGCCGTTGAAAAAGGTATTACCGATGATGATGTAATCGGAGTGGTAACAGCCTTTTACAGAAAGGGCAAGCCCTACACGGTTGACTCAATGAAGTACAGAGCATACCTTGAATTTATGTTCTATTCAAAACCGCTAAGAAAGGTTATTGCATCAACTGTGTCAAGAAGTAAAAATGCATTCTCAAAGCTTAAAACGAAAAAAGGGAAAAAATGAGGAAACATCTTAACGATAACGAAAAAATTGAATTTAAGTATCTGCTTGAGCTTGTTTCATCGTCTGTAAACGGAACAGCACCTCCGATTCCTTATGAGGGAATAAAATGGCAGTCGATAAAAATGCTTGCAAACTATTGCAGTGTTGAATCGCTTGTTGCCAATGCGGTTTTGTCGCTTGACCAAAAGTATGTTTCCCCCGAAGTATATGAAAAATTCAAGCAGAATTTGTCGGTTGAAATGCTGATTGACGGAAATTTCTCATATGAAACCGAGAAAATTCTCAAGGCTTTGATGAAAACAAAATTAAGAATATTCCCTTAAAGGGCTATTTTATGAAAAAGGAATATCCTCGCTCCGACTTTCGTTCCGTGTCCGATGTAGATATCCTTTTTGACAGAAAGCAGATTGATTTGGTTAAAAAAGTTTTTGACGGGCTTGGATATGCATATCTGTGTGAAGACGAATTACAATATCACTTTGAGAAAAAGCCGCTGATAAACATAGAAATGCACGCAGGATTGACAACTGAGAGAGATAGCTACTATGAATTACTTGTAAATCAGCTTGACCGTTCAACAAAGCGTAAAGACTATCTTTATTCTTATGAAATGAGCCTTGAAGACTTTTATATATTTATGCTTGTACATAATTCAACTCATTTTATGCTCGGCGGAATGGGTATCCGAATGGTTCTTGACAGTTATGTTTTTCTGAAAAATCATCAGTCTGAGCTTGATTATGACTATCTTAATGTGATGCTTGAAAAAATCGGTATTGCAAAGTATGAAAAGCGTGTTCGCGAAATTGCGTTCAACTGGTTTTCAAAACCGCAAGCAGACATTAAGTTTGATAATATTGAGGAATATATTTTGTTGAGCGGAACTTTAGGCAGAGTGGATGTAGGTACTATGGTTTCTTTGCAGAAAAAAATGGCAGGCGAAAATAAATCACGAATTTCATCTGTTTTAAATTCACTTTTTCCACCGAGAAATTCCATGTCATATAACTATAAATATCTTAAAAAAGCACCGTTTTTGTTGCCTTTTTCGTGGTGTCAGATGTGGTGCAAAAGGTTGTTTGTCAAAAAAGATGTCAATTTTAAAACCGGTCTGAAAAATCGCCTTTCATATACCGATGAGGATGTTAAACATTACAAATCTTTACTTGATGAGATGAATCTCAAAGGTTACGGCTTAAAACTTGATAAATAAAAATCCCGACAGTTTTTGCTGTCGGGATTTTTGCATAATAAAGGTAAATTTGAAAATAATATTTCAAGATATTATTTTTGAGGTGATACCTAAATGGTCAGAATTATTACCGATTCAGCCGCCGATTTTGAACATTCAGAGAGTGAAAAATTCGGAATTTCTACAATTCCGTTAGCTGTATATATTGACGGAAAAGAATATAAGGATGATTTTTTACATTCAAAGGAACGCTTTTACAGGCTTGCAAAGCTGTCGAAAACTTTGCCGAAAACCTCTCAACCCTCGCCGTATGTCTACGAATGTTCTTTGAAAAAGGCGAGAGATAACGGCGAATCGGTTGTGGTAATAACTGTTTCTTCGGCATTGAGCGGTTCATATCAGAGTGCAGTTCTTGCAAGAGATTTGCTCGGATATGAGGGGTGTTATGTGATAGACAGCAAATCTGCTTCGGCAGGTCAGAAGCTTCTTGTAAACGAGGCACTTCGCCTGCGTGACAATGGGTTTACAGCAAAAGAAATTGCTGAACATCTTCTGAGGTTCAGAAGTAAAATTATGGTATATGCCTGTATTGACGATATGAAGTACCTCTATGGGGGTGGCAGACATACAAATGCAGCCGCATTACTCGGCTCAACAGGAAGAATAAAACCCGTAATCAGCATTACGGGTTCGGGCAGTGTAGCCTTTGAGGCGAAAACAATCGGAATGCGCCACGGTATGAATCATATGCTGATGTCGCTGAAAAAGCTTGGCATAGACCAAAATTATCCGCTGTATATAATGCACACAAATGCAAAAAATCAGGCATTGTATTTATCAAAGCTCATAATATCAAAAGGAATTCCTTTTGTTGAGGGCAGTATTGTCAGCGTGGGTTCTGTTGTCGGCAGTCATATAGGAGAGGGTAGTACGGGTATTGCAATTTGTCAAAAAAGAGCAAAGAAAAAGCGGACATGATTAACTGTCCGCTTCAATCATTTTATCAGCTTTTTCGCTTTCTTTACCGTCGGGAATTTCTTTCAGTTTTCCGACAAATTCTTTGATTTTTGTATATTTGCCGTTAAGAATACACTCAAATGCAAAGACGCAGTAGGAATCATAAGAATTATGTAAGTCAGCACATACTGTGACTTGCCTTCAAATAAGAGGTGATA
>ENA-OQCX01000343-OQCX01000343.1-human-gut-metagenome-genome-assembly--contig:-NODE-343-length-24352-cov-2.620557_pt1 | contig 24352 bp, 27 predicted proteins | sample MGYA00242762_ERZ504587 | MGnify/ENA primary metagenome ERZ504587 (study PRJEB26092, sample SAMD00036337) | human gut metagenome | host: Homo sapiens | study: EMG produced TPA metagenomics assembly of... | reverse complement strand
GGTCTTTGCAACGTTCTCTTTTTCAGTAGATTTGTATAACCCATCAGGGATTCATCTACGGCTTTGGCGGCTTCGCGGCCCTCGCGGATCGCCCATACGACCAGAGACTGTCCTCTGTGCATGTCGCCAGCTGTGAAGACTCTCGGTACAGAAGTTGCGTAGGCATCCGGTTTTGTCTCAACGTTTGTTCTTCCATTGATCGCTACGTGAAATGCATCGGTTACGTATTTCTGGCTTCCGAGGAATCCTGCTGCGATCAGGACCAGATCTGCAGGGATCACTTTCTCGCTTCCCTCAACCGGAACCATCATCATCCTTCCGGTCTTTTCGTCTTTTTGTGCTTTGAGGTCTACGATCTTTGCCTTGCACACATTGCCTTTTTTGTCAGCGATAAATTCGGTGACGGTTGTCTGATAGATCCGTGGATCATGTCCGAAGACTGCGATCGCTTCTTCCTGGCCGTAGTCTGTCTTGAGGACTCTCGCCACTGCGGCCACGGGTTGTTTGCAGCACGCTCAACCGGCGGTTTCGGCATCATCTCAAGCTGTGTCACAGATTTTGCGCCAAGACGGACGGAAGTTCCTACGCAGTCATTTCCTGTATCACCACCACCGATGACAAGGACATGTTTGCCTTTTGCCAGTTCATATGGAACTTTTTCGAAGTTGCTGTCGAGAAGTGTCTTTGTGACCATTCCGAGGAAGTCTACTGCGAAATAGATCCCTTTTGCCTCTCTTCCAGGCACTTTGATGTCACGCGGGTTGGACGCTCCGCAGGCAAGCACGACTCTGTCATACTGTTTCAGCAGGTCTTCTGCCTTGATGTCCTTGCCCACGTTTGTATTGAGGACAAATTTTACTCCTTCTTCTTCCATGAGACGGATTCTTCTGTCTATTACAGATTTCTCCAGTTTCATGTTCGGGATACCGTAGCGGAGAAGTCCGCCCGGGCGGTCGCTTCTTTCATAAACTGTAACACTGTGGCCTCGTCTATTGAGCTGCTGTGCTGCTGCAAGTCCGGATGGACCGCTTCCGATCACGGCGATGGTCTTGCCGGTGCGGACATTCGGTTTCTGCGGCTGGACCCAGCCTTCTTTGTAAGCGGTCTCAATGATCGCTCTTTCGTTTTCCTTTGTGGAAACCGGCTCTCCGTTTAAGTTACAGGTGCAGGCTGCCTCGCAGAGTGCAGGACACACTCTGGAAGTAAACTCCGGAAAACTGTGTGTCTTGGAAAGTCTCAAATATGCCTGTTTCCAGTTTCCTGTATATACCAGATCGTTTGTCTCAGGAACAAGGTTGTGCAGAGGACAGCCGGATGCCATTCCTCCGAGCATCATTCCTGACTGGCAGAAAGGAACGCCGCATGCCATGCAGCGTGCCCCCTGAAGTTTCTGTTTTTCTTTGCTGAGTGGAGTCCGGAACTCATTGAAATTGGAAATCCGGACCTTTGGCGGCAGTACTTTGGCTGTCTCTCTGTTATATTCTAAAAATCCTGTTGGCTTTCCCATGTTTCCTCATCCTCCTTAATGCTTTGCTCCGATGCTTTCGTAAAATGCTTCCATCTGTGCCTGCTCACTTGTCAGTCCTTTTTCTTCCAGTTTGGCGCTGAGTGTAAGCATCTTTTTATATTCGTTCGGAATCAGTTTCTTAAAGTGCGGCAGATAAGCATCAAAGTCAGCAAGCACTTTTGCACCCAGTTTGGAGCCTGTTGCCGCAACATGGGCTTCAATCAGATCACGAAGTTCTTTCTTATCATATTTGTTCTCTACTTTTTCGATAGAGATCATTGCCTTGTTGATGTTTTTGTAAAGTTTGTTCTCAACATCAAGTACGTAAGCGATACCGCCGCTCATACCTGCTGCGAAGTTCTTTCCGGTGCGTCCGAGGACTACGACACGACCGCCTGTCATGTACTCGCATCCGTGCTCGCCGACACCCTCTACAACTGCGTAAGCACCTGAGTTACGGACTGCAAAACGTTCTCCGGCAACACCGTTGATAAATGCATATCCACTGGTAGCACCGTAGAGTGCAACGTTGCCGATGATGATGTTTTCTTCCGGTTTGTAAGCTGCTTTTTTAGGAACTTTGACGATCAGTTTACCACCGGAAAGTCCCTTTCCGAAGTAGTCGTTGCTGTCACCGGTAAGGTTCAGTGTAAGACCCTTAGGGATAAAAGCACCGAAACTCTGTCCGCCGGCTCCGTGACAGTTGATCACGATCGTGTCATCCGGAAGTCCCTTTCCGGTCTGTCTGGTGATCTCTGCACCGAGGATCGTACCAAAGGTACGGTCTGTGTTTGTTACGTCTACATCGAGTTCGATATGTTCACCTTTGGCGATCGCTTTGCCGCATTTCTTGAGAAGGACTTTTTCATCCAGAGTTTTTTCCAGTTCGAAGTTGTAAACTGCCTTTGGATCGAAGGTCACTTTCTGTCCGTTTCCGGCATATGGGTTATCGAGGATCGCGCTTAAGTCAACTTTGCCTTTGTGCGGCTCTGCCTGGGAAGCTTCCACAGACTGTCTTAAGAGGTCTGTACGTCCTACCATCTCATCGACAGTGTGAACACCAAGGCGTGCCATATATTCTCTCAGCTCCTGAGCGATAAATCTCATGAAGTTTTCTACGTATTCCGGTTTTCCACGGAAACGTTTACGAAGTTCCGGGTTTTGTGTTGCCACACCGACCGGGCAGGTATCCAGGTTGCAGACACGCATCATGACGCATCCCATGGTTACAAGCGGAGCTGTCGCAAAACCAAATTCCTCTGCACCGAGAAGTGCTGCAATGGCAACGTCACGGCCGCTCATCAGTTTACCGTCTGTCTCGATGCGGACACGGTTACGGAGTCCGTTCATGATCAGGGTCTGGTGTGTCTCGGCAAGACCAAGTTCCCACGGAAGTCCTGCATTGTGGATGGAACTTCTCGGTGCTGCACCGGTACCTCCATCGTATCCTGAGATCAGACTGTCTGTGCTCCGGCTTTGGCAACACCGGCTGCGACTGTACCTACACCGGCCTCAGAAACAAGTTTTACAGAGATATCTGCATAAACGTTTGAGTTCTTAAGGTCATAGATCAGCTGTGCCAGGTCCTCGATAGATAGATATCGTGATGCGGCGGCGGGGAGATCAGACTTACGCCAGGTGTTGAATGACGGGTCTTTGCAATCCACGGATAAACTTTCTTTGCCGGAAGATGTCCGCCTTCACCTGGTTTTGCACCCTGTGCCATCTTGATCTGGATCTCTCTTGCGGATACCAGATAGCTGCTGGTAACACCGAAACGTCCGCTGGCAACCTGTTTGATCGCAGAACAGCGGTCATTTTCACTTCCTGCGGAAGCGATACGCTCATCACTCTCTCCACCTTCACCTGTGTTGGATTTTCCATGGAGATGGTTCATAGCGATCGCAAGTGTCTCATGTGCTTCCTGGGAAATAGATCCGTAGGACATCGCACCTGTCTTGAAACGTTTTACGATCTCATCTACGCTTTCTACTTCGTCGATCGGGATCGCTTTTTCCGGATAATTGAATTCCAGAAGTCCACGAAGGGCTCCATGGCTTTCCTGTCTACGACTTTTGTATATTCTTTGAACAGTGCATAGCTTCCTGTTCTTGTAGATTCCTGAAGGAGATGGATCGTCTGCGGATTGTAGCGGTGTTCCTCTCCCTGGCTTCTCATCTTGTGTGCACCGACACTGTCAAGTGTGAGGTCTGTATTCAGTCCCAGCGGGTCAAAGGCTTCAGAGTGAAGTCTGTCTACGTTCTCCTCGATATCTTCCAGTGTGATTCCGCCTACACGGCTTACAGTTCCTGTAAAGTATTTATCGATAACATCCTTAGAGATACCGATTGCCTCAAAGATCTGAGATCCCTGATAAGACTGGATCGTGGAAATACCCATCTTGGATGCGATCTTGACGATGCCACTTAAGACTGCGTGGTTATAATCCTCAACTGCTGCATAATAATCTTTATCCAGCATATGGGTATCGATCAGCTCGCGGATCGTTTCCAGTGCGAGATATGGGTTGACTGCACTTGCACCATAACCGAGAAGAGTTGCGAAATGATGGACTTCTCTCGGCTCGCCGGATTCTACGATCAGACCCAGGGAAGTACTCTTCTTGGTTTTTACGAGATGCTGATGTACTGCGGATACCGCCAGAAGAGACGGGATCGGCATATGGTTTTCATCTACTCCACGGTCAGAAAGTACGAGGATGTTTGCGCCGTCACGGAATGCTTTGTCAACCTCCACGAAGAGACGGTCGATCGCTCTCTCCAGTTTCGTACTCTTATAATAGAGAGTAGATACAACAGCAACTTTGAATCCATCTGCCTTCATGTTTTTGATCTTGAGCATGTCTGTATTTGTGAGGATCGGATGAAGGATCTTGAGTACATGGCAGTTTTCCGGCTGCTGTACCAGAAGGTTTCCGTCCTTACCTACATAAACGCTTGTGGAGGTAACGATCTCTTCACGGATCGCATCGATCGGCGGGTTTGTTACCTGTGCAAAAAGCTGTTTGAAATAGTCGAATAAAGGTCTGTGCTCATTGGAGAGGACAGCAAGCGGGGTATCTACACCCATGGCTCCGATACTCTCTGCTCCGTTTAATGCCATGTTGCGGATAGAGGTACGGTACTGTTCGTAAGTATATCCGAACGCTTTCTGAAGGCGTGCACGGTGTTCCGGTGTGTACTCTTCCATACGGATATTCGGGATCTTGATGTCTTTAAGCTGTACGAGATTACTGTTCAGCCATTCGCCGTACGGCTGCATTTTTGCGTATTTTTCTTTCAGTTCATCATCGTCGAGGACTTTTCCCTGAACAGTATCTACCAGGAGCATTTTGCCCGGATGGAGACGTTCTTTGAGAACAATCTTCTCTTCCGGAACCGGCATGACACCGACCTCAGAAGAAAGGATCATATAGCCGTCGGAAGTAATATAATATCTGGATGGACGAAGACCATTACGGTCAAGGACTGCACCCATCACATCACCATCGGAGAACAGGATGGAAGCCGGTCCGTCCCATGGCTCCATCATGGTTGCATAATACTGATAGAAATCTCTCTTCTCCTGGGAGATCGTGTCGTTGTATGCCCATGGCTCCGGGATTGTGATCATGACTGCAAGCGGAAGTTCCATACCACTCATTACAAGGAATTCCAGTGTATTGTCAAGCATTGCGGAGTCGGAACCGTTGCGGTTTACGACGGAAGGACTTTGTGAAGCTGGCCTTTGAGGTATGGAGATTCCATATTTTCTTCTCTGGCGAGCATCTTGTCGGCATTTCCACGGATGGTGTTAATCTCTCCGTTGTGTACGATGAAACGGTTCGGATGTGCTCTCTCCCAGCTTGGGTTTGTGTTGGTACTGAATCTGGAATGTACCATTGCGATCGCGGATTCATACTCCGGATTCTGCAGGTCTGCAAAGAAAGTACGAAGCTGTCCGACCAGGAACATACCTTTGTAAACGATCGTTCTGCTGCTCATAGAAACAACATAAGTGTTGTCATTACTCTGTTCAAACTCACGACGTGCGATGTAGAGCATACGATCGAATGGGAGACCCTTTTCGACATCCTGTGGTTTTTTGATGAATGCCTGCATGATGCATGGCATGCACTCTCTTGCCTTGTGTCCGAGGACCTCCGGGATCACAGGAACGTTTCTCCATCCGAGAAGCTCCAGTCCTTCTTTTTCCACGATGATCTCGAACATTTTTTTTTGCCTGGGCGCGTTTGATCTCGTGCTGCGGGAAGAAGAACTGTGCGATACCATATTCTCTTTCCTCACCGATATTAAAGCCTCTTTCTTACAGGCTTTTTTGAAAAATTTATGGGAGATCTGCAGAAGGATACCAACACCGTCACCGGTTTTTCCCTCTGCATCCTTACCTGCACGATGCTCCAGATGTTCTACGATCCTGAGAGCATTCGCAACAGTTTCATGTGTTTTCTTTCCTTTGATGTTGACAACTGCGCCGATACCACAGTTGTCATGCTCAAATTCCTGGCGATACAGGCCCTGTTCTTCTCTCGTTACTTCCTGCATAATCTTCGTCCTCTCTATCAAAAAAAATTATATTATTCTTTATTTTGCTGTTTCCTGCTTTCTTTCTCCTTTACGTATGCGTCTGCTGCTTTTACAAAGCCGCGGAATAAAGGATGTGCATGGTTCGGTCTGGATTTGAATTCCGGATGTCCCTGGGTTCCCTCGTAGAACGGATGATCCTTGATCTCGATCATCTCTACGATATGTCCGTCAGGAGAAGTTCCGGCGATCGTCATGCCTTTCGCAGCAAGCTCTTCACGGAATGCGTTGTTGACTTCATAACGATGTCTGTGACGTTCCTGGATCTCTTTCTTTCCAAAAAGTTCCAGTGCTTTGGAGTTATCTGCAAGTACACATGGATAGCTTCCAAGTCTTAAAGTTCCTCCAAGGTCTTCTACACTCTCCTGATCCGGCATCAGTGCGATCACCGGATGTTTGGTAGCTGGGTTCAGCTCGATGCTGTTTGCATCTTCATATCCTAATACGTGGCGGGCGAATTCTACGATCGCATCTGCATTCCAAGGCAGATCCCAAGGTACGGGATCTTGTGGACACGGGCATACTGTGCTGCCAGGATCATTCCCTCTGTACCTCTGTTTCCAAATCCTCCCGGAACAAGGATACCGTCTACATTATGAAGTGTCTGGTCGAGATTCTTCTCATTTAATTCTTCAGAATCCACCCAGGTCAGTTCTACTTTGGCTCTGCAGGAAATCCCGCCGTGTTTCAGAGCTTCCACAACACTTAAGTAGGCATCATGGAGCTGTGTATATTTTCCTACCATTGCAATGTTTACTGTGCTCTCCGGATTTCTCAGATCGTTGACCATCTCTGTCCACTCGGTAAGATCCGGTTTGCGGTTCTCAAGTCTCAAGGATTCCAGAACTACATCGGCAAGTTTTTCTCTTTCCATTGCAAGAGGAGCTTCATATAAATATTCTACATCAAGGTTCTGTAATACATGGCTGACCGGTACGTTACAAAACAGTGCGATCTTGCCTTTGATCTCATCTGTCAGCGGATGTTCGCTTCTGCATACCAGACGTCCGGCTGGATTCCCATTCCCTGAAGTTCCTTGACACTTGCCTGGTCGGTTTGGTCTTCATTTCCTCAGAAGCTTTGAGGTATGGGATCAGGGTTACATGAATGAGGATTGCATTGTCATGTCCCACATCATGCTGGAACTGACGGATGGATTCCAGGAACGGCTGGCTCTCGATGTCACCAACGGTTCCTCCGACCTCGATGATCGCGATTCTCTCTTCTTCCGGTGATTTGGCGCGGTAAAAACGGCTCTTGATCTCATTTGTAATATGAGGAATGACCTGTACTGTCCCTCCTCCAAAATCTCCGTGACGCTCTTTCTGCAGGACTGACCAGTAGATCTTACCGGTTGTCACGTTGGAATTTTTATCAAGGCTTTCATCGATAAATCTCTCATAATGACCAAGATCCAGGTCTGTCTCTGTACCGTCATCAGTAACAAAGACCTCTCCATGCTGGATCGGTTCATGGTTCCCGGATCGATATTGATATAAGGATCAAATTTCTGCATGGTCACCTGATAACCTCTTGCCTTGAGAAGCCTTCCCAGGGACGCTGCCGTGATCCCTTTACCCAGTCCAGATACAACACCGCCTGTAACAAAAACATATTTAACTGACATTGTGATTTCCTCCTCCATCTGTGTTACACATATTTGTCTGATAAAAGAAAAAGCGCCAGAAGCGGATGAAGGGGCTGGTTTACCCTTATCTGCCTCTGACGCCTTTGTCAGACACGACTCTTAAATATGTGCATTACTATACCGTATTTTGGACACTTTGTAAATATGTAATTTTTTATATAAATCGCATTTTTTTTATCTTTTTTTCCTGCACATTCTGCCAAAATCAGTGACAGTTTAACAGCCGCAGTCGATCTTCTTATTCAGTTCTGCCTCAACATCCAGCGGATAATTTCCGTCAAAACATGCCTTGCAGAGAGGAAGTCCTCCTGCCATTCCCTCCAGGAACTCACTCTGCATGTATCCAAGGGAATCTGCACCGATCATTTTGCGGATCTCTTCGGTGCTGTGATTGGAAGCGATCAGCTGGTCATTGGACGGTACATCTGTTCCGAAATAACATGGATGAAGGAACGGCGGGGAGCTGATACGTACATGCACTTCCAGTGCTCCGGCTTTCTTGAGCATGCGGATCAGGTTTGCGATCGTGGTTCCTCTTACGATGGAGTCGTCGACCAGAACGATCCTCTTACCCTTAACTGCGGATTCCAGGACGCTCAGTTTGAGGTGAACGCTGGATTCACGCTCCTCCTGGGTCGGTTTGATGAAAGTTCGTCCGATATAGCTGTTCTTATAGAAAGCAAATCCAAATGGAATTCCGGATTCTTCGGAATATCCCTTGGCTGCCGGGATGCCGGACTCCGGTACACCAGCCACAAGATCTGCTTCTACAGGATAAGATTTTGCAAGAGATTTACCGCCGCGGATACGTGCATCGTAGATCTTGACGCCATCCATCTCGCTGTCCAGTCTTGCAAAGTAAATATATTCAAATACACAGTGTGCATGTTTACCGCCGGCGAGTTCTTTGTTGGATTCGATGCCTTTCTTTGAGATGGTGACCATCTCTCCTGGTTCAATATCTCTTACGAACTCTGCGCCGACAGAGGTCAGTGCACAGCTTTCGGATGCGAGGACATAGGTATTATCCCTCTTGCCAAGCAGAGCGGTTTCAGTCCAAGCGGATCACGGATACCGATCAGTTTACGCGGACTCATGACCACAAGTGCATAAGCACCTTTGAGTTTGTGCGCGGTCTTGAGAACGGCATCCTCTACTGTCCTAGTGTGTACACGCTCTCTCGCTATATGGAACGCAATGACTTCTGAGTCCGTAGTCGTATGGAAGATCGCTCCATTCTGGATCAGTTCCCATTTCAGTTCCGGTGTGTTGATCAGGTTTCCATTGTGTGCAAGTGCAAGTGTTCCCTTAATATAGGACAGGACAAGCGGCTGTGCATTCTCTGCTACCGATGCTCCTGTCGTTGAATAACGTACATGACCGATGCCAAGATCTCCTTCCATATTGCGGATAGTATCTCACGAAGGACTTCACTTACAAGTCCGAGATCCTTATGAAACTGGATGTTTCCTCTTTCGCCCTCTGTGCGGGAAACTGCAAGTCCGCAAGACTCCTGTCCACGGTGCTGCAAAGATGTAAGACCATAATAAATAGAGGGAACCACATTCCCTCCATCCAGATCGTACATACCAAATACGCCGCAGGCTTCCTTTAATTCTGCCATCAGAATTTCCTCCCATTCTTTTCAAATGCTTTCTGCTTTCTGAAGTGCTTTTCACAGTGAAATTATAATAGAAGAAAGTGATTTGTCAACCCTTGTCCCCTCAAAAAAGCATACAAATAAATTCATCCGTCCAAACAAAAAATTTGAAAAAATTTTCGAAAAAAGTTGTTGACATCCCGATTTTTTTGTGTATACTACAACACATAAGCAACGGCGCTTTGGAAAACAAAATCCAAGGCGCCTTTTTTGTTTATCTGAAAGTTTTTATTTTAATTACGAAAATTAAGATTAATGGAGCATTGAAAGGAGATTTTATTATGGCACAGAGCATTCCTGAAATCTACGGCAGTCTTGTTTTTAACGACAAGATCATGCGTGAGAAATTACCGAAAGACATGTACAAGGCACTGAAAAAAACGATTGAGAACGGTACACACCTGGAACTTGATGTTGCCAACTCCGTTGCAGTTGCCATGAAAGAATGGGCTCTCGAACATGGAGCTACCCATTACACTCACTGGTTCCAGCCAATGACAAACTTCACCGCAGAAAAACATGACAGCTTCATCTCCCCGACAGGCGACGGACAGGTGATCATGGAATTCTCCGGTAAAGAACTTGTAAAAGGCGAGCCGGATGCATCCAGTTTCCCGTCAGGCGGTCTTCGTGCTACATTTGAAGCAAGAGGATATACAGCATGGGATCCTACATCACCGGCATTCATCAAAGACCGTACCCTTTATATCCCGACTGCATTCTGCTCCTACAGCGGAGAGGCACTGGATAAGAAAACACCTCTTCTTCGTTCCATGGATACCCTGAACAAAGAGGCTGTCAAGATCCTCCGCCTTCTCGGAAATACAGAAGTAAAACATATCGATACCACCGTTGGTCCGGAACAGGAATACTTCCTGGTAGACAAAGACCTCTATAATAAGAGAAAAGACCTGATCTTCTGCGGGCGTACCCTGATCGGTGCTCCGGCTCCAAAAGGACAGGAAATGGAAGACCACTACTTCGGAACCCTGAAACCTCGTGTATCTGCTTACATGCATGACCTGGACGAAGAGCTCTGGAAACTTGGAATTCCGGCCAAAACAAAACATAACGAAGTTGCTCCTGCACAGCACGAGCTGGCTCCTGTATTCGATACCACAAACGTAGCAGTTGACCACAACCAGCTACAATGGAGATCATGAAAAAAGTAGCTGCCAAACACAACATGGTATGCCTGCTTCATGAGAAACCATTCGAAGGAATCAACGGAAGTGGTAAGCACAACAACTGGTCCATGAGCACAGACACAGGTGTCAACCTTCTTGATCCTGGCAAAACACCTGCAGAAAATACACAGTTCCTGGTATTCCTTGTAGCAGTCATCAAAGCAGTGGATGATTACGCAGATCTTCTCCGTATCTCTGTTGCAAGCGCAGGAAACGATCACCGTCTTGGTGCAAACGAAGCTCCGCCGGCAGTTGTATCTATCTTCCTTGGCGATGAGCTGACAGAAGTACTCAAAGCGATCGAAAACGACGAATTCTTCGTTGGACACGGTGCTGTTCAGATGGATATCGGAGCAAAAGTACTTCCGCACTTTGTAAAAGACAACACAGACAGAAACCGTACTTCACCGTTCGCATTCACAGGAAACAAATTCGAGTTCCGTATGCTTGGATCTTCTTCTTCCGTAGCAAACCCGAACATCATCCTCAACACTGCTGTTGCTGAAGTATTAAGCCAGTTCTATGAGGAACTCAAAGATGTTCCGGCTGACGGAATGGAATCCGCTGTTCATGAATTACTCAAAAAGACCATCAAAGAACACAAACGTATCATCTTCAACGGAAACGGTTATACAGATGAATGGATCGAAGAAGCAGAAAAACGCGGTCTCTACAACCTGGTATCTACTCCGGATGCACTGCCGCACTTCACCGATGAAAAGAATGAAAAACTTCTTACCAGCCATCACATCTTTACACATGCAGAGCTTCATTCCCGTTATGAGATCAAGCTTGAGAACTATGTAAAGACACTTCATATCGAAGCCGGCACTATGGTTGAGATCATCCAGAAAGATCTTCTTCCGGCAGTTACTACATATATGGAAAAACTGGCTCAGACTGCAGCACTTAAGAAATCAGTCGTTCCTGATATCTCCGTATCCACAGAAGCTGCACTTCTTACCAGACTGACAGAACTTTCTGAGACCATGGTCAAAGATCTGGAAAGACTCAAAGAGGATACTGCAATGGCAGAATACGAAGTCGACAAAGATCTTCTCAAGAGTGCAAAACTCTATCAGAGTGTTGTACTTACCGATATGGAAAAAGTTCGTGTTTCCGCTGATGCAGCAGAAGCTCTGATCCCAGATTCTATCCTTCCATATCCGACATACGGCAAACTGTTATTCTCCATCTCTGACTGATTCAGAGGATAACAGACAATTTCATACCGGTAAAACCAGGGGATATCTCATGAAACATGAACTACTTCATAATTCATTATCGATTTCCTCATCCATTAATCACACGATACGGTATCCCCTGTTTTACATATACTTGATTCGTAAAGGCGCGAAAATGATGAAATTTCATTCTCGCGCCTTTTCTGAATATTGAAGCCACACTAATCTTGTCAACTTTTTAGGGAAAGAGAGGTAACTTTATGTATTCATCAGTAAACACTATATGGGTGCTTTTTGGCGCCGCGCTTGTCTTCTTTATGCAGGCCGGATTTGCAATGGTAGAAACCGGCTTCACCAGAGCAAAAAACGCTGGTAACATCATCATGAAAAACCTTATGGACTTCTGTATCGGTACTCCTACTTTCTGGATCGTCGGATTCGGGATCATGTTTGGAGCAGGAAACGGATTCTTCGGAAAGATCGGCGGCATTGCCACAGAGGCAAATTATGGTTCCGCAATGCTTCCTGACGGCGTTCCATTCTGGGCATTCCTGATCTTCCAGACAGTATTCTGTGCAACCTCCGCTACGATCGTATCCGGAGCCATGGCAGAACGTACTAAATTTTCTTCCTATTGTATCTACAGTTTCCTGATCAGCCTGATCGTTTACCCGGTATCCGGACACTGGATCTGGGGCGGCGGATTTATCAGCCAGATGGGCTTCCATGATTTTGCAGGTTCCTGTGCAGTACATATGGTCGGTGGTGTTGCAGCATTTATCGGTGCCATCATCCTTGGACTCGTATCGGCAAATACGGAAAAGACGGCAAGTCCAAAGCGATTCCTGGACATAACCTTACCATCGGTGCTTTAGGTGTATTCATCCTCTGGTTCTGCTGGTTCGGATTCAACGGTGCATCTACCGTCAGCATGGAAGGCGATGCTATCGTAAGTGCAGGTAAGATCTTCGTAACTACTAACCTTGCAGCAGCTGTTGCAACTGTCACTGTTCTTCTTATCACATGGGTAAGATACAAAAAACCTGATGTTTCCATGTCCCTCAACGGATCTCTTGCAGGTCTGGTAGCGATCACAGCAGGTTGTGATACCGTTTCTCCTACATCTGCAGCTATCATCGGTATCGCTTCTGGTTTTGTTGTAGTATTTGGTATTGAATTTATTGACAAAGTACTCAAAGTCGATGACCCGGTTGGTGCTGTCGGCGTTCACGGATTAAACGGTGCCTTTGGTACTCTTGCTGTTGGTCTTTTCTCCGATGGTACAGGTACGGAATGGAAAGGTCTCCTCGTAGGCGGCGGTTTCCACGGATTTGGTGTACAGTTTATCGGTATGATCATCACCATCGCATGGGTTGCTGTTACTATGACGATCATTTTCCAGGCGATCAAACATACGGTTGGTCTTCGTGTAACTGCTGAAGAAGAGATCGAAGGTCTGGACTCCAAAGAACATGGTCTTACAAGTGCATACGACGGATTCGTTGTACACGACACTATGACTGTTCCAACACCTATGGGTGTTACAAAAGCAGCTCCTTCCGCAAACACTTCCGCAAATGTTGCACCTGCTGAAGTTGCAACCACCATTCCGGAACTTCCGAAGGAAGGCGTACATAAACTGACAAAAGTTGTTATCATCACACGACAGAGCAAACTTGAAGAATTCATGCATGCAATGAATGAGATCGGTGTTACCGGTATCACCATCACAAACGTTATGGGATGTGGTGTACAGAAAGGTTCCCGTTCCTACTACCGTGGTGTTGAGATGGATATGAACCTGCTGCCGAAGATCAAGATCGAGATCGTAGTCAGCCTCGTTCCGGTAAGAACCGTCATCGAAACAGCCAAGAAAACACTTCACACCGGTCAGTACGGCGATGGAAAAGTCTTCGTATATGATATCGAAAACGTTGTCAAGATCCGTACCGGTGAGGAAGGATTTGAAGCACTTCAGGATACTCAGCCGCTGGAATAAGATTCCCCCGGCAGTATTAATAGATTTTCCTCTAAGCAAAAGCAGCTCTTCTTTCTGTGTAGAAGGGCTGCTTTTCTGTCGTCTTTTATTCTTCTCTTGTAAGTTTTGGCAAATTCCACCGGTAATGCGCTGCCAGATAACGGATCAGTATTACCACCGCTGAGGCTCCCACCATCGCTGCGACTGCCCCAAATTCCGGTACAGTACCACACAGACGATTGCTCCGACGATAGACGCGCATGCATAAATATGGCGCACCAGGATATACGGCGGCACACCTGCCATGACATCACGGAGAAGTCCTCCGCCGACACCTGTGACGGTGCCAAGGAACACCAGCAGGAAAGTATAATCCATATATCCATGGGCGATCCCTGTATTCACACCTACCACAGTAAAGATTCCAAGCCCGATTGAGTCCATGACAAGCATTACTTTGTCATAAGTCTCCCTGTTATGTCCCTGAAGGAGTTCCTTCTTAAGATACAGGATCATAAAAACAACACAGGATGTGACCGTTGCGACGACCGTATAAACCGGATGCTGGAACATTGCCGGCGGCACGATCCCGAGGATCACATCACGCACTGCCCCTCCTCCTACAGCTGTCGTGACTCCCAGCACGATCACACCAAAAATATCCATTGCCCGATCTACCGCAACCATGGCACCGGATGCCGCAAAAGCGATCGTCCCGACCATTTCCATAATAAATGTAATGAGCTGCTGATAATCCATAACTTCCCTCTCCAATTCCCCTTTATTTGTTTACTTTCTCACAAGAACTTCTCCGCTTCCTGTGTTTGTCCATCTGTCATCCCTGACTGCGATCTTCCCTCCTGTCAGAACGTAGTCAAATCCCTCGCAGAACTGATCCGGATCATCAAATCTGCTTTCACCTTGAGATTCTCCAGATGGAAAATATTGATATCTGCTGCCTTCCCTGCCTCCAGAACGCCACGGTCCAGATGCAGAGGTTTCGCTGCTCTTCCTGTCATCTTGTAGACAGCCTCCTCGATCGTAAAGATCTGTCTGTCACGCACATAGTCCGTAAGCACCTTCGGAAATGCGGCATAAACCCTCGGATGATATTTGCCACCTGCCGGATAGATCGCATCTGAGATCAGATTTGCATATTCATCCTTCAGAAAATGCAGCATGTCTTCTTCCGATGCGATCGTGTCAAGCATTGTGACCTGACAGTTTTCTTCGATCAGAATGTCATACAGTGTATCATACGGATCATTTCCTGTAAAGTCTGCGATCTCCTGGATCGTTTTTCCTGCATAGGCTTTGTATTTCTCTGTATGGAGCGTGCTTGCATAGATCTGGTCAAAACCTGCCAGTTCCACGATATTTTCGAATTCATCAGATGGTGTTTTGAGGACTTCTGTCAGATGTTTACGGTATGTTCTGTCCTTCAGTCTCCGGATGATTTCATCCGTACCGCCTTTCTGGCATTCCGGTGGAAGCACATGCACGAGCTGTGTGGAACCTGTCAGATACGGATACAGGTCAAAATCAAGCTGCACACCCTCTGCCCTCGCCTGTGCAAAAAGCCGGAGGGCTTCTTCACATTTCGTTCCCCAGTTTTTCTTTCCGATGCATTTCACATGACTGATGTGCAGCGGGATATGAAGTGCCTTTGCTGCATGGAGGACTTCTTTCTGTGATTCGATCAGACTGTCGCCTTCGCTGCGCACATGCGTCGTGATCGGGATCCCGGTATCTTTGAGCGGACTTAAGACTTCGATCAGGCTTTTTTCATCGTATTCAAATTCCGGCGCATAGGCAATACCAAGACTGATACCGAGTGCTCCTGCGTCCAGGCTCTCCTCGATCTGCTTCCAGGCTGTTCTTAATTCTTCTTTCGTCAAACTTCCTGTCCTGTAGCCGGCTGCACAGGCACGGATCGTTCCGTTTCCCGCGAGCATTCCTGTATTCACGCTCCGCTTCGTCGCTTTCAGGGCATCCATATAGGCGTGGAAGACTCTGCTGCCGGGCAGCTTTTGTCTTCCTTTATATATTTCTCCGGCGGATTTCCGGTAACGCTACTGATAAAACCAAGAATCTCCTTCTGATGTTCTGTTCCGACCGGTGCGACCGAAAGGCCGCAGTTTCCATTCACAACTGTCGTAAGTCCCTGACGGTTCAGAAGTTCATCGTCACCGTTTTCCAGTGCCTGCCAGTCTCCATGTCTGTGGATGTCAATAAATCCCGGCGTCACATAGCCGCCCTTCGCATCCAGGATCCGCTCCTTCGGAAAATCAGAAGGAAACTCCGTCGTCTTTGTGATTTCTTTGATCCGGCTTCCTTCTATTATGATATTGCCCTCAAAAGGAGCCTCGTTTTTTCCATTTACGATCTTTCCATTACAGATGATATAATCTGCCATTTTGCTCACCTCTGCCGTCATTATAACCGTAATCATGTATTCTTGCAATTGGATATTGCAAAAACTTTTTATTTGCCAAAAATATTTTTATATTGTTATAAAAAAGCAGAAAAAAGCGATACACACCCGCTTCCTTTAAGAAACAGGCTATATCGCTCTGTCTGTGATCGTGTATTTTATTGTGAGGATCACATTCCCAGGGAATCTGCCATACTTTGAGAGCATTCTTGTCCGCACTTCCGAAACGTTTGCCTTCTTTCCAGTTGGCAGATGGTGCGGCTCTTTTTATTCATCCAGTCAAGGTCTGCATTGGTGTACGGTACTGCAGGCTGGATTTCAAAAAGATCTGCTCCTGTAACTTCTGCCAGGCTTTTGCCATCTTTGCTGTTACTCCGCTTGCTGAAAAATATGCTACTAATTTCTTTGCCATGATAAAGTTTCCTCCATTCTGTTTGACATTAAAATTTTAATTTGTTACTATGAGTATAACACTTAAACCTGACTTTAGGTCAATACCTTTAGGTAAAATATAGAGTAAATTCCGGTTTTATTTTACGGTTTTACAGATTATGGAGGAATGTAATGGACGTTATCAGTATCAAAGACTTTCCGGGGATCCGCATTGGAAATGCACAGAATGTCGATGGAGGAACAGGATGTACCGTTATCCTGAGCGAAGGCGGCATGTGCGCGGGACTTGATGTCCGCGGGGGCGGTCCTGCTTCGAGGGAAAGCGAACTTCTCAAGCCGCTTGCCAATGCACAGACGATCCACGCCGTACTCTTTGGTGGAGGAAGTGCATTCGGGCTGGATGCCGGCGGCGGTGTCATGCAGTTCCTGGAAGAAAAGGACATCGGTTTTGATGTAGGCGTGACTAAGGTACCGCTTGTCTGCCAGTCGGATCTTTTTGACCTGACCGTAGCTGATCCACACTGCCGCCCGGATAAGGCGATGGGATATGAAGCCTGTAAGAATGCTTATCTTGACAATTACCAGGATGGAAACTTCGGTGCAGGTACAGGAGCAACCGTCGGTAAATTTAAGGGGATGGATTTCTGCATGAAATCCGGCATCGGAAGTTACGCCGTGCAGATCGGTGAGCTTAAAGTCGGCGCGATCGTTGCGGTAAATGCACTTGGTGATATTTACGATCACCACTCTGGCAGGATCATCGCCGGTCTACTCAATGAAGACCGTAATTCTTTTGCTGATTCTGCGAAACTGCTCTATCAGTCTTATGAAGTACGCGAAAACAAATTTACAGGAAATACTACGATCGGTACCATCATCACCAATGCAAAATTCGACAAAAGCCAGCTCTGCAAGATCGCCGGTATGACACACAATGGCTATGCCCGCTCCATCCGTCCGGTGCACACTTCTGCTGACGGCGACAGTATCTACGCCCTTTCCGTCGGAACCGTTGCTGCAGACTGCGATATGTCGGCACGCTTTGCAGCCGATGTCATGTCAGAAGCGATCCTCTGTGCTGTTCGTAGTGCGAAGTCCGCTTATGGTTATCCTGCGCTTCGCGATCTTAACTTTTAATCGAAATATCTGAATTCAGGAGGTTTTTATTATGTATTCTATCGGAGAAGTATCTGAAATGTTTGACCTGCCGGTCTCCACGCTCCGCTACTATGACAAGGAGGGGCTTTTTCCGGATATGATGCGTGTCTCCGGGGTCCGCAAATTCAGCGACCGCGAACTGGAGACTCTGCGTGTCATCGAATGCCTCAAAAAATCCGGCATGGAGATCAAGGACATCCGCCAGTTTATCGAATGGTGCGCCATGGGAAAGGAAACTTACCCGCAGCGCCGTGCCATGTTTCAGCGTCAGCGTCAGAATATCGAGGCAGAAATTGAGCGTATGAACCAGGCACTTGATATGCTGAAATACAAATGCTGGTTTTATGACCAGGTAATGAAAGGTGTCAGCGAAGATCAGCTTCATGCGATGATCCCGGATTCTATGCTGGAAGAGATCCAGGTAGCCTACGCTCACGCCCACGAAACAAAATCCGCATAAAATTTTTATTCATAAGCAGCACAAAAGCATACTCCGGGATCATGGCAGTAATCCTTCGGTATGGCTTTTGTTATGGCAAAATTTTGATTTACTTATATGTGTCTGAACATTTAATTCTAAGGAATTATTTGATAAAGCTTACGTGCTTACAGATTTCTTCTACTGCTTTATCTTTTCTCTGGTTGAAGATCACTTTGTTCTCTTCGAAGAGGTTACGTCCTTCTGTGTCGATGGATACGATCAGAGGTCCGAATTCTTTGACACGGCAGTGCCATAATGTCTCAGGCATTCCGAGGTCTCTCCACTGAGCATCTACGATCTCTTCTACTTCTGTTGCTGCTACAACTGCGTTTCCAGCCGGGAATACACAGTGGATTGCACCGAATTCTTTGCATGCACGCTCTGTATTTTCTTTCATACCACCTTTACCGATGATAACACGAACGCCTGTCTCTCTTACAAATTCGTATTCGAATTTTTCCATACGCATACTGGTTGTCGGTCCTACAGATACCATTTCGAACTTGTCATTTTCCAGTGGACGGATGATCGGGCCAGCGTGGAAAATTGCTGCGTCTCTTACGTTTACAGGAAGTTCACGGCCTTCTTCAACGAGACGTCTGTGAGCAACGTCACGACAGGTTGTCATGCTTCCGTTTAAGTATACGATATCTCCTGCATGGATATCCTTCAGATCTTCTGCTGAGATCGGTGTTGTTAAAATTTTCTTTCCATCTTTCATTTCCAACATTATAAAGTCACCCCCGAATGTGTTGTGATTGTGTAGTTAAGGTCTTTATCAAAGATAATATGTCCACGTCTGTGGGACCAGCATCCAACGTTTACGGCTACACCGATGGTGGATGGATGTCTTGCTGTGTTTTCGATGTGAACACCCATTACGGAATATTTACCGCCCATACCCTGAGGTCCAAGGCCGATCGCATTGATACCGTCTTCGAGCAGTTTTTCCATGGATGCAGCACGCTCGTTTTCGTTGTGGCTTCCAAGCGGTCTCATAAGAGCTTTCTTGGAAAGCAGTGCAGCTGTTTCTACGGATGTTGCAACACCAACACCTACAAGGAGTGGCGGACAAGCATTTAAGCCATAAGATGTCATGACATCCATAACGAATTTTGTTACACCTTCGTAGCCTTCACCTGGCATCAGGACCATAGCTTTTCCCGGAAGAGTACATCCGCCGCCGGCCATGTATGTGTAGATCTCGCATTTGTCGCTGTCCGGAACGATATCCCAAAATACGGTAGGAGTTCCTTTTCCAACGTTTTTGCCTGTGTTGTACTCGTCAAATGTTTCTACACTGTTATGACGAAGTGGTGCTTCGAAAGTAGCTTTGACAACTGCTTCTTTGAGGAGTGCTTCCAGTTCTCCGATGAGCGGGAAGTTTGTTCCACATTTTACCCAGAACTGTAATACACCTGTATCCTGGCAGCTTGGTCTGTTGAGTTCTTTTGCCAGAACCTGGTTTCTCTGCATGGTCTGGTAGATTACTTTAGACAGCGGGCTGTCTTCTTTCTCTGCAAGTTCGTTGATCTTTGCCTTGATGTCGTCCGGCAGCACTTTACCAATATAGGAAACAAAGTTTGCCATATAAGTGGTAAGCTGCTCTACCTGTTCTTTCTTACCCATTTGTTTGTCCTCCTGGTTATTATAATTTTAAAGTTAATAATTGAGTTTGAGTTTATTTATCAAATTCCTTTCGTGTTTCTCATTCTCACGGAAAGAATGGGAAAGCGATCGGAAGAATGATCATACTTACTACAGTTGCGATGATGATGAGCGGGAATCCAGATTTTACATAATCCATGAACTTGTATCCGCCGGCACCTACTACCATTGTGTTTGCTGGCATTCCGATCGGTGTTGCGTATGCGCAGGAACCGCCGATCACACATGCCATCAGTACTGCTCTCGGGTCAGCTCCCATTCCCTGTGCGATTGACAGGCAGATTGGAACCATAAGAGCGGTTGTTGCTGTGTTTGACATAAAGTTTGTCAGGATACAGCAGAGAATGAATACTACAAATGTCAGTACATATGGAGATGGATTTTCACCAAGTGCTCCGATTACTTTGTTGGCGATCAGTTCACCGGCTCCTGTTTCCTGCAGTGCAGCTGCAAGAGAAAGTGTACCGCCAAAAAGGAAGATCGTCTTGAGATCGATGGATTTGAGTGCATCTTTCTCAGAGATAACTCCTGTGAGGATCAGAAGCAGTGCTCCGATTCCACCGGAAATACATAATTTAATGCCAATTTTGTCTTCAAAGATCATTGCCAGCAGTGTCAGGATCAGGATGATCAGGGATAACCACTGTTTCCATACCGGAACGTTGCTGAAATCTTTTTCTGTATCGAATGCTCCCTCATCTTTAACATCGTGATTTGGAAGAAGTCTGTAACCGATGGTTGCGTAAAACAGGATTCCTACGATCAGGATCGGAAGACCTACGATCGCATACTCGAAAAATCCGAATTTCATTCCAATTTCCTGAAGTGCACTCTGTGCGATCAGATTTCCTGGTGCTCCGATCAGAGAAAGGTTACCGCCCATAGCTGCTGCGAATACCAGCGGCATCAGAAGACGGGATCTCTTGTATCCGGATTTTGCAGCGATACCGATCACTACCGGGATCAGAACTGCAGCTGTACCTGTGTTGGATAAAACACCACTCATAAAACCTACGATCACCATGATCGCAACGATCAGCATTCTTTCTGATTTTGCGAATCTTGTTACAATACTTCCGATCTTGTTTGCCATGCCTGTTTCAAATAATGCCCCACCTACGATGAACATGGATACAAACAAGATGACATTACTGTCGATAAATCCTGCAAAAGCTGTCTTGACATCCAGGACTCCGGTTACGACAAGACCGATACAGACGATCATGGATGTAACTCCCAGCGGAATCCTCTCAAATACGAACATGATTACCGCAAACAGGAGAAACAGCAGTGTAATTGTTGATGGACTCATTGCCACACCCTCCTACTTTTTCGTTATGTAATTTTTCAGTAATCGTTTGGCCGATTCATTACTGTTTTGTTATGAGCTTATTATATACAAGGGTTTCAGGATTGTACATTTATTAAAACATATGGTACTATAAGTTTTTCCTATTGAAAAATTCATCTCAATAAACGTTTCTTTATCTTTTCATTGCGAATCTTTTTTTCTCATGCTATTATGAATTTTAATAAAACTACAGATACAAGGGGGAATTTCAGCATGAAATTAACTCAGTTAGAATACTTTTGTGTGGCGGCCAGGTATCACAATATTACCAAAGCCGCCAAAGAGCTTTTTGTGACTCAGCCTTCGATTTCCAATGCGATCAAAGCACTGGAGGAGGAATTTGGTGTGAATCTTTTTTTCCGGAATAATAATAAGCTCACCCTCACACCGGAAGGCGAGCTCTTTTATAAGAGTGCAGAAGGACTTCTTGCGCATGCAGATTCTGTCGAGATGGAATTTCATGAATTAAGGAAAAAAATCACACCGATCCGCATCGGGATCCCGCCTATGCTGGGGACGATCTATCTGCCTGAATTGTATTTATCCCTGAAAGAAAATTTCCCGGAAGTCGATTTCCGGCTTTTTGAGTTTGGTTCTATCAAAGCGTGTGACCTTGTTTTGGAGGAAAAACTGGATATCGCGATCGTCAATGCGGAACAGCCTGCAATTGACAAATGTAATTCTCGCATTATTGATACAGAGGATCTTTATTTCTGTGTTGCACCAGATCATCCTCTTGCCGAACAGAAGACAATTCTTCTCACTATGCTCGCAAACGAACCTCTGATTCTCTTTAACACAGATTCTGTGCAGGTCATGACACTGACCCGGCAGTTCAAAGCAGTCGGTGTAACCCCGCGTGTTATCCTAAACACCAGCCAGATCACGACACTCATCAATATGGTCAAATCCGGTCATGTAGGAACCTTCCTGTATCGTTCTATTGTGGAAGCACATCCAGATATTGTCGGGATCCCGGTCATGCCATCGATTGAGCAGCGTATCGGTGTCATCTGGAAAAAAGGCAAATACCAGAACACCACTGCTGAAAAAGTGATCAAATACATAGAGAACTTCTGAATTTTTCCATAAAAGATAGCCGAACTATTTATTGTCAGCTATCTTTTTTTATTGCTATTTCCAGCTCCGGTCTCATCTTCGATTCCGAATTCTTTCGGATCGAAGGCTGGATCTTTGCCTTCTTTCTTTTGTTTCTCATAATCTTTAAGAAGGCTGGATCTTTGCCTTCTTTCTTTTGTTTCTCATAATCTTTAAGAAGTGCGACGGCTTTTGGTGCGAGAAGTGCAATCGCAATGATGTTTGCCCATGCCATCAGCCATAGCCGATATCGCCCATCGCCCATACTGCATCCGCATTTACAATGGCTCCCATGAATGATGCCGCAAGAAAAACTGCCCGTGCGATTGCAATGGCTTTCTTGCTGTTGCCGGTAAGATAACGGATATTGGACTCTGCCTGGTAACAGTATCCTGTCATGGACGTAAATACAAACAGTACAATGATAATTGCCAGTACCTTACCGCTCCACGTTCCAAACGTGCTCATCAGCGCATACTGTGTCCATTTGATTCCGGCTTCGATGCCGCCGGTCTGGCTCATTAGAAGATTTCCTGCACCATCGGTGACATCAAAGGTTCCTGTCAGAAGAACGATCAGTGCAGTTGAAGTTCCGATAAATAAAGTATCTACATAGATAGAAAATGACTGGATCAGTCCCTGTTTCACCGGATGGGAACATTCTGCCGCTGCGGACACGATCGCACCGCATCCCATTCCGGCTTCATTTGAGTAAATTCCTCGTTTGACACCCCAGGAAACAGCAGATCCGAGAATACCGCCAAGTACTGCATGTACACCAAACGCAGACTGCACGATCATCAGAAGGATCCCCGGAAGTTTGGTGATATTCAGTCCGACAATGATCAGCGCTGCCAGAATATAGATCGCGCACATTGCCGGTGCCAGCATTTCTGCGATATGTGCAATACGTTTGATACTTCCATATACTACGATTCCAAGTACGATACAGCAGATCGCGCCCACAAGGATCTTATTTACAGAAAAAGCTTCCTCAAACACAGTTACCAGTGAGTTAATCTGCACACCCGGCATGAGGAATCCAGGTCCCAGAAAGGCAACTACTGCAAACACGACCGCATATGGTTTGCACTTCAGGCCTTTTTCTATGTAATATGCCGGGCCGCCGGTGAATTCTCCGTCAGGCTCTTGACTTTGTATGCCTGGGCAAGTGCCGATTCAACAAAGGCAGACGCTGCTCCGATCACAGCGATCATCCACATCCAGAAAACAGATCCCGGTCCGCCATAAAAGATCGCAGAAGCGACGCCGGCAATATTTCCCATACCTACGCGGGCACCTACTGTTGTAGCAAATGCCTGAAATGGAGTGATTCCGCTCTCACTCTCTTCTTTGGATGTCAGAAGTTTGACCATTTCTTTCACTAAGCGGATCTGTGGAAATTTAAGACGCAGTGACAGATAAAGTCCAACCCCAAGACACAAAACAACCAATACCATGCTCCAGACCATCGCATCCATCTGGTTTACAAACATTGAAAATTTCTCCATAAGCCCCTCTTTCCTAATACTATACTTTAATACTACTATATTACGCTAAATCGTGAAAAAGCGCAACGAAATATTGATATTATCTATGTTTTACTTTCTTTTTTTCTATATTTCTCCCGATATCTCATTTTTTCACAAAAAAGAACAAAGAAGTTCTATTTAAAACTTCTTTGTTCTTCTTAAATAGCAGGGGATGAGAGAATCGAACTCCCACCAAAGGTTTTGGAGACCCCTATCATACCATTTGACCAATCCCCTAGAAAATTTATCGTACCTACAAAACTACATACATGTTGACTAAGCAATCGAATTTTAACCATGCTTCCGTTCGATAGCGGTCACCTCATGACCTTTCTCGAACTAGTTGGTCAAGCCCTCACCCTATTAGTAGCAGTCAGCTCCATGTGTTACCACACTTCCACCCCTGCCCTATCAACCTCGTCGTCTTCAAGGGGGTTTACTCCTTTCGGATGGGATATCTCATCTTGAG
>ENA-OQCX01000342-OQCX01000342.1-human-gut-metagenome-genome-assembly--contig:-NODE-342-length-24375-cov-7.120010_pt1 | contig 24375 bp, 25 predicted proteins | sample MGYA00242762_ERZ504587 | MGnify/ENA primary metagenome ERZ504587 (study PRJEB26092, sample SAMD00036337) | human gut metagenome | host: Homo sapiens | study: EMG produced TPA metagenomics assembly of... | reverse complement strand
TGTATGCGCGAGGTGCGGCCGGTGTCATGCTTGCGGTTTCCGATAGACACCCTTGTCATCTGTCTTCTCCACCAGTCCGTTCTTGCAGAGCCTTTTCAGCCAGCTGGTGGCAGTCTCGAACTTGATGCCCATCTCTTCTGCCTTCTGCAGATAGGAGGAGCGGGTGAACTCTTCGCCCATGCAGCCTATCAGCTCGTCACGGTCGGCATTGCCGCGGCTGACGACTTCGTTGTTGGGCAGGAAGGAGAGTATGTGGGTGCTGTGTCGGTAAAGGCTTTCGGCTAGTGCCAGCACGGCATGGAAGTCATCGGGAGTGATGGTGAGGCCCCACAGACTGACGATGCGGTCCTTGATATTGTCTGCGGCGGTACCGGGGTCGGGCGAGACGCAGGGAGAGGAAGTGATTGCCCCCCGCTCTTGTGCGCGAAGCATGGCCACCACCTCCATTATGCGGCAGATGTTGATGGCGAGACGCGCCACGCTGCCGGACATCTCGTTGCCGTTGGCAAGTCCGGAGCGGACGAAGAGGGAGGAGAAGATACGGTTGAATTCATCCTTCTGTCCGTCCGTGAGGCGCAGGGTGAAGATGCCGTTCATAACAATCTCCTCCCGCTTCTCTTTCCACTCCCTGCCCAAGGCCCTGAAGGTCTCCTCGAGGTCGTGGTCGTCTTTGTCGAACTGGCTCTGCCAGCGGTGTATGGCGGGCATGTAGTAGAACAGTTCGCGGGAGAATAGTCCGTTCTCGGAACTGGGAATCAGTGGTTTTACTTGTGCCGGAGTGCGGAAAGCAGTACGGAGAGGTAGGTCTTCTTCACTTCGAGGTATTCCTGGTTGGTGCGTCGGTTGTAGGAGAGGCGGTCGTGGTCGAAGGCCTTGCGCATGGTGTCGCTCCAGTGTCCGTATTCCGAGCCGATGGCGGCGGAGATGGTGTCCGCCTCGCTTTCGCATATCAGTCCGGTGCCGTCGGAGTCGATGATATTTTGCAGGATGCCGGTTCCGGTGTTGTTACCGGAGATAAGGAACATCTTGTTGAGCGGCATTTCGGGTATTTCGGCTTTGCCGCGCTCTTTGCCCATGGCGTCGTATGCGGCTTTTTCGCGGCGGTAGCTCTTCATGCTTTCAGTGACGGCCTGGCGTATTTCGTCGTGGATGGGTTCGGCCAGCAGCCGCACCAGCGAGAGGATGCCTTTGCCTGCTGCCGGCAGCGCCACGACGAAGGTCTGCAGGCTGGGAGACACCATCTTGCCTCCGTAGGAGCTGCGTACGTTGCGCCCCATGCCGGCCCCAGTACGGTGAGGGCGCCCAAGAGCAGCACGTCGCGCTGCGCAGGTGAAGTGCCCGCCTTCAAAATCTCCTCCAGGGGATAAGGCCAGCCGGAGTGCCCGTCGAAGGTGGCAGCGAGACGCGCGGGTCGCTGCCCGGCATTTCGGAATTTTCTTCCTCCTTACACGTACACGTGTGTGTGTGAGGAGAAGGTTGCACCTTTGCACCTGCACCTTTTTGCGAAGCAGTGTCTTTTTGAGCGAATGTAGTGTATGTGTCGGACGGAACATCGGAACGTAGCTTTACGCCGCACAGCTCGGCCAGGTGGAAGGCGGTGCCCAGGTGGACGTTGTTCCGTCCGTTACGCAGGGCGTTACTGAAGAGCTTGTCGGCGGCACGTCGGTCGTACTTGGGCGATAGGCTGCACAAGGTCAGGAAATCCTGCCGTCCGACCTCTCCACAATCTGTGGCAATGGCAAAGGCAAGTTGGATGTACTCTTGATAGGTTGGGGCTATGTCGGCTCCGGCACCTCTGACGGCTTCGGTCAGCAGATGCAATGAAGATAATGATTCCATTGTTTTAGTAATTAGTAATTTATAATTTCATCAGCGCCCCTCATCGTGGCAGAGGAAGCACGCCCGTACCACGTCCTTTCCCGACGTGTCCACCCCTTGTCCGGGTTGCGTGTTTTCGGCGTCGTACATGCAGTGGACGTAGTTCATGGCCCATTGTATCCCCTCGGCAGGATTTTGTCCGTGCGGGCAGGGAACGAATGCCTTTACCCCCTTCCGGTGGGGCTGACGAATACCAGGGCGGGACAGAGATAAGGGTCATCGAACAGTCTTTGCCGCAGGGCTTCGGCTTCGGCGAGGGATTGGAGGTGGTCCACATCCACTACCACCAGTCCGGAGGTCTCCGTCAGGCAGTCGCTCCGTCGGCGGGTGAATACGCCGCAGGGGGTAACGTAGGGGAGGTTCTCTTGCTTCAGTCGTCGGCAGGCTTGTGTGTCGCCGCTTTCTACAGCCATGCGCACTTGCCCGGTAAGTTGCTTTAGTTGTTCGTTTGTGGTGATGATTTTGTAAACTTCTTGTAAGTCAGTTGTTTTGTAGGGAGTCAGTGTTGCAGGCTTCACTACTTTTCCCGTCTCATCGTCCTTCACCGGTGATATGGGTGCGAGGAAGAGAGACATTCTGAATTCATTCATTATTGCTTTTTGTTTTAAAATTTCCGGTGAAGTTAGACACTCTTTTTCGTAAGGTATTACACCTCTACTGTAACCTTGATACACTATTTGTGTTATTTTTAATTATATTAAACTTAAAATTATGAATTGTTTGATTGAACATTCGCTGGACTCCCTTCTGTGGGGAGAGAAAATCGAGTATGCACGCATGCAGCTGCACATCACGCAAAAGGGGCTTTGCGCAGCCGTACACATGAGCCTCAGTACGTATCAGAAGATTAAAAAAGGGCTGGTATAAGACACGACCGTGTCCTGAAACTCCTTGATTATCTGCAAGAAGCCATGACGGAAGAAGAATTCCGCGAGTTTTGGATGGGGATGGCGGGAGGATAGAAAAACTACTCAAAATCTTCGATAAAGTACATAGAATTCTATTAAATAAGAACTGAATTTATGCAAGTTATTATATTGCTGCCGGATTGGGCCGCCGCTTGGGAGAGTTGACAAGCAATAACACTAAATGTATGGTAAAGGTCAATGGGATACGTCTCATTGACCGCCTACTGGAACAATTATCGCAGCTCTCCTTGCAACGTATAGTACTGGTTATTGGTTACGAAGGCAAGAAGTTGCGTGACTATCTCGGTACCAGCTATGGTGATATACCTTTGGTATATGTGGAGAATCCCATATACGACCAAACCAACAATATTTATTCACTGGCTCTTGCTAAGAAAGAATTGGCTGAAGATGATACACTGCTGGTGGAGTCGGATATGATATTCTGTGTGGATATATTCAAGCGGATGATAGAGGATAACCGTCCCAATCTGGCCGCCGTAGCCAAATTTGAGAGTTGGATGGACGGTACGGTAGTTCTGCTGGATAAGGATGAAAACATAGTGAACTTTATTCCTAAATCGGCATTCGATTTTAATGACATTAGCCGTTATTACAAAACGGTCAATGTATATAAGTTCAGCAAAGGTTTTTCCAAAGAAAAATACATCCCTTTTCTGGAAGCCTATAGCAAAGCAATGGGAAATAATGAGTATTATGAATCCGTGCTCCGCGTGCTGGCCATGCTGGACAAAACCGGCTTGAAAGGAATACCACTCAAAGAAACGGAAAAGTGGTATGAGGTGGATGATATACAGGATTTGGATATTGCCGAAACCCTATTTGCTGAGTCCGGAGATAAACTGCCTCGCTATCAACAGCGTTATGGCGGTTACTGGCGTTTTCCTCATCTACTGGATTTCTGCTATCTGGTAAACCCGTTCTTTCCTCCGGAAAAGATGAAAAACGAACTGCGTGCCAACTTTGATACATTGCTCACTGAATATCCATCGGGAATGAATGTGAATGCACTGTTGATGGGCAAATATTTCAATATCAGACAACAATATGTTTGTGTGGGCAACGGGGCAGCCGAACTGATAAAAAGCCTGATGGAACACTTGAAGGGAAACGTTGGAGTGATTTATCCTACATTTGAGGAGTATCCCAATCGGAAAGAAACGATGAACATCGTAGCCTATATTCCGCAGAACAAGGATTTCTCCTATACAAGTGAAGACATCCGCCACTTTTTCGGAAATAAGGATTTGGAAGCCTTGTTAATTATCAATCCGGATAATCCCTCGGGAAATTTATTATCAAAAGACGAAGTGATGGTTCTCTTGGAATGGAGTAGGGAACGTGGCATTCGTCTTATTATTGATGAGTCTTTCCTCGATTTTGCCGTAGTGGAGAAAATATATCGTTACTCAACAACCCGATGTTGGCGGATAATCCTCATTTGGTTGTCATTAAGAGTATCTCTAAGTCGTACGGGGTTCCGGGACTGCGTCTTGGAATGGCAGCGACTTCGGACATGGAGCTGATAAATAAAATGCGGAAGGATGTTTCTATCTGGAATATCAACTCATTTGCAGAGTTCTACATGCAGATTTATGGAAAGTATGAAAAGGATTATCAAAAGGCTTGCCGGGACTTCATTGCTGAACGCGAACATTTTTTCCGGACTCTTCAAGATATTGATTTTCTTCGTGTGATTCCCTCGGAAGCAAATTACTTTTTGTGTGAAGTAATAGGGCGTTTTACATCCCACGACTTGACGGATATACTCCTGAAAGAACATAATATCCTAATAAAGGATTGCGGGACAAAGAAGGCATTTCAAGGAGGAAATTACGTGAGGATAGCGGTGAGGGGAAGAGCGGATAACGAGAGACTGGTGGAAGCGATGAAAAGATTGTGAAAAAGTGGAAAATACTGGCAGAAACAGGTAAGACGCCTTTTTTGGACGCTTACGGGATAGGAATAGTATATCCAAAAGTACTTTATCTACAAAAATATGAAATACGAAATTAAAATCTGTGACGAAGAATTCTTAGTTAATCGTGCTCAGGAATTCTCGGATTTATGTGTGAAAGCATTTGAAGAGCATAAGGACAGGGATATCCAAATGCCCCCTTGTTCTATGACTCCTTCAAAATGGCTGGAATGTATAAAAGGCTGTATTTGTTTTTATATTGAAGACAACAATACAATTATAGCCTTCAAACTTGTCTGCCCTAATCACAATACTAAAATTGCAGAAGGAAGAATCAGTGCCATCGCTCCTCAATATAAAGGTCAACATTTTGGTTATAGGCTATCTACTGTATGTATGGAAAAACTACAAGAGATGGGGATGAATATCTATGTAACTGGTACAAGTATCAAAGCAACACATGTTATTGCCTTTCACAAGAGTTATGGATGCAAGGTGGTTGGAATGGCATCGTGGCCCAAGACAAACTATTATTCGGTGTGCTTTCAAAGGGCTCTACGTCCTGAATTTGAGATAAGCGATGAGGAAGCCGAAAGAAGATTTAAACGTTCAGCTTGGCTCTGCAAATTGAGATATAACGAAGATGGGAGCAGAACTGCATGTGGAGTGGTTTTGTCTTGTCTCCCACCTGCATTAATAAGATGTATTAAACGATTATTTGTATAGTACCGGTTGTATATTACAAGCATTTTTTGAATTCTATAACTACACGAAAATATAAATATATGATGAAAAGAATACTAAAGAAGGTATTACCCATATCTTGGTGCATCAAGTTGCATAACTTGCTTTTATATGTAGAAGCTTGTTTTTTTCGTATGTTTTGTGGTAAAGACACACAATGTACTGCTCATTCTCTGCGTTGTGAATCAGACAAACATTCAAGAAACTATCGGTATGACGTATTAGGAGGCAATATCCCTATATGCTGCGCTTCACATTTAGTGGAATTGATGTTTTGGATAGACAAGGTTTTGCGATGCCATGGGGTTTCTTATCATATAAATTACGGAACTCTATTGGGAGCTGTCAGACATCAAGGAGGCATTATCCCTTGGGATACAGATGTGGATATTAGTATTGATAAGAATGATATGAGTCATATTTATAATATACTGACCTCACAAGCGCAAGAAAGCGGGACTCCTTATCGCATAGCGATAGAATATACAGAACTCTATGGAGATGTGATAAAAATGTTTTTTTCACAGACAAATACTTTGCATGTGGATTTGTTCTGTTATACAATAAACGGAAATGAAGTGGACTACCATGATTTCAAGGCTGCTAAAGATGAAATATTCCCATTGCGAGAAGTCTCTTTTTATGGTAGAAAAGTTTATGCTCCCAATACTTTGTCTCCACTGAATATTTATTATGGAACAGACTGGAACAAACATTATTATGCACAATGGGGGTTGTTTACGAACAAAAGAATGCTGACAGAAGAGAAGCGGACTCCTGCAATAATTGATTATAACTTGATTCATGAATATTGAAATCAATGGAAAGGTAGGCAGTCTGTTTCTTTAGTCAAGAACTCCATCTATAAGGGATTACTGAATATTTTCAACTTGATTGTTCCCATAGTAACTATTCCTTATATATATAGAGTGCTTTCGCCGGAGGCTATGGGGAATTTTGAATATGCCAATACTTTGTTCTGTTATTTCAATCTTTGTGGAGCATTGGGTATATATACTTATGGCATAAGGGAGATAAGTCGCATAAGAGATGACAGCGAGAAAGTGAATGAAATTTATTCGTCCTTATTTTCCATTGGAATATTTAGTAATCTTTTCGTATGTGGTATTTTTGTAGCATTAGCATTTGGTGTCTTTCATGATACACCGCTGTTTCGCTTAATGCTGGTTTTCAGTTTGAGTATAATAGCTAATATTTTTTATACAGAATGGATAAATGAGGCATTCGAAGACTTCCGCTTCATTACTATAAAAACAGCTATCATACGTTTGCTCTATGTTGCTGCAATTTTTCTTGTAATCAAAACACCGGATGATTTATGGAAATATGCTGCTTTGATTGTAGTTTCCAACTTTTTAAATTATATATGTAGCTTTATTTATTCTAAACGGTACACTCATTTCAAATTACTCTCTATCCGTTTTTCTCGGTACGATTTGCAGAAATATCTTCCTGCTTTATTCTTTATATTAATTTTGAAGAATAGCAATATGTTTTATACTGTACTGGACCGCATAATGTTAGGTAGCTTTGAAGGCAGTCAAAGCGTAGCCTATTATTCTGTGGGGCAGCGGATAATGGAGATGATACGTGCTTTATTGATTACAATAACCTATGTGTCTTTACCCCGGCTTTCTTATTATCTAAGTAATGATGTCTCGCTCTATCGGGATAATTTGCAAAAATTGGTTCGTGTGGGCTTTTTACTGTCTTTACCCTTGTCTGTGGGTTTATGCTTGTTGGGCAAAGATATTGTGACATTATTTGCCGGTGAGCAATATCTTGCAGCCGTTTATCCACTTAGTGTGTTTGCTGTCCGAATAGTCACTCTTTTAATAGAGAATATTACAGCGACACAGATATTGTTTCTGCACAACAGAGAAAAAATAGTAGTAATTATCAATATTGTATGGGGAATAGGAAATTTAGTTTGCAATTATTTCTTGTTTCGTTGGGGTGTACTTTCCCCTATGACAGCAATACTTTCGACTTTATGTATGGAATTTGGGGTGCTTGTTACTGAATTCTATTATATAAAGCGATATTTACATATTCAAGTTTTGATATTCTGTAAACAGACCTTACGATATTTCTTTTTTGCATTATTGTTTGTCCCTGTAACATACGGAATTAAACACTACTCAACAAATGAATGGTTAAGTTTTGCGCTTTCTATCATTATGTTCATAATGCTATTAGTTAGTCTTGTGTATTCATCTATCGAAGAGAGATTTTTCAAACGATAGTTCAAAAAGTTAAGAATATAGTTGTCTCTCCGTTTATGTTGCGTAGTTAATCGGACTTGACCTTTAAGACTTTTCTGTGATATTAATTGAATAAACATACTAAAACAATGAAAGATTTCAGCTTTATCTATCGATTGGCAGATAGATTCCATGCAAATAAGGTATTACGTTTCCTATTTTTGAAGCCGTATAGAAAATATAAATATCATGTATCTTTATATAAAAAGAAAGCATTTCATGAGCGTGCTCATACGGTATTGACACTCTTTTATGAGGCATTGAAAGATATTGATTGTTTATGTTGGCTTGATTTTGGTACTCTAATCGGAGCTGTCCGTGAAAACGGTTTTATTGCACACGATGATGATATTGATGTGGGTATGTTTCTAAAAGATCGCCCCAAGAATTTAGAGAAACATCTGGCAAGACATGGCTTCAAAAGAAGTCGCCATATTATGGTAGATGATGGTCAAGAAGCTTTGGAGGAAACTTATACATTGCAAGGAGTTTCTATTGATATTTTCTATTTTCATCTATCAGAATATGGCAATAAGATGTATTGTTATGAATTTGTGACAGATCCAGATAGATTGCCACGTGAGTTTATGGATGAGGTGGGAGGTTTTTGGACTATGAAAGATACGTTTCCATATCAAGGGTTTAGTAATCACAGTTTCTTAGGACTTACAGTGAAAATTCCATCGAATTATGATGAACATCTGAAAGCACATTATGGGAATTATATGGAACCTGATTCTGATTGGGATTCATTTTTCAAAGCACAAAATACAGCATTAATGAAAGATAAAATAGGTACATTAATTTGGAAATAAGATTCCAAAAGGCTGGAAAAATGAGAACATACATCATCAATTTAAAGCGTTCTGTAGATAGACGAATCTACATGGAAGGACAATGCCGAAAACTTCCATTTTTGAATGTAGAGTATATTAATGCTGTGGACGGGAGGAACATGAGTCCGGACGAACGGACAGCAGCGTTTGATGAAAAGGAATTTGAGAAGCGCTACTCGGTAAAAGTCCGTCCGGGCGAAATAGGCTGTACGCTCAGCCACCAGAAATGCTATAAGAAGATTGTGGAGGAACGTCTTCCGTATGCCCTTATATTGGAAGATGATATTTCTTTGTCTGTGGATATTAAAGCCGCATTGGAAAAAATAGGAGAGATGATGCAGACAGACATTCCTACGGTTGTTTTATTGTCGGGGTGGTATTGGTATGGCAATATAACTCATCTGGAAGGAGAGTACAAGCTGGCTAATGTGTATGATGCTTTCTTGACTCACTCGTATGTGATAAACCTCGCTGCGGCAAAGCTTTTGATAGAGACACGCCCTTATATCACTGCGGATGACTGGTATTACATCCGTCATAAAGGTGTGAAACTGCAAGCTGTTTTACCACACCTGATAAATCAGCTATGGGATGGTGATTTGACAACCACTGTCAATGTAGAGCCAGGCAGAAATAAAAGTCTGAAATGGAAATTACTCAATTTACCACGTTTGTCAACAATGAAGTTTTTAAAGTTTATAGGACATTTTGAAGAAGCATAATATGATTAAGGTATCCGTTATCATTCCGGTTTATAATGTAGAAAAATATATAGAGCATTGTGCACGTTCTTTAATGGAACAAACATTAATGGATATAGAATATATTTTTGTAGATGATTGTACTCCCGATCACAGTATGGAAATTCTTCAACGGGTTCTGACAGATTATCCTGAACGGCTGGAAAACATACGGATAATTCATCACACACAGAATTCCGGTTCAGCAGCTGTAAGAAATACGGGATTACAGATAGCCCAAGGAGAGTATATCATACATTGTGACAGTGACGATTGGGTTGAACCGGATATGTATAAGGCAATGTATGCCAAAGCTAAAGAAACGGATGCGGACATTGTAGTTACAGATTTTTATTATGAATGCGCAGACCACACTTCTATTCAAGAGCAAAACTATCCGGACAATCCTTTGTTTTGTGTAAAAAAAATGTTGGCTGGAGAGTTACACTGTGGTACTTGGAATAAATTGGTCAGAAAAGCAATTTATGTAGAGAATAATATATCTTTTCCTGATGGTGTGAATATGTGGGAGGATGTATTGACAACCATCTCGCTTTGCTTCCATTCTGCGAAAATTGTGTATTTGCCTAAAGCTTATTATCATTATGTACAGTTCAATGCAAACTCATATACGCAACGTATGTCTGAAAAATCTCTCCGAAACCAGATAGAAGCAATAAAAAGGCTTGAAATCTTTTTATACGATAATGATTTAGAAGAACTGAATCATGAGCTGTGTTATATGAAATTGACTGTAAGACTATGTCTGTTGTTAAATAGCAAAGGGGAACAACAAAAAAAATGGAGTGATTTATATCCGGAAGCAAATGCTTGTATATTGACCTATAAAGAAATGTCCGGTTATTGGCGTAATCGCATTGAAACTCGCATCTTGGAGGATGCTTTTTGCGTTTAATGTGATGGCTTACGGGAGTAGATGGATAAAGATTTGTTTGGCTAAAGTTATCTAATGTATTTAGAAGCGTAGAACAACCAAAAACAACCAGAAATACTCAAGCGTAAATCTTTATCTATCAGCATATTCTAAAAATTAACACTTTTCGGCTGCTTTTTGATGCTTCCCAAATTTCCACATATTTTTGAGACGTATTTCTGACGTGGAGAATTTGTGGAGCTTGTTTTTTGTCACATCATGCAGACAGTTCACAAGGGTTTACAACCGTTTACGACAAGCGACAGCAACCGTTCCTTCTTGCAGCGATGGTAACATCGTGCAGAAAGGCGACAACGGTTGACTTCCGTTTACTTCCATTCACCATTTCAGGGATACACGATTAAAGGAATGAACCAGTAAACGATAAAGCAGCATGAAAACAACCAGAAAATGCAGTTTTTGCGGCAAGTCATTTGTAACCCGGAGCGGGGTACAGAAATATTGCAGCGAGGCTTGTCAGGCGGAAGCCAAACGAGCCAGAACGGAACAGAAAAACAATCTTTTCAAAGTCGCCCAACCCTTGATGGAGATACAGCATCAGGAGTATCTCACCTTTTCCAAAGCAGCCACGCTCATGGGCTGTTCCCGGCAGTATGTTTACAAACTTGTAGCCCTCGGCAAGCTGAAAGCCTCACGCATCAGCAACCGCATGGCATTCATCCGCAAGGCAGACATCGAGCGGATGCTGGAGGGCAACCCTTACCATCGTGTCCTGCCCGGCTGCACTTCCACACCGAAAAAAGCCGCTTCATCTTCTTTGCCTGCCAAAAGAGAAAAGAGGGAAAAGGATATAGATGAAGTAATGGACTTCTATTCAGGTGAGAATGTGATGTCGCTCTTCAAGGTCAAGCAGTCGTGGCTCTATACCACCGCCAAGCGTAACCGCATCCCCATCTGCCGCATCGCTGGGAAGAACTATTACAGCAAGAAGCATGTTGACGAGTTTTTCGGTGTGGCTGTAGATACAAGCAATATCACTGACTGGCTCCTGATTGAAGAAGCGGAAGAACTGTTCGGCATGAAGCCGACCGCACTCCGGGCATACGCCCACCGCCACAAGATACCGACCAAAAGAGAATACGGGCGCACCTACTACTCCAAATCCCATTTGGATGAACTCCGCAGGACAGACCTCATAAACGATGAACGCTACTACACCGTGGAACAAGTCCGGCAGATTTACGGGCTTTCCTCAGCCAACATCAGCCATATCGTCAAGGTGAAGCGCATCGAAAAGATAAAGGTCGGAGTGAAAAACCTGCTTTTGCGCTCCGATGTGGAGCGTGTCATGGCTGAAAGGGAGAAACAACCGTGAGCAACCGACATTCCGGAAAATTATTTCAAAATGATTGCCGTGGAGGTATTCACGGTTGTTTCACGTTGTTCCTTTGTCACCGTAAACACGGGGACACCTCCGAAAATGTACAACCAGTTAAAACAACATCATTATGAGCAAATGCAAGACAGTTACCTTGCGCAAGCGCAAGATTAAGAACGGTACACAGTATTCGCTGTGTCTGGACTATTATCCCGGCTATCGTGACAACACCACCATGAAAGTGATTACACGTGAAGCTCTGGAATTTACATTTTCGCCAAACCCGCCAATCAGCAGGAGCGTGACTTCAACGCACGCATGATGAAAAAGGCGGAGATACTTCGCAACAGGCGTTACGAAGCCATCTTCAACGAAAATAACGGCTTCTTTGACAAAGCCAGGATGAAAGGGGATTTCCTCGCCTACTTCAAGGAGCTGGCAGAGAGGAAGAATATCAAGTGGCAGCACGTTTACAAGCACTTCGAGCGGTTCGTGAACGGCAAATGTACCTTTGAGGAGGTGGACGTGGACTTGTGCCGCAAGTTCATGGAATACCTGCTTAACGCACCCCAATCCATACACACCAACCAAAAACTGCATGTCAATTCTGCGGCAGGCTACTGGTCGGCTTTCCGTGCGGTACTTCACACCGCCTACCGGGACAGGAAGATAAAGGAGAACCCAAACGGATTCTTAGACCGCATCGAGTGTATTCCCACCATGAGGGAACATCTGAGCCAAGAGGAACTGATATGGCTTGCCGAAACCCCTTGCGAGGAAGATGTCTTGAAAAGGGCTTTTCTTTTCGCCTGCCTGACCGGACTGCGGAAGAGCGACATCAGGCAGCTCACTTGGCAGCAGATACAGCCGTACACCAACGGTAAGATGTTTGTGACCACCCGTATGCAGAAGACGAAGCAGATTGTACACAACCCCATCAGTGATGAAGCCTACGGGCTGCTCGGAGAACGGTGCGAGGGGCTTATCTTTGACGGATTCAAGGACAAGATGCTTCAAGGACCGCTCAAACGCTGGCTCTTGGCGGCAGGCATTACCAAGAAGATAACCTTTCACTGCACCCGGCATTCATTCGGAAGCCTGCACGTGGAAATGGGTACGGACATGGCTGTCATACAAGCTATATGGGACACAAGAACATTACCACCACACAGATTTATTCCAAGATGGCGGCACAGCAGATGTGCGAGGTCGTGGACAAGATAACCCTGAAACGCAAGGAGACATAAGGCATCCTCAAAGTCCGGGATATTCATAGGAAGCGGTTATTGCGTGGAGCTTTAACCGCTCCCTATGTTTTTTACCCACCATTCCTTAAAAAGTCCTTAAAGTACGATAATCGGGTACGATTTCGGACATTTGGTGAAAAACATTGAAAAAGAAACCACTAACCAAGGATAATGAGCAATAATTGGAAGAAGACTATTAAATTTGCGAAAACAGCAACAAGTAACAACCGAATAAGACAAGAAACATGGAACCGTCCGTAAAAGACAAACATATCATTTGGGGATTTGTCGGCTTTGCCATCCTCCTAATATCTTCCATAGCGACACTGGTTGTCGCAGATAAATTCAATCAGGACAACTTTGTGCGTCTGATAGTCTTTGTATGCAGCAACCTCCTTGGCTGGCTGCTCTATTTCTCTTTCCAGACAGTCATTTTCGACACATACGAAATCTACCGAATCAAGTTCGGCAAGAAAAAGACACCTGTCGAAATTGCAGAAGTTCGGGAAGACCAGCCCCAAGATGCACACAAGCCTGTACCCCCGGCATCAATGTCGACAGGAGGGGAAGCAGCCCCGGATATAAGACCGACAGAGATTGCCATATCTCCGGAACTTCACGAGAAAAACCGTGCCGACTACGAGGACAGGGAGCAGCGGGAAAATGAAGAGCGCATCGCTATGGTCATGGAATACATCCATTTCATTATGCCCCGAATTGCCGACAAGGAGACCGTGAACCACATCTGTGGTGAGGTCAACAACTGGATGCGGCTTCACAGTTACAAGCCCAAGCCAATAAAAGGACGGCTGACCAAAGACATTTCAAACATTCCGCTCCGGCATTTCGTGTGGAATATCTCCGAGCGTTTCATGTACAAGAAATACTACACGGGGGACAACCGTGCCCGCTTCATCAGCACCCTTTTTCCACGGGAGTTTGCCGATACGGACATAGCGACCATCAAGAACTTCAAGGTAGAGCCGTTAAAGACACTGATTCCCATTGACGAGCCGGAAAACGGCAGACTGGATTTCCATTATCCGGCAGATTATGTACGGAAATAGTATAACCAGCCTTTCCATAACCAATAATCGTAAGTATTCAACAACAGATAACTATCTGTTCTACACCGCTTCCCGAATAATTTTGCCCGTCATTCACGGTTGGGCATCATTATTCGGGAATTATTTTGCAATGACCATTCGTGGAAGTATTCACAGCTGTATCATTCCAGTCCTTTGCGCCAAGCCTTACAAAAGAGGCGACTACGCAAATGGAAAAAACAGTGATTACATTCAACGACCTCCCGGAGGTCGTGGCTCAGCTTCGGGACGAGGTGATGAGCCTGAGAAACCTGCTTACCGAGCAGCGCAGTGTGAACAATGCAAAGGCGGTGGACACCCATGTCCCCATGTCAGTGGAAGAGGCGGCGGAATATCTGGGCATTCCCAAAGGCACGCTCTACATGAAGCTGTCAGAGGGAAGCATTCCCGCCACCAAACCCGGCAAACGATATTGCCTTTACAGGGACGAACTGGACAAATGGCTGGAATCCTCCCGTAAGAATCCCGTACCCCTGTCCGATGAGGAACTGAGCGAATCCTTATCTTCCTCCCACCGCCGCAAACCCGCTCCACGTAATTGGTAAACGTCATGGAAGAGGACAAGAATTATATCAGTCTGATACATGGCGACCTGACGAGGGCGACCCAAGTGCAGCACGGAATGCCGGACAGCATCGGTGTAATGAGTATCAAGACCGCCAACCGGACGATACTTGAAGCATCGCTGTTGCCCACGCCCCGTGCGCTGTGGGACAGTTTCTGGTATGAGGGGGAACTGTCCTGCCTCTTTGCGGATTCCAATGTGGGCAAGTCCATCCTTGCTGTGCAGATAGCCGACCGTATCGCCCGGACGGACAATGTGCTGTATCTGGATTTTGAACTGTCCGAAAAGCAGTTCCAGCTCCGCTATACCAACGAGCATGGGAAGCCCTACACCTTTCCCGAAAGGCTGTACCGGGTTTCGCTTGACTGCAATTCGTTGCTGGAAGCCGATTTCGAGGAAGCCATCATGGGAGGTATCGAACAGATGGCTCTGCAAACCGGGTGCAAGATTTTCATCGTTGACAATCTTACCTATCTGTGCTGTGCTATGGAGAAGGGCGATGCGGCAGGACGGCTGATGATACAGCTCAACAACCTCAAAAAGAAATACGGGTTGTCCGTCCTTGTGCTGGCGCATACGCCAAAACGCTCTTTGGACTGCCCCATCACGTCCAACGACCTTGCCGGCAGCAAACGGCTCTACAATTTCTTTGACAGCGTGTTCGCCATCGGGAAGAGTGCGCAGGATGGAGAGCTTCGCTATGTAAAACAGCTCAAAGTCCGATATGGGACATTCTCCCACGATGCGGACAATGTAATCATCTATGAGATTGAGAAGGTGGACGCTTTCCTGCAATTTGTGTTCAGGGGCTATTCAACGGAAAAAGAACACCTGAAAAAACTTGGCGACAATGAATCCAGCCAGAGGGACTGCCAAATATTACAATTGTCCCGGTCGGGAAAGTCCGTCAGGGAAATAGCCTCACAGGTAAATTGCGGAAAATCCACTGTCAGCCGGATAATCCAGCGCAACAGGAAAGTGGAGGAATCTACTGTTCCAAGTGTCCCGCTGTCCCAACCCGGAGGAAACGGGACGGTGAGACAATATGGGACAGGTGGGACAACGGAGGAAACAAGGCAGACGGAGTTGTTTATCGGTCAGGAAAGAGAGGAGGACAAGCCATGAAACAACCTGTACATATCTGTATGAAGGATAATCGCCTTGTTTATCAGAACGGTAATAGTACAAGCGGGAATCTGATTTCCCAAAGTGTCCCAAGGTGTCCCACTGTCCCGACCCACAGGACGTGGGACAATGGGACAGGACGGTAATAATTTCATTGAAAAATAGAGGAGGCAAGCAATGGGTAATTATACATTACAGAAATATAAAGGAACGGCAACACGGCATACCTGCCCCAGCTGCGGGGACAAGCGTTCTTTCACATACTATGTGGATGAAAGCGGTACGCCCCTGCACCCGTCTGTCGGCAGGTGCAACCATGAAAGTAGCTGCGGGTATCATTACACTCCAAAGGAGTATTTCCATGACCACCCCGAATGCCGTACTGCCAACGGTTTATCTTTTGGCAGGCAGAGGTCAGAACGGAAGTCTGTGCAGATACCACCACAAGCAACCATAGGCTGCATACCGCCAAAGTATGTGGAGAGGTCGCAAAGCGTGCATAGCAATTTTTTCCGCTTCATTTCATCGCTCCTTGGTTCCTATTACGGCAGCACGGCAAAGGAAGTGTTGAAGAGGTTGCTGGAAGAGTACCGTTTGGGAGCTACCCGTGACGGGGCTGTCATCTTCTGGCAGATAGACCGCACAGGCAGGGTACGCACGGGCAAGGTGATGCAGTACAATCCCAATGACGGACACCGTGTCAAGGACGGACAGGCATCGGCAGTGGACTGGATACACAGCCTGCTTAAAAGGCGGCATGAGCTGGCAGAGGAATGGCAACTGTCCCAATGCTTGTTCGGTGAACACCTGCTGGGCACTTATCCTGACAAGGTCGTGGTCTTGGTGGAATCTGAAAAGAGTGCCGTTATCGGCTCTGCCATCTTCCCCGGCTATGTATGGCTGGCGACAGGCGGCAAGAGCCAGTTGGGAGAGGAAAAGCTCCGTGTGCTGACCGGGCGCACCGTGCTCTTCTTTCCCGATGCGGACGGATATGAGGAATGGAAACAGCGTGCCGAAAACATGACTTTTTGCAAGACGGTCGTGTCCGACATCATTGAGAAGAATGCCACCCCGGAACAGAAAGCGGCACACATAGACATAGCCGACTGGATTGTCTTCCAGATACGGGAAAGCAAAATAAATTGTACAGCCGACCACTTGGTGGAGGCGGAAAGAATCCTCTGCCGGATGATAGAAAAGAATCCCGTCCTGCAAAAGCTGATAGATGATTTTGACCTCGTACTGGTCGGTGCATCCCCAATCGGCAGCAGCGGCGAAAACCCTCCATAACGGAGAAGAATGGAAGCCGTAGGCTGTGGGTAAAAGACAATGGCTTGCCATTGATATAGCCACTATAACTACACGCTCCGCTTTCGTAGTTGTGGGCTCTCCCGAGGGGATTAAGGCTTTGCCTAATAACCCACTCAGGGCGTTTCACCCCTGAGAACCCAGAGCAAAGAGTGACCCTCTCTTTGCAATCTCCGCTTATGGGTTGCACCCCTAAGAACCCCGTGCGGTTATGAGCGGACAGCAATAAGTTTAATCAACAACCCAAATCAAATTTTGAGAATATGGCTACAAAAAGCAGCATACACATCAAGCCTTGCAAGACCTCGTCAAGCGAGGCTCATAACCGAAGGACTGCCGAGTATATGCGCAATATCGGCAAGTCCAAAATCTACATCGTGCCCGAACTCACTGCCAATAATGAGCAGTGGATAAATCCCGGCTTCGGCAATCCCGACCTGCAGGCGCACTATGACTACATCAAGCAGATGGTCAAGGAAAAGACAGGTCGTGCCATGCAGGAAAAGGAGCGTGAACGCAAGAGAAAGAACGGAAAGATAATCAAGGTGGCGGGATGCTCGCCAATCCGTGAGGGCGTGTTGCTCATCCGACCGGACACGACACTGGCAGACGTGCACAAGTTTGGCGAGGAATGCCAAAGACGTTGGGGCATCACACCGCTCCAAATCTTCCTGCACAAAGACGAGGGGCATTGGCTGGGCGGACAACCCACCCAAGAAGACAAAGAAAGTTTCAAGGTGGGCGAAAAATGGTTCAAGCCAAATTACCATGCGCATATCGTGTTCGACTGGATGAACCATGACACAGGCAAGAGCCGCAAGCTCAATGACGAGGATATGACCGAAATGCAAAGTCTGGCATCCGACATTCTCCTGATGGAGCGTGGGCAGTCAAAGGCTGTTACAGGCAAGATACATTTAGAGCGAAACGATTTCATCATTGAGAAGCAGAAAGAGGAAATGAAGCGTCTTGACGCTACAAGGCAGTACAGGGAGCATCAGTTGGAAATAGCGAATAAGAAAATGCAGGAAACGGAAACCATAACCAACGCCCTTATCGAAAAGGCAAATGAAAAGGAACGGCAGAGTGAATACCTTGACAGGGCTATCAGCGAGAAACGCTCCAAGCTGAACAGGGAAAAAGGGAGCGAACTTCTGAATGCCGCTGTCGGCTGGGCTACCGGGAAATCGAAAGCCTGAAAAATGAAATAGAGGATTTGCGCAGCGAAATTTCCACGCACGAGGAAACCATTGAGCGGTTACAGGATAAAATCCAGACCATACAGAGTGACCACCACCGGGAACTGATGAAACTGGAAAGTAGGCATCAATCAGAGTTGAGCCGCAAGGAAGCAGAACATGCACAGGAAACCACAAGGCTTAAAAACCGGATTGCATGGCAAAGCCATATCATCGGCTGCCTCAGTTTCCTGCTGCTAAAAACAAACGACATCTTCCGCAAGGCTGTTCACTGTATTGTTCATTTTGCCCGTGATTATTACAAGCCCCGTTTTGATACGGAACAGGTGTCGGACATCAAAAGTGCCCTTAACCTGTTTGGGGAGGACAGGCAATCACATCGGGCGGCAGGTGATTTCCTGTATTTCACAGCCAAGCAAAAGGGCGGGTTTGACAATCGGGAGCAAATCAAAGCCAGACGGGAAGTAGATAATGTGGTAGAGGGACATTATGACCAACAGCAGAAAAGAGGTTTTTCTATGAGAAGATAATTCTCTTAATTTGTATAATAACTTTTTGTAATAAGAATAGCCTAATAGAGTTTTAGGATTCCATTAGGCTATCTTGTTCTATTTTACGCTAACTTTCGTCATCTGAATCCGCATAAAGTTCGCATTGACGGATAACGGTTTCGAGGGCTGCTTCTTGTTCTTCAGGCGGGTACTTGTACTTTTTGAGCAATCGTTTTACCAGAGAGCGCATCTTGGCACGAGCTGATTCTTTCTGTCGCCAATCAATGGTTTTACTACTGCGTAAGCTTCAGTCAATTCCTTTGCCATAGCAACAAGTTGGTCGTTTTCATAGAAATCCCGTACAGCTTGCGGTTTTGTCAAGGCATCATAAAAAGCTTGTTCTTCTTCGGTCAGCCCCAATTCAGACGCTTGTTCTGCATTAGCTTTCAACTCTTGTGCCATTTTAAGCAGTTCCTTGATAACTTCCTCGTTGGAAATCAATCCACGCAAATATTCGGCAAGACGGGCATCGAGCATTTCGCTGAATTTCTCGGCTTCAACCATTCTCTTTTTAGCGTGCTTTTTTATATGCTCTTCAAGCAAGCGTTTGAGCAGTTCGAGTGCAAAGTTTTTCTCTTTCATCTCGGCAATTTCTTTCAGGAAATTCTCATCAAAAAGAGAAAATTCAGAGCCTTTGGTATTGAGTATTTCCACCACGCCATCTGCTTTGATTGCGACTTTGAGCAACTGCGTAATACGCTCATCTATGATTTTTCGAGTAATCTGCTTATTCCCGGAAAGACGTGACAGTAATGTCCTTACAGCTTCAAAATATGCCTCTTCAAAACGCTCAGTAGGAGTCAGCAAACTGCGACAAAGTGAAGCCGCTTGCGACAAACGCTTGCTTTCTTCCATAAAGACTTTTTGAGCTTCAGAAGAAACTTTATCTTGAGCAGCAGGTTCTGATGGGACAAGATTATTCTTATCAAGTAACACATTTACACCACCTCTAATGAGGTTGGCTCGTTGCAGATTTGAACAATCAGAAAAAGCAGAATAATCATAGCCGTTCAGACATTCCCGACATCGCTTTAAAGCTGAAACAAACTGCTGATAAGCGGTTGTCTTGATATTTGGGTCTCCGAAGCGTTTTTTGTCGCGTCCTGTATAATCGTGCATGGCTTTTTTCAGAGCTTTGGCAATACCGATATAATCCACCACCAAACCGCCGCTTTTTTCAGGAAATACACGGTTTACCCGAGCGATAGCCTGCATCAGATTATGTCCTTTCATCGGCTTGTAAACATACATTGTTGCAAGCGAGGGCACATCAAATCCCGTGAGCCACATATCCACGACAATAGCGATTTTCAGGGATGAGTTGTTATCCTTAAACTGGCGAGCCAGCTCCTCCTTCCTTGCGCCCGAGCCGATAATATCGTTCCATTCTACGGGGTCTTGGTTTCCTTGCGTCATAACCACAGCGATAATCTCTTTCCACTGTGGACGAAGTTCTATCAGTTTTTTATAGATGTCTATCCCGGTGGCTCGGTCAATCGCTACAATCATGGCTTTTCCTGTAAGCAGGTCGGCACGGTTATTCTCGTAATGGTCTATGATGTCCTTGCATAATGTGTCAATAGTCTGCGGGGCTGAAAGCAGGGCATGAAGCCGTGCATTTTCATCCTTGGAGCGTTTAATGTCCTGCTCCTCCGCCCCCTCTTCAGCAAGTTTGTCATACTCGCTGTCAAGCAATCTGAGTGTGTCATCATCCAAATCCAATTTCAGCAGGCGGCTTTCATAATAGACAGGAACAGTTGCCCCATCTTCCACAGCTTGGGTCATATCGTAAATGTCGATATAGTTGCCGAAAACCTCCCTTGTATCGTTATCGTCTTGTTCGATGGGAGTACCCGTAAAGCCGATAAATGCGGCATGAGGCAAAAGTTTACGCACAATAGCTGCAAAACCGAGTTTCAACTCTCCTGTTTCAGTATCTATTTTTGTTTTGGTGTTTGATTGTGTACGGTGGGCTTCATCACTAATCACAATCACATCAGAACGGTTGGTGATTAATTTTTCACGGTCTTTGAATTTCTGGATATTGGCAAAGATAATACCGTGACTTTTACGCTTTTCAAGCAATTCATATAAATGTTCTCCATCGGTAGCCTTGACAGGCTTTTGACGTAAATAATCGCTGCAAGCTGCAAAGGTACTGTGCAGTTGATCATTCAAGTCAAGACGGTCAGTTAGTACAAGCAGGGTTGCACTCAACAGATTCTTTAAAAGCTGGTGGGCATAGAACACCATCGAAAGACTTTTACCTGAGCCCTGTGTATGCCAAAATACACCGATTTTTCCGTCTTTACGTTGCAGGGCTTGCTTGGTACATTCGAGAGCTTTCTTTACAGCAAAATATTGATGATAGCCTGCAAGAATACGGGCTTTTTTATCCACTCCCATCGTGAGAGTAAAATCAGCAATAATATCAATGAAACGATGTTTGACAAAGATACCATTGAAGAAGTTTCAAAATCGGCAAATGCCGTGCTTTCATAACTTCCGTCTGTGGTTTTCCACTCCATATATCGGTCGAGTGGTGCAGTAATCGTACCCACCCGAGTGTCTGCCATATCACTTATTACGAGCATTTGACAAACAGTAAAGAGCTGTGGAACAATACGCATATAGTTTTGCAACTGTTGGTGGGCTTCCTCCGAATTAGTAACTTCACGAGAAGGAGACTTCAATTCAAAGACGGAGACAGGCAAACCGTTGATGAATACCACGATGTCAGCACGTTTGGTAGATTTGCCATTTACTACAGTCCATTGATTAGCTACAACAAAAGAGTTATTGTCTATATGGTCAGGGTTCGTTTCGATTATCTTGATATGGTCGCTGCGTAATGTGCCTTGAGCAGTCTTAAAAGTCACATCCAAACCGTTTTGTATCCAATCGGTAAGAGTAATATTCGCACCAACCAAAGGTAAACTGAATTGTTCGCGTATTTGACGGATGGCTTCATCTACGGCTGCGGCTTTGTCTGTTCCATTGATGACCAACATTGCCTTACGCAATACTCCCGGTATGGTTGCATCAGTAAGTTCCCGACCTGTTTCGGCTTCAAGTTCCGGACCATAATGATATTCATAGCCCATTCCCTTGAACAATGAGATTATTGATTGCTCATATGAATCTTCTGTAAAATGGAACGTATTAGGCATAATAGATTGGAATTAAATTATCATTTATACGGCGGTTCAGTTCAATTTTATCATCGAAGGAGGAAAGAATATCAGCAATACATCTCTGCTCTTCAAGTTTTGGCAATAAAATAGGTATTTCAGCCATTAGCTTTGTGTTAATAGAAGGCATTGTTGCACCAACTGCTATACTCTTAATATATTGCTTAACAGACTCTTTGCAGAAATAGTAATATAAAAATAATGGATGGCAATTATTGCCACATCTAACGCGCAAGCATCTACCAGAAAAAAGCCAATCATTTTCAGCCGAAGTTACATATGAGCATCTATCTACAGAACCAACGCGACTAAATACTATATCCCCCTCTTGTAGCAAATATTTAGAAAGCCTCTTTTTATCATCATCAGAGACCAATGGCAGATTTTGTTTTGAAAATCGCTATTCCCTAAGTGCTCAACTGTTACTATAGGAGTTCCAGTCGAAACATAGTCTTCATTATGTAATTGACTGCCAAAAGGACCAGTCCGTACCTCTGCAATATCTGATAATTTATATTCTTCCATAAATGAGAATTTAGCAGTTAGTTTGACCATCCAATTTATCTTCTATCTCTTTGATTGATGGCATTGTACCTTCAACCTTTTCAGGATAGAGCTTTTCAAGCTCATATTCGGATATTCCGAGAGGCTGGCTGCTTGATTCCAGCGCATATTGAGCCAATGTGTTGTTCTTCTGCTTACAAATAAGCAATCCGATTGTGGGATTGTCTCGTCCCTCTTTGCGAAGTAGATGATTACAAGCGACAACGTAACCACCCAACTGACCTGCGTCAGCAAAATCGAATTCTCCGATTTTTACTTCAACTACGACATAGCAAGATAATCTGAGATTATAGAAAAGCAGGTCTATAAATTTTTCCTTCTCAGCTATTTGCAAGCGATACTCTTTGCCTACATAGGCGAATCCGGTACCAAGTTCCAACAAAAAATTAGTGATATTGGTCAGCAGTGTATCTTTCAGTTTGCGTTCATTGTATTTCCCACGCAAACCAGTGAAAGAGAAATCGTAGGGGTCGCGTGTTAATTCCTGTGCCAAATCGCTATCCACATCTGGAAGTGTATTCTTAAAATTTGTCAGAGCCTTACCACTTCGCTCATACAGATTTGTACCCAACATATTCAGCAATATATCTCTACTCCAACCATTTTCCAATGTTTGGCGTACATAGAACAAAGCCTTACTTGAATCATTGGAACATTTGTCTATGATATAGCGGTGATGCCCCCAAGGTATTGAAAACAAATCGGAGTATAATCTTTCCACAAGTTGTGGAAGATTTTCCTTTTCAGATTCTTCCACAACTTGTGGAAGAATTGCAACCTGTTGGTTATAAAGGGTATAAAATCGCTTTGCGTATCGAATTGAAGTTTCGGACAGTCCTTCAACATCAGGCATTTCATGACGCAAGTCACGGCTTAATGTAGCGTAAAACTTACTGCCATACTTGTTATCTGCTTGTTTCTCCTCAATATCTTTACCAAGCTCCCAATAATAGCGCAGCAGTTCTTTATTCACCTTTATTGCTGCCTTGATTTGGCTACCACGATAACGCTTTACAAGCTCATCAACCCATAAAGAGTAATCCTTATCTAATATGCCGATTGATTTATCCATAATTATTTTTCGGTTTCTATTTCATTAATTTTCAACTCACCTGACATTAGCTTTGGTAAAAGTGTGTCACGCACTTTTGCCTGTTTTGCATTTTCAAGGCTGTTAGAAAGTATCGTTTTGATGAAAGGTAGAACTATTTCGCCAAACTTTTTCACATAAGGGCTTTCATTTGAGTATATGGGCAAACATTCAACATCTTTAGTATTAATTCCGGGAATCGCAGCCTTACCTCCAATTGAATTTAATTGGTTCATAATGTATGGTGTTTGCATATAAAAATAAGCAAACACATTATAGCCACAGTCCATTAAGTCCAAAAGAAAAACGTGTTCATTGATATACATTTCATTGAAAGGGAATCCTTCTCCAAAAATAGTGAAATTTGGAATAAAATACCCCGGCTTGCCCCCGTCTTTGTAAATCAATAGTTCATATCCATTAATTTTTCCTTTTTTTATCGTTTGAGCATATTCTTCGGGGATATATTTTGTCTTAGAGTAATCATAATATCCCAGCCCCTTAATGTTTTCTGCTCCAATGCTCGGAACGCCTATCAATGTAGCTCCACCTTTCGGTCTTTTCCCGCTTTCTATATTATGAGGTATATTTTCAATATATGTTATTGGTAGCTCTTTAGGAGTACTCCCCAATACAGAATTGACAAATTCACCGTCCCTGAACGGCTCGAAATCCACAAACCAAGCCTTGAACAACGCCTGTGCCTGCTGCTCTAAATTATCATTTCCGTGTCTATTTTGGAAAAAAGATGTGCTTCTACCATATGTCGAACAATACCACATGCTAATTTATAAATTTACGGTGAGAGAGTTTGACATTATTTTGA
>ENA-OQCX01000341-OQCX01000341.1-human-gut-metagenome-genome-assembly--contig:-NODE-341-length-24389-cov-1.953219_pt1 | contig 24389 bp, 29 predicted proteins | sample MGYA00242762_ERZ504587 | MGnify/ENA primary metagenome ERZ504587 (study PRJEB26092, sample SAMD00036337) | human gut metagenome | host: Homo sapiens | study: EMG produced TPA metagenomics assembly of... | reverse complement strand
GTTCATCTTCAGCTCATCCTTCCTCTCTCAACTGAATACACAACGTCTGCAATACGCATCGTAGATTCTCTGTGAGATACCAGAACTATCGTTTTTCCGGCCCGCTCCTGCTCCAGTGATCTTAAGATCACCGCTTCGTTTAAGCTGTCCAGATTGCTGGTTGGCTCATCCAGAAGCACAAATGGAGCGTTATGCAGAAAAGCTCTTGCAAGTCCGAGTCTCTGACGTTCTCCACCGGAAAGCGTATCCCCCAGCTCACCAACTGGTGTCTCATACCCTTTTGGAAGCTTTTTGATAAATGCATGGATGGATGCCTTTTTGCAGGCTTCTTCCAGTTCTTCCTGTGTGGCATCCAGTTTTGCGATCCTCAGATTTGCCGCAATGCTGTCATGAAACAGACAGGTTTCCTGTGTCACAAAACTTTCCATATCACGCAGATTGGAGGTATTGATCTGTCCGATCTTTGTTCCGGATATGGAAATCTTTCCTTCCTGCGTATCCCAGAACCGCATCAGAAGCTTTAAAAGCGTAGATTTTCCACTTCCGCTTTTTCCGTTGATGCCTACCACCTGGTTTTCTTTCATATCAACTGAAATATCTTTCAAAACGGTTTCCTGTCCATAAGAAAATGTCACATGTTCTGCCTTTGCACCGTAAAATGCCACTTCTTCTTTTCCGGAAATCTCTTTTACCATCGGCTCTTCTTCCAGAATATCCAGTACCCGGTTTCCGGCTGCAAATGTATTTTGAAGAGTGCTTCCCAGATTTGCGAGCGCCGTAACAGGGCCAAAGGAACTCATCAGTGCTACCGTACTGATAAGCATACCGAAAAATCCAAGATTTCCTTTCTGATAAAGTATTGCAGAAACAAACAGCATTGCCAGATCAAAAAACAGGATCGTCATACCCGTGATCGCTGCATTTCTTCCGGTTGTCTGTTTCATATGCTCCTCTTCCCTGGACAGTTCATCCGTTCTGCGGTTCATCTGCCTTAAACGTTCCTGTCCCTGACCATACTGCAAAGTCTCCGAAAGACCACGCAGGGAGTCAAGCACAAAGCTTCCAAGTTCTCCGGATTTGCTGCGGAAACGCATGCCGTCATCCCCGCCTGCCTTTGAAATTGCAAACGGGATCAGCATACCTACGCTCAGATAGGCAGCCAGTGCAAGGATTCCAAGCAAAATATGAAAATGTCCGATAAACAGACACATGATCACGGTATACAAACAGGCGATCGCTGCAGGCGAGATCGTATGTGCATAAAAGACTTCCAGAAGTTCAATATCCGATGTGATCACGGTGATCAGGTTTCCTTTATCCTTTCCTTCCAGTTTCGCCGGAGTCAGTCTGCGCAGTGCTGAAATACCTGGTCACGGATCAGCGCCAGCAATTTAAAGGCAATAAAGTGATTGCAGGACTGCTCTGCATAGCGCAGGATGCCCCGCAGCACTGCAAAAACTGTCACACCAGAAAACAGAAGCTTAAGCGATATTTTCCACAGACCAAGCACCTGCAAAATTCCAAACGCTCCAAAGATCGTGATAAAGGAAGCGCAAAGATGTCCCAGAAGCCCCATCAGGATTGCCAGGATCATATAGCCGGTCAGTGGTTTTACCAGATGGATCAGTTTTTCATAACTGTAAAATTGCTTCTTTTTTCATATGTTTTTTCCATCCTTTCCGTAATGTTCCAATGCCTGCTGCGTATCCCACATTTTCTGATACAGCCCTCTTTTCTGCAACAATGCTTCCTGTGTACCAGCCTCTTTGATTTCCCCGTTTTCCATCACATAAATACAGTCTGCTTTTGTGATATTGGTAAGGCGATGCGAGATCAGGAGTACACTCTTTTGTTGTTTTGCCAGCAGTAAGATCTGCTCCATAATATCGTTTTCACTTTCCACATCAATATTGGAAGTTGCTTCATCAAAAATATAGACCGGGCTGTCATGCAGAAGCGCCCTGGCAAGCGCAAGTCTCTGGCACTGTCCCCCGGAAAGATTCGATGCTTTTTCCGCAAGTTCTGTATCCAGTCCGGCTTCGCCTCTCAAAAATGCTGCCAGCTTTGTCTGTTCCAGGACTTTCCACATCTCCTGCTCACCTGCATCCGGATTGCCCATCTGAAGATTTTCCCGCACCGTTCCTTTAAACAGATAACTGTTATGGCTGATATACGTAATGTTTTGCATCAGACTGCATTCGGAAATCTCTGAAGTTCTATGTCACCAATCCAGATCTGTCCCTGATAACCACGGTTTCTCCCCATCAGGACCGACACCACTGTTGATTTGCCGCAGCCACTCTCCCCGGCAATGGCAACCAGCTTTCCTTTTGGTATCTTCAAATCGATGCCTTTCAGGATTTCCCGGTCTTTTTCGTAGGAAAAGTAAAGATTTTTACAGACAATCTCTGTATTTTCCGGAATTCTGCTTTTTCCGGTGCTTCCGGAAGTTCCAGAAACGAAAGATCTTATCGCTTGCCGCCATACCGTTCATAGCAATGTGGAAAAAGCTTCCAAGCTGACGCATCGGGATAAAGAAATCTGCGGACAGCAGAATAACAAGAAGCGCACCTGCAAGGTCTACCTTTCCTTTCTGATACTGTGTCACTGAAAAGAATACTCCAAGTGCCGCTCCGCCATAAGCGATGACATCCATGATCGTAATGGAATTGAGCTGCATGGTTAGTACTTTCATGGTGATCTTCCGGAACTTTTCGGATTCTTCATTCATTTTCTGATTTTTGAAAGCATCTGCCTGATAAATCTTTAATGTAGTAAGTCCCTGAAGATTTTCAAGGAAAGTATCACCAAGTGCCGTATACTGCCCCCAGTATTTTGCCAGCAGCTTCTTTGCCCAGGTCTGTACACCTGCGATCGCTGCCGGGATCAGCGGAACGCAGACAAACAGTACTACTGCAGATGGTACATTTACACGCAGCAGCACGATAAAAAGAGTCAGCGGTGCCAGCATGGCATAGAAAAACTGTGGCAGATATGCTCCGAAATACGTTTCAAGCTGGTCTACCCCTTCTACGGCAACCTGCACGATTTCGGATGTCCGGATCTGTTCTCTGTAGCTGCACCAAGATTTAAAAGCTTGCTGTAAATCGCTTCTCTGAGTGTTTTTTTTACTTTTTTTGAAGAAAGGAATCCCATCCGTGATGCACCGATGGCACAGAAAAAACGGACCGCCACTGCCAGAACGGCAAGGATGGCAAATCCAACGAAGTCCCTTCCGGTCACTTTTTTTTGCATATAAGGCCGCAAAAAAGCGTGTGATGCTCATCATCAGCACCACATTTGCCGCAAGTGAAATCCACTGCATCAGAACGTTTCCGGCAACGTATTTTTTACTCTCCGGAACCATCCCGATCAGACGCTTGTCAATCATCATATTTATTTCCTCACTAATATTTATTAGTGTCTGCTAACTATATACGGTTGCAGTATAACAAATCAGTGAGGAAATGTCAATCATGGGAAAGATTATTTTTTTGCCCAGCCTCCGGCACAGGAAACGGCTCTTTTCCAGCCTTTCTTTGCTTCTTCCCGCCAGCTTGCTTCCTTTTGCGGCAGGAAAGTATGCTCCATTGCCCAGTTTTTCTGTATTTCTTCCAGGCTTTCAAAATATCCTACACCAATGCCGGCAAGATAAGCTGCTCCAAGTGCCGTTGTTTCGATGCAGTTTGGACGTTCCACTTTTGCACCGAGCAGGTCTGCCTGGAACTGCATCAGAAAATCATTAGCACAGGCTCCGCCGTCCACTTTCAGAGATGCGAGCGTCAGTCCGGATTCTTTTTCCATTGCTTCAATCACATCTGTAACCTGATAAGCAAGGGATTCGACGGTCGCGCGGATCAGATGTTCCTTTTTTGTACCGCGTGTGATGCCGACGATCGTCCCTCTGGCATAAGGATCCCAGTATGGTGCACCCAGTCCGGTAAATGCCGGAACAACATAAATGCCGTTGGCATCTTCCACTTTCCTGCACCAGATTTCCGATTCTGCCGCACGGTCGATCATACGAAGATCATCGCGGAGCCACTGGATCGCTGCTCCGGCTACAAATACACTTCCTTCCAGTGCATACGGCACCTGATCACCGACTCCGGCGGCGATCGTCGTCAACAGTCCATTTCCGGAAATAACCGGCCAGTCTCCGGTGTTCATCAGCAGGAAGCATCCTGTCCCATATGTATTTTTCACTTCTCCGGAACGGAAACAGCACTGTCCGAACAATGCAGCCTGCTGATCACCCGCCGCACCGGCAATGGCAATGCCGTCTCCGATCAGACAATCTTTCGTGTATCCATAAACTGTACTGGATGGTTTTACTTCCGGCAGCATTTCGCACGGGATATCCAGCTTTTGCAGGATCTCGGTATCCCACCTGCGTTTATGTATATCAAAAAGCATCGTCCGGGATGCGTTGGTATAATCCGTCACATGTACCTGACCGCCTGTCAGTTTCCAGATCAGCCAGGTATCCACAGTTCCAAATAAAAGCTCCCCGCTTCTTGCCCGTTCCCTGCCCTGCTCAACATGATCCAGAATCCAGGCAAGTTTGGTTGCTGAAAAATAGGCATCCGGTATCAGTCCTGTTTTTTTATGTATTTCATCTCCAAATCCATCCTTTGCCAGTTCTTCTGCTTTTTCTGCTGTTCTGCGGCACTGCCAGACAATAGCATTATACACCGGCTTTCCGGTCGCTTTTTCCCAGACGATCGTCGTCTCTCTCTGGTTGGTAATGCCGATCGCTGCGATGTCCTTTTCCGTTACCCCAAGTTTCCCCATCGCTTTTGCTGCAACAGCGATCTGCGTGGACCAGATCTCCATCGGATCGTGTTCCACCCAGCCAGGTTTTGGGAAAATCTGAGTAAATTCCATCTGTGCCATACTGCAGATGCTTCCCTTTTTGTCAAATAAAATACAGCGGGAACTTGTCGTTCCCTGATCGAGTGCCATAATATATTTCTGCATAACTTCACCTCATCTTCTGTTTTCCAGTTCGTTTTTCAATACATCTTCCAGTTGTTCCAGACAGATCTGCATATCTTCCGGAATGGTGCGGCAACGGTAACTTCTTTTTCACAAAACGGCTGTCGGAATGTCATTTTTCCGGCATGGAGTGCGGCTCTTTGCATCTGGCTTCCATACTGCTTTCCTTCCCCCAATGCGGTGCACACATTTCTGTCTGCACTTCTTCCACGATGCCATACAGACGGTCCCCTAGCAGTGGATGACCGGCATCTGCCATATGTACGCGGATCTGGTGTGTCCGTCCGGTCTTGAGTTCCAGACGCACCAGTGCCGCATGTGGATACTGCTTTTCTACTTCAAAATATGTGACCGCCCGTTTTCCTGTTTCGGATACACACATCTTCATCAGCTGCCGGGAAGCGGCGCGACCGCACTTCTGTGACAGCCTCTTTTTTGTTCAAATGTACCGCTGCAGATTGCAAAATACTGTTTCCGAAGTACTCCTGCTTCCCGCTGCGCAGAAAGTCTTGCAGCCGCCGCCCGGTGTTTTGCAAACAGCACGATCCCACTTGTCTCCAGATCCAGTCTGCCGATGCTGTGTACTTCCACTCTCTGTCCGCTCATCCGGAAATAGTAGGCAAGCTGGTTTGAAAGCGTATCCAGGTAGTGCCCGTGAGATGGATGCACGGCAATCCCCGCCGGTTTGTTTACCGCAATCACATCCTCGTCCTCGTAAAGAATCTCCGGCATTTTTTCAAGCGACAACAAATGCGAAGAAGCACCCTCTTTCATAGCCAGCAAAACTTCCAGCACATCCCCTGCCTTCAGTACCGCTGTCACCCTCTCTCTTTGTCCGTTGACACAGATGCCGTCCTCCATAAATTTCATGCTGCGGATCTGTGCTTTCGAAAATCCCGCTTCTCTTAGATACTTCTGGATCTGCATGCCATCTTCTGTTTTTCCTATATTGTATAGTTTCTTATTATTCACATATTCTCCTGCTGATTTCTAAAATTTTATACTTACAGTCCATTTTTCTGCTCATCTGACCAAATCCAATCACCTTTTCATCTTCGGCTGGAAGATCAGGCTGGCAAGATAGGAAAAGACCAGTGCCGCACTGATCCCGACGGCGCTCGCTTTAAAACCTCCCATGAAAATCCCAAGGAATCCATTTTCATCTACGGCTTCTTTTACTCCTTTCCATAGCAGATTTCCAAAGCCAGGCAGCGGTACGGATGCCCCTGCCCCTGCAAACTCGACAAATGGCTGATAAATATTGAATGCCCCAAGTACTGCCCCGCTGCACACCAGGATCACCATCACTCTTCCCGGCATCAGTTTTGTTTTCTCCAGAAGAATCTGACACAGGGCGCAGATCAGTCCGCCCACCCAGAATGCTGTCACATAACTCATATTTTTGTTTTCTCCTCTCTGCTGTTTTTTATTTAACAATGTTCGACCACAACTGCATGTGCAATGCCCGGTACGGTCTGTCCTTCATTAAAGCTGACCGTAGAAAGCAGCGCTCCGGTCGGCACAAACAGAACCCGTTTCCAGTTACCTTTTTCGATGTTTGGCAGGATCATCGCCGAGAACGTCACAGCAGAGCAGCCGCAGCCGCTTCCACCGGAATGAGTATCCTGTGCTTCCCGGTCGAAAATTTCGATTCCACAATCCATATGCTGTTTTCGGATATCAAATCCCCGCTCTTCCAGCAATTTAAAAAGTATCGTCTGTCCTACATAACCAAGATCCCCTGTAATGATCTTATCGTAATCCTGGGGCTGCCGGTTAAAATCCATCAGGCTGGAGATGATAGTATCTGCCGCTGCCGGTGCCATGCATGCTCCCATATTCAGGGAATCCCGCACACCGTAATCAACCACTTTTCCGGTCGTGATGCCTGTGATCTTTGCATGACTCTTTTCGGTTGATAACAGAAACGCTCCGCTTCCGGTCACGGTCCAGGTCGCAGAGAGCGGTCTCTGGTTTCCATATTCCAGAGGAAAACGGAACTGTTTTTCCGCACTTCCGAAATGACTGGAGGTGATTGCCAGCACCTGGTCTGCATAGCCGGCATTTACTGTCATCGCTGCCAGAGAGAGCGTCTCCCCGCAGGTCGAACAGGCACCATAAAGACCAAAAAGCGGAATTTCCAGTTCCTGCACGCCAAAGGATGTGGCGATGAGCTGCCCCAGCAGATCACCTGCAAAAATATATCGGACACGCTGCGGCATCTGCCCTGCTTTCTCCAGAACCAGCTTTGCCGCTTTTACCTGAAGCATGCTCTCCGCTTTTTCCCAGTTCTCCTCACCAAGCATCGGATCTTCACAGATCAGATCAAACAGGTTTCCAAGCGGTCCCTCGCCTTCTTTTTTTCCTACTACAGAAGCACTGCACCGGATATAAGGTGGTTTTTCAAAGCAGATGCTCTGTTCTCCTGTCATACGATTCATATTCTTATTCCTGCCTTTTCAAGGTTTTATTCTATGAATAGTATGGCTTTCTTTCCGGCAGAGTATGCAGGTTCTTTTTCTCACTTTTCATATGTAAAAAACGCATAATCTTTCCGTTTCAGATTATGCCGCTGTATATCAGATAGAAGATTGAATCCGGCGGATTGCTATTTTTTTACAATACCAAACCGGTCTGCATGATATGTTTTCTTTTTTACCGTAAAGGTACGGTTTGCCAGTTTTTTCCCTTTGCTGCTCACATAACAGGTCCCATTCGTAAGCGGCAGAAAACGGCTCTTATAGAGCTTGCCTTTTCGGTTGTAACAATACCAGCTTCCATCTTTATATTCCCAGTTATATTTTCCTTTCTTCACAGTTCCGTACTTTTTCAGACGGCGAAGAAAATAGCGGTGGATCGAGCCATAAGAAGAATCGGTGTAATGTACACCATCTACGCTGTTGATCCCCCAGCGAAAATAGCTGAAAATATCCAGATAACGAATGCCTTTTTTCAGGCCACTTTTCATTTTTGCATTAAAAACCCTGACGCTCTCTGTTGATTTGCTCGGCGTTTTCCCTACGGAGGTCGTCGGTGTCAGTGACAGGTAATACACATCACAATTTTCTTCTTTCAGTGGTTTATAATAACTGTTCAATGCCGTAATATACTCTTTGATGTGATAGGTGTCGTTGATCCCGATAAAAACGACTGCTTTACGTCCTTTTGTCTTTTTCACTGCCTTCTGCAGCTTTGGATATCCGCTGCCTTTCAGCCAGTTTACACCGATCCCGCGCTTTGCGATATACTGGATGTTGTCATTGGCCACCAGGTCAGACAACTCCACCATCCTGGAATCCCCGACAAAAATCACTTTATCGTACTTTACGCCTGCCGCCCCGGACTTCAATACCGGAAAAAAAAAACACAGTAAGCGCAGCGATCAGTCCCAGCAGCGCCTTAAAAACTCCTTTCTTTTTCATGCCACACTCCCTCCTGTAAATTCTGGTATCATTCTAATACTTTCTTATAGAAATCAAATCCGTCAAAAGTCGCAAAATAATCCTTCGGTGTCTCTGCACGGCGGATCAGTTTTGCCTGTCCTTCCTCTGTAAGCAGAACTTCAGCGGATTTTAACTTGCCGTTGTAATTATAACCCATGGAGAATCCATGTGCACCGGTATCGTGGATCACCAGAAGATCACCCATATCAATCTTTGGCAGCATACGGTCAATGGCAAATTTATCATTGTTCTCGCACAGAGATCCGGTCACATCATACATATGGCTGCACGGTTCGTTTTCTTTTCCCATAACGGTAATGTGATGGTAAGCACCGTACATAGCCGGGCGCATCAGGTTTACCGCACATGCATCCACACCAATGTATTCCTTATAAGTATGTTTTTCGTTAATTGCTTTTGTTACCAGACAGCCATACGGTCCCATCATAAAACGGCCAAGCTCTGTGTAGATCGCCACATCGCCCATACCTGCCGGAACGAGTACTTCATTGTAAACTTTCTCTACACCTTTGCCGATCACACGGATATCATTCGGTTCCTGATCCGGACGGTAAGGAATGCCAACGCCACCGGACAGATTGATAAATCCGATATGGACATCCACTTCGTTTTTCAGGCGTACTGCCAGTTCAAATAATTTCTTTGCTAGAAGCGGATAATAATCATTTGTGACGGTATTACTTGCCAGAAATGCATGAATGCCAAATTCCTCCACACCTTTTTCTTTCATGATACGAAATGCTTGAAAAATCTGTTCTGTCGTCATACCATACTTGGAATCACCCGGATTGTCCATAATATCATTGCTGATTTTGAAGATTCCGCCCGGATTGTAACGGCAGCTCATTTTCTTTGGAAGCTTTCCAACTGCTTTTTCTACTTTCTCAATATGTGTAATATCATCCAGATTGATGATACCATCTAAAGATGCTGCATAAGCAAACTCTTCTTCCGGTGTATCATTGGAAGAAAACATAATGTCATCTCCGGTTGCGCCGATTGCTTTCGAGAGCATCAGCTCCGTCATGGAAGAGCAGTCACAGCCGCAGCCATACTCTCTTAAAATCTGGATCAGAAAAGGATTCGGTGTTGCTTTTACTGCAAAATATTCTTTGTATCCTTTGTTCCATGCAAAAGCCTCTTTTAATGCTCTGGCATTTTCACGGATGCCTTTTTCATCATAAAGGTGGAATGGTGTCGGAATCTCTTTTACAATTTCCTGAAGTTTTTCATATGTCACAAATGGTTTTTTATTCATCGGTTTGTTCCTTTCTGTTGTTTCAGCCCATTGCCGGCCTGCTTATTTATCAAGCAGCAATATGTAAAAATATAATACGGAAATTTTCGTTTGTCAATACCCGCCGCGGCAGATCACGGCTGAAAGAAACCGCTGATCCGATGCTTTTTATCAACAAGATTATTATACTGCAAAATTGCATAATCATTCAAAATACCACTTTGTTTTTCTTCTCCCCAGGAGTGGAACGTACCGTCCGCATCCTGATAAAAATTGGCCGTTATGACCGGATATTCCACTTCCAGTTTTTGCAGCCATTTCTGATAATCCGTCTTTTCCAGTCCCGCTGTATCTGCAAGGAGACTGTTCAGATAGTTTGCACTGATGGCATCGACTTCTTTTTCGCCAATATCATAATTTGCCCACATCACAAATGGTACTTCATAGCTTGTTTTTAACTTGTCAGTCGTATCATTCCTCGTCGTGGTATCTTCACCTAAACACGCAGGACGGAATTGGTGATGTATTCTGCAGGCTGATGGTCTCCAAACATCAGAATGATCGTTTTCTCGTCCTCTTCTTCGAAATAACTGATCAGTTCTTCCAGCGCTTCATCCGTCTTTTTGATCAGGGTCAGATATTTTTCGGTTGCTTCGGTCTGTACCTGGTGCACAGAACGCATCTCCTGTGTAGCATCCAAAAACTGGATCTCATTTGTCAGATCTTCGTACTCTTTGCTGTAACCTCCATGATTCTGCATGGTCACTTCAAAAGCAAACAGCGGCGTATCTGCATCTTTTTTTTCGTAAAGTTCGATCAGTTTGTCAAAGGCAGACGCATCATCCACCCAGCCACGAAGCAGTGTGGCATCCGGAAAGTCTCCGGTATCGCGAAAATACTGCTTATCAAATCCAAGATACTGATACACCTTGTCCCGGCTCCAGCCCGTTGAATAATATGGATGCAGGGCTGCAGTCGTATAGCCCATGCTGCCAAGCCAGCTTGCAAGCGATGGCATCTGACCATTTAAAAACTGCTGATACGGCACACTTCCGGCTGGCAGAAATGCCATGGTGCTTCCGGTCAGAAATTCAAACTCGGTATTTGCCGTGTTGCCGCCTTTTACTGAAACATACAGATTGCCACGTACCGTATTTTCTTTCAGCGACCTCCAGAACGGCATATAATCCTCTGTCGCTGCAAAATCTCCATACACAGACAGGTCAGAAAATGCTTCGTTCATGATAACCAGAATATTAGGTTTATCAGTATCTTTTTCTGATTTATCGTCTGCTGCATCCGAATCGGTCTGTTCTGATGTTTTGTCTGCTGCAGCCATCCTGGTATCTGCCAGTTTCTGCGCTGCATCTGCCGAATATCCCTGTGGTTTCTCGATATGCAGATATTGCAGGTTTGCCAGGTATGCCACCATAAAACCATTGTTGCGGTAAAGCACATTTGGCGTAAATAAAATATCATCCAGTCCAAACACTTCTTCGCAGTTCTCTGTCTGCACATAGCTGACAAATGCCGCCATCAGTGCCGCCGACAGCACTACCTGGATCAGACGCCTGCGGATGCTTCCAAAAGAAAAACCGCAGTTTTTCTCCCAGGATGGCGATCCATAAAAATCCCATCAGCACAAAATACAGTCTCCACGATACATCCAGTGTATAATTATCCGCAACGCTCGCCGCCGTACGCAGAGAATAGAGATCCCACGGTACGAGAGGCGAGGACCTGAAACTGACAATAAAATAGTTGACGGTTCCCACAAGTGCCGGGAAAACAGGCGCGAACATACCGCCCCAGCACATATTTCCGGATATTGTCGTGATAATAAGATATATCACAAGATAAAACAGGTAATTCAGAAAAAAGATTGCCGGTGTCAGATCCCATGGCACATGGGTAAAGAACTCCATACAGCAGGCAGATGCTGCCGGCAACAACAGAAAGATCAGCGGACTTAATTTCTTCGGTATCGTAATATCAAGTGCAATCACCCCGCCAGCCAGAAGTGACAAAAGCAATGCCAGTACCGCTTTCCCTGCTAAAAATCCCTCATTTCGCACTGCCAGTATTTCCAAAACAATCATAAGAAGAGCTGCAGCAACTGCAACTCCTCTTCTCATCTTTGACTTTGTCATGCTTTATTTCGCTTCCACTACCTGCATTACATTCGTTGACGTCCGCGTCCGGATACCATGTTGGTTGCCGGATCACCTGCTGTAAATACAGCCAGTTCTCCTTTCCTGATCAGTTTCCTGCGTACAATAATCTTCATGGAGTTGGCGATCATATGTCTTGTGCTGTCCTCAGTTTCACCCGGCATCGCATAAACACCCCAGTAAAGCTGCATCCTGCGGACTGCCTGCTCACTTGGAGAGATGGCATAGATCGGTGTCTTCGGACGCAGGCTGGAGATCATCCTTGCTGTATATCCGGTCATCGTCGGTACGACCAGACAGGAGGCTTTTAAAATCTCTGCCGTAGATACACTTGCAAATCCTACTGCCATGGAAATGTCTTTTTTACGCTGTTTTTTATTTAATTTCTGGAGATTGGAGTAATCCAGATGAGCTTCTGTCGTCTCTGCGATCTTCGCCATCATACGGACAGCTTCGACCGGATATTTACCCATGGCAGTCTCGCCGGAAAGCATGATCGCGTCACTGCATCGTAGATCGCATTTGCCACATCCCCTGCCTCAGCTCTGGTCGGACGGGGATTGCGGATCATCGAATCCAGCATCTGGGTTGCAGTTACAACCGGTTTGCATTTGCGGTTGCATTTGTGGATGATCTTTTTCTGAATGTGCGGCACCTGATCTGCAGGGATCTCCACACCGAGGTCTCCTCTGGCTACCATAATGCCGTCTGCCGCATCCAAAATCTCATCGATATTTTCCACACCTTCTGCATTCTCGATCTTGGCAATGATCCGATGTCCCTTCCGTGATTGTCCTCCAGGATCTCACGGATATCCATGATGCAGTCACTGTTGCGTACAAAAGAAGCTGCAATATAATCTACGCCCTGCTCAATGCCAAACAGAATATCTTCTTTGTCTTTCTGTGTCACACCCGGAAGATGAATCTTGACATTTGGTACATTGACGCCTTTGCGCTCGCCCAGTTCCCCGCCGTTTTTGATGATACATTCGATCTTGTCCGCGGAAACTCTCTGCACTTCCAGGCCGATCAGACCGTCATCGATCAGGATCGTATCGCCTTTTCGTACATCATAGACAAGCTGCTGATAGGTGATCGAGCATCCTGACTCGTCCCCTTCCCGTTCTTCGGTATACAGTGTAAATTCCTTTCCCTGCTCCAGGCAGACCTTCTTGCCGTCCCTTAGAAGTCCGGTGCGGATCTCCGGTCCTTTCGTATCCAGCATCAGCGCAACCGGAATGCCCAGTTGTTCGGAAACCTGCCGCACCAGTGCGATACGTTCTGCATGTTCCTCATGGCTTCCATGTGAAAAATTGAAACGTGCCACGTTCATTCCGCCTGCAATCAGTTCTTTGAGAATGATCTTATCCATCGTTCTTGGTCCCATTGTACAGATGATCTTTGTTTTCTTCATGATTCCTCCTGCAGCCGCTTCTGCGGCCCAATCCAGATTTATTCCTTATTGTTTCTTGATATGTTTGTGCGTAAACAGATGATCCTGGCAATACTCATAATTACCGTCACATTTGGAGCAGAAGCGGAACTCCAGATTATCTCCGTCCAGCTCTGTCCGTCCGCAGATCGCACATTTGTGCTTGGTGATACCCGGCTTTGCCGCCTGGCCGACCTGCTTTTTGAAATTCTGCTTCCTGCGGATCTCTTTTGGTGAAACCTTATTGTAATTTCTCGTCATCAGGAAAAACAGGATAAAATTCAGCAGTGATGCAATGATCGCCACTTTTCCTTCCCATCCGGACTGGACAAAATTCATCAGGATATAACTCCGTACAGAATACCAAACCATTTGCCTTGATCGGTATGATAAAATACAACAGCAGCTCCATATTCGGATAGCAGACTGCAAATGCCAGAAAGATGGACATATTGATATAATAGGGTAGAAAAAAAGTGCCTGCCCGAACACAATATTGCCGCCCATCACAAAATACAGGACAAATGCACCGATGATCGTAAAAAGAATCCCTGAAAAAATAATAGGTATTATACCGGAACGTTCCCAGGTCTGTTCCAGTGAATTTCCAAGTGAATAGTAAAGCATCAGCATGATGACCGTAAAGATCCCTGGTGACTCCGGCGGGATCAGAACCCAGGTGACCAGTCTCCAGATCTGCCCTCTTAAGATATAATATGGCTCAAGGCTCAAATAGCTATACAGTACACCCGGTGCCAGGAAATACAGAAAATAGCCGATGATATAGGCTCCAATGATGTACGTGGACAGGTTGTGTATGGCATACCGTCCGAATTTACGTTCCATTTTGTTTAAAAAGTTCATAAAAGCTCCTTTATCTTCCTTTCCGCATCGTGTGTTCTGCAAGCTTCTGCGAAGCAAAACCACGCTGCTCCGCCCGCTTGCCAATGCCTCATTTATTATAAATTTGATTGTATCTTTTGTCAATCAGACTACCTGTTTTTTCACAAAGTTTACAAACACTTTAGTTCTTGTTCAAATTCTGCCTGGCATCTGCTCTTCCCTCTGATCTTCCCTGCACCGCTCACACCGAAAGTCCGGAATGCACAGCTCATCCCCGATCTGAAGGTTGTATACATTCACCCATGGATTGGCAAATAAAAGTGCCGAAACTGTCACACCATATTTTTTCCCGAGTTTATAAAGAGTATCCCCTTTTTCGATCACATGAATAAAGCCAAAGCGGCATGTTTTTGCATGCTCCATCTTATCATTTCCTTTTCTCATTTTCTTTTAATATATGAGCCGCGGGTCAGATGGTGCCATCCGGGATTTCCTATTGAATTTTTCAGAACCTTTCACTATAATAATCTGTGCAAGGAAATCTTACCAGGAGGTACTTTTATGGCAGGTTCTACATTTGGAACTTTATTTAAAATAACAACATGGGGCGAGTCCCACGGTGCGGGGGTCGGTGTTGTCGTTGACGGCTGCCTGCCGGACTTTCTCTGTGTGAAGATGATATCCAGAAATTCTTAAACCGCAGGAAGCCGGGACAGAGCCGTTACACCACACCGCGCAAAGAGGACGATGCTGTGGAAATCCTCTCCGGTGTCTTTGAAGGCAGAACGACCGGAACCCCGATCTCCATGCTGGTACGCAATCAGAATCAGCGTTCGAAAGATTACAGCGAAATTGCTTCTTATTATCGTCCGGGACATGCAGATCTGACCTTTGACCTGAAATATGGCTTCCGTGATTATCGCGGCGGCGGACGTTCCTCCGGGCGTGAAACGATCGGCCGGGTGGCAGCAGGTGCGATCGCAGCCAGGATCCTCGATCAGCTTGGCATCCACATTCTCACCTACACCAGATCCATCGGAGATATCACGGCTGACCCATCCCGCTTCGACCGCAGCGTGATCATGGAAAACCCTTTCTATATGCCGGATGCAGATGCAGCAGAAAAAGCCGGCATTTTTCTGGAGGAATGCATGAAAAACGAGGACTCCAGCGGCGGCAGCATCGAATGTGTGATCCAGAATATGCCTGCCGGTATCGGAGATCCGGTCTTTGAAAAGCTCAGTGCCAATCTTGGCAAAGCCATCCTCTCCATCGGTGCTGTCAAGCTTTTGAGATCGGAGATGGCACTGCCGTTGCACATGCGCTCGGCCATACCAACAATGACCAGTATACCAGGGACCCGGATGGAAAGATCATCAAACTGACAAACCATTCCGGCGGCATCTTAGGCGGCATCAGCGACGGGAGCGACATTCTTCTGCGTGCTTCCATCAAACCAACCCCTTCGATCTCAAGAGAACAGTCCACCGTCACAAAAGACGGCGGAAGCAGACAGATTTCGGTAAAAGGCCGTCACGATCCGGTCATTGTACCTCGGGCAGTAGTCGTTGTAGAATCCATGGCAGCGATCACGCTTGTTGATATGCTGATGTGCAGCATCACATCAAATATGGCAGATCTGGAGCGCTTTTTCCGCAGATAATTCCATTTCAGGAATGTCGTCAGGATCTGGGTCTGTTTTACATCCGATACGAATAGGAACAAAAAGATACCAGCCCGCAAACACAGATGATCGGAAGCTGGTATCTTTTCTGATATTTTGTTCTTGTTTTCTGTTTTATCCGGTCCGTCCTTAATCCGGCTGTCCTGCTTTGGATATCAGGATACAGTTCGGAGTATCGATCTTGATCGGTCTGCCCTTCATATAGAGCAATCCTTTCTCATAATCAACCGTAAAGAAGCGGATCTCGTTGGATTCGTGGTTCAGCACGACCATGGTCTTTTCATCCGGGAATACAGCGACATCTTTCGGATATTTACCACTGATCGGCAAAATGCAGATCCTGGAAAGCATACCTGTTTCCGGATCGATCTTAAATACACCTGCCGTATCAGAACCGGCCGTCGTACAGTAAAGGTACTTGCCGCTCGGTGCAATACGCAGTCCGGAAGACGCACATCCGTACTGATCTTTGCGATCGCAGATATTGACTTTCTGGATCTGTTCGAATTTGCCACCCTCTCCGCCTGCATCATACGAATAAACCAGAACTTCATTTGTCAGCTCACAGTTCACATAAGCAAACCTTCCGTCCCTGCTGAAACGGATCAGACGCGGTCCGGACTCCAGCTCACAGCGGATAATATCGTAAAGCTTCAGTTTACCGCTTGTCTGGTTGACTGTATAAATCTTGATCTGGTCGATACCATTATCTACTACGCACAGATACTTGTCATCCGGCGTAATCATCGCACAGGTAACACGCGGGCGGAAATTTCGCTCTGCAACACTGCCCAGTCCCTGATGAAAAATACCATCCAGCACTTCTCCGAGGCTTCCGTCCTCCTTGATACGTACTACCGTGATCTTGCCATCATGGTATCCGCAGACAAAAAGGAATTTCCTTCTTTATCTGTAGAAAGAAAACATCCTCTCATACCATCAATCCCGACTTTATTGATCGGTTTCAGTCCGCCGTCCGGTTTGATCTCCAGTACTTCTACCCCTTCATCTGCAATCGAATACAGATATTTTCCATTGTTGGATTTTGCCACATGAGATGCATTATTCACCGGAATGACTTCACGTTCCGTCATATAACCGTTCTCCATATCCAGGTCATACACATGTATACCGATACTGCTTCCATGTGTATAGGTTCCGACATATGCAACATACTTATCCTTATCCATCTGTAATCCTCCTTAACCTGTCAGTCTTGTTTTTATATTACCATATTTTTTTTGATTTGTTAAGACAAATTAAAAACATTTTGCCCAAAAGATATTGACATTTTTTTACCTGCACGTGTATTATAACATTGGAAGCAAGAAGGTCACTGCGCAAAGCACTGCAGCGACCTTTTTTGTGATAAATCAGTTACATCAGACTGGAGGTATATACTATGAGTTTTAAAGAAATCAAACCGGAAGAACTTCGGAAAAATCCATTTCAGATGATCGGAAAAGAGTGGCTGCTCGTGACAGCAGAAAAAGACGGAAAAGTAAACACCATGACCGCTTCCTGGGGCGGTGTCGGTGTAATGTGGGGCAGAAACGTAGCCTTTATTGTGATCCGCCCGCAGCGTTATACCAAAGAATTTATTGACGGTTCTGCTAAACTGTCTCTCTCCGTTCTTGACGAAGAACATCGCAAAACACTCAATTACCTTGGCTCCGTGTCCGGAAGAGACGAAGACAAGATCGGCAAAAGCGGCTTAAGCGTCGCCCACATTGACGAGGTTCCGTATTTTTCTGAGGCAAACACGGTGATCACAGGCAGAAAGCTGTATGCACAGGAATATCGGCCAGAATGTTTTATCGACCACTCTCTTGACGAGAGATGGTATCCGCAGAAAGACTACCACACCATGTATATTCTGGAAATTGAAAAAGTACTGGTCCGTGAGTAAGACATTTGTACAATCTTGCATAATTGCCCATAGAAAAAGTGACAGATTTCGATTGTAAATCTGTCACTTTTTAGTGTCTTATTTACGCAAAGAATTTTGTATAATATCCCATCACAAAGATGAACAGGACGATCAGCGGCAAAATATATTTCACATAAAACGCGATCTGTCCTGGGAATTTCATGCCTTTTCCAGTATTTGTCTCTTTGAGGAAATTCTCATATCCCCAGCCGAGCTTTGTCGTACAGAACAGAAGGTAGACAAGGCTTCCAAGAGGCAGCAGATTGTTGCTGACGATAAAGTCCTCCAGATCCAGGATCGTGCTGCCTGCTCCAAGCGGTGTAATACCGCTCCATACATTATAACCAAGCACACATGGTATGGAAAGAACCAGCACACCGACCAGATTGATCAGAACTGCTTTTTTTCGGCTCCAACCCTTCAGATCCATAGTAAAAGAAATAATATTTTCAAAAACGGCGATAACCGTAGATAAAGACGCAAATGTCATAAACAGAAAAAACAATGTTCCCCATAATCTTCCGCCCGCCATTGCGTTAAATACATTCGGCAGTGTGATAAAAATCAGGCTCGGACCGCTGTCCGGCTGTACATTGTAGGCAAAACAGGATGGGAAAATGATCAGTCCTGACATCAGTGCCACAAAGGTATCCAGTACACAGATGCTGACTGCTTCACCCATCAGGGCATGTTCTTTGCCGATATAACTTCCAAAGATGGCCAGTGCTCCGATCCCGATACTCAGTGTAAAGAATGCCTGTCCCATCGCAGCGTAGACAACTTCTCCGATTCCGGCTTCTTTTACTTTGCTAAAATCCGGATACAGATAAAATTTCAGTCCCTCCTGACCGCCAGGAAGCAGGACGGAGCGAACCGCCAGAACGATCATCAGTGAAAGCAGGCATACCATCATCACTTTTGTGATACGCTCCACACCTTCTGAAGACCTTTTGCACAGATGGCAAAACACAGGAAAACGGCGATTGCATAAATAGCGTCATCAAGACCGGCTGTCCGAGCATACTGCCAAAGGCTCCCCTGCCTGTTCGGAATTTAAACCATCAAACTGCCCCGTTGCCATCTTCACAAAATACAGGATCATCCATCCGGCGATCGTTGTATAGAACATCATCAGCAGATAATTTCCGGCGATCGCACCATATTTATACAGATGCCATTTTGTTCCTTTCGGCTCCAGGACATCAAATGAACGGGCAGCACTCTTCTGACTGGCACGTCCGACTGCAAACTCAGCTACCATAACTGGCAGACCGAGAATCAGAAGAAATATCAGATAAATCAGTACAAACGCTGCTCCTCCATACTTTCCAACAATGTACGGAAATCTCCATACATTTCCAAGACCGATGGCACACCCTGCTGAGATCAGGATGAACCCAAGCCTTGAACCAAACTTTCTCTCGTTTCCATTCCTTACATTTTCCTTTCTTTTTCATATTTTCTTTGACAGGCAAAATTTGTGCCATATACTTTTCCTGATGCCAGAGGCAAAAGCCTGAATTGCTTTTTCTTAAGTTAAGAAGGATTTTATATGACACGTACTTTTGTTTATCAGATATCGCAGTCCGATTCCGGCACAAAAATAACGGATTTTTTAAAAATCATGGTTATTCACGCCACATTCTGACCTGTCTGAAACATACAGATGACACGGTTCTTGTAAACGGTTCCCACGTTTATATGAACTATGTCCTTCAGCCAGAAGACCGGCTGACCATTGTAATACCGGAAGAATCCCCTTCTGAACACATTGTTCCCGTGGCTCTTCCTTTTCCGGTTGTCTATGAAGACGAAGATCTGATGATCATCAACAAACCATCTGATATGCCGATCCATCCGTCGATCCATAATTACGGGAATACACTCGCCAACGCTGCTGCCTGGTATTTTGGGCAGAAAAACGAAAACTTTGTCTATCGCTGCATCAACAGGCTGGATCGTGACACCACCGGACTTCTGATCCTTGCCAAAAACCGTTTAAGCGGTGCCCTGCTCTCAAAGATGAGCGCAGAAAGGCAGATTCACCGTCAATATCTTGCCATTGCCACAGGAGAAGTCCCAAAATGCGGCACGATCGATGCACCGATTGCAAGAGCCTGTGATTCTGCAATCCTGCGGCAGGTCGATTTTGCTCACGGGGAATGTGCAGTAACACATTACCGCCGACTGAATTATGACGGTGCCTACTCTCTTGTACTGTTGCAGTTGGAAACAGGACGCACACATCAGATCCGGGTTCATATGAGCCACATCGGTCATCCCCTTCCGGGCGATTATCTGTACAACCCGGATTACCGCTGCATAAAAAGACAGGCTCTCCACTCTTATCGGCTGACTTTCTGCCACCCGATCAGTGGAAAGCCCATGAATTTTACTGCTCCGCTTCCGGATGATTTTAAAACATTTGCGTGCGGATGCGTGGAACTTCATCAATATGCAGATAACGGCTGATACTTTTTACGATCAGATCGTGATCCGAAAAATGATCCTGCCCCTCAACAAGAATGACTCCGATCACCCCGACTTCTTCAATACGGATCGGAAATCCTCCGCCGCAGGCTGCATACTCTTTTTCATCAAGATACCAGTCTGCGAGCGTCTCTTCATTTTTCCGAAGAAGTACACTCGCATAAAGAGAACTCCGCTCCAGGGTACGCACGGTATTCATTTTACGCTGCATCCAGCGTTCGCTCTGAAGGTTTACGCCATCTGCTGCATACTGAAATACCGTCAGTCCATTATTCAGCCGAATGCTGACAGATACCGGAAGTTTCCGTTTGAGTGCTTCCTCTACAATACAGTTCCCTACTGCCCATGCGTCTGCGTTTGTAAAATGAGAAAACTGTAAAATCTCTTCCTGCATATCAAGCAGTCCCAATAACTCATCAATCGTCATATGCTGTCACTCCTTTTGTATCACTATGACTGTCTTTTATTTTACCACTCCTTTTGTATCACTATGACTGTCTTTTATTTTACCACTCTTTTTGTCAGGACTCAACAAAATTTCTGCTTTTCACAGACTCTCCAGGATGCTAATACTGAAAACAGGACATCTGGTAAAAGTCTGCAGCAATAAATCCATGCCGCATCCTTGACCCATATCCAAACAATCCAACGATCAGAAAGAGAGGTTTTCCATTGAAAAAAATAGCAAGCTTCACAATAGACCACATCAAACTGCAGCCGGGTATTTATGTATCACGCAAAGACCATATTGGTACTGAAACGATCACTACCTTTGATCTTCGCATGACTTCCCCAAACGAGGAACCGGTAATGAACACCGCTGAAGTTCATACCATCGAGCATCTCGGTGCTACCTTTCTTCGCAACCATCCGACCTTTGCCGACAAGACTGTATACTTCGGTCCAATGGGCTGCCGCACCGGATTTTATCTGCTCCTTGCAGGAGATCACAAGTCCAGAGAGATCGTTCCGCTGATCACCGAAATGTTTACTTTTATCCGTGATTTCCATGGTGAAGTGCCAGGTGCATCACCGAAAGACTGCGGCAACTATCTGGACATGAATCTTTCCATGGCAAATTATCTGGCAAAAAAATATCTGGATGAAGTCCTGACAGATATCCCGGCAGACCGCCTGATCTATCCGGAATGATCATTTTCCTTTCAGGTAAACCTGCCGGATGTAACGATAAAGGCTGGCTTCGCCCTTTTTATCAAGGATCTTCAGGAGTTTTTCCAGATCCTTTTCTGTCTGGGGATGCATCATATAATGATGTTTCCCCTTTTCATAATACTGCAATGGAAAATGGTCGTTGTATTTTTTTCCATTGTAGATCTTAGAGGCCGCAATCCGGTCCATCATCATCTCTGCGATATATTTTCTCGGCATCGGCATACCGGTCATCGGATGCCCCGGCTGCTCAACACTGTAATCGATCCAGTACTCAAAATGATGTTTGTTGCGTCCTTTGTGATGCAGCCAGGCTCTCGATATTCCGGTGGCTTCCCGCTCTGCATTATTCGGACTGCGATCGCCCTGATAATATTTACATCCCACCCAAAATTCCGTTGGAGAATATTTGGAGATGTCATGCAGCAGTCCCTGTTTATACAGCCCGATTTTAAAACATTCTCGCATCACCAGCATTTTATGCCTTGTGATTGTTGCGAAGTGTCCGATTATTTTCTCTAACATTTTCACGCTTCCTTCCAATTAGTACCATAACCGTTCTCGAAGGCACACGCACCTGGCGGTTATCCGCAAGCGGCAGCCATTCTTCCTCCCGGTAGATTCCTTTTCCGGTATCCAGTGCCACCTTCCATCCATATCCGCCCGGCAGTGCCGGAAGCGCAAACGTATGCTCCATCCAGTGCATATTGTAGGCGATATATATCATTTCATCTTCTTGCGCATATTTTCCACAGTACATGACACCGATCTTGCGGTTCTGTCCGTCCAGTTCTCCGTACCATGCACTGCTGCTGTGATAGGATATTTCCGGGAACCCGCAGGAAAGACTGTCTGTCAGGCTCAGTTCCTGCTTCATATGCAGGATTTTATGCTTTTTCCGAAATGCGATCAGTTCTTTTACAAACTGAAACATTTCACTTTTTCCGGATTTATAGCCTTTCCAGTCCAGCCAGGAAATCTCATTATCCAGACAGTAAGGATTGTTATTTCCGGACTGCGAATTGCAGAATTCATCACCGGCTAAGATCATCGGTGTTCCAGCAGATAAAAGCAACATACACCATGCATTGCGCATCTGGCGGTTTCGAAGTTCCATGATTTTCTTTTTACGGCTTTTGCCTTCTTCCCCGCAGTTCCAACTGTAGTTCTGCACTCTTCCATCGCGGTTCTGCTCGCCGTTTGCCTCGTTGTGACGTTCTTCATAAGATACTGTATCGTATAAGGTAAATCCGTCATGTGCCGTAATATAATTGATCAGTCCGCTTCCTTTCGGATTGCGCCGCATACGTTCCGCAAACGCTTCAGGCATTCTTCATCGCCTTTCAGGAAGCGGCGCACATCGATCAGGAATCCATCGTTGCACTCTGCTACCGTACGCACCTCCGGCAACTGCTTCCTGCCATAGATCTCCTCTACCGGAAAATAAATATTCAGAAGCTTGGTGCGTGCAAACAGCGGATCTTTTGCCATAAGATTGCACAGGGTCTGCTCTCCTCTTATGTGGAAACCGTCGATATGGTATTCTTCTGTCCAGTATTCCAGGCACGCTACAATATAACGCGGATCACAGTCCTGTGGAAAATAAAATTCCATCAGTACTTCTATGCCAAGGCGATGCATCATTTTTACCATATCTTTAAATTCTGTCACCGGATTTCTGGTGGCAGCATAGGCACGCTTCGGTGCAAAATGACAGGCTTTTGTATAACCCCAGTAATTCAGCCTCTTTGGTTCTTTTTCTTCTTCTCTGCGATACTGTTTCGCATGATGCTCCAGGCTTTCCATTTCAAAAAATTCATACGCCGGCATCAGTTTTATCTGATTGATCCCCAGTTCTTTCAGGTATTCTGCCTTTTCCGCAATGCCAAGAAAAGTTCCTTTGTGGCGCACCGCAGAATTGCGCTGTTTGGTAAAGCCTCTGACATGAAGGCTGTACATAACTGCATCTTCATACGGTATCTGAGGCTTCTGGTCTCCCTGCCAGTCATAGCTTTCATTCGGAACCGCGCAGCGTACCTCATGTTCTTGTGCTTCCTGCACCCCGAAGGTTCTGTTTCCAACCAGAAGTCTGGCATACGGATCGTGTACAACCTTTCCATCCACGCAAAAATTATATTCGTATTTTGCCGGTGTGATCTTTTCTACCTTCAAAGAAACAATATTTCCAAGGGTACACGCATCCGGAAACGGTATCTCCTTTACTACTTCCCTGCTTCCTTTTTTATAAAGAAGCAGACTGGCTTCTTCCCCCTGTTTTTGTTCTCTGGAAAAAATCATTCCATCCTTTGTCCAGACAGCACCCATTCCATGGAATTGATCCACTTTATCATCACCCTTTCTGCGCTTCTATTTTCTCTGCCAGATCATTTAAATAAACCCACCGATCCATCTTTTCTTCCAGTGTCTTCTCCGCTTCTTCCTTTTTCTTCATCAGTTCATTTAATTTTCCGGAATCTGTAGCATTTGCCAGAATTTCTTCTTCGTACGCTGCAATCTTTTCTTCCAGCGCTGCAATATCCTCATCGATTGTTTCAAACTCTCTCTGTTCTTTATAAGAAAATTTTAATTTGATCGGCCGATTCTGTTTCCAGTCCTTCGCCATTTTTGCTGTTTCTTCTTTTGCAGCTCCGGCTTTTGGCATGCCGGCACTCTTTTCTTCTGCCGTGTCTGCTTCCCGTTTCTGTTTTGTTTCCAGATAGTCCGTATAACCACCTTCGTACTGCTGCAGGTGTCCATCACCGTCAAATGCAAAAATGCGATCCACTACATTGTCAAGAAAATAACGGTCGTGCGAAACCGTGATGACAATCCCAGGAAAACTGTTCAGAAAATCTTCCAGTATGGTCAGTGTCTGGATATCAATATCATTGGAAAGTTCATCGAACAGATAGACATTTGCCCCTGTAAAAATAACTTTCAGCAAATACAGTCTCTTTTTCTCTCCACC
>ENA-OQCX01000339-OQCX01000339.1-human-gut-metagenome-genome-assembly--contig:-NODE-339-length-24542-cov-2.832275_pt1 | contig 24542 bp, 23 predicted proteins | sample MGYA00242762_ERZ504587 | MGnify/ENA primary metagenome ERZ504587 (study PRJEB26092, sample SAMD00036337) | human gut metagenome | host: Homo sapiens | study: EMG produced TPA metagenomics assembly of... | reverse complement strand
TTCATACGCTTTAGAGCGTGTCTGAAAAAGGCTTTCTGCAAGATGTGCGTCACAATTTTGTGGGATATTTTGCCCGGATGAGCGCCGTAGCGGGCTACGGCAACTGAATTCGGGTGAAATATCCCGCAAAGTGGGGCGTGCAGATTGCGGGAATGATTTTTCAGACACGCTCTAGGATAACACATCTCATTCTTTGTCTGTAATATTTATGTACCTTTTGTCATGGTATTATAACAAAAATACGGTTTTATGAAAAGACTTATTTCTTGACGATTCTGTGAATCCTCTATATACTTTGAATATGTCCTATAGCAATTACGATTTATTTTTTGTTAATTCTGATCATCTGTCAGATATTTTAACTGCCCGGTCTCTTTAATATTTTTTTAATACTATATCTCTAATCTATTATAAACGAAAGCGAGAACTATACATATGAGCCTACAATCCAACAAGCGAAGCCAGACGAAATCTTCTTCTGCACGCAGAAAAGACATCTACAAAAAATCAAAATACTATCAGGAAAAAAGGCAAAAATTGCTGATTGCAACAGGTATCGGTATCTTTGTTCTGGTTTTTATACTTATTCTGGCAGGTATCCGCGGATGCAGCAACTATATGAGCTCCAGACAGGCAGCAGCCAAAAAAACTGTTTCCATGAACGCTTCTAAGGACAACAGCCAGAAAGCATACTCAGATTCTCAGAACACGGATTCCTCCAATGCTACAGTATCTTCTCCTGTTTCTCTGACACTCAGCGTTGTCGGTGACTGCACTCTTGGCACAGATGAAACTTTTGATTATGATACCAGCTTAAATGCTTATTATGAAAATTACGGTGCAGATTATTTCCTGCAGAATGTAAAAGATATTTTTTCCGCAGATGATCTGACTATTGCGAATTTTGAGGGAACACTCACCGATTCTGATGAACGGGAGGACAAAACATTTGCGTTTAAAGCACCTGCATCCTATGCTTCTATTCTGACAGGCGGGTCTGTAGAAGCTGTAAACACCGCTAATAATCACAGTCATGATTACGGTGATCAGAGTTTCGATGATACTCTGGCAGCACTGGATGATGCAGGAATCGTTCATTTCGGATATGATGAAACTGCTGTTATGGATGTAAAGGGAATCAAAGTAGGATTAGTCGGTATCTATGAACTGTACGACCATCTTGAACGCGAGCAGCAGTTAAAAGACAATATTGCAAAAGTAAAGGCAGACGGGGCACAGCTGATCGTAGCGATCTTCCACTGGGGTAATGAAACGGAAACCGTTCCGGACAGCAACCAGACAACACTTGGACGCATCGCGATCGATGAAGGCGCTGATCTTGTATGCGGACATCATCCGCATGTACTTCAGGGCATTGAAACTTATAAAGGCAGGAATATTGTATACAGCCTCGGAAACTTCTGCTTCGGCGGCAACAGTTCTCCAAGTGATATGGACACCATGATCTACCAGCAGACCTTTACTATTGATGCCGATGGGGTAAAAAAAGACAACGTGACCAATATCATTCCCTGCTCCATTTCTTCTGCTGCCTATGATGGATATAATAATTATCAGCCAACTCCGGCAGAAGGTGATGAGGCAACAAGAATCCTTGGAAAAATCAATGAGCGGAGTTCCTGGATTTCTACTGCAGAAGGCAGTACTTTTACTGCAAAATATAACAGTAATAATGACTCCCAGAGCAGTTCTGCAGATACAGCTGCTTCAGATAGCGATATCGTTGATATGAACAGTTCAGCTTCAGATGACACAGACGCAGAGACATACGACGAATCCTATGATACTGATAATTCGGACGCCGAATAAATAGAGCCTTCATTCATCCAAAATCACATCCATACTTCAAAAAGAGCTGAAAAAATCCCAGTTTAAAGGACTTTCTCAGCTCTTTTTTTAATATTTTTTACTATGCTTTTTATCAAGCAGATAAAAGCATCCTCTTCGCTACTTGCTCATAACCAGATAATTGATTGATATAATTATTTGGGTGACATTATATGATAATCATAGCATCTCCAAAAGAGAAAAATCTGTACTTTTCCTGCACTGCAGTCTCATAGGCATGCATGATATTCTCCTTGCCTGCCAGCGCAGACACCAACATCACAAGTGTGGATTCCGGCAAGTGGAAGTTTGTGATCAGGCATCGATCATTTTGAAATGATAGCCCGGATAGATAAAGATTTCTGTCCATCCGCTTCCGGATTTCAGAATTCCATCTTCTCCTGTTGCAGATTCCAGTGTTCTGCAGCTTGTGGTTCCTACTGCTATTACACGTTTACCTGCCTTCTTTGTGTCATTGATCAGCTTTGCCTGATCCTCCTCTACTATGTAGAATTCGGAATGCATATGGTGGCTTTCCACGTCATCTACTTTGACAGGGCGGAAAGTTCCGAGACCTACATGAAGAGTCACATGAGCGATATTGACGCCTTTTTCCTTTACTTTTTCAAGAAGCTCTTTAGTAAAGTGCAATCCTGCTGTCGGTGCTGCTGCGGAGCCTTCGTTCTTGCATAAACTGTCTGATAACGGTTCTTATCTTTCAGTTTATGTGTAATATAAGGCGGCAGAGGCATTTCGCCAAGCTGATCCAGGATTTCCTCAAAGATTCCTTCATAATGGAACTGGATCAGACGGTTTCCCTCGTCCACCACATCAATAATCTCACCTTTTAAAATACCATTTCCAAATGTGATCTTAGCACCCGGGCGTGCCTTCTTTCCGGGTTTTACCAGACACTCCCAGATATCATTCTCTCTTCGCTTCAGAAGCAGGATTTCGATTAGTGCTCCTGTCTCTTCTTTATGTCCGTATAACCGGGCAGGGATTACCTTTGTATCGTTGATGACCAGGCAGTCTCCCTCTTCCATATAATCCAGAACATCTGTGAAATGGCGATGCTCAATGCTGCCATCTTTTAAAGACAGATGCATCAGTCTGGATGAACTTCTGTCCTCCAGAGGATCCTGAGCGATCAGTTCCTGAGGAAGGTCATAATAAAAATCTGATGTTTTCATTTTATCTGCTCCTCTTCTTCCTTCCACTGTTTCTTTAACTGGCGCACATAGTTCCATTCTTTGTTTGTCAGATCAGCTTTCTTAAGAAGATCCGGCGTCTTTTTGCCGTGCGGTAAATTGACTGCTCTCTGCGCCACTTTTCTATGTTTGCGTGATGACCGGACATAAGAACCTCCGGAACCTTTTTACCATGCCACTCTTCCGGACGGCTGTACTGCGGATACTCCAGAAGGTTTCCTGCAAAGGATTCTGTCTCACCGGACTCCTGATTGTTCAGTACACCCGGAACCATTCTTGAAATGGAATCCATCATGACCATTGCAGGAAGTTCGCCGCCTGTAAGCACGTAATCTCCGATAGATACGTAATCTGTGACGATTTCCTCCAGAACACGCTCATCAATTCCCTCATAGTGTCCACAAAGGAATACCAGATCCTCTTCCTGCGCCATTTCTCTGGCCATAGCCTGGTTAAATACCTGCCCCTGAGGAGTCAGATATACAACTCTTGGCTTTTTTGCCGTACGGTTTGCAATCGCCTCATAAGCAAGGTAAACCGGTTCTGCCTGCATCAGCATTCCGGCACCGCCGCCATAGGTATAATCATCCACTTTCTGGTGCTTATTGAATGCATAATCACGAATGTTCACTGCCTCCAGTGTGAGGAGACCTTTTGTGATCGCACGTCCGGTAATGCTGGTATTCATGCCATTTTCAATCATCTCCGGAAACAGGGTTAAAACATGAAAATTCATTTATATTAATCCTTTCATCAGATGAATGGTCATTACATTCTTCTCCACATCCACATCAAGGATACATTCCCTGATAGCAGGGAGCAGAATTTCTTCGCCTTTGTCATCCTCTACTACATAGACATCATTAGCGCCTGTTTCCATTACATCTTTCAGAGTTCCAAATTTGCTTCCGTCTTCGAGAACTACATCCATACCGATCAGGTCTGCAATGTAATATTCATCTTCTTCCAGCTCCTGCGCTTCTTCTCTCGGGATCCAGAGTTCTCTTTTTTTATACATCTCTATATCATTAATATTATCAATTCCCCTGAATTTCAGGATTACAAGGTTCTTGAAATACTTAACATTCTCTATTTCAAGCTTTCTTTTCTCTCTGCCTGTGTCAAGCAGAACATATTCCAGATCCAGAAATCTGTCTGCATCTGTGGTAGGATATACTTTTACTTCCCCGCGTATTCCGTGTGTCGTAGTGATCACACCAACTTTTAATAAATCTTCCATCTGCTGACTCCTATAATTTTCATATCATACGTCATTTGCATTCTGCTTTTATGCCTGCTCACAGCGAATGCTGATCCATATTCCAAATCCGCTTAAACCCAAATCAGGAGCCATGGGATGTTCCACAGCTCCTGACCCTTATTTTCATTGCAGAATATCTACAATCACTTTTTTGCTGCTTTTTGAAGAAGCTGCTTTTACCACAGTTCGGATCGCTTTCGCAATTCTTCCCTGCCGTCCGATAACCTTGCCCATGTCAGCAGGTCCGACTTTCAGTTCAACGATGATCGCGTCTTCCTTTTCTGTCTCAGTAACAACTACTTCATCCGGATTTTCAACAAGAGATTTTGCAATTACTTCCACTAATTCTTTCATTACATACCTCCCTGACCCGTCCCCCTGTGGACGCTGCAGAAATACCTTACATGGTAAATCTGAATTATTTTTCGATTCCGGCATCTTTGAGGATTTTTGCTACAACGTCTGTAGGCTGAGCTCCTGCTGCAAGCCATTTTTTAGCTGCTTCTTCATCAACTGTTACAGCGCTTGGCTCAAGGTTTGGATCGTATGTTCCGATTTCTTCGATACATCTTCCATCACGTTTGCAACGGGAATCTGCAACTACGATTCTATAAAAAGGTGCTTTCTTCTGTCCCATTCTTCTTAATCTGATTTTAACTGCCATTGTTTCTTTTCCTCCATTAAATAAAATATATTGTTTTCTTATGTTATATTACTGTTCAGCTATGAAACAGTAACTTTTATGTCAAAGCGTTATCCGCTTCGCTAACTTCTCAATTACAGTCCGAACGGAAGTTTAAATCCACCGCCGCGCTTACCGGCTTTTCCGCCCATAAGACCAGGCATCTGTTTCATCATCTTCTTGCTCTGCTCAAACTGTTTCACCAGACGGTTTACTTCAGAGACATCTACTCCTGCACCTCTGGCAATACGGTTCTTTCTGGAAATGTTCAGTATTGACGGATTACTTCTCTCCTGAGGTGTCATGGAAAGGATAATTGACTTGGTTCTGTCCATGGCTTTCTCATCGATCATTCCCTCAATATCCTTCATCTTACCGCCCATACCCGGAAGCATATTCAGGATACTGCCGATACCGCCCATCTTGTTCATCTGTTCCATACTGGTAAGGTAATCGTTGAAGTCAAAGTCCATTTTCTTTAACTTCTTCTGCATGTCCTGCGCCTGTTCTTTATCGATGGAAGCTTCTGCTTTCTCGATCAGGCTCATGACATCACCCATACCAAGGATTCTGGAAGCCATACGTTCCGGATAGAACTGTTCCAGATCAGAAAGTTTCTCGCCCATACCTACATACAGAATAGGCTTACCGGTTACTGTTGATAGAAAGGGCTGCACCGCCTCGGGTATCACCATCCATCTTGGTAAGAATGACACCGTCGATTCCTACTTTATCAGCAAATGTGCTTGCCACATTTACCGCATCCTGTCCGGTCATCGCATCTACGATGAGGATGGTTGCATCTACCTGAATGTTCGCCTTGATATCTGCAAGTTCCTGCATCATATCTTCATCAACATGAAGACGACCGGCTGTATCGATAAGTACGACATTCTGCTGATTTGCCTTCGCATGCTCTATGGCTGCTTTCGCAATATCCACAGGCTTCTGCTTATCTCCCATGGAAAATACTTCCACGCCCTGTTTCTCGCCGTTGACCTGCAGCTGTGTGATAGCCGCCGGACGGTAAACATCGCAGGCTACTAAAAGAGGTTTCTTACCTTTGGATTTCAGCTTACCTGCAAGCTTCGCAACTGTGGTGGTCTTACCTGCACCCTGCAGACCTGCCATCATGAACACTGTGATCTCATTTCCCGGGCGAAGAGGCAGATCTGTTGTCTCACTTCCCATTAATTTCACAAGTTCATCATTAACAATCTTGATCACCATCTGACCCGGATTCAGACCGCTCATAACGTCCTGTCCGATTGCCTGCTCCTGTACAGATTTAGTAAACTGCTTCACAACCTTAAAGTTTACGTCTGCCTCTAACAGAGCCATCTTTACTTCCTTAAGGGCAAGCTTAACGTCCTCCTCTGTCAGGCGGCCCTTGCTTCGCAACTTCTTAAATACATTCTGCAGTTTATCTGTCAAGCTTTCAAATGCCATATGTTATAACTCCTCTAAAATCTCATTGGAAATATTTACAATTTCATCGGAATGATATTCCCGGGCAAGTACACGGATCTGCTTTACCTGTGCCCGTATATTCAGGAATTTCTCTACAAGATGAAGCTTCTGTTCATACTCTTCAAGGGTCTTGTTGCATCTCTTGATCATATCATGCACACCCTGTCTGCTGATGCCCAGATCCTCTGCGACTTCACTCAGCGAGTAATCCTCCAGCACCACGCTCTCATAAACCTGCTGCTGTCTCTCTGTCAGAAGTTCTCCATAAAAATCATATAAATAACCTTGCTCTACAAACTTCTCCATCTGTAATCACCTTGACTATATTAACCTATTTCCAATGTGCTGTCAAGCATTTTATCTTGACGAACTAAATTTATCTTGTTTTGCCTTGTGTTATCCTGCGTAAAATCAACGCTTCTCTGATTTGCCATCTTTTTGTCTTACCAGGTTCATTCCAGACACGTCCAACAGAATTTGCAAATACAATGTCTGATACCTGCCTCCTGATGTTTCCGGAATCATCTACAAAAGGAATTGACATCGTAGTCAGAACCTTATGTCCACCAAATTCAATGGCGCCCGATTCATGGGTTGCAATATGCCTGTATCCGCAGCCACAACTCCCTGATAGGATTTCAAAAGTGCATCGATTACTGTGGCATTGGTCTGTGTTCCGCCAACCAGCAGAAATACATCTGCCTCCGGTGCATTGCAGGCTTCTCTGATCTTTTCTTTCGCATCTTCTGTGTATGGATCCTGACCATAGCCACTGTTTTCTCCAGATTTGTCTCCATCAGCTTCTTCATGATCGCAGGATGTGCACCCTCCATGTAGTCACTGGCGAAATATAAACGTGATTCTGTATTTTCCATTTTTATCGTTATGTCCTTTCTACTGCACTATTTGCGCATTTGACTTTTTTATTCATAACTTCTGTTCTGTACCGGAACGCTATTCATTCTGTTACTCTATTTTTCTTAGCATTTCTCCCATCTACTCTTCTGACTTTCACAGATGAAGTTCCACTGACAATTCCCACAGATTTCTTTCCTCTTTCCTGATGCCAGGATTTTCTTTTGAACAACATCTGTAAAATCATCAAATTCCATGATCTGTCCATTTTCCAGACCGCACAGTTCCAGCACTGCATTGTCATATGCTTCTACAAGCGAAAAGGAAGAACAGCATCCTTTTTCATTATTCGGACAGGCAGAACAGATCTCGTCTGTATCTGCATGAAGCTGTATCTTCGCTCCCTTCTGGAAAATATCCAGCATTTCCTGCATATGTGCGGAAAACCCGTTACTATATCCCTCACCCTTGAAATATGCAAGGCACATTCCATGGTGAGGGCGTAGTGGAATATTTTTTATAAAAGACATCTTTGTGCACCTTTCTCCTTAATTTTTTAACATATTGGATACTTTAACACAAAGCGTTTTTATTGACAACTTTTTTTACTTTATAGTTTACAATCCAATAATTCTATATACTGATCGGATTTCATCAGACTTACTGGATAAAATCAGAAAAATCCTTTACTTTTTCTTTCATTTACAAGCCTTACCTACTGTTAGTCTATGCTGAAAAAAAAATAAAAAGTCAACTTAAAAACAATATTATCATATATCATAACTCGACCATCTTTATTTAGACTAAAAAAACAGATCCACAATAATCTTTGTGGATCTGTTTTTTAATGTTTTATTCGAAAGTTCCAGTGAATTTCCAGACCATATCTGGTTCCTCTGGAAGATAAGTTACATTTGGACGCCATGTTGCAATAACTTTATCTTCTGAATTTACCCACAGACTGTACTCTTCTTTATAAGAAGTATTTATAAGTCCTACAGACAGATACAACGCTTCTGCATCCATTGCATAAGCCACACTCTGGTATTTTTTTGTAAAATCATCTGGATAAAGATTGTTTCGTTTCCATGCTTTATAACTCGCATAAAGAGTTTTCTGTTCACCATTGATCACTGCTTCAATTTTTATTCTATAGCCCTCTTTTGTGAACACTACACTCTCTACTTTTCGTGGATTTTCTGTGAAAAGAATCTTTCTGTCAAATAATTTTGCAGCTTCTTTTCTTGCAGTTCGAAATGTTCCCTCCGGTTGAACGAGTGACAGACTGTTTAATTTGGCGCGAAGTGCTTTCTCTGCTGCCTCCAATTGCTCCTCATTACATGGTTCAGAAATCGCTTCCTTCATATATTTCAGGCAGATATCTGCTGCAAGATATTCCCGCGCACCTGCTGTAATTCCGATTGCCACCGGAAAATCGCGGAAGCAGATCAGATACTGACCAAATGCACCCTCGGCTGCAAAAATTTCTTTTCCTGCTTTTATGTGATAAGCATAATGTGTCAGTTGTCTTCTTTCATCTCCGGTTCTACTCTCATTTTTCCCATTTCTTCAATCCACCAGGCTGGCACAAGCTGTTCGCCGTTCCAGTTTCCCTTCTGAAGCAGAAGCTGTGCCAATGTGGAAATCTGTGGTGCAGTCAGATACATTCCCCATCCACCGGTGTTATGTCCTTCCGGACTTGTCAGCCAGTTGATTTGGCCAAAGCCAATTTTATCAAAAACTCTCTTCTGCATGATGGACAGACAGTTTTCTCCCATTACCTTAGATACGATTCTGGAAAGTGTATAACTGCATCCGGAATCATAATGAAAAGCCCTTCCGATGTCTTCGCGAATCTTTGGCTGTTTCAGCCAGTTTGTCTCCCAGTCTTTCTTGATTCTGGAAACCACACATTGTTGCAGCATTCCTTTGAGCCTGCCTGCATAGTAAGCAAATCATAGATTGTAATATCTTCCAGTGCTTCATCATAGGACGCTGGCAGTTCTTCTCTCACATAATCCAGAAGATGATCTTCCAGATGAAGTTTTCCTTCGTCTACAGCAAAACCAACACAGATGCTGGTTCCGATTTTAGACAGAGAATGCATCATCTGCGGTTCATTCAGTGAAAAAGGTGCCCAAGCTCCTTCCAGAACTGTCTCGCCTTTGTAACGTACAGATATGCTGTGTAATTCCACTGTATTCTCAAGTTCCTCCAGCATTTCTGTCAATTTTATTGGATTAAGCTCTGTTCTTGTAAATATATTATTCATTGTTCTCCTCCTCGGACGGCTGCCAGATAGATGTTTCAATACGGATACCACCTTTATTTGTAAGATAAATTCCAATCAGGATCAATGCAACCATCACGATAACTGCGGAAACTGCATATGCTGGCTTGATACTGAAGATTCCTTTCATAAAGATTACTGTATATATAATAATACTGATCGTGCAAAAAGCATAGAGACCGCCTTTTTTAAGATGGAATTTATTTTTACTCCATGCTTCTGGATATTTCTTTGGAAGACGTGAGATTGCATATACAACCGTTACATTCATGAAGAATGTGATCACCTGGAAAATATTTGTAATCGTTACGATACTCATGTCAAAAATAATCGGAAGCAATACTACAATCAATGTATATGTATAGATTAAAAATGGTGCACCAAAACGATTTGCCTTCAGAATTCCTTTCGGGAGCCATCCATCTTTTGCAGCCTGCGCGATTGGATATCTGACATCATTAAATACTCCATTCAGTGTTGTAATGATTGCCATAATTGGTCCACCAATCATAAAAATCTTGTAGACAGCTGACGGCAGGATTGCCTGTGCTGCCGGAAGAATCGTTTCTACACCTGCTACCTCATCATGCGGAAGAACACCTCCGGTTACCATAGCCAGTCCTACATAAATAACCAAAAGGCATGGTACACAGGACATTGCGGCAAACGGAACATCTTTTGTTGCTTTCTTTGCATCTTTTCCATACCAGAGAATATTGTAATAACCGTTAGCAGAGTTGATCAGAAGCAGCGCAGCAAGCATAAATCCTTTGAATCCACCAGTAAACATTTTTTCACCGGAAAAAATCAAAGATCGGCTGTCTGATCTGTGTAAGCCCAAAAATAACATACAACACCATTGTTATCAAAAGGATTGTAGACATTACTTTACTGACTTTTGCAAAAATATCCATTCCAAGAAGATTCAGCACAAACAGGACAAGCACACCTACGATTGCAATTGTCTTGACTGTAATGTTCGGAAGAAGATTATTGATATACAGTCCCAACGCCAGAGCAAAAGAACTATTCAGAATCGGTGTTACCAATTTCGTGTAGGCAACCAGTCCACCGGCACTAACACCCGAAAGATTAGTCACAATAGAATATGGACCTCCGGCCACTCGCATGGTTCCCCCCAGAATAATATATGGGAACACCATAAAGAATCCCATAACAATTGCTGTTAGATAGCCAGCCATACAGAATATCCTGTATATGCCATTGCCGGTCCAATCAGAGTTACCATTCCTGATCCAATAACCATTCCTACCGCGATTGCAAACATGTCTCCTCTGCCAAGAATTCCCGGTCTTGGTTCAGAAGTGTTCACAATGATGTTTTTGTTACTCATTTTACCTCTCCTTTACATTTTTATTATTTATATTTTATATTGTATACAATATAGAATAAATAAAAAACGTCTCTCCTGTCAATATAATTTAACATTTTCGACGTTTTGCAAAAAAATAGTATTTAGCTTTTGTATACTTTTACTATTTAAGTATATTGAAGAAGAAAATTTTTGCAGCTCTCCTCGATATGGGCATGCATTTTAAGATAGCATTCCACTTCATTTCCACTACGGATACTCTCAACAATCTCTTCATGATCTTTAAGTGATTTGCGTACGTATTCCTCTTCATGCATCTTCATTCCCCTGGAAAGTCCATTCCATAGCTCTGATAACATATTTTGAAGTTTGTCATTTCCAGCTGCAAGCCACAGTTCCATATGAAGCGTCTGGTTCAGACTGGCATAACTTTCGTAATCACCATCCTCTATCACTTCCCTGGAGACTTTGAGAATCTGATCGATTCTTTTAAGATCAATTTTATTCTTACAGCAGAGAACACAGGCCTCACTCTCTAATGCTGCCCGGATCTGAAAATGTTCCTGGATTGTTTTTTCTGTTACTCCTACAACCACGGCTCTTTTATTCTGTTTTAATTCCAAAAGGCCATCCCTCGCAAGGATCTGAAAGGCTTCCCGCACCGGTGTGATAGATACCCCCAGTTCCTGTGCTGTACTTTCCAATGTCAGAACCTCTCCTGCCGGAATCTTCCGGGACAAAATTGCCTCTCGCAGCGTTGCTGCGATTTTCTCACGAATAGGTAGTGTTTTGATTGGTTTAAGCCCAAGCATTTTATTTCTCCTGTTCTAATAAATATATCTGAAATTATTGTTTTATAGACTTTATACTCTTAGTAGAATATTCTAACGTAATTTGAGACTATTGTAAATAGGAAACTTGACTCCACTATTATCATTGTTAACTCAACTTTCCCAGCTGATATCTCTAAATAAAGCCTGAATAGATGCGGCTTGAGATGCAATCCCTTCACTTACTTTACATTTTATGATGGATGTAGTATCAACAGATAATGTTAAAATGTGCTCCACAAACAGAGCCATAAGGCTCTGCAGTGCATTGGTTAAGGTCAGGTGCTATTTTTATGTCAAGGTATCAATTATTTTAAAATTTTAGTTGAAAAAAATTCAGAAAAATCCTTTTTTACTTTTTCTTCATTTACAAGCCTTAGATACTCTCATATTATAAAGAAACGTTCCCAATGATGCCAGAATAATCAGCACATATCCTGTAAAGCTGTACTTATCCGGAATCTCCCCAAACAGGATAAATCCCAGCATCGTAGCAAAAATAATCTGCGAATAATCAAAGATAGAAATCTTCCTGCAGGTGCATAGGTGTATGCAGCCGTAATCGTAAACTGTCCGCCCGCTGCGAATAATCCTGCCATCAGCAATGTCACAAGCTGCTTCATACTCATGGGTGTGAAATGGAACAACATCCAGGTACAACCGACAAGCAGGAGAAAAATGAAAAATAAAACACGATAACCGGTCCCTTCACTCCGTGAGTTCCCAGTACACGCACCATCGTATACGCAATTCCTGCTCCCAGTCCACCGCAGACTCCAATCAGTGCCGGAACAAGTGCCGCATTCTGAAATCCCGGTTTCACTACAAATAAACATCCGATAAATGCCAGCGCAACACACGCAGCCTGCGCCGGTCTGATCTTTTCCTTTAACAAAAGGAATGAAAAAATAATCGCAAAAAACGGAGATAACTTATTCAGAATCGATGCATCTGCCACCAGAAGATGATCGATTGCGTAAAAGTTACACAGAATCCCCAGTGTCCCGCACACACAACGCAGGATCAACGGTCCCCAGTATTTCTTATCCACCTTCGGCACTGTACGATTTTTACAGAGAATCACCGCTGCAAACACCGCCGCCACCAGATTCCGGAAGAAACTCTTCTCCACAGACGGCAGATCACCTGCCAGACGCACACTCACATTCATACAAGCAAAGAAAAACGCCGACAGGATGATCATTATCATACCCTTTATGTAATTTTCCTGTTTCATCAGATTTAACCTGCCTTTCTGTCCATGCAGACAGCTTCTTTTTATCATATGCTGTCTGTCATCTACCTGTTAATCATAGCACGGACAATCGTTTTAGTACAAATAGATTTTTTATTTCAATTCGTCCTAAGCCATGATATACTATAAGAGCTGTCGAACCTCCAGCAGAAAGGAGGTGAGTTTCATGGAAGAAATTCTCGTCACATTTCTTGTCTCTGTTTTAGCAGGCGTAGTTAGCTACTACATATGCAAATGGCTGGACGGCAGACACTAGACAGCAACAGCCCAAACGGAACAGCTCACCGTAACGAGCAAGAAAGCCCTCAGAGCTGCAACTCTGAGGGCTTTTGTTTCTTTAGTTCGCTTCATGGAATCTCGTCACATTCCTTAGCTACTGTTAGTATATGCTGAAAAAAATAAAAAGTCAACTTAAAAATAATATTAGGTAGTGTAAATTTACTGTAGGAAATTTACACTACCCTGCTTTTACATCCCATTGACTTTTCCAAAAGCTTGTGTTACTCTAAAGCGTGTTTGAAAATTGTAACGCACATCTTGCGTAAAGCATTTTTCAAATACGCTCTAACAAAAGAAAATCTGCATAATGGATAATAACAACGGGAGCCTGTGGGACAGGCTGAGAGGAAGATAGATCTTCGACCGCACCTGATATGGATAATGCCAGCGTAGGGACTGTATTTGTATATTAAAATCTGCCAGTGTGTTATTCCGGCAGATTTTTTGCAGGATTTTATCTGCTTCCTGCACAACTGATAATGTCTGCTTCGGCAGACCAAATCTTAATTTCAAGGAGGTTCATTATTATGAACACAGACAGATCAAAAACACTCAGAATGGTCATGCTCGCCATGATGGTTGCCATCGGCGTGTCATCTCACCTATTCTGAGAATCGAGGGTATGTGCCTACTGCACACCTGATAAACATCGTCTGTTCCGTACTTCTGGGACCGTGGTATTCATTGCTTTGTGCCACTCTCATCGGAATCATCCGAATGATGTTTATGGGTATCCCGCCACTTGCACTGACAGGTGCCGTATTCGGCGCATTTTTATCAGGCGTTTTCTACCGCGCTTCTCATGGAAAGATTATCTGCGCAGTGATCGGTGAAATCTTCGGAACCGGTATCATCGGCTCTCTGGTTTCCTATCCTGTAATGGCATTTCTTATGGGCAGAAGCGGACTGAACGCATTTTTCTATACACCAATGTTTCTGGCAGCAACCTGCATGGGCGGCACCATTGCCTATTTCTTCCTGAAAGCCTTAAGTCACACAGGAATGCTTGCCAAATTTCAGCAAAGCCTTGGAGCAAAAGTATATGACCGTAAATCAGACAAATCCCAGACAATTGACCAGAGCAGCACAGCCGCTGATTCATTGCATCACTAATCCGATTTCTATTCATGACTGTGCGAATATTATTTTGGCGGCCGGAGGCCGCCCGATCATGGCAGAACATCCGGCAGAAGTAGCTGAGATCACCAGAAACTCTCATGCACTGGCACTGAATCTTGGAAATATCACTGATGCACGTATGAAATCCATGCCTGAATCTCTGAAAATCGCTGCCAGTCTCCACATACCCGTTATGCTTGATCTGGTAGGAACCGCCTGCAGCAATCTGCGCTATGAATTTGCGCAGAAGCTTATGAACATCCACATGCCTGAACTCCTTAAAGGAAATATGTCTGAACTTCTTGCCATGTCCGGACAGACCGCACATGCAATCGGAATTGACGCAGGCGTACAGGATGTGCTTACAGATGCCAATCGTTCCCATCTGAAAGAACTGTTCCAGGAAAAGGCTTCCCAGTGGAATACCACACTTCTTATCACAGGCAAGGAAGATATGATCGTCTCCGCCAACAAGTGTGAATTTATCACAAACGGTACTCCTGCCATGTCACAGATCACAGGAACCGGATGTATGCTTGGAATGATCTGTGCCACCTATCTGGCAGTTACAGACCCATTTACAGCAGCCCTCTCAGCAGCCAGAGAATTTGGCACAGCAGGAGAAAGAGCAGAGAAAAACAGCTCCGGACCCGGAAGCTTCCAGACAGAGCTGTTCGATCAGTTTTACAATCTTTTATAATCTGTAATTTATCAATAATTTTTTTCATAAAAAAGTTCCCGTCAGACAATATGGACAAATTTCTTCCATATCATCTGCGGGAACTTTTTTATACTATTTCCGCACTGCGCATCTTTCCCAGTTCTCGTCTCGCAAACACAATTGCCAACACAAATGCCGCTGCATCTGCGATCGGTCCTGCATACATCACTCCATCAATCCCATAAACAACGGGAAGATAATGATCAATGGCAGAAGAAAAATCACCTGTCGTGTCAGAGACATTACAATACCCAGCTTCGCCATACCGATAGAAGTAAAGAAACCGGAAGATACCGGCTGGATACCGTTTGCAAAGGTCATAAACATAAATATTTTCAGATAACGTTCTGCAAACTGAAAATACAGCTCACTTCCTGTTCCGAAGATACCCACGATCTGGTGTGGAAATATCTGGAAACAGAAAAAGAATATCGTTGCAATTACTGTACAGGCAGTTACAGAATAACGGTATGCCTGTCTTACTCTGTCATATTTCTTTGCTCCGTAGTTAAATCCCCAGATTGGCTGACTGCCCTGAGAAATACCAATACAGATTGCCATAAACACCATATTGACTTTGGAGATAACACCTACACAGGCAATGGGAATATCACTTCCATATACGGAATTTGCTCCATAATAACGCAGAATATTATTTAATACGATCTGCACGATCGCCATGGCAATCTGATTAATGCAGGATGCAAGTCCCAGAGAAATAATTGCTTTAAGATATGACAGCTTTGGTTTCAGCATCCCACCGGACAGATACATTTTGCGGAACTTACAGAAGTACACAATTACCAGAACTCCGGAAGCAACCTGTCCGATCACTGTTGCCCATGCAGCACCCTTAATTCCCCATCCGAATCCAAAAATAAACAGCGGATCCAGAATAGTATTGATGATCGCACCTATCATAATACAGACCATAGAATAAGTCGGACTTCTGTCTGCTCTGACCACATGATTCCCGCCGACAGACAAAATATAAAATGGAAGTCCAAATGCAGTAATACCTGTATAATCAACAGCATAAGGCATAACATCTGCAGTTGCTCCGAACAATGTCAGAAGTGGTTTCAGGAACATCAGTACAATCACAGCAAGTATCAGACCACTGATTGCCAGTGACGACAACGCAGTACCTGCAATCCCGCTGGCTTTCTTCTCCTGTCCTGCCCCCATTTCCAGATTATAATTTGATGCACCGCCAATTCCCAAAAGCAATGCCAGCGCAGTTGCGACCGTTGTAACAGGAAACGCCACATTTGTAGCTGCATTTCCCCAGCATCCCCACACCCTGTCCAATAAAAATTTGATCCACGATATTGTACATCGCACTGACCAGCATACTGATGATCGCAGGAATCGCAAACTTCGCGATCAATCCACCTACCGGTGCTATACCAAGCGGATTCTGTGCCTGCGAATTTATCTCCTGCGTACTTTGATTATCTTTTTCCAAGTGAATTCCATCCTCTCTCTCTATTCGATATAATTTCTATCACTGTTAATTTTGTGATAAAACACTTTTCAGGATAATCTCTATATTTCCCTGCCCACTATACCGTATCATTTACTTTAACATTTATTCTCTTTTCCTTGCAATGTAAAAAGCATGCAAACTCTTTCTGTATTTTCCAAAAGTTTACATGCTTTTTTCTGTCAAGCTGATTAATCGGATAAACTCATCCGCTTCACGACTTACTTGATTCGGTTAAAATCTTGTATGTTTATTCACATACTTCGCCTTATACTTAGAATACACAATCGTCTGATCCTTATACAGTCCATAATATCCTGACGCTGCATAACTGATAGAAACTGCGATCAGATAAAAAGAAACACCCTTAAATCCAAACATCTCAAATGCGATCAGAATCGATGTGATCGGACAGTTCGTTACTCCACAGAATACTGCTGTCATTCCGCACGCCGCACAGATAGACGGAGAAAGTCCCAGCCAGTTTCCCATCACACAACCAAACGTCGCCCCAATACAGAACGATGGCACGATCTCCCCGCCACGGAACCCTGCACGCATCGTCAATGCTGTCAGAACTAATTTCCAGAAGAAATCCAGCGGTCTTGCCTGCCCCTCTTCTACAGCTTTCTCTATCAGTTCCGCACCTGCGCCCATATAATCTGAAGTTCCCAGAAGTAATGTAATTCCAATCACCAGACAGGATCCCACAACTACACGCACATATGGATTCTTAAACCACCTTCCATATGCTCCCGGCAACTCCATTTAGCACCATACAGAATACAATACTAATCACTGCACATCCAACAGCGATAGCACCCATTTTCAAACCCGTTTCAATAGTCAGCTTCGGAATATCCACTTACATAAAAGTCTCCGGTGTAACTCCCATTCCTGCCGCAAATCCGGATGCAACCAGGGACGCAATCATACAAGGCATCAAAGCTGTATAATACATCACTCCTACACTGACTACCTCCAGTGCAAAAACAGCCGCAGCCATCGGTGTTCCAAACAATGCAGAGAATGCTGCACTCATACCACACATAACAATTACATGTCGGTCTTCCTCATCCAGATGAATCCAACGTCCAAGCTGATTGGCAATACTTCCACCAAGCTGTATTGCCGCACCTTCACGTCCTGCAGAGCCACCTGCCAGATGCGTAAGTGCTGTAGAAATGAAAATCAGAGGTGCAGATAAAATCGGCACATCGTCCTGTGATCTCACAGTAGAAAGCACCTGATTCGTACCTCCATCATCCTTACCAAATTTCTCATACAGGTATACAATAATTAAGCCCATCACCGGAAGCAGATAGAACATCCATTCATTTTCTTTCCTGCAATTTGTCACACTCTTCAGCACAAAAGAAAACAATGTACTCGCCGCTCCTGTAATACATCCTACAAGTACCGCGATCATCAGCCATTTTACAAGATTTCCCACATCACGCTGAATCTCACTACTATAATATTGAAGCTTTTTTTCAGTTAAGCTTTTCGCTTCCGTACTTTGTTCTTCCGTGTCATTCTCCTGATCTGCACGCTTTTCCTCTTTCTCCATTTCCCCCTCTTACCTTTCCTTATTATTTTACATACAAATTTGCTATTTCTATTTTAGCATACATTTTCCATATCTACCAGAAAGATAAGACAGAGAAAATAAAGGTTATTGGAATTATATGTTACTGTTCACTCCCAATGTCATTAACTTAAGCAATTTGCCAATACTGCATTGATGAAAATATCAGCAGAAGGATTTGATTATGATAAAAAATGGGATATTGATGGATCAAGATACAACGTCTTACTAAAATTTAGGTATAACAAAAAGACAAAATCAATATTTAACATTGAAATTTGTCTAAAGATGAAATATAGTAATATATGAGTTAATGCTAATGTCTATAACAAAAACTCATCGGAAGTTTAAACCTATGCTGGCGGGCAAAGGTTCTTCCAGGTCTGATCGGCTCAATATTTTGAGCGATCAGACTTTCTACATTTATCTTTGTTATCCCATCGTGAATCCTTAAGAAATCCCTGCATGTTTTAAGTGCGGATGAATAATTCGCCTGATATTCATAAGCACGATCTTCCCGATCAACAGTTACATTTATGATTATGCTGGAACTGAAATTATATAGAATAACTCTTGCCCATACTTCCTGCACAATATAATCATATTTTTTTGAGTGAAACGCTTTCAGACACAGGGAATATTTTAAATCCCGGAAAGAGTTTTCCTCCTGCCATCTCAGATGATAAAGAGCTTTGAAATCTTCAGCTTTAAACTCTTCTTCTGGAAGATTCGTAGCAATGTTTTCATAAGAGCCATCATCAAGCTGTACGCGTAACAAACGTAAAGTAAGGTCATATTCCGTTCTTTGATCATTGAGATAATCCATCGGAGCATTCTGATAAATGTACCGGTATGAAGAGAATAGTTCAGGCCTGGAATATTTGCTTACAGCTTTAGACCTCGTCAGTATAAGAGAGATATCTTCATCAAAAGCTGGCAGGGTATCAACCGGGTATCCCATCATTCCGGAAGCTCTTTTATCGTTACATCGGATAAGGAAGTACTGCCCCTTTTCAATCACATGGGCAAAGTTGTTGTAAGAAGTATAACCTCTGTCCCCAAAGAAAATGACTTTGGAGTGTTCAGGGATATCTGCAGAATCAACCATGGAACAAAAAGCAGAATACTCATTCCGCTTTCGGGCAGGCTGGACTAAAATATCAGTAAAACGCTTATCAAGTAAAGAAAACATAGCATTGATATGGATCTGGTTAAATCCTCTGGTAGATTTACCATTTGGTTCAAAATAGGTATCCTTATCTTCAGAGTTAAGAAAAATATCACAGGAAGAACCATCACAGGCCCAGAATTCATATTTACCGTTATATAGTTTTTTAGGAAGTTTCCTGTTAAAAGCAAGAAGAAGATTCCGAAAAGCATCTTCCCTGATCTTTTTACGCTGTCTGTAAAAAGCCGCTTTGGAAGGTGCATCGATAGTACGTCCGAAAAAACGGTATAGTTCTTCCCTGATACAGTCAGCTTCCATAGTCAGAAACATCAGCATATAATCTTTAAAACCGAGTTTTCTGTTTCTGATAAAATCAACTCCGGGTTTGACAGCATATTTTTCGGGTGTTTTGGAAAGATCATTGATAGCAGCAAGTAAAATAGCTTTGATAGAATCTGAATAGTTCATAAATAAATACTCCTTTGATTAAGTAATTAAAAATAACAGTGCCTAATCAAAGGGCGTTATTACTGATTGATCAGTAATACGCCGCATATTGAGGAGTATTTGTCAAGTAATATTTTAGAAAATATCAAGTAGGTATCAGAGAGATCATTGCCTGTTTAACAAGCAACAATCTCTTAAGTTAATGACATTGGTTCACTCCGTTCACAGTAACTTAGCCAAAATTCATTCCAGATTGCCTGTGGCAATGGAATTTTGGCTTGTATGTCTCGGGATTTTGGCATATTTATGCCAAAACACCTCGCGGGATAGTGGTGTGTGAACAGTAACCAATTGCCTATTCTACATTCTGATCGATATTCACTCATCTTTATTTCTGTCTTTTCTTCGTTGGTATCGCCAGGATGATAATCGTAGCAATTACAAACAAAATTCCAAGAAGCATCTCTTTTTTGGTTTTGTTTACTTTCATTGTTCGTTTGCATATTTCTGTTATCTTTCCTGTCTGTATTATTATGGATTCTGAATATTTGAAAATAAGTATAATCCGCTGTAACAACACTTGTCAAGAAAACAAAATACCGCAGAGACTTTCTCTGTCTCTGCGGCGATTTATAGCCCTGTTATAATCAGATATAATTTCCATCATGTACACTCTGCACTGTAAATGCAGATTTCTTTTTCACGAAATCAATCGCATCTTTCACAGTGATTCCGTCAATCTGCCAGTTCGCATAGAAACCATCCAGAGTCTTTAATGTCTCGTCTTTTGCTGTATTTTCATCAAGAACAAGAAGTACGATCAGACCTGCTGCCTTAAGATGGCGGACAGTTTCTGCATAATTTTCACTCGCTGCCGGATGATACAGATAGGTATGTCTTCCAAGTACAGCCAGTCCCTTTTCTACCTGCTCTGCAAAATCAAGAGTGATTCCTTCTTTACCGATCGGGAATTCCACTACTACCGGTGTCTGACCTTTCAGTCCTGCGCGAACCTGCTCGTCCACCTTTCCGATCTGGGATTTATCCTGAGAAACAAAGGTTTTTCTCACAACACCGCAGGCAGAAGTCATATTTGTGACACGATCTATCAGGATCAGCTCACCCAGTGTTCTGTGCCTGTCAAATTCGTCTACAACGATCTTCTCTGAGAATTCCAGAGTACAGGAAGCAATCTCATTCTTCTTTAAGGTATATGCGCTTTTCTTTTCACCTGTATTAACATCCACAGAATAATTGATCTTTGTAACCAGGCCGGGGATCATCTTTGTACCGATTTTTACAAAGAAGTTCTTGCCATCCGTAAGAGCATTATCATCCATCCAGAGGATATCTGCTTCCACAGAGTCTGTAAGAACTGCGCCGGAATCAATGGTAAGTACACATCCGCGGGAAACATCTACTTCTCTGTCAAGCTGGATGGTAACAGGCTGTCCCTGTACAGCTTCCTGAACTTCTTTATCGCCAACAAGAATACTCTTTACATGAGCTTCTTCTTTACTGGGAAGAGTAGTCACAAGGTCGCCTGCCCTGATGACACCATTCTCAATCTGTCCCTGGAATCCGCGAAACTCATGGTTTGGTCTGCAGACTCTCTGTACAGGCATATAGAAGCCCTTCTCTGTATCTTCCTTAATGTCTACGGTTTCCAGATGGGAAAGAAGCGCCTCACCTTTATACCATGGCATGTTGTCAGATTTGGTTGTAACGTTGTCACCTTCTGTGGCAGATACCGGAATAATAGTTACATTGGCAAGTTTCAGTTCTTCTATCAGTGCTGCGATCTGATTCTCAATGCCGCGGAAACGTTTTTCATCATATTCAATAAGATCCATTTTGTTTACTGCAAATACAAAGTAACGGATTCCCATCAATGCGCAGATTCTTGCATGACGTCTTGTCTGTACCAGTACTCCCTGGGAGGCATCCACAAGAATAACTGCCAGATCTGCGAAAGATGCACCAACTGCCATGTTTCTGGTATATTCCTCATGACCCGGAGTGTCAGCTACGATAAAGCTGCGGTTGTCTGTTGTAAAATAGCGGTATGCAACGTCGATGGTGATACCCTGCTCACGTTCTGCCATCAGGCCATCCAGAAGAAGAGAATAGTCAATGGCACCTCCTCTGCTTCCTACTTTGGAATCCAGCTCCAGAGCTTTCTCCTGGTCTGCATAGAGAAGCTTTGCATCATAAAGAATATGTCCGATCAGAGTGGATTTTCCATCATCCACACTTCCGCATGTAATAAATTTCAATAATCCTTTCATCCTAGAAATACCCCTCTCTCTTTCTTCTCTCCATGCTGCCTGCTGCCTCGTGGTCGATCACCCTGCTGGTACGTTCAGAAGAAACAGCACTTAACGTCTCATCAATAATCTCATCCAGAGTATCTGCTTCAGATTCAATACCTCCAGTAAGCGGATAGCACCCAAGAGTACGGAATCTGACTTTTTTGTTTTCAATCTTTTCACCCGGACGGAGTTTTAATCTGTCATCATCCACCATAATGATATTTCCGTCTCTGTAGATGACCGGTCTTTCTTTCGCAAAATATAACGGTACAATTTCGATATTTTCACGCTGAATGTACTGCCAGATATCCTTTTCTGTCCAGTTGGAAATTGGAAATACTCGCATACTCTCGCCCTTCTGGATCTTAGTGTTATAAAGCTTCCACATCTCCGGTCTCTGGTTTTTCGGATCCCATGCCTGAGCTGAATTACGGAAAGAGAAGATTCTTTCTTTTGCTCTGGATTTCTCCTCATCACGACGGCCGCCTCCAAATGCCGCTGTAAATCCATATTTGGTCAGAGCCTGTTTTAACGCCTGTGTTTTCATGATATCTGTATATGCAGAACCATTGTCAAATGGATTGATTCCTGCCTTTACACCCTCTTCATTGGTGTAAACCAGCATATCAATTCCGTTTTCCTTTGCGATTCTGTCGCGGAATTCGATCATCTCATGGAATTTCCATGTAGTATCAATGTGAAGGAACGGGAATGGAGGTTTCTCCGGGTAAAATGCCTTCATCGCCAGATGGAGCATAACGGAGCTGTCCTTTCCTATAGAATAGAGCATAACCGGCTTTTCACACTCGGCTGCTACTTCCCGCATAATATAAATCGCCTCTGCCTCAAGCGCATCAAGATGAGATAAGTTACTCATTGCATTATCCTCCTCTGTTTGTTTATACTCGGAATCTTTTCGTACTTGAGCAAATACACTAGAGCGTGTCTGAAAAATCATTCCCGCAATCTGCACGCCCCACTTTGCGGTATATTTTGTCCGAATTCGGTTGTCGTAGCCCGCTACGACGCCTCATCCGAACAAAATCTCCCACAAATTGTGACGCACATCTTGCGTAAAGCATTTTTCAAACACACTCTAAAGACTCTGAGAATACATACTTATGTTTAATATTTATTAGCGTCTTTCTTATTAACCTGAATAGTGATCTTAGTGCCATCCGGTTTCTCCACTGTCCATGTGGAAATATCCGGTTTCTCTGATACAACCATACTTGCACCTCTGCCTCCCACATCAGCTCCAAGGAAGAAGCGGATGGCATCACGGCTACATTCTTTAATACATGAAGTGCATCCCCAGCAGTCTTCTGACCTGACGGATAAAGGCTTTGCCTTCTTTGTCCTTTTTGATCAGGTTTCCAGGACAGGCTCGATGCATCTGCCGCATCCTACACATTTACTTTTCTGAATCCGAATGCTCATCTTTCACCTGCTCCTTTCGCTGCTGTATTGGAATCTGCACTTTCTTTTGTAATCAGATCACGGTACAGAATCCTGATTTCTCCGTTTTCCATACGGGAATTTACATATTTCATCCACTCTTCACTCTGCTCCGGGTAATCAGTGTTCTCTCCGAAGCTGTGCCACCTGGTTTCTTTTCTGGCTGCCAGATGTGCGATCACAGCCCGGCATAGATCAGTCGTTCACGAAGCTCATAAATCTGCATCAATTCGTAAGTATCTGCTGCTGCCAGAGTGTCCACTACAGGAAGAAGTGCGGCAATCTTTTCATCTGCTTTTGCAAGACTTGTCTCGCTGTATCTGTAGTCTGTACTGATTCCGCCTGCATACTGATCCATGATCTTCTGCATGGCTTCCTCAAGCTGCCCTGCATTCATCAGAGAACGGGGCGCATTTAAGTGAGCTTCGTATTCTGATTTCTTTGCTGCTGCAATTTCAGATAGATTCTGTACTTCATCACCATTCGCAATATCCACCGTTTCCGCTGATACAGACGACTCTTTCGTATTCTCTGTTACATTACTGTTATCTTTACTGTTCAGATATTCCAGGATCGCCTCTGCTGCGATCTCACCCTCTGCCAATGCGCCGGTTACATATTTCTGCGGGCATCCTCCGGCTACATCCCCGGCTGCATATAAGCCTTCAATGGTGGTCGCTCTGTTGTTATCTACCAATATCCACTGGCTGTGTGTCCGCCTACAATATACGGTTCTGTACCTTCAATTTCTACATTCTCTTCAGATGGTCCTTTGCCTGCTTCCATCCATTTCAGAGTCTGGGATGGTGCCATATTCAGATAGGCTTTGTAAAGATCCTGCTCCTGTTCTTTGGAAATACCTTCTGTTCTAAGGTAACAAGGACCTTTCCTTCTCTGTTCTCCATCACTGTGCCGTAAACCCTCTGAGA
>ENA-OQCX01000338-OQCX01000338.1-human-gut-metagenome-genome-assembly--contig:-NODE-338-length-24642-cov-3.699939_pt1 | contig 24642 bp, 28 predicted proteins | sample MGYA00242762_ERZ504587 | MGnify/ENA primary metagenome ERZ504587 (study PRJEB26092, sample SAMD00036337) | human gut metagenome | host: Homo sapiens | study: EMG produced TPA metagenomics assembly of... | reverse complement strand
AATTCGTTGGGGATTTAGGATAGTAACAAAAGTACAGTATCCAGGTATTATGAACTATGGAAAGCATAAAGAACTGAATGCATATACAATAGATAATTATGAACGGCTGATTTATGAGTACCATATTTGCAAAGCAAGAAAAGTGCCATTTGTTATATATACTCATTATTGGCAATTAAATACAGATGAAAAAGCGAAAAAGTTAATTAAACAAATATATAATTATGTAATTAAAGATGGTGCAGAAATAGTTCCTTTAAGTGAGTGTTTTAAATAATATGATAAATTTTGATTTTAAAGAAAAATGTTACTCTTGTTCAGCATGTGCAGAAGCTTGTCCAACCAAAGCAATATCATTTGATGAAAACATACATCCAGAAATTGATTTGCAAAAGTGTATTAATTGCAATAGATGTGAAAGAGTATGTATTGAATTGAATAAACCTGAAGATATAGAAGAACTGAATTGTATTGAGGGATATATAGTTAAAAACAAAAACAATGAAATCAGAAAAGTAAGTTCGTCAGGCGGTGTTTTTTTTCAAATAGCACAAAAAGTATTAGAAATGGACGGATATGTTTGTGGTTGTATATATGATGACAAGTTTATGCCCAAACATATTGTTTCTAATGAGATAGAAATTTGCAAAAAAATGATGGGATCAAAATATGTGAAAAGTGATTTAAATGATTGCATAGTGAAAATCAAGCAGATTGTAGAAAAGGGAAAAATAGTACTTTTTTCAGGAGTCCCATGTCAAGTTGCAGCAGTAAAAAAGTGTGTTAAAAGTGATAAATTAATTACGCTGGCAGTTGTATGTCATGGATCTATAGAACGTAAAATATGGAAAAAATATTTAGCTGAAGAAGAAAGAATGAGTGAAAGTTCAATTATTAAAGTGTCTATGAGAGATAAAACAAAAGGATGCTTAAATTATGGATTGAAGTTTCAATTTAAGAATGGAACTGAACATATAACGTTTAGAAAAAATGATGGTTACTTTTTGAAATGCTTTACAGATGGTTTGTTTGAAAGAAATAGATGTTTGAGTTGCGAATATAAGGGACAGAATATTATGAGTGATCTATTGATAGGAGATGCGTGGGAATGGAAAAGTATGTCCCGAATTTACAGATAGTCTTGGGTGTTCGGCAGTATTAGTGTTGACTGAAAAAGGAAAAAAAATTTTTAATGAAGTAGAAAAATACTTTTTAATTAGAAATGTAGATAGCCAAGAAATAATTCGTAATAATCCAAGAATTATATTACCAGCGCCACGAAATACTTTTCAGAAGAGTTTTGAAAAGAAGTTAGAAAAGTCAGATGCGAATATTCATTTCTGGACAGAAAGTATGCAAAACCAACTATTTTGAATCGTATAAAATGGAAGTATTGGGAGGAGAAAATTAAAATGTTTAGTATAAAAAAAGATGTTGGTAGATTTATATGATAGTAGAACGGCTCAGTCATGTAGTGCTTCTATTGGAGATATAATGAATTTAAGAAGAAATGTAGAACATAATCAGTTTCTAGCTACTACGAGGTATTTGGATATAAAGGATTATGTAGAATATAATAAACAAACATTTGTATGGCAAAATACGGTTAGTAGGGCAGCATATGGTAATAAACATCGGGAGGAAGATGGGAACATGGCTTTCTCAAAATTAATTACATCATATCAAAGCAAAGGATATGATCCGAATTCTTTATTTATAGTAGATAAGGATATGAGGCTTCTCGATGGTAATCATAGAATGGGGATGAATTTATATACAGATCAACATAAAATAAATGTTCGAGTTTTGAAGAGAAAAAGCAAAAATCCAGGTAATTTGGATTGGTATTTACAAAAGAAAATATCGGCAGATTTTTTTGAAAAAAAAGTCTATAATGCATATTTACAAATACAAGAATGGTTAATTGAAACGGGAGATACTTTTTGTTGTATTGTGCCTGAAAATGAAAAATTATCCGAATTGGATTTAATGGTTAATATAAAAAGTGTACACAGATATAGATTACAGAGTCCATTATTCGTGGGGGGCATAAAGCTTAATCAAGCAGGAAAACTTATACAGTTTACGTTAGATGAACCAGAATACATGATTGAGGATAGTAAAGCTGTATCAAAAAGGATAAGAGATATAAAAAATATTTTGGAAATGAGATATGGTATGGAATTTGTTTCACAAATTTATTTTTCACAATCTTGTCTTGAGGGTAAGGAAATTTTTGATAAAATAAAGAACGATTTTATAGAATAAAAGTGAGTGGATTAAATGGAAAAGTTTATATTGATAGCCACATGTACATATGTAAAAAATGAATAAAAGAATAGTGTCATCATTTGTTAAAATAGGTATAAAAAATTGGAATAAACTGAGAGAGTATCTTAGAAAATAGATTTGAGGTGATTTTAGATGAAAAAACTGATTTTAATAGGAGCTGGTGGACATGCAAAGTCAGTTGCAGATTCAATTAATAAATCAGAATATGAATTATGTGGATTCATAGATAGCAACAAAAAAGGTATGCATATGGGATTACCAATCTTGGGTACGAGACTTGAAGATATTCTAAATTGTGAAAAATATAGTTATTTTGTTTCTATTGGAGATGTTGGATACCGTAAGTTATGGTTTGACAGAATTAGAGAACGAAGATTGAACATAATCAATATTATTGATTCTTCAGCAATTATATCGGCCAGTGCAAAAATGGGAATAGGGAATTTTGTAGGTAAAATGGCAGTAATAAATGCTGATGCAGAGATAGGAAATAATAATGTTATAAATACAAAGGCTTTGATTGAACACGAGTGTAAAGTGGGTGATCACAATCATTTATCAACAAATTCTGTTATAAATGGAAATGTAATTGTAGGAAATAGTGTTTTTTTGGGCAGTTCATCTGTGTGTAACGGTCAATTGAAAATCGGTTCCAATGCAATTATTGGTTCAGGTAGTGTGATTATTAAAGATATACCGGAGAAAGTAACTGTAGTAGGTGTACCTGCTAGAGTTATAAAGAGGAGAGATTAGAAATGAGTGATATTCAAATTGTTGCAGAGATTGGCTGCAATCATAATGGAAGTGTTGAATTGGCAAAAAAAATGATGAAAAAAGCGAAAGAAGCTGGAGCAGATGCAGTTAAATTCCAAGTTTTGTGCCAGAAAATCTTGTTTCAAGATATGCCCCTAAAGCCGAATATCAGAAAAAAAATGATGGAAATGGTTCACAGCTAGATATGTTAAAAAAAATTGGCATTAACGGAAACTGAATACTTGGAATTGGTACAGTATGCTTCTACTTTAGATATTCAGATTTTTTCTACGCCATTTGATTTTGAATCTTTTTCATTTTTGCAAAAAATCGGTCAGAATATATGGAAAGTACCATCAGGAGAGATTACAAATCTTCCTTATTTACAGAGGGTAGCAGCAATTGAATGTCAAAATAAACAAGTAATTCTATCAACAGGAATGTCTACGATTGATGAAGTTAAATATGCAATAAATGTTTTGCAACAAAGTAAAGACACAAGTTTTACGGTATTACATTGTAATACACAATATCCAACAGAGCCGGAAGATATGAATTTGCTTGCCATGAATAGCTTCAAGAATTAGCACCAGATTGGAAAATCGGACTTTCAGATCATTCAGAAGGAATTGTTGCTTCTCTTGTGGCTGTTGGATTGGGAGCTAAATTTATCGAAAAACATTTTACTTTAGATAAAGCTATGCCAGGACCTGATCATAAAGCGTCTATTACACCAGAAGAACTAAAAGAATTGTGTGTAGGTGTGCATAAAGCTGAAATTATGCTTGGAAATGAAACGAAAGAAGTGACTGAATCTGAACGAAGCAATATATTCGTTGCAAGAAAATCTATTGTAGCAAAAAGAAAAATCATGAGAGGCGAAATGTTTTCCGAAGAGAATATCACTTGTAAAAGACCAGGAAATGGAATTTCTCCGATTCATTGGTATGAGGTGTTGGGGAAAGAAGCTGAAAAAGATTTTGAAATAGATGAATTGATTTCTTGTAAAGGAGTGAATAGAGAAGATGAATAATTTAGCAATAATACCTGCAAGAAGCGGTTCGAAAGGCTTGAAAGATAAAAATATAAAATTATTAAATGGAAAACCGTTAATTGCATATAGCATAGAGGCAGCGAAGAAATCAGAGATTTATTCACACATATTGGTTTCTACGGATTCTGAAAGATATGGCGAGATTGCAATACAATATGGAGCAGAAGTACCTTTTTATCGATCAGAAGAAAATGCATCAGATGTAGCGTCATCATGGGATGTTGTAAAAGAAGTATTGAAAAAATATCAGGAGATGGGAATTGTATTTGATACATTTACGCTTTTACAGCCAACATCTCCATTGCGAAAGTACGAAGATATAAAAAGCTTATGAATTATTTAAAGAGAAAGATGCAATAGCGGTTGTATCAGTTTGTGAAATGGAGCATTCGCCATTGTGGAGTAATACTTTACCAGAAAATAATTCGTTATCCGGATTTTTGCGGGCAGACAGTAATAAACAAAGACAGAAATTAGAAACTTTTTATAGGATAAATGGGGCAATTTATATGGCAGATGTGAAGGCTTTTTTGGAAAATACAAATCTGTATAGAGAAGATTGTTACGCATATAAAATGCCGGCAGAGCGCAGTATAGATATAGATACAGAACTTGATTTTAAAATTGCCGAAACTATTATAAATCAGTAAAAGAAGGTTAGTATGGGAAAGTATAGAGTAGCGTATGCGACTGGTTCAAGAGCAGATTATGGAATAGTAAAAAATTTTTTTAAGATTATTAGATAATGACAAAGATATTGAGTTTTCAGTATTGGTTACAGGCTCACATTTAGAAGATAAGTTTGGTCACTCTGTAGATATAATACGACAGGATGGATTTAAAATCGATTTGGAGATTCCGCTAAATATAGAGAATGACAGTAATGCGAATGTGATGCATTGCATGGCAACAGCTTTAGATTGTTTTGGAAATTATTTTGAAAATAATAAATTTGATTTATTAATTATACTTGGAGATAGATATGAAATGATGGCGGTTGCGATTGCAGCAGCTATGCAAAGAATCCCAATTTTGCATTTACATGGTGGGGAAGTTACATATGGCAATTATGATGAATTTATACGTCATTCTATTACCAAAATGAGTCAGTATCATTTTACCAGTACAGAAGAATATAGAAAACGTGTAATACAGTTGGGAGAAGATCCTAAAAGAGTATTTTATCTTGGGGCATTAGGGGCAGAAAATTGTTGCAAGATAGATGAAGAGAAAGTAATTGAAAAAGTAAAAGAACTTATTCCACAAAAATATTGGGTTGTAGCTTTTCATCCCGAAACACTAACTGATGTGAAAATGGAAGATCAGGTGAAAGAAGTATTGACTGCATTGCAGGAAAATATGAATGGAATGAGTGTTATTTTTATGGGGACGAATGCAGATACAAAATCTGATATCATACGTTCTTCATGGCTCAATTATGTGGATGAACATGAAAATGCGTATTATTATGAAAACTTGAATGTAGATTCGTTTTTATATTTAGTAAAAAATTCTGTGGCATTAATAGGAAATTCGTCATCTGGAATTATTGAAACACCGTCATTAGGAAGGTATACAATTAATATTGGAGATAGACAAAGAGGACGAGTACATGGTAACAGTGTTATTGATGTCACTTGCGACAGTAGTATGATCGGTCAGGCAATGAAAGAGATTGCCGGGAAAAATGAAAAAATAATTAATCCGTATTATGTAGAAAATACTGCAGAAAATTATTATAAAAAGACAAAAGAAATTTTAGAAAATGGAACGTCCATTTTAAAGGAATTTTATGATATAGTCTAAAATTCAGTAGAAACAGAAGTGTAAAGCAGGAGGTATGCGAATATGAAAATTGCAGTTGCAGGAACTGGATATGTGGGATTATCCATAGCTACTTTGTTATCGCAACACCATGAAGTGATGGCAGTAGATATTATTCCAGAAAAAGTAGAATTAATAAACCAAAAAAAATCTCCAATTCAGGATGAATATATTGAAAAATATCTGTCAGAGAAGAAATTGCATCTAACGGCAACATTAGATGCAAAATCAGCGTATAAAGATGCGGACTTTGTAGTTATTGCTGCTCCCACAAACTATGACAGTAAGAAAAATTTCTTTGATACATCAGCAGTAGAAGCTGTGATCAAGTTGGTTATTGAATATAATCCAGATGCGATTATGGTTATAAAATCGACAATTCCAGTAGGATATACAGCAAGTATTAGAGAAAAATTTCATTGTGACAATATTATTTTTAGCCCTGAGTTTTTGCGTGAATCTAAGGCATTGTACGATAATCTATATCCGTCAAGAATTATTGTGGGAACGGATATTCAAATGCTAGACTTGTAAAGGCTGCGAATACATTTGCCGGATTATTACAGGAAGGTGCTATTAAAGAGAATATTGATACTTTGATTATGGGATTTACAGAAGCGGAAGCAGTGAAGTTATTTGCTAATACATATCTGGCTCTCAGAGTATCATATTTTAATGAGCTTGACACATATGCCGAAATGAAAGGGTTGAACACACAGCAGATCATTAACGGTGTGTGTCTTGATCCAAGAATTGGATCACATTATAATAATCCGTCATTTGGATATGGTGGTTATTGCTTACCAAAGGATACTAAACAGCTTTTGGCTAATTATGAAGATGTTCCACAGAATATGATGTCTGCTATTGTTGAATCAAATAGAACCAGGAAAGATTTCATAGCAGATCGTGTTTTACAGAAAGCAGGGTATTATGCTTATGATGATGAAAATACTTATGATGCTTCTATGGAAAAAGAGGTTGTGATTGGTGTATATCGTCTTACTATGAAATCAAATTCAGATAATTTCCGCCAGTCTTCTATACAGGGAGTTATGAAGAGAATTAAGGCTAAAGGAGCATCTGTTATTATTTATGAGCCAACATTGGAAGATGGAAGCACTTTCTTTGGAAGTAAGGTTGTGAATGATTTGGATAAATTTAAGGAGCAGAGTCAGGCAATCATTGCAAATAGATATAATGACTGTTTAGATGATGTGAAAGATAAAGTATATACAAGGGATTTATATAGACGGGATTGATACTATTTTGCATGGAGGAAGTAAATAATGAACATAGAAATGAATGAAACATACGCAAGAGATACTTCAACCGTATGGGAACATGAGATAATTAGTTCTGCATCGGATTTGAAAGAATGGATTAAATATGAAGGTGCGAAATATCCAAAGAGAACATTAGTGGGGGGTATTTCCGCTAACGGAAAACGATGCTATTTTTAAGTATCAAAAAAGACTTAGAAAAACGGAATATTACCTTAATACTGGAAAAAAATGGATGTACTATTTGAGCTTGGTCAAATTAAATAGATTAAGATTTAAATATGGTATGAAAGTTAGATTGAACAGTTGTGGAAAGGGGTTATGTATAGTCCACTTAGGCTCTATTATAACTAATGGAGATGTTGGTGAAGATGCAAGGCTATTTGTAAATTCTGCAATTGTATCAAATGGTGGTGGCGAAAGAGAACCAAGACTTGGAAATCATGTTACATTATTTACAAATGCAGTAGTATGTGGAGATGTCAAAATAGGAAACAACAATATTATAGGGGCTAATTCTGTTGTGACAAAAAATTTTGAAGAGTCCAATATTATTATTGCAGGAACACCTGCAAAAAAAATAAAGAATAGATTGTTAGAATAATAGAGAATACAATGATAAGAATGGGGAGATTGAAATGTGTGGAATAGTTGGTTTTACTGGAACACAGCAGGCAGCACCTATTTTATTAAATGGTCTGTCTAAATTAGAGTACCGAGGGTACGATTCGGCTGGAATCGCTGTGCGAGATGGGGAGCGTTTGGCACAGGTGGTTAAAGCCAAGGGAAGATTAGGCAATCTGATTGAAAAAACAGATGAAGGAAAAGCACTGATAGGAACATGTGGAATCGGACATACACGTTGGGCAACACATGGAGAGCCAAGTCAGATTAATGCACATCCGCATGTATCTGGAAATTGTACAAGATCAGGTTCTGGAGAAGTAGAATCAGAAGTAGTTGGCGTACACAATGGTATTATTGAAAATTATACAGAACTTAAAGAAAAATTATTAAAGCATGGTTATACTTTTTACAGTCAGACTGACACAGAGGTAGTAATTAAATTAGTGGACTATTATTATAAGAAGTATAATCTCGGACCGATTGATGCAATTGCTAAAACGATGGTTCGTGTGCGTGGTTCATATGCCCTGGAACTTATGTTCAAAGATTATCCGGGAGAAATTTGGGTAGCAAGAAAAGACAGTCCAATGATTATTGGAGTGACAGACGGCGAAACCTATGTAGCTTCTGATGTTCCGGCTATTCTGAAATATACAAGAAATGTTTATTATATTGGTAATCTGGAGTTTGCCAGATTGACACCTGGAGAAGCTCATTTCTTTAATCTTGATGGGGATGAGATTGAAAAGCAGACAACAGAAATTAAGTGGGATGCTGAGGCAGCAGAAAAAGCAGGATTTGAACATTTTTATGATGAAAGAGATCCATGAACAGCCGAAAGCAGTTCAGGATACTTTGAGTTCTGTCATAAAAAATAATTGTATTGATTTATCATCAGTTGAAATTACAGAAGAGGAAATTCAGAAATTTGAACAGATATATATTGTTGCATGTGGTTCAGCTTGGCATGTTGGAATGGCAGCACAGTATGTGATTGAGGATTTGGTGGATGTTCCTGTAAGAGTGGATCTTGCATCTGAATTTAGATACAGAAAAATGCCAATAAATAAAAACTCGTTGGTTATTGTTATCAGCCAGTCAGGGGAAACAGCGGATACTTTAGCAGCTTTGCGTTTGGCAAAGGAAAAAGGTATAAAAACTCTGGCAATCGTAAATGTTGTTGGCAGCAGTATTGCTCGTGAGGCAGATAAAGTATTTTATACTCTTGCTGGTCCGGAAATATCAGTGGCAACGACAAAGGCTTACAGCGCCCAACTTGTAGCAATGTATTGTCTTGCTGTTCAATTTGCTAGAGTTAGAAATACCATTACAGAAGAGCAGTATGGCAATTACATTACTGAGTTATTGACAATTCCGGATAAGATTCAGAAAATCCTGCAGGATAAAGAAAGACTTCAATGGTTTGCTGCGAAATATGCGAATGCTCATGATGTGTTTTTTGTGGGCAGAGGAATTGATTATGCAATTTCTCTGGAAGGCAGTTTAAAGCTGAAAGAAATTTCTTATATTCATTCTGAAGCATACGCAGCCGGGGAATTAAAGCATGGTACGATTAGTCTGATCGAGCCAGGAACATTAGTAATTGGTGTATTGACACAGAGTGATCTTTACGAGAAAACCATTAGTAATATGCTGGAGTGTAAGAGTCGAGGTGCGTATTTGATGGGACTGACAACATATGGAAAGTATGAGATTGAAGATCAGGTAAATTTTGCAGTTTATGTTCCGAAGATAGATGAACACTTCGTGGGAAGTCTGGCAGTTGTTCCATTGCAGTTAATGGGATATTATGTCAGTGTAGCTAAAGGGTTAGATGTAGACAAGCCTAGAAATCTGGCAAAGAGTGTTACTGTGGAATAAGGAAAGAATGCTCTGGCACTGACAGGTGCCAGAGTGTTAGTATAATCTGATTGGATTGACACGAAAAAAGGAGAAAGTATGAAAGTATGGCTTAAAGCAGGTGTGATTATATTTTATGTTTTGGGATATTGTTTTTTGAGAAAACGTATGCGGAGAGATATAGTCAAATTATTTAAAGCATACATGCTATTGATGATTTTTTTGCTTTCGCTCTTGCCGGAACCATTTATATTGAAGCATTTAGGAGTAACACTTCGGGCAGACACCCTGGTGCTATGGATGGCAGGCATAGAGGCAGTGGATGCATGGGATGAATATAAGAGAGAGAAGAATAGAAATAAAAGCAATCATGACAGTGGTGTAAAGAAAAATGGGAAGAGCAAAAAAGAAACCAGAGTATGATCAGAACAGAATAATGGAGCAGTTCCAGAATTGTATCGTAGAGGCATATACTTCGGGAATAGCTGATGGAACAGGTATTTCGTTAAGGCAAGTGTCAGAAGAGTTTTGCATTACATTGATGAAAACACGAAAAATATTGATTACTGCAGGTATATATCATAATGAAAACAGTGAGCAGATTAACTCAATGCGAAAGCGGGGAATGAATATTCCGGAAATAATGAAAGCAACTGGTTTGAGTAAGTCATCTGTACACTCCTATCTGCCATATACCAAAATGATCTATAATGTAGATGAACTTAGTCTTTACGCAGAGCGTTGTAGAATGTACAGAAAAAGAAAGCAAGCTATTGAGCAATTACAGATATGCAAGGGAGCTTCCTTGGAATGTGTGGAGAAATATTTGTGGAGTACGATTGAAATTTTTTCAGGATATTCCTTTACAACGGTAAAAGGATTACGATTTCGATATGGTGTAAATGGAAATGAAATACAGATTAATCGAAAGAAAAAATCTATAACGAGAAGTAGTGTGAAAGTTGCTTTAAAAGCGACGTTAGAGAAGAACGGAAATATAACGGACCGAAAAAATTAGGAGTATTCGGTGCCAGTTATTTGTATCCGATGTTCTTGAGATTTGGATTGATTGATACAGAAAGGAAATTGAATGGACATTTACCAGATATGGACAACATATAATAAGCAATGGTCAAGATATGAAATATTGGCTTTTACAGGAGTATTGATACTGGTATGTACAGCGATGGCAGTGTGTGTACATAGAAGAAGTTGAATATAATTCAGGTAGCAGCAGTATTGGCGTTGGTGGTGTTCCTGGAAATTATATTTGGATCAACTGTATTTACCAGGACGGGAACTATTCGTCAGTATGAATTAGTACCATTCTGGTCATGGAGAGATATTATTCGCTACCATGATTGGACGTTATTAAAAGAGAATTTGCTGAACTGCATATTGTTATTACCTGCCGGAGTCCTGCTTCCCATAATTGCAAATCATAAAGTGAAGTGGTATCAGGCTCTGGCTGTAGGAATATTGGTATCAGCAATAATAGAGGTCAGTCAGTTGATTTTTATGCGTGGTTTATTTGAATGGGACGATATGATTCATAATGGACTGGGATGTATGATAGGCTGCCTTTTTGCAAATATTTTCGTGAAAAAGAAAAATAGAGATTGACGAACGTATGTTCTGATAGTATAATCATAAATGTGAAAGGAAACAGGAGGTCAGCCCTGTTACCTGGCATGAAATCTATTGGATGAGCAACAGTAAAATACTGTTTCGGGATGGCTCGTCAAAACTCATCAGCGGTTTTCTTTCCCTTATCCGTATGAGTGATTTTATATTACTTGGAGGACTGGAGATGAGATCAGATTTGAAAACAGGTCATACGCAGAAAAATACAGAAAGAGCAGGACAAGCAGAAAAAGCATTATATTTATTGAATACAATCAGTGCTATTACAGATCGGGGAAATAATGCGGAGGTCAGACGCAAAAAGGATGGCTCTTTGACTGTATATGAAGTAAAAAAGAATATTGTAACCGTTTGATAAATTGGTATTGAGCGAAGGACTAATAGGAGTCAGAAACATTCGGAAAAAAGGATGTTCCTGGCTCCTTTTTTGTTATTCTGATTCAGATGTCTCTTTTGGTGCAGTAGGAGCAGTAAGGCAGTTTTTCAGGATGCATGATAACTCACGATCATCTTCGTGAAGAATATGGTATGTTTTTTCAAGGGAAGATACGTTAGATAATTTTGCCAGTTCCTTTATTGATGTTGCCAGCGGAATATCTTCCTTTAATGTGCCTTTCGGTAAAGCATAGTATACTTGAGCAATATTCAAATAATTTTCAAGATTTGTGCGGAAGGCTGGATCAAAAGATCCCTGTTTCAAAAGCGTATCTACAGTTTCTTTTTTAATAATAATATGCTTTTCCTGTATTCTGAGAAGCCCCTCGATTAATGATTGGGTATCAGGATCTATCACAGGATATTGCTGCATATTACATAAACAAAAGCGATGGATAGCTGGATGGCGGATACGTCCGGATGAAGCTGTAGCAGCACAACCTACAACACAGGCAAGTTCTTTGTTGTTGAGATTGCCATGATTGAAAACCATGAACCACATATCTCCGTATTTACTACAAACAAGTCGGCAGAACATCTGACTGTTAGAGGAATAGATTAACGTACCCTCGTAATGCTTGGAAAAAGGAGAACCCTCCGTAGTTAAATCTCCTGAATCAATATCGAGAATTGCAGAACATTCATGCATAGAATTGAAATCGCCCAACTTCAGGACTCCATGTACTAAAGTCTGGTCAGCATGGTCTTCTGGGTAAGCCGATGTTGGCAGATAAAACACATGGTAGTTTCCTGTATAACCGTTGTAAGCGGGATTGTCAATTTCATAGACAAGACGTTGCTGCCCATTCTCTGCTGATGTTTTTGCAATTTCGATGGAATGAAATACCGCATTTAAGTTTAAATCCAAACCATCACATACTTTTAACAAAGTAGATAATGTAGTAGAAGAAGGGGTTTTAAACATTTTGTCAATCGTTCGAGGTGACATTTTTCCTGACTTTTTTGCACATATCTCTGCGAGATCACGAGAGGTCATGGATTTATCGACCATAATGGCTTCAATATAGGCGACGATTTTTTGGAGGATTTCTTGATTGTTCATGGCACAGGACTCCTTTCAGAAAAAGAGAAATTAATGGTTAAATCTATAGTATCACAAACAGAAAGAGATGAAAATAATAAAAGCGCAAAAAATTGCACAAAAAAATATTTAACATGCAATGGACTACGCTGTTAAATGATTGACACGCAAAATAATGCAATTTGCACAAAAAAACGCACCATAACACATTAGTTATAGTGCATATTGACAATAAATGGCAGTAATGCTATAATGTAAAAGACCTACTCCCCTGGCAAGGGAGTAGACCTAAAAACCGCTTATACAGACAAAATCGACATCAACCTCTGGTCTAGTCCGATTGGCAGTCGGATTTTATGGGCTTGGTGTCGGCTTTATCAGTACTATTTCACGTTGTACAAGACATCCGTCTAGAACCCGAATACTAATGTATCATTACTGAGCAATTGTTGATTCGCTCCCTCTAGCTCTATTTTCCATATGCCCATTTTTCAATGGTTATAGGAAAACTTGTCAAATACAACGCTCATTAGTATATCATGCAAAGAAAATGAAGTCAAGTTTTTTGATGAGAAACATATTAAATTTGCGTGAAAAATATGTAAAATAGATACAATTTCTAAGGCTAATATAGCTTGGAAGACAGAGAAGAATGCGAGAATACATTATGAAGAAAAAAAGAAGAAGATAGAAACGGTGCGTCTGATAACATTCGACCAGGCTGTTATCGACGTTGTGGGTGGAACTGTTTTAAGAAGAGAAATACTTGAAAATTTTATAGTAGCAAATAACAAAATGATGACGGTAGTTGGGGGAAACTCTCTGCTAAGATTGGGGAAGAATCTGGCAGCAGGAAGTTATGTGTTAAGGATAAACAGAGAAAGTTCGCTCTGGAAGTACTGTATGAGATGAAACCGTAGATGGTAAAAATCACTACCTTTTTCTAAACGGATAACAGATCTTGAAGGCCGGGATAGAAATGCAAGTCATTTTGTTCCGGCTATAATTCTCTTTATTTTTAAGAGATGAATATTCGAAATCTGTTAGAAGGGGGTGATCAAAATGGCATCTGACTGTGAAGTGCGGACTTTAAGTTCTATTGGAAGCGAAATTAAAAGCTGGTGTAAACAGAATAAAGTGAATCAAACTGAGTTAGCAGCGGCACTTGATGTCAGCACGATGACAGTCAGAAGAGTTTGGAAGGGAACGAAAGAATTAACGTCGGTTCAGATTGCGATAATGTTAGAGGTGATGCCCCATGTGACAGCGGACTTTTTTATTCCAACGGACATGGGGGAACGATGTATTGAGTATGCCCAGAATTTGAATAAAGGGTATCGTACTGAAATGCAACAGAAGGCGATTACCAATATAAAGAGTAAATGTAGTAAAAATGAGGATTTGGAGAGGAGGTTACAAGCAGCTATGAATTCAGTTATGGATATTGAAGATGTTAAAAAGAAAGAAATTATGGTGCAACAGATAGAACTGATGTTAAAAGCTGCTGCTATCTAAAATGAAAAAAATATATTTAAAAAGTTAAGCAATCATTCTGATGTCATATAGAATGGTTGCTTTTTTTATGTGTTTCAGATAGGAATCGAACAAATTTGTTCGGTGTAAAAATCAATTCGAACATAAGAGTTCAGATTTTTGAGGAAAAAATTGATAGGATTAGAATCATCAAAAAGGAGGTAACAGATTATGAGCCGAGAAGAATATCTGGAATTTATCACACATCAGCTATGACGCAATGGGAGATTTTAGTTTCCTGGTAGATGAAAAGTCTGATAAGGCTGAAAACACTACAATAGAAAATGACAATATGAACACTGATTAATCTGCGTGCAGGGAGTGCCCTGTATAGCTGATTGATACATAAAGCAGCAAGGAGAGGCTTCGCAAGTCGCTCGGTATAAAAAAAACCGGGCAGATCGGAGTCTTTTTTTGCTGCTTTTTTATCTGCTGACAGCCCGGAGCCGAAAGGCAGAAAGGCGGTTGTCATGCTGACACTTAGAAAACTGAAAGAAATGGTGGAATCTCCAAAGAAAGGCGAAAAGAAACCGAGCTGTAAAAGTTTACGGGAGGGGAAATACCCGGTTGTTGCTCAGAAGATTATTAAGAACGAGGTAGGCGTAGTCACGATCACTGTTTATAAGAACGGATATGTGGTCTATCAGGCACAGAATCGGGTAACAGTATTTCCTATCGAAGATATTTCCGGTTATCGCTATTCTTCTGTGGCTGGAAATGGATATGGATGTAATCTGACGGAATCTTACTTTGAAGAGGCTGAATGGTATCTGCGTTTTGTTCTTCGAGGAGAAGATCGCCTGAGCATCAATCTGGATAGCTGCAATCAGAAACGCTGTATTTCCTTATCTTCTGCTATGGAAGAAATGCAGCTTGGTGAGAGTGTGGCACTAGATATGGAGGAAATGATTGTTCAGCAGATGATGACAGAAAGCATGATGGATATGCTGACCGATAAGCAGAAGGAACTTATTTATGCTCTTTATTTTGAGAAACAGACCTATCAGGAATATGCCGATATTCATGGAATCAGTTCAGCAGCAGTCAACAACATGAGAAATAAGGCAGTTGCCAAGCTGAGAGCCAGCTTGGAAGAACTCGCAGAAAGTACTGAGAAAAAGAAATTGAGAAAAAAATAAAAAAGTTTGCAAAAGGGGGTTGGTAAACACCTTCTGCCGAGCTTTATAGGTGAAGGGTTAATTCTTCAAAAGAAAAAGCCGGACTTGTACCTTGACAATTTCATATAGATAGCAAGAGGGGATACCCGGAAACTCAGCTACGCATAATAACCAGCGGCCAGGATTCGGAGAGAACGTGAAAGAGAAACGGCTGAAAGGCACTTTTACAAGGAACGGCCTCTTGCGGCTTAAATGCTTGATCCTTATTAAAACTGTTATTTCCATTTTTTATGGAGATGACAGCAGATACCATGTGGCGGTGCTTCGCTTAGTGCAGGTGCCGCTATATGCATGTGCTGTTATCTTTTCAGAAATGTACAGGTATCAGTAACAAAAACATCGGGAGGTGGTTCCAATGATTGAATAGTGCAGGTATAGACCTGCTGAAAAGAAAAACGATGATAAGTGAAGAAAGAGAGGATTAAGTCAAAATGAAAATGAAGTTCAAAAGATTCTTATCAGGAGTCATGGCAGTTGCCACGTTAGCGTCTGTAATCGTTCAGCCAGTAGCTGTTTCTGCATCGGAATTAGAACCGGAAGAAATACCGTTTGAGCAGCAGTATCCGGAATTAAAAGAGGTACAGGATTCGCTTGATCCAGATGAAATTGTAGCAGCAAATGACATTGAACTTGCCTATGGACAGGAATTTGAAGTGGAAGTAGATCTGTCCGGTATTGACGGAGTGGATGAGAGTAAAATAAAAATCATGTTCCATGAAGCAAAAAATGAATCCGGAGCTGATTTCGATACACATACACCGGACACCTACAAGGCAGTATATGCGTAGAGCCGGTAAGTGGTCATCCATCTTACAGAATCAGCAGAAATATCACTGTAAAAGAACCTGAAACAGAAATGCAATCAGAGAGTTCTTCTGAAATTACAGTGGACGATGATAGTGGCACTGGAGATACAGAGCAGAGTGATGACGATTCAGAGTCGCACCGGGAAAACACAGTTGATACGAAAACTGAACTTACGGTGTCTGAAGTGCTAGAACAGGCAGAGACAAATGGAATTGATCTGTATGCAATGGATGCAGGAGAAACCGTAACCTTTATGGCTTCTGCAGGAAATGCAAGAAGTTCACAGCAGGTTTCTGTTACAAGGGGAACCATGTATCGTTACGCAGATTATGGATATGGTAGTTACCTTACTTATCAGTATACTGTGAAATTTGGTAATGTATCTGCCACAGCATACTGTGTACAGCCATCAAAGCCAGGACCAGGAAGTGGAACTTATACAATTAATAAGGTGGGAGATGGAAAAGCACTTGCTAAGGTATGTTATTATGGCACAAAAGCTTCTGGAGATGATGGATTTTTCACAGAAGAGAATGGATACGGCAATTTAAGTGCCGGAGCCAGATTTATTCTGGTACACCTTGCAGCATCTTATGCAAATGGTAGTGGAGACGCTTTTTCAGGTGCAAACAGCACTGCACAGAATCTTGCAAAGAAACTTTATAATTATTGCGTTTCTCAACCGGATATTCCATCAGTGGCAATGTCTTTTTCAGATGCAAACGTAAAAGCCTATGTAGAGGGTAACAGTCAGAGAACAAAGGATATAACATTTAAGGCAGATGCATTACAGACAATTACTATGAAACTCCCTGCAGGTGTAAAACTTCATAACCTGTCAACAGGAAAAACAAGCAAAGCTGGAGCAAATGTTGAAATCTGCGGTGGTACGAAGTTTTATCTATCAGCACCACTGACACAGGTAAGTGATGTGGCAGAGAGTTGGTCTACAACAATGAAAGGAAGCATTACTAAAGATTATTCAGCTTATAAGATTTCTACAGGATCTGGAAATCAGGATCTGGCATTGGTGTTTGGTGAAGGCGTGGATGATGAAAAATACGTGGATTTTAAAGTATCCTGGATTGAACTTGCAACTGTAGAAGTTATGAAGAAAGATTCAGCAGCAGATGTAAACCTTGCAGGAGCCGTATTTGGTATTTACAGTGATGCAGATTGCAAAAATCTGATTACTACAATGCCGGAAACAGACAGCAATGGCAAATCTTCTGCAACGATTGTAAAAACACAGGATACGGTATATCTGAAAGAAATCACAGCACCGAAAGGTTATGTGGTAAATACAACCGCTTACAATGTGAAGCTGGTAGCAAGTAAGACCACGACAACAACGGTACCGGATAAAGAGCAGCTTGGCGAACTGACTGTATATAAAGAAGGACAGGTTCTTGCAGGGGCAGATGTCAGCGAGAATGGTACAGTATTCCAGTATGAAAACAGACGTCAGAAAGGTGCTGTTTATAATGTATATGCAGGAGAAGATATTATCTCTGCCTATGGTGCGAAGATTTACAGCAAAGGCGATCTTGTGAAAGAAAACCTTTCGACAGACGAAAACGGTGCTTGTATCCTGAAAAATCTGCATCTTGGAACTTATGTTGTCAAAGAAATGCAGGCACCGGAGAACTTTTATAATGCTGGAGAGGAAAAGACAGTTACACTTTCCTATGCTGGACAGAATGTGGAAGTAGTCTTTTCTGATGTGACATTCACAAATGACAGACAGAAGGCAGATGTGAGTGTTGTAAAGAAAGACAAGGATACCGAAAATCCGTTATCTGGAGGTGTGTTTGCCCTGTATGCTGGCAGTGATATTGCAACGCAGACGGAAATGTAGTAGTGAAGAAAGGCACATTGATTGAAAAATTAACGACAGGAGCAGATGGAAAAGCGGCATTTAACGCAGATCTTCCGATTGGATTTTCTTATGTAGTCAAAGAGGAACAGGCACCACAGGGATATTTGAGAAATTCTAAAGATGTTTATACATTTAAGTTCTCATATACCAGTGACAGTGAGCCAAAAGTTTCATTCACTCATACATTTGTAAATGAGAGAGTCAAAGCAAAGATTTCTCTGGAAAAGAGAGATGCGGAAACAAAACAGGCGGTTGCACAGGGAGATGCGACACTGGAAAAAGCAGTTTATGGACTGTACGCTCGTAATGATATTGTTCATCCGGACGGTATTACCGGTGTGATCTATAAAGCCGGGGAGCAGGTTGCTACTCTTACAACAGATAAGAATGGACAGGCTTCTGTAGATGGCTTGTATCTTGGAGATTACTATGTGAAAGAGATTAGTCCGTCAGTGGGTTATCTGGCAGACGAAACAGAACATGATCTGGTCTGCAATTATGAAGGCGATCTGGTAGCAGAGGTTAAACGTGACTGCACTTCACTGGAGCAGGTAATGAAACAGCCGTTCCAGATCATCAAAGCAGCCAATAATGGAAAAACAGACGCTGATCTGCTGAAAGGTGCCGGATTTACGGCATATCTGGAATCTTCCCTGACAAAGAAAGCAGACGGAAACTATGAGTTTGCTTCTGCAACACCAGTTGTGATCGGGGAAAATGGTGCAACAGAAATGTTCACAGACGAAAAGGGTTATGCTTGCAGTATCGCACTTCCATATGGAACTTATATTGTGCGTGAAACTACAACTCCTCACAATTATATTCCGGTAGATGATTTTACAGTGCGTATCACAGAGAATAATCCGAACCAGCCACAGACGTGGAGAGTACTTCTGGATGATGAGTTTGAAGCAAAGCTGAAAATCATCAAACAGGATGATGAAACTAAGAAACCAGTATTACAGAAAAATACAGAGTTTAAGATTTATGACCTGGATCATAAGAAGTATGTGGAGCAGGTTACAACCTATCCGACAACGGTTAAGCACAAATCTTATTTTACAGATGAGCAGGGATATTTGATTCTTCCGCAGAATCTGAAAATCGGAAATTACCGTATTGAGGAAGTGAATGCCCCGTTCGGTTACACATTGAATAAAAATTATTATGAGGTAACAGTTGATTCTAATACTGCATATCAGATGGATGGAACTTCCGGGGATGTGATCATTGAAGCAATTTATGAGAACCATCCAGTTAAGGGAGAACTGACTATCGTGAAAAAGGGCGAAGTTCTGGACGGATTCAAGGATGATTTTACATATCAGACAGAAAATCTGGAAGGAGCAGAGTTTGCCATTTATGCTGCGGAGGATATTTATACCGCTGATTTCCAGAAAGATGACAATGGAAACCGTATTCTGGAATATGCAGCCGGAACACTTGTAAAAACTGTTACAACCGATAAAGAGGGAAAAGCGGTCCTGAAGAATCTTCCACTTGGAAGTTATAAGATTGTGGAAACGTCTGCGCCAACAGGATTTGTTTTAAACAGCGAAGCACAGACAGTCACTTTTACTTACAAAGATCAGGAAACACCTGTCATTGAGCAGACAGCTACTTTTGAGAATGAACGCCAGAAGGTAGAAATTTCGGTGGAAAAACAGGATGCTGATACAGAAAAAGCAGTTGCAGGGGCAGAATTTGGACTTTATGCGAAGAATGACATGGAAGCTCATGGAACTGTGATTGTGAAAGCAGGCTCACTTCTTGGAAAAGCTGTTTCCGGAGAAGATGGAAAGGCTGTATTTACACAGGATCTGCCATTTGGAGAGTATTATATCAAAGAACTGGCAGCACCGAATGGCTATGTATTTTCAGATGAAGTTCTGGAAGTAAAGGCAGAGTACCAGGGACAGGAGGTTAAGGTCGTGCAGTTATCTTCTGTACTTAAAAATCAGCCTACAAAAGTTGTGGTTTCCAAGTCTGACCTGACTACTGGCGTGGAATTATCTGGTGCTACTCTTACGGTACTGGACAAAGATGGAAATGTAGTTGATACATGGAAGTCTGTAAAAGGTGAGCAGCATATGATTGAACGGCTTACTGTAGGGGAAACCTATACTCTCAGGGAAGAAATAGCTCCTTATGGATACCTCAAGGCAGAAGAGGTCACTTTTACGATTGAGGATACTGGGGAAATCCAGAAAGTGGAAATGAAAGATGATGTACCGACAGGAACGATCATCATCAATAAAAATGGAGAGTTTCTGGATAAAGTAACGGCATTGGATTCTGTTGGAGGATGGATCAGCCATTTATTCCAGTATGTAACAGGCAGTCTGAAAGATGTTACCTTTGAAGTATTTGCTTTAGAGGACGTGAAATCTGCTGACGGGGAAAGTGAAGATTATTATAAAAAAGATGAACTGGTAGCAACCATTACAACGGATGATACCGGCATTGCAAAGTTATCCGGACTTCCTCTTGGCAAATATTATGTCAAAGAAAAAGCTACAGTGGATGGTTTTGTACTGGATAATGAGGCAAGAGAGATTGACCTGACATATCGTGATCAGGATACTGCAGAAGTCACTTACTCTTCTGACTGGCAGAACAATCGCCAGAAAGCGGAAGTGGAAGTTGTGAAAAAAGAGAAAGATTCGGATCGTGTACTGGAAGGTGCAGTATTTGCCCTTTGTGCCAAGAATGATATTACAGGAGCAGACGGAAAAGTTATTCTGGAAGCGGATACTGTGATTGAAGAACTGGCAACGGATAAAGAAGGAAAACTGACTTTTACAGCAGATTTACCGATTGGTTTTGAGTATTATATCAAGGAAACTTCCCCGGCACCTGGATTTGCAACGACAGATGAAACACAGGAGTTTACATTTGAGTACGAAGGTGCGGAAAAGGAAAAAGTATTTTATTCATTTACTTTTGAGGATGAACCGACAGTAATTGAGATTACCAAGACTTCCCTGACAGATGGAAAAGAGCTGGAAGGTGCCAAGTTACAGGTAACTGATGAAAGCGGTAAGGTTGTAGATTCCTGGATTTCCGGTAAAGAAGCTCATATCATCAAAGACTGGTAGTCGGACAGAAGTATACCCTGACAGAAACAAAACCGGCAGACGGTTTTGTGACAGCGGAAAGCATTACATTTACCGTTAAAGATAACGCAGAAGCACAGAAAATCGAGATGAAAGACGATGTGACCAAGGTGGAAATCTCCAAGACGGATATTTCTGGTAAAGAACTGCCGGGCGCAAAACTGACAATTCTCGACAAAGACGGTAAAACGGTAGAGAGCTGGACTTCTGAGGAAAAACCGCATTACATTGAAATGCTTCCGATCGGGGAGTATACACTTCGGGAAGAGTCTGCCCCTGAGGGCTATCTGGTAGCTGAGGACGTGAAGTTCACAGTGGAAGATACCGGGGAGATTCAGAAAGTTGTGATGAAAGATGAGGTAAAACCGGAAGAAACATCAACACCGGAAACACCATCTACACAGGTAACAGATACACCGAAAACCGGAGATGATACACATATGCTGCTTTGGATTCTGCTTGCAGTAGCAGGTATGGCAGGTGTAGTGTCAGCGGTATGGGTGGCAAGAAAGAAGAAATAAAAATCAGTTAGTTAAGAGGGCATTTATGGACGAAAAAGATTCATAAATGCTCTCTTTCTGGTTAATACTAGGAAAAATGAAGGGAGAATGTATTATGAAACAGGTATTAATTATAGCGGTTGTAGCAATTATTGCAGCAGTTAATTTTGTGATGTATTGCTGTCTGAGAGTAGCATCACAGGAAGATCAGATGTTGGAAAAACTGAGCAGGAGAAAGGAGTCAGAAAGCGATGGCGATTAGATATGCAGAGGACAAGCCGAAATCCTGTGAATATTGTTATTTCTGGAATGAAAAGAAAAAGGAATGCAGGCAGATGAGATGCTTTTATCAGCTTCCTGAAAAGCCACCTGATCCAGATCCGGCACACAGGTTTTGGGTTCCATGCAAAGGCTGTCCGTATGGAAGAAATCCCTGTATTGGCTATTGCATGGCTAAAATTCTAAAAGAGCAGAGGAAAAAACAATCTGGATAAGGATACATACATATTCCCGTATCACTACGGGGAGGAAGCAGAACAGTATACGTTCTATCGGATTCCCAAGATTCTCTTTACCAGTCCGGTATTTGGAAAACTGACCTGTGAAGCTAAGTTGTTGTATGGTCTATTGCTAGACCGGATGCAGTTATCTGTGAAGAATCGGTGGATGGATTCGGAGGGAAAAGTGTATATATATTTTTCGCAGGAGCAGATAGCAGGGCTTATGGGATGTGGAGTAAAAAAGTCCGGTGCTTGTTAAAGGAACTGGATGACCGGAAAGGAATCGGATTGATTACGAGAGTCAGACAGGGATTGGGAAATCCCGATAGAATCTATGTAAAAAAATGCGTATCACCAGAACGGTTCAAAGAGAACTTCCAGACAGGTCAAAATGACTTTTCAGGAAAGGTACAAAATGACCGATGCAGACAGGTGTAAACTGCCAGGTAATGATATAGAGGTTAGTAATACTGAGAATAACGATACAGAGTATCTTTCTTTCTATTCAGATGCCAGTGAAGTGAAAAGGAAAGAAGCTGAAAGGAATGCTTATCAGCAGATTATCCTTGAACACATTGGATATGACTATATCGTAGATGATTTCAACCGGCATATGTTGGATGAGATTGTGGGGTTAATGGTAGATGTGGTGTGTTCGGAACAGGAGTTTATACGGATTGGAGGGGACAGAAAACCTTTATCCGTAGTAAAAAGCCAGTTTTTAAAACTGGATGCAGAGCATATTCGGTTCGTATTGCATTGCATGAAAGAAAATACCAGTAAAGTAGTAAATATGCGTCAGTATTTGTTGGCAGTATTATATAATGCACCGCTGACCATCAGCAATTATTACTCATCTTTGGTGCAGCATGATATGTACGAAGGGAATATATGAATTTTAGATTTTCAGGAAGGGAGTGATTCTATTGCAGGAAGAAGTAAATGAGAAAACCGTATCGTTATGTATCACTGGTGGAAAAGTGACAGTCCGTTTATTGAAACAGGCAATGATGCGTTTTCTGGCGGCAGTGGAGAAAGAAAAAGCAGAGAAAGCAAGAAAACAGCAGACAAAGGCACCTCCGGATAAAGAATATCATGGAAAGCAGAGTTTAAAGAAGCTGACACAGCAGAATATTCAACTTTCCAACATTGAGATTACAGATAATAACATTAAGGCTTTTGAAAAGGTTGCAAAAAAATATGGTATTGATTTCAGCCTAAAACGTGATAAGTCTGTAGATCCACCAAGATATTTTGTTTTCTTTAAGGCGAGAGATGTGGAGGTGATGACAGCAGCATTTCGGGAGTTTACCGGAAAGACACTGAATAAAACCAAGAAACCATCTGTCCGTAAGAAATTACAGCAGGCAATCACAGCCCGTAACCAGGACAAACAGAGAGAACGGGAGAAATCAAAAGAGAAGCAGAAGGAGCCAACATTATGAGTGGGATAAAAAATATAAAAGAAAAAAACTGAAAGGTTTTCAGGTGCGTCCCCCGAATGTGGAAGTAATAAAAAAAGGTTCTGCTACATATACCGTATGTGGTTGTGTTTTATGTGGTAAATAAATGTACCTGGCTTTATCAGTATTGCAGGGGCAGTACAGTAGTAGACAGGCTGATGATTCTTCTTATGAATTATCCATTAGCTTTTAAGAAGCTGTTGCCAAGCATGAAGCTGAAAAGTCTGGTTGCGGGAACAATCGCAGCAGTTGGCATATGGGCAGTGGTATATTTCAAGGGAAAGAATGGAAAGAAGTTTCGCCAGGGGGAGGAATATGGTTCTGCCAGGTGGGGAAATGAAAAGGATATAGCACCTTTTATTGATCCGGTTTTTGAGAATAATATTCTGCTGACACAAACGGAACGTCTGACCATGAACAGTAGACCAAAGAAACCGAAGTACGCCAGAAACAAGAATATTATAGTGATAGGTGGATCTGGTAGCGGTAAGACTCGATTTTATGTAAAACCGCAGCTTATGCAGATGCCGGACAATGTAAGTTTTGTGGTCACCGATCCAAAGGGAACGATTATCGTGGAATGTGGTAAAATGTTAGCAAGAGGGACACCGAAGAAAGATAAAAACGGAAAAATTTTGCGTGATAAAAATGGCAGGGTGGTAATGGCTCCTTACAAAATCAAGGTGCTGAATACCATCAATTTTTCCAAGAGTATGCATTATAATCGTGCGACTTGTTCGCCGCTGAAAAGGCGGCGCACAGCGCTGTTTCAATCAGTTCTGTGAACTGATAATTCGAGAGGTGGAATGAAGGGGTAACGCCCTGAAACGCCTCCCCTGATACTCCGGCATG
>ENA-OQCX01000337-OQCX01000337.1-human-gut-metagenome-genome-assembly--contig:-NODE-337-length-24652-cov-3.312375_pt1 | contig 24652 bp, 26 predicted proteins | sample MGYA00242762_ERZ504587 | MGnify/ENA primary metagenome ERZ504587 (study PRJEB26092, sample SAMD00036337) | human gut metagenome | host: Homo sapiens | study: EMG produced TPA metagenomics assembly of... | reverse complement strand
ATCTGTCGCTGCAACATATCCCGTGAGTGTAACGGCTTTCCGCTCTCACTCGCTTTGCAGGCATTGTCAATCAGGTTTGTACAAGAGCGTTTTCAAGAGCGACGGCTCTGCGTTGACTTTCTGCTTTTTCAACATTTAATTTGTAGTTTCACACCGTATTTTTTCAAAATAAAGAGAACAGACCTTTTAATGTCATCGGAAATTATGTCCGTTCTGATGTTTACGGTTTTGATTTCGTCATTTTTCAAAACTATAAGGTTTAGCAGATTAAGCGAAAGCGCCTCAAGCCGACTGCCCTCTTTGTAGATAAGGTCGGCACATTCTCTGCGTTGTTCAGGCTCCATTTCATATGAGCGGAGCATATCCGCATAACCGATAACAGATGTCAGCGGAGTTTTTAATTCGTGGGTAAAATCCGCAATAAAGTTGTCACGATTCTGTGTTGCAAGCTTTAGCTGTTCAATGTAATCTTCAACATAATCCGCCATGGTATTAAAGCTCTGCGAAAGCTCGGTTATTTCGGTTGAAGATGTAATGCCGTGGCTTTCCTTTACTCTCATATTAAAGTTGCCCTCGGCAACTTCCTTTGACGCATCCTTTAACTTAACAAGCGGTCTTGTCAAAAGCTTTGAGAAGATTACAAGCAGAATTGATGCAAACAACGCAACGCCTATGAGAATGAACTGATAAATTGTGCAGTACATATCACGGTCGCTGTACACGCTTGTTATATTGTCAACAGTTTCAATATAACAGCTTTTGGTTACAAGCTGAATTTTGCTTATTGTCTGAATATAGTATTTTTTGTTTTCAGTAACTACTCTGCTTTTTCTGGAGTTTACCGACATACCGTGGGCAAATTCATTTTCTGCCGAAAAGCTGAGCTCGTTTATTGAACCGATTTTGATTTTAGAATCCGAATTGCCTGCAATTTGTTTTGCAAATCCGATTGCCGAAACGCGCAGATATTCCAAGTTTCCGTAGGTGGGTTGGTTGTTGTCTGCATATACCGAAAGTGCCGTTGTGATGTAATTGTTGTTCTTTTTGGCTGAGTCAATACGGTTGTTCAGCGTGTTTGTAAAAACGGTGTTGATGAGGAGAAAACCTCCCACACCGAAGGAAGTAATTATAATAAGAAAGGTAATAAAAAATATTTTCCACGAAAATTTCATTAGGGCTTTCCCTCCGCTTATTCAACAAGACGGTAACCGACTTTATACACAGACTGAATGTTGTCTTTTAAATCAAGCTTTTTTCTTAACCGCTGAATATGCAGATCCACGGTTCTTGTATCACCCATATACGGTTCATTCCATACCCTTTCGTAAATCATTTCACGGTAAAGAGCAATGTTTTTGTTGCGTACAAAAAGCAGAAGTATTTCGTATTCCTTTAATGTAAGGTCAATTTGTACTCCGTTTTTGGTGACTATTCTTGAATTTGTGTCAATTACTATGTCTTTAAAGCTGAGTTTTGTTTTTGCCTTGTTGTATCTTCGCAGTATCGCATCGACTCTTGCCTGAAGTTCCGAAATGTTGAACGGTTTTGTTATGTAATCGTCAGCCCCCAGGTTAAGCCCGTAAACCCTGTCCGATATATCTGATTTTGCAGTAATGAAAATTACGGGTGTGTCAAAGCCTTTGATGTAGTCCATAAGCTCAAAACCGCTGATTTTCGGCAACATAACATCAAGCAGAATAAGGTCAAAGTGCTTTTTCTCCAGAACATCGGCACAGCTTTCGCCGTCAAACACACAATCGGTTTTGTGCCCGTGCCGAGAAAGAGCCATTTCAATAAGATTTGAAATATTCTTTTCGTCCTCAACAATCAATATGTCAGCCAACAACCCCACCTCCAAGACACAGTTTATATTGCCATTGTATCATAGATGTATCATTTTTTCCAAATTATCTTTTTTCGCAGAGCTGTATCCCAAAATCGGTTAATGCAGAATATTGTCAAATTATGTGCAGTTGTTAATTATTTCACGAACCGTACTTGAAAACAAAGTCGAATAATGGTATTATTTTATTCAAGTTATTCAAGCAAAACATTTTGAAAGGAAGATTACAATGGGCAATTCTAAATCGGTAAAAAAAGGTGTTGCAGTTGTAACGGCAGTTATCGTTGCTGTTGTTATGGTTTGCGTTTCGGTAGTTTGCAATTTGTTTTCAACAAAAACAGAAAGCTCAAATCAGACATATCTTGATGACGCAAAGGCTCAGCTTACAGAATACAGCGATAACTATAACTACACTAAATTTGAGTTTATGAACTCACTTTTTGAAAAAGCAAATGTAATTGCAAGTGTTGTTACGGAAAATACTTCGGCTGACACAAATGCCGCACTTGTAAAGAACCTCGGCATCAATTCATTTGTTATGACAGATGCTGACGGCAAGATTATCGCATCGTCAGACGATAAAAAGGTCGGCACAAATTTCCTTGATGACGAAACAACAAAGCAGTTCAAGGCTAACCTCAAGGGTATGAAGTTCAAGAGCATTTCAGAGCCGACAGCGTTGAGGGCGAGGACGGTGTGTATAACCTCATGGCTTGCGTTGCAAGAACAGAGGGCGGCATCGTTATTATTGATACAAATACAAGCGACTATTCGGTTGTTATCGGTGCTGATATTGCAAAAAGCTGCAAGGGTGATACAATCATCGTTAAGAACGGCGAAGTTGTAAGCACAAATATGAACCTTGGCGATAACGGTCTTAAAAGCGCAGGTATTACAGACGAAATGATTCGTTCGGAAAATTTCAATGTTACAATTGACGGCACAACATATTCACTCAGCAGTATGCCGTCAGGTGAATATACAATCATCAGCGGACAGGCTGCGACAGAAAGCGGTTTCAATATGATTTACGGTGACATAATTCCGTGTGCCGCAGGTGTTGTAATGATTATCATTTCCGCAATTATACTCAGCCTTGGCACAACAAAGAAAAAGGAAAACGAGTAATTGTTAATTACAGCATACAAACAAGAAGTAAACATTTCACGAAATTTGTATGTAAAATGACGAAAAGGTCATAAATTCAAGAAATATCCCTAAAAACATTGTGCTTTAGCACAAAGAATATTGTGCCGAAAAATATTGCATAACCGTATTTTGGTGATATAATAATGGCATAAACAAAAAGACGCAAAGCAAAGGAGCTTCTGAAAAGGAGGCTCCTTTTCTGTTTGTCTTTTTTGGTATCTTAAAAAGGGGAAATTATTATGACACCTGAGAAAATTGTTGAAAACCATAAGAAATATGTCCTCCAGTCATGGAGCAAGCAGGGTAATCTTAATCCGATTCCCGTTGCAAAGGCAGACGGAATTTACTTTTACGATTTTGACGGTAACAGATATACAGATATGTCATCACAGCTTGTAAACCTCAATCTCGGTTACGGAAATAAAGCAATCGGTGATGCAATCATCGGTGTGAAAGCCGATATGGCTGACCATATTTCTTCAAGAAAGCTTGAATCGGCATTTGAACGAACAATTTATTCCTACAAAAAGCACTGGGGCGGTTTTAAGGTGGACAACATGATGTTCTATATCTCAATGACTTTTCCGATGATGAAATTGAAAGCATAGCCGAAAAAATTCAGTCGGAAAAGGAGAGGTATATAAGCGTCAACAAGCTGTATGTGGCAGTGAGCAAAACAAATAACAAGCTGAAATCACTCCCGAAAACATACCAGATTGTTTTAAGAATGTTAAGGCTTGCCGTCCGTACAGATATGACGCCTATGTTCTATGACCGACTTGAAGTTAAAAAGCTGATTCTTGCAGTTGACGATATTTCGTTGCTTGAAAGTATCTATAACGAAAATCTCAAAAAGCTTGAAGTGTATGACCGTGACAACGGCACGGATTATATGAGTTTTTTAAGACTTTACCTAAAGTATGACGGAAGTGTTCAGAGGGTTGCTCAGGAAACCTTTGTTCACCGCAACACCATAAATTATCAGCTTGCAAAAATCAAAAAGATTCTCGGCAATAACCTCAAAACCTTTGAAGAACGATTCAAAATTATATTAGCCTTTGAAGTTCGTGATGTGCTTTGACCGCCTCCGTCTCCGTCACGATGTTAATACTGAAAATCCCCCGACAGCCTAACTGAAACCGCTGTTGGGGGATTATTTATGTGTTTATTGTAGTTGTATTTATTTGAGTAACTGATACTAATTGATATCAATTAGTATCAGTATAAATCAAAAAATATTCCTGTCAATAAAAAAGAACCGATACAAAAAGTATCGATTCTTCTTTGGTGCGGGTGACAGGACTTGAACCTGCACATCGGTTGACACTAGAACCTAAATCTAGCGCGTCTGCCAATTCCGCCACACCCGCATTTTCAATTTCTGCAAGACCTACCGTTAGATAATACTATAAATATCAGCAAAAGTCAAGTATAAGCAAGCAGTATATTATTACTGCTTGCAGAACACGATTCCGTCTTTTTTACTGATTGACTTGATTTTTGCCAAAGATTCAACTCTTATGCCCATATCACGAACGAGGTTGCCGCCGCCCTGATAAGCTTTTTCGATAACAATTCCCGCACCTGCTGTTTTTGCGCCTGCTTTTTCAATCAGCATAAGAAGTGCCGTTAAGGCGCTGCCCTTTGCAAGAAAATCGTCAATGATAAGCACATTGTCTTCTTTACTCAAAAATTCCTTAGAAACAACTATGTCATAGTCCTTTTTATGAGTGTATGAGTGGACGGTTGCGTTGTATGTATCGGAATAAATATTGATTGTCTTTGTCTTTTTTGCAAAAACAACCGGAACACCAAAATACTGAGCCGCAAGACAGGCAATGCCAATTCCAGACGCTTCGATTGTCAGAATTTTTGTTATGTTTTCGTCCTTGAAAAGTCTGTAAAATTCCTTGCCAAGCTCACACACAAAATTGACATCAATCTGATGATTGAGAAAGCTGTCAACCTTTAACACATTGTCGGCACCAATATGTCCGTCTTTAAGAATTCTGTCTTCTAAAAGTTTCATATCAATCTCTTTTCTGAAAAATAAAATAGTAACAAACAATACGATAGATTATACTACAAATATTTGCACATTTCAATTGATTTTTGTGATATTCCATGCCTTATTTTTCTTATTTTCGGGAAAAATTAAATTCAGACACAAAAAAGGCAATCGTGATAAAGCGACTGCCCCTGCGGTTTATACTTCAATATTTTTAATTGAATCAAATTCGTCCATGATTTCTTTTGACGGCTTTTTTGAAAGAAGAGAAACAATAACATTCACAATAAGTGCAAGTCCGAAGCCTACAACAAGTGAATAAAGATTTGTTGCCGCATAAAGCGTCTGACCGTTTACAAGCGGAATATAGTCCCATATGATAACTGTCAGAGCACCTGTTGCCATGCCGCTGATTGCACCCGAAAGTGTTGAGCGTTTCCAGAAAAGTGCCAGCAGAACAACAGGTCCGAATGCCGAACCGAATCCTGCCCATGCGTCCGAAACAAGTCCCATAATGCTTGATTTAGGATTAAGTGCAATGAAGAATGCGATTACAGCAACAACTGCAACTGCAATTTTGCCGACCAAAAGCGAACTCTTTTCGCTTGCATTCTTTTTAACAGCACCTTTGTAAAGATCCTCCGAAACAGCCGACGCAGTGACGAGAAGCTGACTGTCTGCTGTTGACATAATTGCGGCAAGGATTCCGCAAAGGAAAATACCGCCGATAAAGATAAGCACACCGTTGCCTGAGAAAAGCTGCTGGATTGTTCTGATGAATACAGATTCGCTTGTTGCATCGTCAAGCTGTGCTGTAAGGTAGCCTCTTGCGATAAGACCGATAAGGCATGACGCAGTAAGTGAAATAATTACCCAAACAACAGCAATTTTTCTTGACTTCTTGATTTCTTCATTGCTCTTTACAGCCATGAATCTGACGAGAATATGCGGCATACCGAAGTAACCGAGTCCCCACGCAAGGTTTGAAATAATCGAAACAGCCGAAACAGGCGTTCCGTCACCGTTTACAAAGAAGTTAAGAAACTGAGCAGGCTGTTCAACACCTTTTGCGGCAAGTGCAGAACTGAAGCCTGTGTCAAATGTGAGAATTGCATATGCAAGCACCGGAACGGTAAGGATTGCAACAATCATCATAAGTCCCTGAATGAGTCGGTTGTACAAACTGCCTTGAAACCGCCCATGAATGTATATACAAGAATTACTACTGCGGCAACGATAAGACCGATAACATAAACCCGATTGTAGTTTTCGTCACCGCTTGCGCTGTCCGAGAAGAGCGTTGCAAAAAGCTTTGCGCCCGAACTGAATGCCGACGCTGTGTAAACCGTGAAGAAAACTGCGATGATTGACGCCGAAACAATCTTGATTATGTTTTTATGGTCACGGTAGCGATTTTTGAAAAAGCTCGGAATAGTGAGCGAGTTGCCTGCCACAATTGTGTATTTACGAAGTCTTGCCGAAACAATGTACCAGTTGAGAATTGTGCCGATAAGAAGTCCTACGGCAATCCATGCCTCGCCTGTGCCGGCAAGGTATACGGCGCCCGGAAGTCCCATCAAAAGCCAACCGCTCATATCAGATGCCTGTGCCGACATTGCAGCTGTCCAACTGCCGAGGTTTCTGCCGCCGAGAAAGTAGTCCTCATTGTTCTTGTTGCCCTTTGAACAAACAAAGCCTATTACGATCATAATAATCATATAAGCTATAAATGCACAAAGAACTATTATGTTGTTTGTTGTCATTATGCCCCTCCTGAAATTAAATTTATAAATCAAATACCTTTTAATTCTACCAAAAATGAATAAATAAATCAAGTGAATTGCAGTATTTAGGACTTTTATGCAGATAATTTGTGCATTTGCAAAAATTCAGGAGTAACATTTTGCACATAATTACGAATAAAATAACTTTTATATGCATTTAAAGGGGGATTTTGTGTTGATTTGAAGAATCAAAAGTATTATAATTACATTGATTGCAAATTGACTGTAAAAGGTATGTGGAGAGATAGAAATGAATATGGTAAAAAGAACTTGGGCTGAAATTTCACTTAATGCAATTGAGCATAACTATAATGTAATAAGAAATAAGGTTGCAGACGATACAAAGGTCTGTTGTGTTATAAAGGCTGACGGCTACGGCCACGGTGCAGTTGAGCTTTCACAGATTTATGAAAAACTCGGAGCAGATTTTTTTGCTGTTTCAAATATTGACGAGGGTATAGAAATCAGAAAGAGCGGTTCAAAACTTCCTATTGTGATTCTTGGCTACACTCCCGTTTCAGAGGCTGAAAATCTTGCTGAATATGATATTTCTCAGGCTGTTTTTTTCACTTGAGTATGCAAAGGAGCTTTCCGAAAAATGTGTTGAAGAGGATTGTATCTGCAAAATGCACATCAAGGTTGACTCGGGAATGTCAAGAATCGGCTTTATGTGTCAGGAATTTCCACGGGATGAATATTCTATTGAAGAAATTTGCGAGGCTTGTTGCCTGCCGAATCTTGAGGTTGAGGGGCTTTTTACTCATTTTTGTGTGTCTGATGAAGATGACGAGGGCAGAGAGTTCACAAACAAGCAGTATGAAAACTTTATTCATGTGCGTGACAGCCTTAAAAAGCGAGGCGTTGATATCAGCGTTGTTCATTGTTCAAACAGCGGCGCAATTGAAGATTACCCCGAAACCTGTTGCGATATGGTAAGGGCAGGTATTATTCTCTACGGACTTGCTCCGTCATCAAAGCTTGCCGACAGACTTGACCTTGTTCCTGCAATGACTCTTAAAACAGTTGTCGCTTTTGTAAAAGAGGTTCAAAAGGGTGCAACAATTTCCTACGGCAGAACTTTTACAGCCGACAGAAAGATGAAAATTGCAACCGTTCCTATCGGATACGCTGACGGATTCATCAGACAGAATGCAAAAGACGGCTATATGACGGTAAACGGAAAGAAAGCGAAAATTGTGGGCAGAATATGTATGGATCAGACAATGCTTGATGTTACCGATATTGAAGATGTCAAGACAGGTGACGAGGTTGTCGTATTCGGTACAGGCGAAAACGGTGAGCTACTGCAGATTCACTTGCCGAAAATACAGGAACTATAAACTACGAAACCGTCTGTCTTGTCGGAAAGCGTGTTCCGAGGATTTACATTAAAGACGGAAAAATTGAGAATGTGATGTATAAATTATGAGATTACTTGCTGTTGACGGAAACAGCATTGTAAACCGTGCATTTTACGGAATAAGACCGCTTACTACAAAGGACGGTCAGTTTACAAACGCAATTTACGGATTTCTTACAATGCTGTACAAAATTAAAAATGAAGAAAATCCCGACGCCGTGGCGATTGCCTTTGACCTGAAAACACCGACCTTCAGACACAAGGCCTATGCAGGCTACAAGGCAACACGAAAAGGTATGCCGGAGGAGCTTGCGTCACAAATGGAACCGCTGAAAAAGCTTCTTACCCTTTTAGGCTACAGGCTTGTTACCTGTGAGGCTTTGAGGCTGACGATATTCTCGGTACGCTCGCCAAGGCTTGTGAAGAAAACGGAAACGAGTGCGTTATTGCAACAGGTGATCGTGACAGCCTTCAGCTTGTGTCGGACAAAACAATCGTTCATCTTTGCTCAAACAAACAGGATATACTTTATACCCCGAAAAGATTCTTGAAACTTACGGTGTAACTCCAAAGGAGCTTATAGAAATCAAGGCGATTCAGGGCGATGCTTCGGATAATATTCCCGGAGTTGCGGGAATAGGTCCAAAGGGTGCAGGCGACCTCATTCAGAGATATCACACGGTTGAGTATATCTATGACCATCTTGATGAACTTGAAATCAAGGACGGTGTGCGTAAAAAGCTGACTGCGTCAAAGGAAAATGCAATTCTCAGCCGTATGCTCGGTGAAATAAACTGCGACGCTCCCGTTGACACAAATGTCGAAAATTATGTTGTAGATATGAAAGATGCCGATGAATGTGCCGGATTTATGGCAAAGCTTGAACTGTTTTCTTTAATAGAAAAATACGGCATCAAGGCTGACAAAAATACAAAGCCCGAAAAGGTTGAGAAAAATTCGCTTGAGGTTGTGTCTGATTTTGATAAAAATCAACTTTTAAAAAATGTTAAGTCAGAGAAAAAGCTCTATCTCAACTTTGAAACAGAGAATAAAGAATTAAAATCCTTTGCCGTACTTTTTGACGGCAAGGTGTATATAAGCACGGACGAGGAGCTTTTTGTTAAGCTTATTGCCGACAGTGAACTTGAAAAGTACACAAGAAACATCAAAACGCTCTACGCTTATGCCGATGAGAGAAATATTGATGTTGAAAATATTGTGTTTGATATTGAGCTTGCGGCATATCTGATTGAACCGTCGTCAAAGGATTATTCGGACAAAAATCTTTGTGCCTCTTACGAAATCGCTCTGCCTGTCTGCACTGATGAGCAGAATGAAAAATACGAGGCATTTGCCTGTTATGCAGAATTGTGCGAAAAACTCGGAGATAAAATCAAGGCTCATGGTCAGGAAAAGTTGTTGAGTGAAATTGAAATTCCGCTTGCAAAGGTGCTTGCAAGAATGGAAAATATCGGTGTCTGTGTTGACCGACAGGGCATTGAAAGCTACGGCGAAATGCTTTCTGCACAGATTAAGGAGCTTGAAACCGCAATTTACGAAAGTGCGGGCTGTGAGTTTAACATCAATTCTCCCAAACAGCTTGGCGTAGTTTTATTTGAAAACCTCGGACTCCCTTGCAAAAAGAAAACGAAGAGCGGCTACAGCACAAATGCAGAGGTGCTTGAAAGCCTGAGGTATGAACATCCCGTTGTTGAAATGGTGCTGAGATACAGAACGCTCTCAAAGCTGAATTCAACCTACTGCGAGGGACTTTTAAAGGTCATTGCAGATGACGGCAGAATCCATTCAAATTTCAATCAGACCGAAACAAGAACAGGCAGAATCAGCTCAACAGAGCCGAATCTCCAAAATATCCCCGTAAGAACTGAGCTTGGCAGAGAGATGAGAAAGTTTTTCTGTGCAAGAGATGGCTGGGCGCTTGTTGACGCCGACTATTCGCAGATTGAACTCCGTGTGCTTGCCCATATTTCGGGTGACAAAAATATGATTAAAGCGTTCAAGGATAACGAAGATATCCACGCAATCACAGCGTCACAGGTGTTCAATATGCCGCTTGATATGGTAACTCCGATTATGAGAAGCCGTGCAAAGGCGGTTAACTTCGGTATTGTTTACGGAATCGGCGCATTTTCACTTGCAAAGGATATCGGTGTTTCAAATAAAGAGGCAAAGCACTACATTGAAAGCTATCTTGCCCATTACAGCGGTGTTGACAGCTATATGAAAAATGTTGTTGAAAAGGCGAACGCTGACGGCTATGTTGAAACGATGTTCGGCAGAAGAAGAAATCTTCCCGAACTCACCTCGAGCAAGCATATGATCCGTGCATTCGGCGAGAGAGTTGCAAGAAATATGCCTATTCAAGCACAGCCGCAGACATTATCAAAATTGCAATGATTAAGGTTGACGAGCGAATGAAAGCCGAAAATCTCCGTGCAAGGCTTGTGCTGCAGGTTCACGACGAACTTATTGTCGAAGCTCCGCAGGATGAGAGCATGAGAGTTGCACTCATCGTTCAGGAAGAAATGGAAAACGCAGTTAAAATGAGCGTTCCGCTCACAGCTGATGCGGCAATCGGAAGGACTTGGTATGATGCAAAAGGATAACAGAACGATTGCCTTTGTATGCACGGGCAACACCTGTCGCAGTCCCATGGCAGAGGCAATTTTAATGATATGGCAGAGAAAAACGGTGTTTGCGTCAGGGCGGAAAGCTTTGGCATTGCGACTCAACGGGACTTCCCGTGTCGGAAAATTCCGTGATTGCCTGTAAGGAAATCGGAATTGACCTTTCGGGCAAAGCTTCAACGGCCGTAGCTGATGCCGGCATTGAAAAATACGAAAAATTTTACTGTATGTCGCAAAGTCACGCAAAAATGTTGATGCAGTTTTTTCTTGTACAGCCCGAAAAAATCGCCGTGCTCGGTATAAGCGATCCCTACGGCGGCGACATTGAGGTGTACAGACATTGCCGTGATGAAATTGTTAATTCTGTAAAGGAAATATTAAAAGCGTATGAAAATTGACAGAATGACCGAAAATCAGCTTGAAGCGGTTGCACAGCTTGAACAGAGGTGCTTTTCGCATCCGTGGTCGTTTAACAGCCTTGAAGAAGAACTGAACAACGAAACCTCGCTGTTTTTTACCGCAACGGAAGACAATGCCGTTGTCGGATATATAGGAATGAGTGTTGTTGTTGATGAGGGTTACATTTTCAATGTTGCCGTTGACGGTACACACAGAAATCGGGGAATAGGTTCGGCGCTTGTTGAAACGCTTGTGACCTATGCCAAGAAAAATAACCTTTGCTTTCTCACTCTTGAGGTTCGTGAAAGTAACGGGAACGCACGTTCTCTCTATGAAAAATTCGGATTTATCAAGGTGGGAGAGAGGAAAAATTACTACTCCTCTCCAACCGAAAACGCTGTTTTAATGACACGCTGTTTTTGACATATATATGTAATAAAACATTATATTAATGATATTACGGAACTTCATCATAAATGTTTCGTAGTGAAAGGAAAATTATGAAGATACTCGCAATAGAATCGTCCTGTGACGAAACTGCGGCAGCGGTTGTTGAGGACGGCAGAAACATAATATCCTCGGTGGTTGCATCTCAGGTTGAGGAACACAAGCTTTACGGCGGAGTTGTTCCCGAAATCGCATCACGCCGTCACGCAGAGGCAATTGTTCCTGTTGTAAGACAGGCTCTTGAAGATGCAGACTGCAGGCTTTCCGACATTGACGCAATCGGTGTTACATATGCCCCCGGACTTATCGGAGCGTTGCTTGTGGGAGTGAATTTTGCAAAAGGACTTTCACTTGCAACAGGAATTCCGCTTGTGCCTGTTCACCATCTGCGTTCACACATTGCGTCAAATTATATTTCAAATAAAGAATTAAAACCGCCGTTCCTCTGCCTTGTTGTGTCAGGCGGTCACAGCCATATTGTTATGGTTGAGGACTACACAAAGATGAAAATTATCGGCAAAACCCGTGATGATGCCGCAGGCGAGGCTTTTGACAAAGCCGCAAGGACAATGGGAATGCCGTATCCGGGCGGAATTGAAATGGACAGAGTTGCGGAAAACGGCAATCCGTTTGCATTCAAGCTTCCTCGTCCCGCAGTTCACGATGCACCGTATGATTTCAGCTTTTCGGGACTTAAAACAGCCGTAATCAACTCATTCACAATTCGGCACAAAAGGGTGTTGAGCTTAACAAAGCCGATGTCTGTGCATCATTCCGCTATGCCGTTGTCGATTGCCTTGTTACAAACTTTATCAAGGCGGCTGAAGACTTAGGACAGAAAAAGCTTGTAATCGCAGGCGGTGTTTCGGCAAATTCACTTCTCAGAAGAACCCTTGCAGAAGAGTGTAAAAAGCGTGATTGGGAAATGTATATGCCGAAAAATCCCTTTGCGGTGATAATGCCGCCATGGTCGGTTCGCAGGGATATTACGAGTTCCTCAGCGGAAATATTGCAGGAACAGACCTCAATGCTTTTGCTACAATGAGCATTGAAAAAGGCTGATTTATTCGCAAATAATCACTAAAACACTTGCTATTTTATCAAAAATATACTAAAATAGTGTTAATAAACCGAAAGGACGATTTAAAATGAGCAATCCTATTGTTACTTTTGAAATGGAAAACGGAAAAACAATCAAAGCGGAGCTTTATCCCGAAATTGCTCCGAATACTGTAAATAATTTTCTCAGCCTTGTAAACAAGGGCTACTATGACGGACTCACATTTCACCGTGTAATCTACGGTTTCATGATTCAGGGCGGTTGCCCCGAGGGCACGGGTATGGGCGGTCCCGGATATTCAATCAAGGGCGAATTTGCCGTGAACGGCTTTGAAAACAATCTCAAGCACACAGAGGGTGTTCTCTCAATGGCTCGTTCAATGATGCCCGACTCAGCAGGCTCGCAGTTCTTCATTATGCACAAGAACGCTCCGCACCTTGACGGTCAGTATGCCGCATTCGGCAAGGTGATTGATGGTATGGATGTTGTCAATGAAATCGCAGAGTGTGACACAGACTATTCCGACAAGCCGCTTGACCCGCAGGTTATGGCAAAGGTTACAGCAGAAACCTTTGGCGTTGACTATCCCGAACCCGAAAAGTGCTGATATAATCAGGAAAGGAAAATTAGTATGAATGTTTTGCTTGCAGGCGGTGCCGGATATATCGGCTCGCACACTTGTGTTGAACTCATCAACGCAGGTCACGATGTTGTAATTGCAGATAATTTTCAAACAGCTGTCCCGTAGCGGTTGAAAGAGTTGAAGAGCTGACAGGCAGAAAAATTCCGCTCTATGAGGCCGATGTATGTGACAGAGATGCCGTTGAAAAGATTTTTTCGGAGAATAAGATTGATGCGGTAATTCACTTTGCAGGTCTTAAAGCAGTAGGTGAAAGCTGTGAGAAGCCTGTTGAATATTACCGTAACAACATTGATTCAACGCTCACATTGCTTGAGGTGATGAAAAAACACGGTGTAAATAACTTTATTTTCAGCTCAAGTGCCACGGTTTACGGTACTCCGGAAACTGTTCCGCTTGTTGAAACAATGCCAAAGGGTTCTCCTACAAATCCGTATGGCTGGACAAAGTTTATGATGGAACAAATTCTTACAGACACCGCAAACGCAAATCCCGATATGTCTGTTGTTCTTCTTCGTTACTTTAACCCAATCGGCGCTCACGAAAGCGGCAGAATCGGTGAAGATCCTAACGGAATCCCGAATAACCTTATGCCGTACATAACACAGGTTGCCGCCGGCAGACTCAAGTGTCTCGGTGTTTTCGGCAACGATTACCCTACGCATGACGGCACGGGTGTGCGTGACTATATCCATGTTGTTGACCTTGCAAAAGGTCATGTAAAGGCTATTGAATATTCCGCAGAGCACAAGGGAACCGAGATTTTTAATCTTGGAACAGGTGTGGCTACAGCGTTCTTGATATTGTAAAGGCTTTTGAAAAGGCAAATTCGATTTGAAATTCCTTATGTTAATAAAGCCACGCCGAGCAGGCGACATTGCAGAATGCTTTGCCGACGCAACAAAAAGCCAAAAAAATACTTGGATGGATTGCCGAGAAAAGTCTTGAGGATATGTGCCGTGACAGTTGGAACTGGCAATCTCACAATGTGAATGGTTACAAATAACAAATAAATGATATTTTATTTGTGCATTCCTACAAAAAAACAATATTTTGTCAAATAATCAGCCGGCAAGAGTTTTTAGCATTGACTTTTGGTGGTTGGTTGTTGTATAATTAAACTGCTTATAGAAGCATTATCACATAAGGAGGAAAAGAAAATGTTCAAAAAAGCACTTAGCCTTTTACTGTCTATGATGCTTGTTGTGACATCACTCGTTGCAACTGTAGTGAGCGTTTCTGCTGCCGGCGATTCATATTTCGTATCCGGTTGTGAAGAACTCACAGGTTACAAGTGGGCTGAGACTGAAGCAACTTGCGGAGATAATGTAATGACAGAAAACGGCGACGGTAACTACGAAAAAGTATTTACCAACGTAGCAGTCGGCAACGGCTACCAGTTCAAGGTCGTTAAAAACGATTCAGAGTGGATTGGTGTAGGCGATACCGGCAATGACAACTTCACATTCAATGTAACAAAGGAATGTGATGTAACAGTAACTTACAACCCTACAACAAATGAAATCACTGCAACAGGTGAAGGTGTTGTAATTCCGAAAGAACTTGTTGTTGACCACATTACAGTCGTTGGTAACGGTGAAGATGCATGGCTCAACGGTAAGGACTGGAAGGTAGATGCTGAAGCTAACTACATGACAGAAACATCTGAGGGTTCAAAGGTTTACCAGATTAAGTTTGAGAGCCTTGACGCTTATGAGAACTATCAGTTCAAGTTTGCTGCCAACGGTTCATGGGCAGATAACTGGGGCCTTCCTGAGCAGGGCACAGCTCCTCTCAATGAGTGGTTTGACCTTACATACAACGGTCAGAACATGATCATTGATACAGATGCAGCTGGTTACGAAGACGGTTATGACATCGTTCTTACACTTGACCTTTCAAACTTTAACTATGCTACAAAGCAGGGTGCAAAGGGTAAGGTTGACATCGTTACTGATGCAGAGCCTACAACAGTAGCAGAGCCTACAACAGTAGAGCCTACAACAGTAGCAGAGCCTACAACAGCAGAGCCTACAACAGTAGCAGAGCCTACAACAGTAGAGCCTACAACTGCAGCTCCTGCAAAGGGTCTCACAGTTACAGCTACTTCAAACCTCTTCCCTGAGAAGCAGGTTACTCTCAGCGCAGATAAGAAGACTGTAAAGGTTACATACATGTTCCAGTCTAAGGATAAGGACATGTTGGACTTCCAGTGGGATATGAACTACGATGCAAATGTACTCAAGCCAACAGCTAACACAACCAGAGCTAAATCATTTGAATATCCAAAGATTGGTAGTTATGTTTGGAATGCTCTTCCGGGTGTAATTAAAGCTAACGGTAATACACTCAGCCTTTATGACACAACATCAAAGGAAATCGTATTTGCTTCTGCTGAGTTTGAAGTAATTGATCCTGAGGCTACAGCAACTACTGTTAATCTTGATGTACAGGTACTTCGTCTTTCAAAGGTTGATCCTGCAACAGACATGGAAATCGGCGATGAAGAAGTTTCGGTTGCTGACAAGTCAATCGTTGACCAGGAAGTATTTGATAAGTATGTTGTAGCTAATAATACTGTAACAGATCCCGACGGTTCAGAAGAGCCTACAACAGAAGAGCCTACAACAGCTCCTGCTGCTGATACTACATATGTAGTTGCCGGTACAACAAATCTTACAGGCTACGAATGGGTTGGTACACCTGCTGCAGCTCCTGAAAATGTTATGACAGCTGACGGTAGCGTATTCACAAAGACATTCTCTGCTGTTCCTGCCGGTAAAAACTATCAGCTCAAGGTTGTTGCAAACACAGGCGACGAGCAGAAGTGGATCGGTCTTGACGGTACAGATAACAATGTAACTTTCGATGTAGAAACAGCTTGTGATGTTACTGTAACATTCGATCCTGCTACAAACAAGATTACTGTAACAGGTGACGGCGTTAAAATGGTAACAGACCTTGAAGTTAACAGCATTACAGTTGTTGGTAACGGTGAAGACAACTGGCTCAACGGTGTAGCATGGGGTGTTGACGCTGAAGTTAACCACATGACTCCTGTTGCTGACAAGGTATATCAGATTAAGTATGAAAACATTGAATCTGCAGACGATGCTTATCAGTTCAAGTTTGCTGTAAACGATACTTGGGCAGCTAACTGGGGCCTTCCCGAGCAGAGCGCAGCTCCTATAGGCGAAGAATTTGACCTTACATTCAATGGTGAGAATATGCTTCTTAACACAGTTTCTGCAGGTTTTGCAGAAGATTCACTCGTTGATGTAACAATCACACTCGACATTACAAACTTTGATTATTCAACACGTACAGGCGCTAAGGCTACTGTTAAGGTTGAGCCTTCAACTCCTGCAGTTGATAATTTAACAATCAACGCTACATCTAATATTTGCCAGGCTATCGGTTCAGGCACATTTAATGTAGGCGACAAGGTATCAGTTTACTATCTCCTTGACACTAAGGACGCACAGCTTGAAGAAGTACAGTGGGCTCTTACATATGATAAGAACCTCCTTACACTTGATTCACTTACAATGCCTGAAATCGCTGACGGCATGGTAAATATGAATGATGTTTCAGGCAATGCTTCAAACCTTGCACTTTATGATTTTGCAGGCGGCAAGAAGCTTGTTGAGGCTGTGTTCACAGTTAACGGTACAGGTACAACAAATGTTGACCTCAATGTAGTTGATCTTACACTTGGTAAGCTCAATCCTGCAACAGGCACAGTTGATGCTGATTCAGAATATGAAGCAGTAGTTAACGGCGACATGGCTAATGATCTCTTTGATCACATTAACTCAGACGCTAAGGTTGAGGCATATGTTGAGCCTACAACAACAGAGCCTGCTACAACAGAGCCTACAACAGTAGAGCCTACAACAACAGAGCCTGCTACAGAGCCTACAGATGCTCCTTCAACAGAGCCTACAACAACAGAGCCTGCTACAGTGCCTACAGATGCTCCTTCAACAGAGCCTACAGATGCTCCGGCTACAGTAGCTCCTACTACACCTGATGCTACATCTGCTACACAGGTTGCAACAAAGGGTCAGTCAACAGCTGACACAGCTACTTCTGACACACCGGCTAACGGCACAAGCAGCAACGCAGTACAGACAGGTAATGCTTCTATGGCAGTAGTTATCCTCTTAGCTCTTGTTTCTGCAACAGGTGTTGTTTACTTCACAAGAAAGAGATTCAATAAGTAATTGAATTTCCTATTGTAAGACTGTTAACGGCGTTGACAGATTAAAAAAATTAATTTTTCGCCTCTCGGTTTTCCGAGGGGCGTTTTTTTTATATCGTAATGTTGTGAAAATCAGTTTGAATTATAATTTCTAAAATATCATTTCTTTAAAGGTGAATCTGCAATTAATTTACTTTTCACATAAATTTCACCGAGAATTGTTAAATTATTGATTGAAATTTTAGTCTTAATGATATATAATAGGGATATCAAACTAAAGGAATGAAAAAAATGTCTAAAAAAATCAAAAATATGCTTTCAATTCTCTTCGTGGCTGTACTTACCGTGTCAGCATTCTGTATTCCTGCAAGTGCTGCCGAGGATGACCTTACAATCAGCATTTCAACAGATGAAAAGGATTCCGTAACAGCTAAAGTCGGCGATACGGTAAAGTATGCTATTTATATGACCGATACAAAAGAAGAAGTAATCGGAGCTGCAATGAGTTTCTTTTACAACGATGAATATTTGAAGTTGAATGCCGATTCAATAAACTGTGAAAGCTTTAAAAATGCGATTGGCAACCCTAAACTTAAGAATTTTTACACCTTTACATGGACAGATGTTCAGAATCCCGTAAAGCTTAACGGTGACAAGGCTCTTGTTTCTGCTGAATTCAAGGTGCTAAAGGGAGGCAAAACCGATCTTTCATATTTCATCTCGGATATGTACGGCGATGATATGACATATCTCAAATCATATAAAATCACCTGTAAGCTTTGGGTGAACGGTAAAGAGGTAGAGGATAGTGCCGTTCCGATAGTAAATAATGATACGGCAAATTCCGAAAAAATTCAGGGCGATTTTGTAAACTACATTGACGGAATGGGAGAGGAAAACTCGCCTAACAAAGACGATCATAAGTCGGTAGTTGTTGAAAAAAAGTACATCTCAACTCAGCAGAATAGTCAGGTTGTAGATGTTACAAAGGTTGTTGAGAGCTCTGCAAACGGTTCGGGTTCAAACACGACATTAATTATTATAATTGCAATTGTTGTTGTTTTGATTGCCGCAGGTGCAATTATTTTCGTAAAGAAAAAGGACGAAAAAAAGAACAAAGCTACGGACAATAATGCAATGTCGGATGACGCAGATGCAGATAGATAAAACAGATAAATATCTTTTATAGGAAAATTTTTTATAATACAAGCTAAATACACAAAATTGCGATTGCAATTTTGTGTTATTTTTTGTTTTAAGCTTTTTGAAAAAGATTGCAATTTTGAAAATTTTGTTATATAATGATTCCATACCGATAGAAATCGGAAATTTTTTTGGAGGAGATTCAAATGTCAAAAAAACTTATCAGTATCATAGTGTCATGCGCTCTCGTTCTTTCACTTGCTCTTGTAGGTGTGATCGGCGTTTCCGCAGCTATTGATACAAACGGTCGTTATGTTCCAAGTGAGGGCGTAAAAGAAACACACAAAGTTTACTTCCTTATGCCTGAGTCATGGAAGAGTGAAAAGTTCAATGCTAATGATGCAGGTGCATACTGGTGGAACGGTTCAGACGCAGGCAGCTCTCTTGACGGTACGTCAGTAGGTGTTGCTTGGCCGGGTTATAAGATGCAGGTTGAAAGTGCTGAAAATAACATCTTCTATCTTGACCTTCCTACAGATGTTCCTAATCTTGATTTCAACAACTACCTTAACGGCGGTCTAAGGACAGAAGATGCCGCAACAGGTAAAGTAACTTACGAGTTTAGTGAGGAACAGTTTAAGGCTGCTAAGCAGACTGCCGATGTTTCTTGTCAGTACTATTCGGAAGGCGACAATGAATATTATGACAATTTGCTTGACGGCGAATTCTGGGCAAAGGCTCAGGAAGCATTTGACGGTGATGACAAGACATTCCTCGGTAAATTTGCTGACAACTTCTTTGAGGATCCTGACTGGGGTATCTCAATGTACCTCACCAACATGATTTATGTTATAGACCCTAGCAACACTTCTGTAAGCGTAACAGGTAAGGAAACATATGCCGGTGAGTTCTACTTCTACTATGGCCTTAACGAAGAAACAGGCAAGTACGAGTACGGTTCACTTCCTAACTATGATATGGCTAAGGAAGCAGGTCTTGTTCAGACAGTAGACAAGAATGCAAAACCTGCTACACCTGAACAGCCGGAGAAGCCACAAACTCCGTCAGGTGACAACAACACAGATCCTACAAAGAACACAGTTCCTACTGCAGGTCAGAACCCAACATCTTCTGCAAACGCAGTTTCAACTGCTGACACAGCAAATAGCACAGACAACAGCGCAGTTCAGACAGGTGCTACAACAGCAGCTGCAGTTCTCGCAGTTCTCCTCGTTGCAGGCGGTGCAGTTCTTTACACACGCAAGAGATTTGAATAATCTTAAATAATTATACATAATTATTTGATGCCCTCCGCTTTGGAGGGCATTTTTGCATTACTGTTTATTATTTGTTCTCTTATGTATGACTGAATAAGCGGAAATTACGGTTGAAAATATGCCAAAATTCCGTAAAATGCAAATTTGGTGGAATTTAACACAAAAATTTGGTTGTTATTACATTTAGATTAAGGCTCAAAATTTCCTGTAACACTTGATTTTTACTGCGTTTTATACTATAATAAGCATACAGATGCAAGTATGGTGTCGGAAATTCATAAGGAGGAAATACAAATGTCCAAAAAAGTTATCAGTCTTTTATTGGCTGTTATGCTCACAGCGGCAATGATAGTGGTTGCTGCAATAAGCGTTTCTGCCGATACGGACGATGAAGGCAGTTATGTGCCTTCTGAGGGCACTGAAACCTACCATATATATTTCTGCAAGCCTGATGACTGGGAAAACAAATATACATCTGATGCAGGTGTTTATTGGGAAAACGGTTCGGATACTCCTTCAGCGTGGCCGGGTTATTCAGCTCGCAATGCTGATATCAAAAATGTTTACTGTTCTGATGTACCGACCGATGTTGATAAAGTAATCTGGAACAACGCTCTTAAGGTACAGACGATCCGACAAATCCTGAATATAAACTTGCTTATCGAACAACCGATATTAATTTTAAGGGTTATGATAAAGGCGAGTCTGATTATTATCCCAACGGTGTTGAAAGCTTTGACAATATGATTTATATTATCAATCCTGAATTTACTTCCGAGAACGATAATGATGAATTGTTTTTTACCGGTGAGTGGTTCTACTACTACGGTAACGGTGAATACGGCAATGCTCCTAAAAAGGCAGACCTCAAGGTCGGCGATTATTACGGCAAAGACGGTGTGTTCCCGACAGAGTACAATCCATCGGGTGAGGAAACAACAGCCGAATCAACAACAGAGGTTGTAACAGAATCGGAAACAACCGAGTCTGCAACTGATGGTGCTGCAACTGAGGGTACAACATCATCTGCTGAATCTTCGCTTGCTCTTACAGTAAATGCAACATCTAATTACTTCCCAATGGCAAGTGCAAAGTATAATGCAGTTACAAATCAGGTAACGGTTACATATATTATGCAGTCTCCAAAGAATGTGCTTGACACGCAGTGGCACATTTCTTATGACCCTTCAATCCTTTCGGTTGCTGATGTGAATACTGCTAAGTCGGTTTGCCCGACAATGGACGGCAGAGGTGTATATGTAAACTTCAAGAATAAGTCTGAAGGCGTTGGTTATGTAAGATTCGGTGCAAGTAATCTCGGTCTTTATGACTTTAGCGAAAAGACGCTTTTTGCAACAGTTGTTTTTGATGTTAAAGACATTTCAAAGGTTGCACCGGTTTCGACGACGGTTGACCTTGTTGTTGAGGTGCTTCGTGTTTCGGAAGTAAATCCGGACACAGAAATGACTGACGGTTCAAAAGAAGTTATTCTTGTTGATAAAGAAGTAGTTAAGAAAGATCCTGTTGCTGTGGCAGCAAAAAATGGTCTTTCAACTGAGCTTACTCCTTCAACCTATGCAGAACCGACAACATCCGAGCCTTCAACCGCAGAGTCTTCTACTGAGGCTACTAAGGCTACAGAGGAAACGCAGGAATCAACTAAGGTTACAATTGCTCCTGTAACTTCACAGAATGCAACATCTGTAACACAGCCTGTAACAAAGAAAATCAGCTCAACATCCGACACTCCGGATACATCTGACAACGGCAACAATAACAATGCAAATGCTGCTGTTCAGACAGGTGAAGCTCCTCTGGCTGTTGTAATTCTTACACTTCTCATTGGCTCAACTTGTGTAATGTTCGTTCTTCGTAAGAAAGAAGAAATCCTTTAACGGCTGATAAAGACTAATAATTAAGAGGCTGACCAAACAAAGGTCAGCCCTCTTTCTGTGCTGTGATTGAGGTTTAAAATTCTGATAAAATACAAAAACAGCTCCACCGTAAATAGTGGAGCTGTTTCGTAATCTGTAAAATCAGTTAGCTCTGGTAACCTTACCTGAACGCAAACAACGGGTGCAAGCATATACACGCTTTGGTGAACCGTCAACAATAGCCTTAACACGCTGTACGTTGGGCTTCCATGTTCTGTTTGATCTTCTGTGTGAGTGAGATACCTTAATACCGAACTTTACATCCTTACCGCAGAATTCACATTTTGCCATGCGTCTGCACCTCCTTAAAGAAAACTAATTCTATTTCTAACTTTGTTATAATAACAGAAAATGAGAGAAAATGCAAGTGTTTTTTGAAAATTTCTTAACTTGTTTTTTGCTCTTGTAATTTTTGACGATATATTATATAATTAAGAATAAATATAGTTACACGATTGTTACCTAAAAATTCAGATTTCAGGAGGCTCTTATGCTCTCATTATTACTTAACGGCATCAGAAATGGCAACCTTGATTTCGGCTCGGTAATTGCCGAAATATTGGCTGTACTCGTTATTATATTTTTAATTCTCCCGTTCCATGAATGGGCGCACGCTTTTACTGCGTCACTTCTCGGTGATAAGGCGGTAAAGGGCAGAGGCAGACTTTCGATTAATCCGCTCAGCCACATTGACCCTATGGGTGCTTTGTGTATGCTCTTGTTTGGATTCGGTTGGGCAAAGCCTGTTCCGATTGATCCGAGAAATTTTAAAAATCCAAAGGTCGGTATGGCAATCACCGCAATTATGGGTCCGATTGCAAATATCGTTGCAGCTTTTGTCGGACTTCTCATTTACTATCCGATTATCCTTTTTACGGGTGCTTTTCCGCTTTCAACAATCGGTGATTACATTATTCAGTTTTTAAGTTTCTACATTTCGTGCAATGTCGGACTTGCAGTGTTTAACCTTATCCCGATTCCGCCTCTTGACGGCTCAAAGGTTCTGTTCGTATTTTTACCCGACAAGGCTGTTGAGTTTTTTTACAGATATCAGATGTACTTTTTTATCGGTCTTTTTGTTCTCTTGTATGTGGGAATTCTCAACTCTCCGATTAACTGGCTCAGCAATCAGATTCTTGACTTTATCAGCTGGCTTGCAAGCTGCCGTATATGCCGTTTGTCGGTTGATTTCAAAATCATTCGTAACATCAAATCATAACTGAAACTTATTTATGGAAACACAACAACTTCAATATAAGCTGTCGGCATTTGAAGGCCCTCTTGACCTTTTGCTGACGCTGATTTCTAAAAACAAAATAGATATTTACGACATCAGCATTTCCGAATTGCTCGACCAGTACATGGAGCAGATTAATATGATGCAGGAAAATCAGATGGATATCGCATCTGAATTTCTGACAATGGCGTCAAGGCTTGTTTATATCAAGTCTGTAATGCTCCTGCCAAAATATGAGGAAGAGGCTGAAGAACTCAAGAAAGAACTTTCGGGACAGCTTCTTGAATATGCTGTTTGCCGTGAAATGGCGGCAAAACTCGGCGATATTTATGACTTTGACAGCTTTTACCGAGATGCATCTCCTGTTGAATTTGACCTGACATATAACCGAATTCATCCGAGTGAGGATATCGCAAAGGCATATGTCAGCGCAGTCGGACGAGGCAAGCGTAAGCTTCCGCCGTCAAAAGACGCATTTTCGGGTATTGTGTCGCATAAAATCGTGTCGGTAAACAGTAAGATTATCCATCTTATGAGAAGGCTCTGGCACGGCAAAAGGCTTGAATATCACGAAATTTTTGAGGTGTGCGAGGGCAAAAGCGACCTTGTGGCAACATTTCTTGCAACGCTGGAGCTGGTAAAGGGCAAGCGTATCAGAATTGAGGCAGCGGTGAAAATGCCGTTGTTCATATGATTGAGGATAAAACGCAATGCCTTTGCCACAGGTTGACGAGGACGAAAACAATGAAAATGAGGAGGTGCAGTAATGGCTGTTGAAAATATTCGTGGTGCGATTGAGGCGATTTTGTTCGCAAACGGTGCGTCGGTTGAATTTTCCCGAATAGCGCAGGCGCTTGAAATTTCCGAAAAAAAGGTTAAAGAGCATATTTCTGCACTGATTGATGATTATGAGGCATCAGGACGGGGCATAACTATAATATTGCTTGACAATTCCTGTCAGATGGTTTCAAAAAAGGAATTTGCTCCGCAGATTCGTACCGTTATGGATTTGAGAAGAAACACTCCGCTTTCACAGGCGGCTCTTGAGGTTCTTGCAGTTGTTGCGTACAATCAGCCTGTTACAAAGGCTTTTGTCGAGCAGGTGCGTGGTGTTGATTGCAGTGGTGTAATCGGCAGTTTGACAACAAAGGGACTTGTTGAAGAAAAGGGCAGACTTGAGCTACCCGGCAGACCGTTGCTTTACGGCACAACCGAAAACTTTTTGCGTTGCTTTAACATTTCAAGTCTTGACGAACTTCCTCCGCTCCCCGAGGGTGATGAGGACAAGGAGTCCGAAGAAAACGGTGAAGAACAGGAAAAAACTGAAAACGGTAATGAGCAGATTGATTTGTTTGCCGATCAGCCTGTTGACAGGCAGTAAAATTTAGGGGGAATTCCCTTTGCTTTGGCTATATATCCTACTCGGAATTGTGCTGTTTATTGCGCTTGTGATGTTTATTCCGATTACTTTGCGTGCATCATATAAAGAGGAGTTTTGGTGTGCCGTGTATATCGGATT
>ENA-OQCX01000336-OQCX01000336.1-human-gut-metagenome-genome-assembly--contig:-NODE-336-length-24778-cov-2.083039_pt1 | contig 24778 bp, 35 predicted proteins | sample MGYA00242762_ERZ504587 | MGnify/ENA primary metagenome ERZ504587 (study PRJEB26092, sample SAMD00036337) | human gut metagenome | host: Homo sapiens | study: EMG produced TPA metagenomics assembly of... | reverse complement strand
TTGGTCCAAAGCAGGTCAATGACGATGTGTTTCAAACGCATTTGGGCATCCGCATCCTATGTTATCGCGCTCAGCGGTTCCGTCTGGCTGCTCGCACTTATTGACGATCAAAACGGCAAAGGCCGGGCCGGTTTTTCGAAGAACATTTTTTGTGGATTGAGGAGCAGCTCCGCCGCGCGCAAGAACAGGGCATTCTGGTGATCGGCATGGAGCATCACCTTTTGCTGCCCCACGTCAGCAGCCTCTTTACAGGCGGCGCATGCGTAGGAGATCGGGAGGCTGTTGCCTCCCGCCTAGCGGATGCAGGCCTGCGCTATATGGTGGCCGGCCATAGCCATATCCAGCATACCAAGCGGTTCGTCAGCAAAAAAGGGAACGCTTTAACAGAGATCAATGTGGGCTCCTATGCGGCTACCCCGGCCCCATCTGCGAAATCACCGTTCAACCGGATCAAACGCTCTTTTATGAGGTGCGCCATCTCGCCTCCTTCCGCTTGGGAGGGGAGGAGATCGATGCCCAGCGCTTTTTCAAGCGGCACGCCACCGCGATGATCCGGCGCGTTTGGGAAAGCCCCGACCGCCGGGAATTCACAGACCGCCTCACCGCCCTCCAACTGCCGGGGGAGAAAATCGGCCGTTTTTATGGGGCTATCCGCCCTGTTTTGCAGTTTATTCGCACGGCGGATCTTGGCCGGTGCTACCGCCTGCTAAAAAGGCTTGGCTGGCGCGCGGCATCCAAAAAGAATGGGTGCTGGCATATGAGCGCATGCCGCTGACGGAAGTGATTGATGGAATGATGTGCAGCTTCCTCGATGGAGCCTATGAGCCGCATTCCCGTAATTCCGCGTATTATCAGCTTGTGATGGGGGCGGTATCTATCCCTTCTCGGCTGTTTCCCAAGAACGGGGATTTGCAAAAACTGATTGACGCGGCGGATGAGATTCTGGCTGGCGGCGAGATCAACGCCCAGCGGGCAAAAATTTAATTTGTTTCTTCCCGCAGCTTTCCGTTGAAAAGCAATCGTCGCGCCTTTCTTCAACCAGCATAAGATGAACTATCTTATTCTAAATGAAGAAAGGGCGTTTTTATGTCTTATCCAACTTACCCATACCGTGGGACTGAGGAAAAGTGCCGCACAGTGGGGCTTACTTTTCCTCCGCAGCACCAGCCCCGCCAGCCGGGGATGGAATACCTGATGGACCCGCTACCCATCGCTGAAAACCCTGCTGTGAAAGGCAGCGGCAAACTCAAAGGAAAAACCGCGCTCATCACAGGCGGCGACAGCGGCATTGGGCGTGCCGTGGCCTATGCATTTGCAAAAGAAGGGGCGAATATCGCCATTTCCTACCTTGATGAGGAGCGTGACGCCTGCGAAACACAAAGGCATATTGAGGCGCTCGGCGCGAGGTGCATCCTCCTGCCTGCCGACCTGCGGGAGCGGCGCAATGCCAAACGGATTGTCAAAGAAACAGTGGAACTATTCGGAGAGATCAATGTGCTTGTCAACAACCATGGCGTCCAATTTGTGCGCGAAAGCTCCTTGACATCACACAGGATCAGCTTACCGATACGTTTGAAACAAATGTCTATGGGTTTTTCTATGTCATTCAAGAGGCGCTTCCCTTTATCCCGGAGGGTGGGGCGATCATCAACACCACCTCCATCACCGCTTATCAGGGCGACGATAGGCTCATCGACTACAGCGCCACAAAGGGCGCGATCGTCTCCCTGACTCGTTCGCTTGCAAAATCCCTTGTCAGCCGTAAAATCAGGGTCAATGCCGTTGCACCGGGGCCGGTATGGACGCCGCTACAGCCTGCCTCCTTCCCGGCCGACGCGCTGGAAACCTTCGGCTCGTTTACCTCGGAAACGCCGATGGGCCGGGCCGGGCAGCCGTTCGAAATGGCACAGGGTTATGTATATCTAGCGTGTGACGATTCCGCTTTTATGACGGGGCAAGTGCTACACATCGACGGCGGCTCCTTTGGCTATTCCTAAAGCGGACGCATCTGTGCGCACAGCGCCGCGAAATCAGGGGGAGGCGTGGCCTCTACCGTCATCTGTTTACCGGAAACGGGATGATCAAACCGGGCGAGTGCACAGTGCAACGCTTGCCGAGCAATTCGGCCATCTCCTGTACCATACATTGTATCTCCCACAAGAGGCGTGCCGAGAGATGCAAAATGAACACGTATTTGATGCGTGCGCCCGGTTTCCAAGCGCAGGCGCATGAGCGTCATTGCATCTCCCTGCATGACCGCCGTCCAATGGGTCACCGCCGGCAATCCACCCTCTCCAACCGCACGGCTGGTATGCATCGGGTTCGGCCGGATGATCGGCCGGTCGATCGTTCCGCTGCCCCGGTATAGGCCGGATACAACTGCGAGATATTCTTTTTCCACCCTTCCGGAAAGCCGTGCGGCAGCATAGCGATTGAGCGCGCAGAGAACTATCCCGGACGTATCCCTATCCAATCTGCCCACACAGCGCATGACGCACTGGCGCCCCTGCTCCTGAAAATAGGCGGCCACCGCATTTGCGAGCGTATCGCCCTGATGGTTATGGGTTGGGTGCATGGCGAGGCCGGCGGGCTTATTGAGGATCAACAGATCATCGTCCTCATAGCGGATATCGAGCGGGAGCTCAAGCGGCTCTACGCGGTTTAAATCGTCCGGCAGGCGGAGGGTCAGCTCGTCCCCCTCGCAGAGCTGATCGATCGTGCGGGTTGGAGCGCCATTGAGGCAGATTCCATCCGGCAGCCGTTTGAGAGATTGGACGAGCCGTGCCGACAGCCCCGCCTCTCCGCGTAGAAAATGGACGACCTTGCGGCCGTCATAACTTGCATCGATCTGAAAGCGCAGGATGCGCGGCATGGCCTCTCCTCCCCCATCCGGTTAAAAATCATGCAGTTCGATCTGTATTTTAAATCAAAGCGGCCTTTGCCTCTAGCCGTTGGATGCCCTGCTTCTGCGTAAAATCCAAAGCCGGCCGGCAGGGGTCTGCCACGCCATACCATGGCTCAATGCAAACGAAGGGGGCGCCCGGCTTCGCCCAAAGCCCAAGATAGGGTGCGCCACCGAGCATAACGGTAACAACACGCCCTTTACGGCGGCTTTCCAGCGTAACGCATCGGGAACGCAGGCCGGAGAGGATCAGCGCATCATGAAGGAAGAGCTCCTCTGTAATTTCAATTTCACGGCCATTGCCAGGCACAGCAAATAGCTCGCCGGTGCGTAGGCCATCCGCCCCGATACGCTGGGTATGCAGGTTTTCCTCACGGCACTCAAAGCGGAGCGTATCCCCAATTTCGCAGCGAAAAGCAGGATGTGCGCCGAGTGAAAAATACAGGGCTCCGCCGCCGGATTCAGCACGGTGTGAGTTACCCCCAACTTTTGCCCCGTTAAAAGATATGTGACGCGCAGCTCAAATGCAAACGGATATTGTGCGCGTGTTTCCACATCGTCCGTCAGGGAAAAAACAAGCCTATCGTTTGACTCATCCACGCAGAAAAAGCGTTTTCTACGTGCAAAGCCGTGCCGAGGCATCTGATAGGGCTGGCCGCCCAGCCAATAGCGTTCCTCTGCCAGGTTCCAACGATTGGGAAGAGAATTGGCGCCTGCCCTGGCCAAATAGCGGGGTCGCCCTGCCAGAGGTATTCATAGCCGTCTTTCCTCCGGCGCAGGCTGTGCAACTGCGCGCCAAGTTCATCCACTTCCACATGCGCAAAGGCGTTTTCCATCTGATGATACATCGCTTTCCTTCCCCCTGTAAGAGCTGTTATCCTTCTCCCTGCTTCAGCGCCTCCGCCACAGCGTGCGCAAGCTGATCCGGGCAGGAAGTGGATTTCATACCGCATCGAATGCCGGAAAACGTGTCAATCACCTTTTGTGCGGGCATCCCCTCCACGATTTTGGAGATCCCGGCAAGATTCCCGGCACATCCGCCGTGAAATTTCACGCGGCGAATTATCCCATTCTCTATCTCAAGGTCAATTTCCCTGGAGCAGGTGCCATGTGTACGATACTGGTATATCATAACCATTCCCCTTTTTTCTGTTGAAATACCACAATCCTTGCCTGCGGACAGCAACCTCCACAGGCATCTCCAGTTTAGCATAAAACAGCAAAAAGGGGAACCGTCCTAACAGATTCTTTTTTGTAAAAAGTAAATTGAATGGCAAAACAAACCTTCTCCATAGCCGCCCTGTTCAGGATACCGCATTACACATGCCGAATGCGCCGGTTATCTCCTGCACGGCCGTCTTTTTTCTTGTATATCCGCGGATATCCTGCTATACTAAATGTGGTTTATTTTCTGCCGATTCAAGCGGCGGAAGCGCAGTCAGAAAGGAGACAAATCATGTTTCGCATCATCTGTATTGCCATCGGCTATCTCTTCGGCTGTTTTCAAACCGCCTATCTCATCACGCGGCATAAAATCTCTCAGGATATCCGCGATTTCGGCACCGGCAACATGGGCACCGCCAACGTCACGCAGACGCTCGGCCCCAAAGCCGGCCTGATTACGCTCTTGGCTGATGTGCTTAAAACGTTTGTCGCCTGCTACCTCTGCGGCCTGATTTTTCCCGGCCAGCCGGATGAGCTGGTTGTCGTTTATGCGGGCGCGGGCGTCGCTTTGGGGCATGATTTCCCCTTCTGGTTAAAATTCAAAGGCGGGAAAGGCGTGGCCGTTACCATTGCAATCCTTTTGCTGCTGGATAATCATTTGCTCGCCATCTCCTTCTGGTCTGTCCTCCTGGCGTTTTTATGCAGCAAACGGCTGGTGATGGCCGTTGTAGCGCTGTGTATCACGTATCCTCTGGCCATGTTTTTTTATGGCTACCGGATGGAAACCGTCATCGTTGCCGGATTGCTGGCCTGCTTGATTATCGTGCTGCACCGCAGTAGCTTCCGCAAAGAGGTAAAAGTAGAGGATGACTACCGGGCGGAATACCAAAACCTTGGCAAAAATATCGCCTATTACCGGGCGCAAAAAAACTTGGATTCGCATGATCTCGCTCTGAGCGCAAGTTAAGTGAAACCGTCCTGCGTGATTTGGAGGGCGAGGAGATCAAGCTTGCGCCCTCCCTTGATGCATTGTTTCATCTGGCGCGGGCGCTTGGGGTGCCCCCGGCGGAGCTGCTGAAACCGGCGGCAAAGCCCCCGGAACCGGAAGAGGAGGATACGGAACCGCCCATCCAGCAATAGAGTCTCTTAGAAAAAAGAGCAACGCCCCTGGCTGACTGGCAGCCGGGGGCGATTTTTTCTCCGTGTTTGCTTTTCTCCAGATAAAAAGAGGCGCCACGCCAAAAGCGGGCGCCTCATGTAAGCAATTTTGATCCCGAATCAGTCGCTCGTATACGGTAGCAAAGCTACGTGACGAGCCCGCTTGATAGCGGTTGTCAGCTCGCGCTGATGAGCGCGCAGGTGCCGGTCACACGGCGCGGAAGGATCTTGGAGCGGTCGGAAATAAATTTGCGAAGCCGCGGCACATCCTTGTAGTCAATCGTCTCAACCTTATCCACGCAGAAGGAGCAAACCTTCCTACGGCCCTTGCGGCCGCCGCGGCGGTCATTGCGATCATATGCCATGAGAATAACCTCCTTTTCAAATCTCTCAGATATCCTGAATCCGCCATGCGAATTCAGAAGGGAAGATCATCATCGTCCTGGATTTCCTCGAAGTCGCCCATATTGCCTGTTGCATAGCTGGAGCGGGTGCCGCTGCTGGCGCCGCGTAGTCGTTGCGCGGGCCCGTGCCACTCTCGCTTTTAGAGCCGCAGAAGCTGACATTGTCGGCGACAATCTCAACTGCCTTGCGTTTAATCCCCTGCTTATCCTCATAGGAACGCGCCTGGATCGAACCCTGCACGGCAATCATCGACCTTGTGGAAATAACGGGATACGAATTCGGCCGTCTGCCTCCATGCGACCACGTCGATAAAGTCCGTTTGACGTTCTGTGCCCGCCTTTTGATAGGAGCGGTCAACAGCTACTGTAAAGGATGTAACAGAAATGCCGGATCCCGTCGTGCGGAGCTCCGGGTCTGCCACGAGCCTGCCCATAATGACTGCACAATTGAGCATTCGTTTACATCCTCCTTACTTTTTGATGATCAGGGAACGGAGCACGCCATCTGTAATTTTCAGAATCCGGTCGAATTCCGCTGGAAACTCAGGCGCGCAGGTGTAGTTGAGGAGAAGATAGTAACCCTCGGCCTCATCGTTGATAGGGTACGCGAGCCTGCGCTTGCCCCACTCCTCGACGCTGTCAAGAGTGCCATTCGCTTCAATAAGCGCTTTGAACTTTTCAACCAATTCCGCAGTTCCCTCATCACCCTTCGTCAGAGAGAAGATGAGCATGGTTTCATAGCTATTCTGTGCTGACATTCTTTTTGCACCTCCTTTTGGTCTTTGGCCCCGCTATTAAGGCGGAGCAAGGATAAATCACCGCTTTATATGAACGGCAATTAATGATTATATCAGCAAAAGGCAGGCAAGTCAAGAAAAATGCCAAAAAAGTCACCTGCCTTTACTCAGAGAGGAATCGCTTGACAAGCGCTCCTATACCATTATATATGTCCTGTTTTCAGCGCTGAAAAATGCACGCAGAGGCGGGTTGTTTTGCACGCCGTTTTCTAACGAAAAGCAGCCGGAAAATCGCGCGCGAAATTGTTTGTTTCAATTAGAAAACACGTATTTTTTAACGTTTTGTTACGTGTTTGTAACCGTTTGTAACTTTTTCAAATTCTTACAAAAAACCTGCTTTTTTCTTTCATGAAAAAGCGTAAAAAATTGGCTTTTTAAGGTTTTTTCAGAGGATTTAGAAATATTCTCAAAAGTTGAATTGTAGATATTGCACAAAATTGAAGTTCCCAAGAATTTGACATCTCACAATCAGATGCATATAATGTTCACCGTCACAAGCGAGAATACGAAGCCGGAGCATTATTATTCTTTTTAGAAAATAATATTCGGTCAGTAAAGGAGCAATTGAATGATTGACAAATGTAAGGAGCTTGCGGCTTATGCTCGTTCCATACGTTCCAGAATCATTGCAACAATTTTGCTTGCAGTGTTCTGTGCGGGGACCGTGTTTGCCGCCGCCACCGCTTCCTACACGGTTACCGTGGTGGATGACGGTCAGGCGCGCTCGGTGATTACAACGCGCAGTGACGCAAATGCGATTCTGGAGCAGGCCAAAGTTGAAATTGGAGCCGACGATAAAGTCGACCTTTCCGCTTTCATCAGCGGCGAGGACAGCACGATTACAATTTACCGTGCCAAAAACGTGACCGTCAGCGATGGGGAAGCTTTTTCCAAATCGATCGTGGCGGCCGGTACAGTGGCAGATGCTGTTGCAAAATCCGGAATGACCCTAAAACAATCCGATGTGCTCAATTTCCCCAAGGATACGCTTCTCAAAGAGGGCATGTCCATCAGCATCCAAATTGCTTTCCCCGTTCAGATAACGGCAGACGGTAAAACCACAGCAGTCGAGGTTGTCGGCGGCACGGTAGAGGATGCCATCCGCGCGGCGGGTATATCGATGGATGAGGATGATGAAAGCACACCAGCAAAAGATCAGCCCGTAACCGATGGAATGGAGATCCGTGTGGATCGCGTAGATTATCAGCTGCGCACCGAAAAAGAGACGATCGCCTTCAAAAAGCTCACGGAAAAGAGCGTCTCCATGTATACGGATCAGCGCAAAGTAGTGCAGAAGGGCGAAAACGGCGAGAAAGAAGTCACCTACAAGGATCGTTATGTCAACGGCAAGCTTGTGAAAACCACGGTTGACTCTGAAAAGGTCCTCAAGGCGGCGGTTAACCAAAAAACGCTCGTCGGCACATTGCGCCGCGTCAACAAAATCAAGCTCAAAAATGGCTTGACACCGATTTCTGATCTAAAGGTTCCCTCCTATGTGAAGCTGGATCAAAACGGTGTACCCACCAAATACAAAAAAGTGGTGGATGGTAAGGCTGCCGCCTATTCGGGCGGCTGGGGCACTGCCTCCGGGCGCAAAGCTATGCCCGGGCATATCGCGGTAGACCCCAAGCAATTCCCGTACGGGACGGAAATGTGGATCGTTTCAACCGATGGTAAATATGTTTACGGTTATGCGATCGCAGCCGACACCGGCGGATTCGTGCAGCAGAAAACGTTTACTGTGGATCTGTATATGCATTCGTATGGAGGAGGCCTTGGCCGCTGGGGTGGCCAGGCCAGGTTTCGCCATCTACCGTTCTGTAATCCCCTCTACTCTTTTCCACAAATCACCGAAGCAAAAGGAGACGGCTAGCCGCCGTGGATTGCTATGCAGTCCACGGCGGCTGCTTTTTTCCCGGAATGGATTTGAGTGCCTTAAAAATTTATGATATAATAGCTTCAAACGGGTCGTTTGAAGCATTGGAAAAATGTCTGTCGGCGCGATACGCCTTCTGCCGCAAGGCGGCAACGCCATCTATCATATAAGTATCCTAGTTTTTAGGAAATGCTCTGAAGCATGCCTGAATTAAACCTTACAAAAACAAATGGAATAATGCATAGATTACTTCCCTTTCCGGCTCTTCCCGGAGGGGCGCAACCGGAAAGGCAGAGAAACATGGAGTATCAAATTAATCCTAGCGCGTGGGGGCCCATCTTTACTATGCCCACCAGCGTTGTGGACGAACACATCAAAATGGTTGGACGCGATCAGCTGAAAATTCTTTTATGGCTTTACCGGCATGCGTCCGATGAAAAGGATTTAGATGCGATGTGCGCGGATACGGGCATCGACCGGGAGGATGCGATCGACGCCATGCAATATTGGATCGGTTGTGGCTCGTAAAAAGGCGGGGGAGGCTACGATTCCCCCTGCGCCAGCTCCCGACACGGAAACATCCGCGTCGGAGAAAAAAATGGCGCCTGAAAAGACCGTTCTTGCGCCGATTCCCCTCTCCAAGCCGACGAGCGATCAAATCGCATGCCGGCTGATGGAGGAGCCGGCGCTGCGCCTTCTCTATGCGGAAGCGCAGCAAAAGCTCGGGCGTACCATCGGATACGACGGCCAGTCAACGCTCTTAATGATCCACGATCAATATGGGTTGCCTGTTGAGGTAATTTTGATGATCCTCGAATACGCCGCTTCACAGGGAAAAACCTCGATGGCTTATATTGCAAAGATGGGCCGGGATTGGGGAGAACGCGAAATTGATACACTCGAAAAAGCGGAGGAGCAGCTCACGCGGCTGCGTACCGGTCAGTCGCTCTGGAATCAGCTGAAGGCTCTGACCGGAATCCACACACCGCGCCCAACCGCCGCACAGGAAAAATTCCTCACAGAATGGAGCGACGACCTCCATTTTAGCATTGATATGATCCATCTCGCCTATGAGGAGATGGCAAACCACACCGACCGCCTGAGCTTCCCCTATATCAACAAGGTTCTTCGCTCTTGGCATGAAAAAGGCCTGCTCACACCAGAGCAGGTGCAGGCGGATAAACAGACGCGCCAGCGGGATAAAGCCACGATCCCCGCTCCTTCCCGGAAAAAAACAACTTCCGGGAAGCTGAAACGCGCGATGCATCCTATGATTTGGATGAGTACACGCGCCGCGCCCTACATGAGCCGCTCATCTATCCTGGAAGCGGCGGAATTCAAAAAACGGGGCCTAAGCTATCAATGAAAGGATGGTCGTCGGGATGCCATACGGGAAGGAAATTTACGCTCAAGCACGGCGTGAGCTACAGCGGCGAAAAACACAGGCGGAGCGCGAAGCGCAGCGGCGGCATGATGAAGTGGAGGCAAAACATCCGGAGCTGATCCGCATTGAGCGGGAGATGGCAGAGGCAGGGCATTCCATCGTCTATGCGCTCGGCCGGCCGGATGCGCAGTCTTTTTTGGACGGGTTGAAACGGCAAAGCCTGAAAGCGCAGAGGGAGCGGCGCGAGCTACTAAAAAAAGCAGGGTTGCCTGAGGAATATCTCGAAACGCCTTATACCTGCCCCATTTGCAAGGATACCGGCTTTGCGAATGGCGTGATCTGCACTTGCCACAAAAAACTCCTGCGCAGCCTCGCCTACCAGCAAATTAACAAACGCTACCCATTGGATCTCTGCTCCTTTGAAGGCTTCCGGCTCGATTATTATCCAGAGGAGCCTGATAGCCGCACAGGCCTCTCCCCGCGCAGGCGCATGGCAGAGATTTTTGAATTCTGCATGCACTATGCGGAAGATTTCGGCCGGCATTCCCCAAGCCTCTTTCTTTGCGGCGCAACTGGGCTTGGCAAAACACACCTCTCCCTATCTATCGCGAGGGAGGCGATTGCAAAGGATTTCGCCGTTATCTACGGCTCCACGCAAAACCTGCTCCATGAGCTGGAGGAGGAGCATTTTGGGCGCAGGCCTGCGGACGAGGGCGCCATGCAGGAGATGCTGCTCTCCTGCGACCTACTGATTTTAGACGATCTCGGCGCGGAATTTTCAACCTCCTTCACTGTGGCGGCGCTTTACAACATCATCAACTCCCGCATCAACGCAGGGCTTCCCGTTATTATCAGCACAAATCTGACGCCAACGGAGCTGGAGGCAAAATATACGCAGCGGATTACTTCACGCATTATCGGCTGCTACACATCCCTGATCTTCTGCGGGCGGGATATTCGCCAGTTAAAAAGGTAAAGGTGCTATATAAAAAGGGAGGGAACGATGCAAGATCAAAAAATTGACGGCGGCAAGCCTTTTGATTGGGGGCTTACCAGCGCGGATTATGCGAAATATCGGGATATTTATCCGGATGTGCTTTATCAAACGCTTTATGAGATGGGCATCGGCGGGCCCGGGCAGCGTATCCTTGATATTGGCACAGGCACAGGCGTCCTGCCCCGCCGGATGGCCCGCTATGGCGCTTGTTTTACTGGGCTGGATCTTTCGAAAAAACAAATCCTTCAGGCTAGGGCATTGACTGAAGCTGAGGCCTTTCTGCCGACTATTTCGTCGGTGATGCGCATGAGCCTCCGTTTGAGGGCAATATGTTTGACTGTATCACTGCGGTACAGTGCTGGCAGTATATGGATTCCGAACGGGCGATCCCTGCTTTTCAGCGCATTTTAAAGCCCGGAGGGCACTTGGCCGTGATTTACATGGCCTGGCTGCCGGATGAAAACCCGGTCGTCCAGCGCTCTATCGAAACCGTGCGGCAATTTAACCCAGATTGGAACGGATATGACCGGCGGCTCCAATATTTTACCCCGGGCTGGTGCAAAGGGGGCATCCATTTGGCGGCGCTTAAAACGCTGGATGCAGAAATCCCATTCACCCGGGAAACTTGGAACGGCCGGATGAGGGCCTGCCGCGGAGTTGGCGCTTCGCTCCCGCCCGAGCAGGTGGAGTCCTTCAGCAAGAGGCATCGGAAGATGCTGGAGGATACCATGCCGGAGAAATTTTTCATTCTCCATGAGATTTCTATTCTGAATTTTCAGTTTCCATAATGCATTCCCCTGTCTGCGGCAGGGGCAGTTTTTTCAAGTCAGAGGAAAAGGAGTCGTCAAAACCTATGGATATCATCGCACAAATCACGTCGGAATTTCATTTACAGGCTTGGCAGGTAGAGAATGTCGTCAAGCTCATCGACGAGGGCAATACAATCCCCTTTATCGCACGTTACCGCAAGGAGGCGCATGGCACGCTGGACGACCAGATGCTGCGCGAAATAGCAGAGCGATTGGAATATCTGCGCAATCTCGATAAACGGCGCGAAGAAGTGCGCGCTCGATTGAGGGGCAGGAAAAACTGACGGAGGAAATCTCCGCCGCGCTGAGCAATGCCGCCACCTTGGCAGAAATTGAGGATATCTACCGCCCCTTTAAGCCAAAGCGCCGCACACGCGCTTCAATTGCCCGGGAGAAGGGGCTGGAGCCGCTGGCCCAGGTGCTTTACGAGCAGCGCCTGATTGTGAAGAGCCGCTCGCTCTGGCGTTAGATTTCCTTAACCCGGAAAAGGGCGTGGAAACGGCTGAGGACGCCCTTAAGGGCGCACTTGACATCATTGCGGAAAATCTTTCGGATGATGCAACGATCCGCCGCAGGCTTCGCAATCTTTTTTACCGTATGCGGCGTGGTGCGCTCCAAATCCGCCAAGGAGGAAGACAGCGTCTATGCGCCTTATTATGACTTCAGTGCGCCAGTGGAAAAAATCGCAGGCTATCAAGTGCTGGCAATCGACCGGGGAGAACGGGAGGGATTTTTGAAGGTTTCGGTTACCCTTGACCGCCCGCGCGCCATCAAGGTGATTTCCAGCGTTGCTTTGAAGAGCACCGAGTCGCCCTGCACCCGCGCCGTCTTAGAGGCCGGGGAGGATGCCTATGACCGGCTGATTGAGCCGTCGATTGAACGTGAAATCCGCTCGGCACTCACGCAGCGGGCAGCCACGGCCGCAATCAAGGTTTTTTCCACCAATCTGCGCCAGTTGCTGCTCCAGCCGCCTGTGAAGGGAAAAGTTGCCTTGGGGTTGGATCCTGGCTATCGGACAGGCTGCAAGGTCGCCGTTGTGGATGCAACAGGCCGCGTGCTAGATACAGGGGTCATCTATATTACACATAGCGAAGCTCAAAAAGAACAGGCAAAATCTACGCTTCGCCGCATGATTGAAACGCACGGCGTTGGGATCATCGCCATCGGCAACGGAACCGCCTCCAAAGAGACGGAAATTTTTACGGCTGAGCTCATCAAGGCGATCGGCCGAAACATTTCTTACATGGTCGTCAGCGAGGCGGGCGCATCCGTCTATTCCGCCTCAAAGCTCGCTGCGGAGGAGTTCCCGCAGTTCGACGTTTCGCTGCGCAGCGCGGTTTCCATCGCGCGCAGGCTACAGGATCCACTCGCGGAGCTGGTAAAAATTGATCCAAAGGCCATCGGCGTGGGCCAATATCAGCACGATATGCCGAAAAAAGAGCTCGATAACGCGCTGGGCGGCGTGGTGGAGGATTGCGTCAATGCTGTAGGCGTTGATCTGAATACCGCATCCCCCTCCCTGCTTGCGCGTGTATCCGGTATCAATGGCACGGTTGCCAAAAACATCGTCGCCTATCGAGAGGAAAACGGCGCTACCCCTCCCGCGCCGCTATTAAAAAAGTGCCGAAACTCGGCGCAAAAGCGTTTGAGCAGTGCGCGGGCTTCCTACGCGTGCCGGAGAGCAAAAACGTGCTCGACAATACCGGCGTGCATCCAGAGAGCTATGAGGCCGCGAAAGCCCTGCTGGCGCTGTGCGGCTACTCTCTGGCCGATGTTTCTTCCGGCGCAATCGGGGCCCTTCGAGAGCGCGTTGAGGGCCTCGGCGGTGTGGAGGAGGCCGCAAAGCGGCTAGAAGCGGGCGTGCCGACGCTGCGCGATATCGTCAAGGAGCTCCTGCTCCCGGGCCGTGACCCACGCGATGAACTCCCGCCGCCGCTGCTGCGCACGGATATCATGGATATGAAGGATTTAAAGCCCGGCATGGAATTGCAGGGCACGGTCCGCAATGTGATTGATTTCGGCGCGTTCGTCGATGTCGGCGTCCATCAGGACGGGTTGGTCCATATTTCTCAAATCGCCAACCGCAGGCTGAATCATCCCTCCGAGGTTCTCAAGGTGGGCGATATCGTCACCGTATGGGTGCTCAGCGTTGATGTAGCAAAGAAGCGCATTTCCTTAACAATGAAAAAGCCCGCCCAACAGACAGCCGATTGACCGTTCGCCTTGACCTGCGGGTTCAAAGACGTATAATGGAAATGAAGAGAGAAAAAGGGGGACGCTGTGATGGAATACCGGAAATTGGGGGATACCATTGTGCTCTGCCTGGTGAGGGGCGAGGACGTTCTCGCTTCAATCCGCGCGGTATGCAATGCGGAGCGGGTGCGTCTGGCGGAGATTTCCGCGCTGGGTGCGGCAGATTATGCTGAGGTTGGCGTTTACCACCTGGCTGAAAAGCGCTTTTTGCCTCGCACACTGGAGGGAGAGATGGAAATCTGCGCGCTGACAGGCAGCGTGACACGGCGCGGAACGGAGCTTTACCTTCACCTGCATGGTTCCCTTGCCGATGCCGATGGCAATGTATACGGCGGGCATGTCAATGAAATCAGAGTCAGCGCAACAGCCGAGATCTTCATCCGCCTGCTCCCGGGAGAAGTTAACCGCCGCCTGGAGGAGGAAAGCGGCATTTTCCTAATGGATTTCGGCCAATGATCGATTCGTTCAGCTCTTAGAAAAAGGATGGCAGCTTTATGAATTTTATAACCAATGATAAAACCGGTGTCTCCGAAGGTTTTTGCCTGATTAAAACCTGTGACAAAAAGCAAACAGCCCGTGGCGTGCCCTACCTCGACTTGGTGTTGGCCGATCAATCCGGCGAGATTTCAGCCAAGCTCTGATTATAAGGAGGAGGCGCAGGGAACCTTTGCCGCAAACGACCTTGTTAAGGTGCGCGGCCGAATTGACGTTTACAACGGCGCTGATCAGCTACGCATCGACCGGATTCGCAAGGTCGTCCCCTCTGATAACGTTCAGATAAGCGATTATGTCCCGAGCGCGGCATACGATGGTGCATGGATGCTCTCAGAAATCCGCTCCCTGGTCGTCGCTTTTGAAAATACTGATTTAAAGGAGCTTGTCACAGAGCTTCTCGATGAATATGAAGAGAAGCTGCTCTATTGGCCAGCGGCCTTTAAGCTGCACCATGCAATCCGGGGAGGTTTGTTGTGCCACACCCTTTCCATCGTGCGGCTCGCACAGGGCGTGTGTCACGTATACCCCTTTATCGACCAGGAGCTTCTTCTCTCCGGCGCGATCCTGCATGATATTGCAAAAATTGAAGAATTCACTGTCAGCAGCACCGGCATTGCCAGTGGATATACATCGCAGGGGATGCTGATCGGGCACCTAGCCTCCGGCGCAATGGCGGTTGACCGTGCGGCTCGCAGGCTCGGCACACCGCAGGAAACCGCGATGCTGGTGGAGCATATGCTCCTCTCCCACCATGGGGATCCTGAATTTGGAGCTGCTGTGCGGCCTATGTTCTTGGAGGCGGAGCTGCTCTCTGAGCTTGACCTGATGGATGCGCGCATCTATGAAATGGCGCAGGCTGTCCAGACGACACAGCCAAACGGCTTCTCCCCACGGCAATGGGCGCTGGATAACCGCAAGCTCTATAACCACGCCCGGCGGGAGGTAGCGCCCCGCGCATGCTTCAGAAGCCTGGAAGCGGCATGGATCACAGCGAAGGCTAATGCGTCCACGGGCGCAATCGGCGTTCCTCCCTTTCCTGCTGCTGTTTAGGCACTTAGGTAGAATGAAATGGTTTTATCAATCAGAAAACCGGCGAATTGGCGAATTGCCAATCAGCCGGTTTTTTTGCCCCTATCCATTTTTTATTTCATCAGGTGTAGCGGCGCTCACGAAGCTTTTTTCCACAAAAAAAACAGTCAAAAGGCACAACACGATGCCTACCAGCGCTCCGGCCGCATCGACGCACACATCAAAAAAACGGCACGCCCTGCCGGGGATAAAAATTTGGTGCAGCTCATCCGTCACCGCATAAAAGGCGGTCAGTCCCCAAGCCAGAAAGGGCCTGCTTCGCCCCCAGGTGCGGTACAGCGCATGAAACAGCAGAACCGCCAGCAGCGCAAATTCCGCCGCATGCGCCAGTTTTCGGATCACGGCGGAAGGGATCAGCAACCCAACCAGATCAAAAATTTTGGAAAGAACGCCATCGCTAAGCGATTGGGACTGAACACCGGACTGTTGAGAAAAATGAAAAATCAGCGCCATACAGGCCACCGCAAACGCCCAGGATAGGGCGCAGAGAAAGGCCTGCCTCTTGGATTGGAACCGTATCATGAATCCAGCCGCTCCCCTTTCAAAAAGCGCACCGTGCCATCCAGCGTGTGGTAAACAATCCCGGAAACATTCTGTGCCATCGCAAAGAAACTGCTCTCTGCATACAGCGGGTAAACTAGGCCGTTTTGGATCAAATGCGTTTCCGCCTGCTTGCACAGCTGAATGAGTTGCCTAGAAGCAGCCATATTCATGGAAGATATGATCTTATTGTAGGCTTCCGAGCTATAGTTGAGCAGGTTACCGCTCGCAGCGGAAGCAAACTGGGAAAGGAACTCTACCGCCGAAGAGCCGGAGGCTGTCACGGGGGCAAAAGCAATTTCGTAATCCCCCTTTTCCAAACGAGTGCGCAATTCTGCCCGATCTACCGCCTCCAGCCGCAGGATCAGCGTGATGCCCAACGCACCTTGCCAGGTTTGTATGAGCTTGCGGATCATATCGGCATGCTCCTGCGCACAGAGATGGTAAGCGTTGCACTTTTTTGGCCAAGCGCATCCAGCCCGCTCTCCCAGCGCCTGCGCGCCTCATCCGCATTGTAGGCCAGCCGGCCGACAGCGCCTGCCTGCTCCCGGTAGCTCGTGCTGCCCAGCATACAGGATGCCGGCACAAAGCCCTGCGCCTCGGCGTCAGGCCGGAGGCAGGTTCCAGCGCGGAGCGGTTTAGCCCTTGGCAGAGCGCAATGCGCAGGTTCCCATTTTTCAGCAGAGCATTCCCTGCATTGAAGCAGATCGACCAGGTGATATTGGGGATCTCCTGCGTCGTAATGCCAGAGCGCTCATCCAGGGCATGGGCCTGGCCCTGTTCCAGCAGGGCAGCGTCATACCGCCCTTCCAACAGCTTATCAAGGCGGGATTGCCCGTCTGTATTGATATAGAGGCTGACGGTAGCGGGCGATACGGTTGTTTCCCCCTGATAATCCGGATTCTTTTTTAACAGCAGAGATTTGTCATGGTTCCATTTTGAAAGATAGAAGGGCCCATTGCAGATTAGATACTTCCGCTCCAGCCATAGCGGCCTGACGTCGCCAGAAAAAATGCCTCATCGCAAGGCATGCTCATAGGGAGTGTCAGCGCATAGAGAAACGCGCTGTCCGCGCGAGCCAGCCGAATCTCCAGCGTGCTGGCGTTTACCACCCGCACGCCGAGTTGATCGGAGCGGGCAGTTCCACGATGAACCGCCTGCGCATTCTCAATCGCATAAAGCGCTTTGGCGGAGGCCATGCCCGTTTCCGGTAACAACGCCCGCTTTAGGCCGAACGCAAAATCCTCCGCATTCAGCGTGGTGTCGATCGTTTTTCCCTTCCCCAGCAGCTCTTCCAGCTCATCGGAGTCGGCAATGTGCCACTTCATCCCCTCGCGCAAATGAAAGGTGTAGGTGCGCCCGTCCGCCGACACATCCCACCGCTGGGCGGCTCCGGGCACGATTGCGCCTGATTCATCCAGACGGACAAGCCCCTCAAAGCAATTGCCCGTGACAAGCTTAGCCGTTTCATCCGCAGCAATCTGCGGGTCAAGGCAAACCGCTCGCCGTCAATTGGGTAGCAAGGGTCTTTTCCGCCCCGGTTTTCTTAGAGCAACCGGCAAGCGCAGGCAGTAAAAGCACAGCGGAAAGCACCAGCGCAAGGAACCGGGTATGCATTGTTTTCTTCACGCTTATGACCATTCCTTTCTCGGTAAGCCACAGAATTTTGCGGTTTAGGCGGCGCTAAAATTTTGAGTCAGGTTTGTGCGCAACAGGCATAAAGCGCAGTTGAAAAGAGGAAGCTTTGCATCTCTTCCCTTATGTTTTCCCATCTTAGCATTCCGCCTCGGAGGATACAAGTCAGTATTTGTAAACAATTTCACTCAGCAAGTGTCCAGCTTCGCCTTTAACTGTTCCGAATAGACCGGAAGCGCCCCGCTGGATGACGCCACAAAATCCGAAAGGATCGCGCCGCGCCGCGCGCTGCGGAATACATCCCATCCCGCGAGCAGCCCGCTGATCAAACCGGCGCTAAACGCATCTCCCGCGCCCACGGTATCCACCGCCTTGGATACGCATTCGTTTATCTCCCTCATCGCCTCACGGGAATAGGCCGTGCAGCCACGCGGCCCCTTTGTCACCAGCACGCAGCGCAGCTGCTATATTGTGCAAAAAGGGCGCGGATTAGCTCCGTCTCCTGTTCTCCCGTGCAGAAGAGTGTGCCAAAGCGCAGCGCCTCCTCTTCATTGAGCTTGAGGATTGTCGTATACCGAAGGGATTGCTCCACCATCTCACGGGGGCAAAAATCGCGGCGGATATTCACATCAAAAAACACGGCTGGGAAGGTGCATTCTTTTAAAATATGCAAAAGTGTCTCACGAGATTGTTCTGCCATCTGCACCATAGAGCCGAAATAAAAGAGGGAAAATCCCTCCTCCCGGAGGGAGGCAAGCGCCGCTTCTCCCCCTTCAATATGCTGGTAGCTAACCCCCTCGGGGAACGAATAGCTCGGAATCCCTGATGGTCCAGCCGGACGAGCGCCGTCCCGGTTGGATAGCGGGCGTCTGTTTTCACATAATTTGAGCTTACCCCTAAGCGAGCGATCTCCTGCAACGCCCGGCGCCCCAGTTCATCCGCACCGACCTTGCTGTAGAGAAACGCCTCGGCGCCGACCGCGCCAAATGCCCAGCCAAATTAAAAGGGGGCTCCACCAATTTTTGCTTGTCCATCAATGACATCCCAGAGGATCTCCCCATAAGAAAGCACCTTTTTCATCGTCATCCGCCTCATTCTCCACACAGCGCAAGCACTGCATGCGCAATAATTTTCGCATTGCGCAACAAATTTTCCTCCGTAATAAATTCATCCGCGCCATGCATATGATTATCCTCCCCCGGGAACATTGCGCCAAAAGCAACTCCGCCTGGGATACCGTGCACATAGGTGCCTCCGCCGATTGCCGTGCAATAGCCCGGCAGTCCGGTCTGCTGGGTATACACATGGAGCAGCGTTTGGATAAACGGGCTCTCCTCCGGCACCCGGTGCGGCTCGGAGCCCATTATTTTGTGAAAATTGAAACCGTGTGCAGCAAGCGCTTGAGAAAGCTTTTGGGTGACGCTAGGGAGCGTTTCACACAATGGAAACCGGATATCCACCATGCCCTCCAGCTTGCCCTTCCGGCACCGCAAAACGCTGAGGGCAAGCGTCAGCGCTCCGCTTTCCGCCTCTTGGCATGCAAGTCCGGCAGAGCGTCCGTTCGTTTCCCCATGGGGGAAAAGCAGCGCAATCTCCTCCAACAGCGGCAATAATCCATCCCCCTCCATACCGGGCAATGCGCAAAGCATCCGAATCAGGCCGGTCAGCGCATTTTCTCCCTGCTCTGGCGTGGAGGCATGCGCCCCGCGCCCTTCAATCAACAAAACAAGCCCATCCTGCTCCTCCCGAAAGGCGATAGCGAGCTCTTTTGGCAATGCCTGAGCAGCTTGCCTTGCCTGCTCAAGCGAAATGCCGGATAAACAGGCCTCCGCCCGGCCAGGAACGGCATTCGCCGCTTTGCCCGCATGCAGCCAGAGAACGCGCCGTTCCCCTTCCTGCCGGTAAGATGCGCAAAAGCCCGCCCGTAGCATCCCCTTTTCAATATTGATGATCGGATAATCGCCATCCGGTGTGAAGAGCATCGGCGGCATTTTATGCTTTGCCCGATAGCATGCAAGATCAGAAGAGCCGTTTTCTTCATCACTCCCCAGCAGCAAGCGCACCGGCGCAGCAAGCGGTATTTTCAGGGCGCGGATCGCGCCGAGGGCAAACAGCGCCGCTACAGCCGGCCCCTTATCATCAATTGTGCCACGGCCATAAAGCTTCCCCTCCCGGCGGGTAAGCGCATAGGCGGAACTGTCCATCCCGTGCCCTCCGGCACCACGTCCAAATGGCAAAGAACGCCCAGCCCCGGTTCCGTCCCCTCCCCAAGGTCGGCCTCCAGCATAACGTTTTCCACTAGGCGCGTGCGAAGCCCCTGCTCCTGTGCCAGCCGCATACCTTCCTGCAGAGCGGCTGCCGGCCCTTTTCCATAAGGCGCGTCCTCCTCCGCCTGCGTGCGGTAGCTTGGAATTTCTATCAGAGCGGCAAGCGCCTGCCGCATCGCTTCCGCCTGGCTTTCCAGATAAGCGCCGACGCTTTTCACGCTTTCTCTTTCTATCACAATGCCTGCCTCCCTTTACTCTATCACAGATGCTTCCTGTTCTATGAACCATTCCAGCGGAATGCACTGCGCAAGCGCTAAACCGCCAAGTGGACTGGGGTGGCCGCCGTCCTTGCTCGTATAGCCCTCTTTTGCAAGATAGGGATTCTCTTCCCGTGCAAAAGCGGCGTCAAAATCAACAATTTTGTCAAACAGTTTCTCCTGCATCAGCCGCCGGTTGATTTCCACACGGATTTGATCCTTTTCCGGTGTGCAGTCCGCCGAGCCGCCGAAGGGGATCAATGTGGCTCCGTAGACCGTGATGCCGTGCGCGTGTGCCATCTGCACCAGCTCTCGCAGGCCGTCGAGCGCCTCCTGCGCCGTAATGCGATCCGATTTTGGGGCGCCTAATGTGCCCGGCTGGGCATAGTCGTTTGTGCCCAGGCATACCACCATGTATTTTATGCCGTCAAAGGCGCCTACATCCCATTGAAAACGCTCCAACGCCCTCGGGCCAAAAAAATTTTTTAATGGGAAGCGACTCCAGCAATCCCGCAACAGCCGGTTTCCCGTGATCGATCGGTTTGACGACAGCATAGCGGCCGGGAAACTGCTCACGCACCCGCTGGGCAAACGGATTAAACCAACGCCCCTGCTGTGTGATCGAATCCCCAAAGCACACGATGTTAGAAGCGCCCTCCCCATTGAGCAGTTCGACTGCCTCAAATAGGGGCACCGGCTGGGAGAGATACATCCCCAACACCTTCTCCGCTAAATGTAAAATGCTATCCTTGCGCCTGCTCTGATGTAGAATCGCCATATCGCTCGTGTGATCTCCGCGGCAGACAGAGAGCCGCACATCATCCAGCGCATTGCCGGACAGAAGCTTTCCCTTCTCCACATAGATACTAACTGAGAGATATTCGCCCGCAGCAACCGGCAGGCGGCGGCGTCTGACCGGACGCTTTGGCCAGCGGTCAGCTCCACCCCCGCCTTGCCAGCGAAAAAAAGAGGCGTGCTTTCTCCTATCCGCCTCCCTGTTTCATCACAAACGGCGGCATACGCGGAACCGACCCTCACACGCTCTTTGGAAAAACGGTTGGAGAGCGACAGGCGGATTTGCCCCCCGGAGACTGCACTGTGGACAGTCAGTCGGAAGGTCCGGTCGTTCCCCCGGTAGCCCAAAAGGGACATTCCCGCATGCGACATTCCCCAGGCCTGCACCCATTTCTGTTCCATTCTGTTCCCTCTCTTTCCCTGTCTAGCTGCATTCTTGCAGCTCAGCAGATGCTTTTATAAAGAAATAGTATCACATCCCATCAAATAGATACAAGGGCACGCCTTGATTGAGAAAGAAAAAATGTGAACGTTATTCACAATATGCTCTTTTTTTTCATTCTAATAGTATAATTATGCAAAAATAACAGATACTAGCAAGAGAAAGGCGGTGGGGGAATGCTGGCTACACATCTGCGTCTGCTCAGGGAAAAAAATGGCCTGACACAAAAGCAGGTTGCGGATATGCTGAATATCGACCGTTCCACCTACGCCTATTATGAATCCGGCAAAACGAGGCCTGATATCCTCACCATTGCGAAGCTTGCACGCCTCTACCGCATCAGCACGGATTTTTTGCTGGACGTGAAGCCGCCCACCCTCCAGATGGAGCTGCGCGATGAACGCATGGAGTATCAAAGCGCCGCCCACCCCCGCGTAAAATATCTTTCCGACCTTTCCAAAGAGGAGCAAGATTTGATCCTCTTCTATCGGCAGCTGAAAGATAAAAAAAGCGCCTTCCAGCATCTGCAAGCTCTTTATGAGAAAGAACAGGCGTTGCACAAGCAGGAGGAAGAGGATTTTTTGGCCGCCCTTGGGGAACGGTTGCGAAAAAAGCCAGAGGATTGATTCTCCTAAACAATGAAGCTGTTCACACGCACGATCTTGAAAAAGATTGTGCGTTTTTCTTTTGTTTTTCCATACGCATGCCCTTGACAGGCATCAAGATGTGCTATATAATAGCAATCGCTATAGAGGGAATACACTATATCTAGTGTATCAATCAATATATTTTAACTATATCTATTTATCACTTTCACACAAGAGGAGCTGGGCGCATGTTAACAAAAATCATCAAACGCGACGGGCGGGAAGTAAACTTCTCCATTGAAAAATTGCAAATGCAATTTTTAAGGCTGCGCAGTCTATGGGCGGCAAGGACTATGAGGAATCGCTTGCGCTGGCAAACCAGGTGGTCGTTTTACCTGGAGAATCGGGCATTCAGAAGCCGACGGTAGAGCAGGTGCAGGACGCCGTGGAAAAGGTCTTGATTGAAACGGACACGCCCGCACCGCGAAAGTTTATATTTTATATCGCGCAGAACGTTCCCGTGTGCGTGAAATGAACACCCGGCTGATGAAAATCTACGAAGGCCTCACCTTTAAGGACGCAAAGGATAACGATATCAAGCGAGAAAACGCCAATATTGATGGCGATACCGCCATGGGCACTATGCTCAAATACGGCTCTGAGGGCGCAAAGCAATTCAACGAGCTGTTTGTGCTCAATCCGGAGCACTCCAAGGCGCACCATGAGGTGATATTCACATCCACGATCTCGATTTTTTAACGCTGACCACCACCTGCTGCCAGATCGATATCATCAAGCTGTTTAAAGGCGGCTTCTCTACTGGTCATGGCTACCTGCGCGAGCCCAACGATATTGCGAGCTACTCTGCGCTTGCCTGCATTGCAATTCAGTCCAACCAAAACGATCAGCACGGCGGCCAGAGTATCCCAAATTTTGATTACGGCATGGCGCTCGGCGTGGCCAAAACCTACGCAAAGCTCTACCGCCGTAATCTGAGCAAGGCGCTTGAATTGCTGGCGGATTTGGAGAACTCCTGTGACCTTGCGGACGATGTCTGCAAGCGTGTCAAAGAGGAGAGCGGTCTAGTACCCAAGCTTGCAAATGATAACGCTATCAGGAGCTGAAGCAAGCTGACTGAAAGAAGACTAATCAGCTCGACGACGCCATCCATAAACGCTAGCCGCAGGAATCACGCGTGCGCCGCACTGTGAAAGAGACGGACCGCGCCACCTATCAGGCGATGGAAGCGCTCGTTCATAATCTCAACACGATGCACTCCCGCGCTGGCGCGCAAATCCCCTTCAGCTCCATTAACTATGGGATGGATACCTCCCCGGAGGCCGTATGGCTGTAAAAAACGTCCTGCTCGCCACAGAAGCAGGCCTCGGCAACGGCGAAACGCCGGTTTTCCCGATCCACATTTTCCGTGTGAAGGAAGGCGTCAGCTATAATCCTGGCGATCCGAACTATGATCTTTTCAAGCTCGCCTGCCGCGTATCAGCAAAGCGGCTATTCCCGAACTTCTCCTTTATGGATGCGCCGTTTAACGCACAATATTATGTGGAAGGCGATTATGATACGGAAATTGCTATATGGGCTGCCGTACCCGCGTGATGGGGAACGTATATGATCCTTCGCGCCAAACCACGGGTGGCCGAGGGAACCTGAGCTTTACTTCGATCAACCTGCCCCGTCTTGCTATCAAGGCGCACGGCAACATTGATCTCTTCTTTGAGGATCTTGACCGCAAAATCGATCTTGTCATCAATCAGCTGCTTGAGCGGCTGGAGATCCAGTCTAAAAAGAAGGTGCGCAACTATCCCTTCCTGATGGGGCAGGGCATTTGGATTGATTCCGGCGAGCTTGGCCCGGATGACGAGGTGCGCGAGGTGCTCAAGCACGGCACGCTTTCCGTCGGCTTTATCGGTCTTGCGGAAACATTAAAATCCCTGGTGGGCGCGCACCATGGCGAGAGCTTGAAGCGCGCAACCTCGGCCTAGAAATCGTTGCCCATATGCGCAACCGCATGGATCAGGCGGCTGCGGAAACCGGCCTCAACTTCTCCCTGCTTGCAACGCCTGCGGAGGGGCTCTCCGGCCGTTTTGTCCGCATGGATAAGGAGCGTTACGGTGTGATTGAAGGCGTGACTGACCGCGCCTATTATACAAACTCCTTCCATGTGCCGGTTTATTACCCAATCTCCGCTTTTGATAAGATTAAAATTGAGGCTCCCTATCATGAGATGACCAATGCAGGCCATATCTCCTATATTGAGATGGACGGCGATCCAACGGAAAATCTCGACGCGTTTGAGGCCGTTATCCGCTGCATGAAGGAAAATAATATTGGCTACGGCTCCGTCAACCACCCGGTCGATCATGACCCGGTTTGCGGTTATACCGGCATCATCAATGACGAGTGCCCGAAATGCGGCCGCCACGAAGGTGATGGCAATCCCGATTTTGAGCGTATCCGCCGCATCACCGGCTATCTGGTCGGCACGCTCGATCACTTAACGACGCCAAGTATGCCGAAGTGATGGATCGCGTCAAGCACTCCATCGGCACTGGCGCAGGGGAGTTTGAGCAGATCTGATGGATACAATGGAAACCGCTTTACGGCTTGCAGGCGTTATCCGCGAGTCAATTGTGGATGGCCCGGCTGGCGATTCGTCGTCTTTGCGCAAGGCTGCCCGCATCATTGCCCCGGCTGCCAAAACCCACAAACGCATGATTTTGCTGGAGGATATGACAGCAAGGTTGGCAATCTGATCGCTGAGTTGCGGAAGAATCCGCTGCTCTCCGGCGTGACTCTGAGCGGTGGCGACCCGTTTGCACAGGCAGCGCCCTTCGCGGTGCTCGCCGCTGAGGTGCATAAGCTTGGCCTAAATGTGATCACCTACACGGGCTGGACGTATGAGCAGATTA
>ENA-OQCX01000335-OQCX01000335.1-human-gut-metagenome-genome-assembly--contig:-NODE-335-length-24813-cov-3.538726_pt1 | contig 24813 bp, 27 predicted proteins | sample MGYA00242762_ERZ504587 | MGnify/ENA primary metagenome ERZ504587 (study PRJEB26092, sample SAMD00036337) | human gut metagenome | host: Homo sapiens | study: EMG produced TPA metagenomics assembly of... | reverse complement strand
TTTTATTTGACACTTTTTCGTGTATAATAACGATTCTTCCAATCGATTTTGACGGTTTGTTTTTTTGAATAATGATTCTACTGCAAAATCGACTGCAAACCCGAGGATTCGTAAAAATCAATCTCCATTTTTCGTGTATTGATACAATTGACAGAATCGTTAGATTCAAATAGAATATACATGTAAATAATGTCAAATATAAATATATTTAATGGTTTTAATTCCATGTAAAAAATCTATTTTTTTGAGGAGATAGGATAACCACAACGTATCGTTAAAAAGCAGTATTTATGAAATGGAAAGGAGAAAACGCAAAATGAAAACCCTGAAAAAATTGTTGATTCAGCTCGTGGCAGTCGCAATGGTTGTTTTGTGTATCTCGGCAATCCCCGCGTTGGCAGACTATTCCTTTGGATCCTTTTATACGGATTATATCAGTACAACGAGTTCCCAAAAACTTGGCCCACATCAATACGAAAAGCGTGATATTGGTTGCTCAAACATTCGGGCAACTGCACCGAACGGACAAGATCAAGATTATCATTTAAAATTATACACAAGGAATTGGGGATCCTACGAGCCTTTTGGCGCAACTTTCCTGGCCGGCACAAAAGTTTTAGGTGGATCTTGTTGGTGGGATAATGCAAACCCCAATAATTATGCCAATAGTCATGCATATATTCTGTTGGCTAAAAAATCAAATAATAGTGTCTCGCTTGGCGGATATATTGAGAGCAAATCCAGGGTTTGGTTATAATACATGAATTTTTAAAATGACTGGTGAAAGACCTTTTCGCCAGTCATTTTAAGCACAACAAATAAGGAGTTTTGATATGACATCTCGGATGATTCCCGCAGGCACAACCTTGATGTTTCTGGCCATCCTCTATTTTATATTGATCGCGGTGCAGGGAATCCGGCGTAAGCTCCGGCTGAAGCAATTGATCGCCTCCCTGTTTCTATTTGCCGCCGGAGCGGCTTGGATTGCGGTTTGCCTCCACGAGTATTATTTGTTCACCGATCACTATCCCTTGACCTCGATATTTTCCAAAGTTCCGTTTGGGAACCTGATCTATCATACCATTCCGGAAATTTCGTGCGTTATCAGCCGCTCTTTACCCGATATTTCATTGTCACATTCCTGTTTGCTGTTGTGTGGGGCGTATGCTCCCCTATTTGATCAAACAGGCTTCCTACCGGAAGCTGCTCCAGATTAGCGCAATCGTGCTCATCCCTTGTGAGTTGTTATTCATGGTGCTTTGCTATACCGGAATCAGCTATGATACGGTTTTTGATTTTGGCTGCTTTTTCCTGCTCTTCCTTGGCATCACGATTGGTGGAAAATTTACGCTATCCTACAGGAACGGTCTAAAAACAGCTGCTAAAAAAAAAAAGGCGCGGAGGAGATGATTTCCAGATGATTGCTACACATGAGCTCACAAAGATATATGGCCGGGAGGACTCCGCAAAAGTGTATGCGCTCAACGGCGTTTCCATCCAGATTGAGGAAGGCGAGGCTGTGTGCATCATGGGGAAAAGCGGCTCCGGGAAATCCACCCTGCTCCATATGCTTGGCGGATTGGACACGCCTACCTCCGGCACGGTGCGCTACCAAGAGCTTTGCCTGACGGACATGCCGGAAAAAAAGCTCTCTCAATTCCGCAGGGAACACATTGGTTTTGTTTTTCAGGAGTACAATCTGATCCCCGAGCTCAGCGTTCAGGAAAACATCCTGTTCCCTGCGATGCTGCTCAAAAAGCAGGTGCCGAAGGCATACTGGGAGCAATTGGTGGAGGCGCTTGCGTTAGGTGACCGGCTCAGCCATCTTCCTCGCAGCTCTCCGGCGGCCAGCAGCAGCGCACAGCCATCGCTCGTGCGCTCATCAATCAGCCAGAGGTGATCCTCTGCGACGAGCCCACCGGGAACCTGGATTCTGAATCCGGTGAAGCGGTCAAAAATATCCTCTTCCAGCTGCATCAAGAGCTGCAGCAAACAATGGTCATCGTAACGCACGATCCGGAATTTGCAAAATCGGCCGGACGGACGCTCCATATCAAAGACGGAAAAATCGGATAAAGGAGGCTTCGTCATGCATTCCACCATACGACTCGCCTCCGTTCCCTGCGTTACCATGCGGGAAAAACTGCTAAAATGATGCTGCTTTATGGATTGTGCGCCTTTTTTCTGCTTGCAGAAGGTTTTCTTTTATACAGCTATATTGCCTCTTCCCAGCAGGAGCGTGAAAACACCTTCGGCATCCAGGACGGCATCATCCTTTGCAGCACAGAGCAGGCCGTGAAGGCGCTGCAATCCCAGGCAGAAGCGACAGGCGTGATCCAATGCTACGCGCAGGGTTATCCGGAAAAACACGCCCATGATCGCCAGCTACTGCTGGGTTGCATCGACCGCGGCGCAGCCAAGCTAAATCGCATCCACGCCACAGACGGCCGCCTTCCACAGCGGCAGGATGAAATTGCCATCGAAAAATCCTTGTTGGCCGTCGCTATCCGAAAGCAAAAATGGGCGATCCAGTCTCCATCATATGCAAGCTGACAAATCACTCCGGCCAGAGTGTGGAGGTCAAACGCAATTTTACCCTGGTGGGGCGCTTCAAAATTTTTCCCAACTACAATGGAAACCGGAAAATAGCCAAGGCAGATGATTAATGCAGTTGTCACGCCGGAAATGGCAAAAACACTCTCCGGCAAGCCGCTCTATTCCTTTTGCAGCGTAAAGCTGCGTGAGGATACCCTGCCCAGCTCTCTTCTGAACGATCAGTTATTAGAGCAGCAAGGCATAGAAGCCTTCTCCCTGAATCAAGCGGAGCAATACTCTCTTTTTTCCTTCCCTAAACCTGAGCAACAGCAGTCTTTTTCTCATCCTTTTGGCGTTGTTGAGCTTTTTGCTCGTTTTTCTTCTCTATTGCGTATCCGTGTTCCACAAACGGGACCGCCTACAGAGAATCGGTCTGCTCAAAATTGCGGGGCTTTCCAACCGGGAGCTATCCGCCTATTTTTTCATGCAGGCATTCATGCAGATTTTACCCGGGATCCTGATCGGTGCCGCAGGAGGGATTTTATCTACCTATGGATTTTTATCCCTTGAAAAAAGCTTTGTCACATTTCATTGGAGCGGCAGGCTGTTCGGCGGCCTGCTTGCTGGAATCCTTCTGCTCTCCCTCCTGCTCTCCACCACCGGCCTGCATCGTGCGGCCGCCCAACCTGTTATGCAGGTTTTAAAGCCCTATCCTTCCCATAAAACACAAAGCAAGAGCATTCAATTTTCAAGCAAAAATCCGGTGCGGCTCTATGCGGTCAAAGCATTTCTGCTAAACCCTAATCAAATTCTTTCCTCCTGCCTGCTGGTGTTTTTCGCCATTCTAATCCCCGTATGTGGAACATTCGTCGCTAGGGGGATCCGGCAGCAAGCTGAGCAAAAAATCCCCGTCGATATCAGCGTTTTGGTATATGATGGGAGCGGATATACGCCTATCGGCATCCCGAACGATCCGGCAAAAGGCATGTCCGCGCAAGATTATATAGCCTTACAGGATAATCCGGACGTATCGCAAAGCATCGGCGTAAAGCGGCTGCATGCCCTACAGGTCACTAAAACGCAACCGCAATATTATTCCAGTCAAAATTGGCAGGATTACCATAACGCTTTGCAGAGCTTTGATCTGCCGGAGGATTTATATCTCTCGGATTGCATCCTGGCCAGCGCCGGCGCAGAAAACCTCCAGAACCTTGCGCCTTTTATCACGCGCGGGAAGCTGGACCTCAAAGCATTATCCAATGCGCAGGAGATCATTATATGTGAAACGAAGGAGCATCCTACGCACATCAGGTGGGGGATGAAATTCGTATCACACAGTTGTTGAACCAAACGCCTGGCGATTACACCTGAGCAACACGCAAAAAATGGATGTTACTGTGCGTGTGGGAGCTATTGCCACATTGCAGCAAACCGGCGCCTGGTCCACAATGGAGGATTATGCCTTTGAAGGACTATATCTATGGGAAAATAGTTCCTTTGACCAGCTCGACGTTCCTATGCATTACAATCATGTCTATCTGGATATTGCTGATCCGGAAAACACCGCACACATCAATGAAGTGCTGTATAACATGCAATATCTATATGAAAATTACATAACAATCACGGATCATTTGCAAGAAGCGCAGACGATGGCCCGATTTTATCAAACCTTCTCTTTCGTAAGCTTCGCCTTGGCTATTTTGCTCATCTTGTTTTCCCTCGTCAGCATGATGCTCGCAATCAATATGAAAATCCGCATGCATAAACAGGTTTATGGTTTTTTGAGCAACGATTCTTCTGAATGACCAGAAGAGTGAACCATATGCAATTGTAGAGTTTATGTAATAAAAAACATTGGAGGATTTTTATGATCGAATTAGGAAAAAAACAGACGCTGCAGGTAGTAAAAACAGTAGATTTCGGTGTATACCTGGCAGAAGATATGAACGCAGATACCAAACATCAGGTACTTCTTCCTGCAAAGCAGGTTCCGGCAGGTACAAAAGCCGGTGACAAGCTGGAAGTTTTTATTTACAAGGATTCACAGGATCGAATGATCGCAACTACAAATGAGCCGCGCCTGACAGTTGGAGAAGCAGGACTTCTCAGAGTAAAACAGGTGACAAAGATCGGTGCATTTCTGGACTGGGGGCTGGAGAAGGATCTTCTGCTTCCATATCATGAGCAGACAACAAGGATCTTTGAGGGACAGGAATGCCTGGTTGCTGTTTATGTGGACAAGAGCAGCAGACTTTGTGCAACAATGAAAGTTTATCCGTATCTTTCCCAAGAGACACCTTACAAAGAGGCGACCGCGTGAAGGGCAGAGTTTACCAGATCAGCGATAACTTCGGTGTTTTTGTTGCTGTAGATAATAAATATTCTGCGCTGATCCCGGCAAGAGAGGCAAAAGGAAAATACCGCCCGGGAACTGTCCTTGACCTTCGTGTGACCAAGGTCAAAGAAGATGGAAAAATGGATGTCAGCGATCGTGAGGAAGCTATATTCAGATCAATGAAGATGCAGAAAGTGTGTTCAGCATTATCGAAGAATTTGCAGGAGTTCTTCCATTTGATGACAAGGCTTCACCGGAAGTCATCCGCAGAGAGTTCGGTCTGAGCAAAAATGCATTTAAACGTGCGGTAGGACATCTGCTCAAAGAAGGCAAGATCGAGATCAAAGACCGCCGTATCTACATTGTTAAGTAATTGGGCATAGTAAAGGATAAAAATATGAATTTTACACATCTTCATGTTCATACAGAATACAGCCTTCTGGATGGCTCCAACAAGATCCAGGAGTATGTGAACAGAGTCAGGGAACTTGGTATGGACAGTGCTGCGATCACAGACCATGGAGTTATGTATGGTGTGATCGATTTTTACCGTGCGGCGCGGGCAGCAGGGATCAATCCGATCCTTGGCTGCGAGGTTTATGTGGCTCCGGGATCCCGTTTTGACCGTGAGATCGGGAGTGGAGATGATCGTTATTACCATCTTGTTCTTCTTGCAGAAAATAACCAGGGCTATGCGAACCTGATGAAAATCGTGTCCAAAAGTTTCGTGGAAGGTTTCTATTATAAACCGCGTGTGGATCTGCAGCTTCTTGAAAAATATCATGAAGGTCTGATCGCTCTGAGTGCCTGTCTTGCGGGTGAAGTGGCGAGATTTCTTACCAGAGGGATGTATGAGGATGCAAAAGCGGCTGCACTGAGATACCAGGATATTTTTGGAAAGGGAAACTTTTTCCTGGAACTGCAGGATCATGGAATTCCCGAGCAGCAGAATGTAAATCAGCAGCTGCTCAAGATGCACCGTGAGACAGGGATCGAACTGGTTGCGACCAATGACGTTCATTATACACTGGCAGAGGATGCACAGCCGCACGATGTACTGCTGTGCCTTCAGACAGGTAAGAAACTGTCCGATGAAAACAGAATGCGATATGATGGCGGGCAGTATTATGTAAAATCTCCGGAGGAAATGGAAAGGCTTTTTCCTTATGCGACAGAGGCTCTGGAGAATACGCATAAGATTGCAGAGAGGTGTCATGTAGAGATTGAGTTTGGTGTCACCAAACTGCCAAAATTTGATGTTCCGGAGGGATATACTTCCTGGGAATATCTGAATGAACTTTGTTTCAAAGGGCTGGAAGAGCGTTACCAGCCAGTGACCGAAGAGCTGAAAGAACGCCTGAATTACGAGCTTTCCACGATCAAAAACATGGGTTACGTGGATTACTTCCTGATCGTGTGGGATTTTATTCGGTATGCGCGAGATCATGACATTATGGTAGGACCGGGACGTGGCTCTGCGGCAGGAAGCCTGGTTGCTTATACGCTTGGGATCACACAGCTTGACCCGATCCGTTATGACCTTCTGTTTGAGCGTTTCCTGAATCCGGAACGAGTTTCCATGCCTGATATCGACGTGGATTTCTGTTTCGAAAGACGACAGGAAGTGATTGATTATGTTCGCCGTAAGTACGGCGATGACTGCGTGGTTCAGATCGTTACTTTTGGTACGCTGGCGGCGCGGGGTGTTATCCGTGATGTAGGCCGTGTGATGGACCTTCCGTATGCACAGGTCGATACGATCGCCAAGATGATCCCGCAGGAGCTGAATATCACGATCGACAAGGCTCTCAAGATGAATCCGGAGCTCAAAAAAACTTATGAGGACCAGCCGGAGATCCATGACCTGATCGATACTGCCAGGAGACTGGAAGGACTGCCGCGTCATACTTCCATGCATGCGGCAGGTGTTGTTATCAGCCAGAAGGATGTTTCAGAGTATGTGCCGCTTTCGAGGGCGCAGGACGGTTCGATCGTTACACAGTTTACGATGACAACGCTGGAAGAACTGGGACTTCTCAAGATGGATTTCCTGGGACTTCGTACTTTGACGGTTATCCAGAATGCAGTGCATCTGATCGAGCAGGATACTGGTGTTCATCTTGATATGCAGCAGATTGATTATAATGACAAAAAGTACTTGATTCATTGGGAACGGGACGTTCTGACGGTGTGTTCCAGCTGGAAAGTGCGGGTATGAAAAACTTCATGAAGGAACTGAAGCCGCAGAGTCTTGAGGATGTGATCGCGGGAATTTCCCTGTACCGTCCGGGTCCGATGGATTTTATCCCGCAGTATATCCGTGGCAAGAACCATCCGGATACGATCCAGTATGACTGCCCGCAGCTGGAGCCGATCCTGAAGCCGACATATGGCTGTATCGTATATCAGGAGCAGGTTATGCAGATCGTACGTAATCTGGCAGGTTACACGCTTGGACGAAGCGACCTGGTGCGCCGTGCGATGTCCAAGAAAAAAGCCGCAGTAATGGAAAAAGAGCGCCAGAACTTTGTTTATGGAAATGAAGCAGAGGGCGTTCCGGGCTGTATTGCAAATGGTATTTCTGAGCAGGTTGCAAACAAGATTTACGATGAGATGATCGATTTTGCAAAGTATGCGTTCAATAAATCGCATGCCGCTGCGTATGCTGTGGTTTCGTATCAGACTGCTTTTCTGAAATATTATTATCCGGTGGAATTTATGGCTGCGCTCATGACATCCGTTATAGAAATGCCGAACAAGGTGGCTGAGTATATCCAGGTCTGCCGTCAGATGGGGATCAGCATTCTGCCACCGGATGTGAATTGTGGAATTTATGGATTTTCTGTCGACCATGGTGCGATCCGTTATGGACTTTCTGCGATCAAGAGTGTGGGACGTCCGGTCATCAATGCTCTCGTAGAGGAGAGGGAAAAGAACGGAACGTACCGCTCGCTCAAGGATTTCATTGAGAGACTGACAGGAATTGTCAATAAGAGAGCTATCGAGAACTTTATCAAGGCCGGAGCACTGGACTGTCTGGAAGCAACCGCCGCCAGAAGATGAATGTTTATGGTCAGATCGTGGACAGTATCGCGCAGGAGAAGAAGAATTCTTTTGCGGGGCAGATGAGTCTTTTTGATCTGGTCAGTGATGAAGACAAGAAGGATTTCGAGATCCGGATGCCGAATGTCGGAGAGTATGACAAAGAGATGGTTCTTGCCTTTGAAAAAGAGGTTCTTGGAATTTACCTGAGCGGGCATCCGCTGGAAGGATATCGTGGGATCATGGACAAGATGATCTCTGCCAAAACAACTGATTTCCAGCCGGATGAAGAGAGCGGGATCCCGAAGGTATATGATGGTCAGAAGGTTATCATAGGCGGAATGATCACGGAGAGAACGATTAAATATACGAGAAATAACAAGGTCATGGCATTTCTGACAGTGGAAGACCTTGTAGGAACCGTGGAAGTCGTTGTTTTTCCACGGGATTACGAGAAATGGCAGACGCTGATCACCGACGATGCCAGAGTCTTCATCCAGGGCCGCGTCAACGCAGAAGATGACAGACCAAGTAAGCTGATCCTCGAAAAAGTCCATTCTTTTGAGGATATTCCGAGAGAGATCTGGATACAGTTTAAGGATAAAGCAGAGTACAGTGCGGCAGAAGCAGAACTCCAGAGTTTCCTGCAATCCGCCTCAGGAACTTCAGCCGTCGTCATCTATCTGAAAGACGTCAAAGCAATGAAGCGCCTCCCGGCAGCCTTCTGCATCCGGATCAACGAAGAAATTCTGAGTGAACTCAAGAAAAAATATGGGGAATCCAATGTTAAAGTTGTGGAAAGAGTATTGAAAAACTTCTAAAAATGCTTTACACTATACAACGAATATGTGTAGAACAGATAACTAAGATTTCCTATTATATGGGAATCTGGAGATGGAGGAAAGAATCATGGCAGAGAAACAGATAAAAACCATCGGCGTACTCACAAGTGGTGGTGATGCTCCAGGAATGAACGCTGCAATTCGTGCAGTTGTAAGAAGAGGTCTCAGCAGCGGACTTAATGTCAAAGGTATTTATAAAGGATACAACGGCCTTCTGAATGAAGAAATCGTTGATATGACTGCCAGAGACGTATCTGATACAATCGAACGAGGCGGTACAATTCTTTACACAGCAAGATGTGCAGAGTTCCGTACACCGGAAGGACAGCAGAGAGGTGCTGAGATCTGTAAGAAACATGGAATCGATGGACTGGTAGTTATCGGTGGAGACGGTTCTTTTGCAGGTGCACAGAAGCTGGCTAATCTTGGCATCAACACTATCGGTGTTCCTGGTACAATTGACCTGGATATCGCTTGTACAGAGTATACAATCGGATTCGATACAGCAGTTAACACAGCTATGGAAGCAATCGACAAAGTTCGTGATACTTCTACTTCTCATGAGAGATGCAGTATCATCGAGGTTATGGGACGTAATGCAGGATACCTTGCTATGTGGTGCGGTATCGCAAACGGTGCAGAGGACGTTCTGATCCCTGAGAAATACGATTACGACGAGCAGAAACTGATCAACAACATCATCGCAAGCCGTAAAGCAGGAAAGAAACATCACATCATCGTTAATGCTGAGGGTATCGGACATTCTGAGGCAATGGCAAGACGTATCGAGGCTGCAACAGGTATCGAGACTCGTGCTACAATTCTTGGACACATGCAGCGTGGTGGTAACCCGACATGTAAAGACCGTGTATATGCATCTATGATGGGAGCTCTTGCAGTAGACCTTCTGGTTGCAGGCAAATCCTGTCGAGTTGTAGGATATCGTCATGGTGAATTTATGGACTTCGACATCAACGAAGCTCTTGCCATGCAGAAAGACGTATCTCCGTACATGTGGGAGGTATGTAATTCTCTTTCTCATAATTACAATAAGAAATAATATAACGTGTATTTTACAGCGGAGGCCACCGTCAGGCGGTCTCCGTTTCAGATTAAAGGAGAAATTATGATTACCAGTGCACAGAATACACAGGTCAAAAATATCATAAAATTAAATCAGAAGGCGAAGGCAAGACGAGAACAGAAACTTTTTGTCGCAGAAGGCAGAAAGATGTTTCTGGAAGCACCGGAGAATCTGATCGACAAGATCTATGTGGCAGAATCCATGCTCGACGACGAAGAAGTCATAGAAAAAGTCCGCAGATTTTCCTGGGAATCCGTAGAGAACGGCGTTTTCCGGCAGATGTGTGATACACAGACTCCGCAGGGAATCCTTACAGTTCTCAGACAGCCATCCTACCAGATGCAGGATCTTCTGAAGGAAAAAAATCCACTGATCATGGTGCTGGAAGATCTTCAGGATCCGGGCAACGCCGGAACAATCATAAGAACCGGCGAAGGCGCAGGAGTCAGCGGCGTTTTTCTTACAAAGACCTGTGTGGATATCACGAATCCTAAGGTGATCCGTGCAACTATGGGTTCTGTGTACAGAATCCCTTTTTTATATGTAGAAGATGTGGTATCATTAAAGCAGCAGCTTCAGGACAGAGGAATCCGTTTTTTTGCCGCACATTTACAGGGAAAAAATTCTTATGACAGGGAAGACTATAAAGGCGGAACTGCATTTCTCATCGGAAACGAAGGCAAGGGTCTCACCGACCAGGCGGCAGAAGCGGCCGACTGCCTGATCCGGATCCCAATGTGTGGACAGGTGGAATCACTCAACGCAGCTATGGCAGCGGGAATCCTTATGTACGAAGCGGCAAGGCAGCGCAGAAACTAAAAGGCTGTATTATTTTATAGCCGGAAGGAGGCCTATGGATCTTTTGTTGTGGCTTGGGATTCTGGCAGTTCTTCTGATCATAGAAGCAGCAACGGTGGGCTGGTAACAGTCTGGTTTGCAGGAGGTGCGCTGGCAGCAGCGATCGCTTCCGGGGCAGGCGCAGGTGCTGTCACACAGTGGCTGTTGTTTCTGGCAGTATCCCTGGTATTATTGTTTTTTACCAGACCGCTTGCTGTCAGATATATGAAACGGGGAATTCCCAGAACAAATGTGAATAGCCTGATCGGCAAGAAAGCCGTCGTCATTCAGAAAATCGACAATTTGTCCCAGACAGGCAGGTTCGTATCAACGATATCGAATGGATGGCAAGAACGGAATCCGATGGAGAGAAAATTCCGGAGGAATCAGTAGTAGAGATCGAAGCAGTTCGAGGAGTGAAACTGATCGTAAAAAAATGTAAGGAGGAATTGTAGTATGGGTCGGACTTATTTTTTTAGTTGTTATTATCGTGATCGTTCTGTGGGTGCTTGCATCCTGTGTTCGGATCGTGCCGCAGGCATATGCGATGGTAGTAGAGCGTCTTGGTGCTTACAAGGAAACCTGGAATACAGGAATCCATTTTAAGACACCGTTTATCGACCGTGTTGCAAGACGTGTCAATCTGAAGGAACAGGTAGTAGATTTTCCACCGCAGCCGTTATCACCAAGGATAACGTAACCATGCAGATCGATACTGTTGTATTTTTCCAGATCACAGATCCGAAGTTATTCGCTTATGGTGTGGAAAATCCGATCATGGCGATCGAGAATCTTTCTGCGACAACACTGCGAAATATCATCGGTGACATGGAACTTGACGAGACACTGACATCCCGTGAGACGATCAATACCAAGATGCGTGCTTCTCTGGATGTTGCGACAGACCCATGGGGAATCAAAGTAAACCGTGTAGAGCTCAAAAATATCATTCCACCGGCTGCCATTCAGGAAGCCATGGAGAAACAGATGAAAGCAGAGCGTGAACGACGAGAAGCGATCCTTCGTGCAGAAGGTGAGAAGAAATCCACGATTCTTGTTGCAGAAGGTCACAAGGAATCTGCAATCCTGGATGCTGAAGCAGAGAAACAGGCTGCGATCCTCCGTGCAGAAGCACAGAAGGAAAAAATGATCAAAGAAGCCGAAGGCCAGGCAGAAGCTGTGCTTAAAGTTCAGAAAGCAAATGCCGAGGGAATCCGAATGATCCGTGAGGCTGGTGCAGACCAGGCAGTTCTCACACTGAAGAGCCTTGAAGCATTCGCCAAAGCAGCCGACGGCAAAGCGACCAAGATCATCATCCCATCAGAAATCCAGGGGGTGGCAGGGCTTGCTTCCTCCCTTAAGGAGATCATCACAGAAGAACCAAAATCACAAAATTAAATACAGAAACTATGAGGAAGAGGAGAGATTATCATGAATTTAAAAGGACGTAATTTTCTGACACTCAAAGATTTTACACCGGAGGAGATCACATACCTGATCGACCTGGCTGCTGAGTTAAAAGCAAAGAAAAAAGCCGGAGAGCTTCATGAATATTACAAAGGCAAAAACATTGCCCTGATCTTCGAAAAAACAAGTACCAGAACACGTTGTGCATTCGAAGTAGCTGCTCATGACCTTGGAATGGGCAGTACATACCTGGACCCGACCGGTTCTCAGATCGGCAAGAAAGAGAGCATTGCAGATACAGCAAGAGTTCTCGGAAGAATGTACGAAGGAATCGAATACAGAGGTTTCGGACAGGAGATCGTCGAAGAACTTGCCAAATACGCAGGAGTTCCGGTATGGAATGGTCTGACAAATGAATATCATCCGACACAGATGCTGGCTGACATGCTGACGATCCGTGAGCATTTCGGAGATCTCAAAGGCCGTCGTCTTGTATACATGGGAGATGCCCGTTACAACATGGGTAACTCACTGATGATCGCATGCTCCAAACTGGGAATGCATTTCGTTGCATGCACAACAAAGAAATACTTCCCGAATCAGGAACTTGTAGATCTTTGCAAGACATACGCAGAGGCTTCCGGCGGAAGCATCACTCTGACAGAGGATGTTGAAGCAGGAACCAAGGATGCAGATGTTATCTACACAGATGTATGGGTATCCATGGGTGAGCCGGACGAAGTATGGGAAGAGCGTATCAGAGAACTGACTCCATACAAAGTAACAAAAGACGTCATGAAAAACGCTGGAGAAAAAGCAATCTTCCTTCACTGCCTGCCTGCATTCCATGACCTTAAGACAAAGATCGGTAAGGAAATGGGTGAGCGTTTCAACCTGACAGACATGGAAGTTACAGATGAAGTATTTGAATCTGAGCAGTCCCATGTATTTGACGAGGCTGAGAACCGTATGCATACGATCAAAGCAGTTATGGTAGCTACTCTTGGAGAGCCGGAGAACAAATGATAAATACTGTATATTCAAAAGAAACAATTTCAGATGAGATACACACAAAATGGGCGGGCAAAACCGTCCATTTTGCGAAAGAAACAGATTCTACAAATGAATGGTGCAAGCGTATGTCCAAAGAAGGTGCTGAGCATGGAACACTGGCAGTTACCGAATTCCAGTCAGCAGGCAAGGGCCGCCTCGGACGACGCTGGACAGCCCCGGAAGGAAGTTCTGTTATGATGTCTATCCTTCTGAGACCTGAGTTTGAGCCACAGTATGCCTCCATGCTGACACTTGTCATGGGGCTGAGCGTGGCGCAGGCAGTAAAGGAACTGGATGTCGAAGTTTCCATCAAATGGCCGAATGATGTTGTCGTTTCCCGCAAAAATCTGCGGGATCCTGACAGAAATGGGCCTCGAAAACGGAAAGATCCGAGAGGTGATCATTGGTATCGGAATCAATGTAAATCTGGAGGAGATCCAGGACGACCTCAAAGACAAGGCAACTTCTCTCTATCTGGAAACTGGAAAGAAATACGACAGAAACCGTGTGATCGGGCTGATCATGGAGAAATTCGAGAAGAACTACGAGAAGTTTGTAAAAACCTGTGATCTGTCTCTTATGCTTGATGACTATAATGCAATGCTGGCAAACAGAAGTCAGCCGGTGCGTATCCTGGACAAGCTGAACCCGTATGAAGGAATCGCAATCGGAATCGACAGAGAGGGCGAACTTCTGGTAAAAGTCGCAGACGGCGCGATCCGAAAGGTATGCTCAGGAGAAGTCTCCGTAAGAGGACTTTACAGTTACGTATGATATTTTATTTATAAGGAGTTATATATTTTATGTATCAGGAAAATGTTGTGCTCTGCGGCGCAAGTGCCTATGAGCAGAAATATTATTTCAATCAGGATTTTGCATCCCTTCCGGAAACGATCAAGCAGGAACTGCAGGTCATGTGTGTATTATATACAGAGGATGTCGGCGGAATCCTGACACTGGAGTTTGATGAGAACGGAAATCTGCAGTTCAAGACAGAAGCGACGGATTCTGATTTCAGATATGACGAAATTGGAAGTGTCCTGAAGATCAAACAGCTTCAGTCAGAGAAGAGAGAGCTCCTGGAATCTCTTGAGATGTACTATCGTGTATTTTTCCTCGGAGAAGATATGGAAGAATCTGTGGAACATGTGGATAACGAGGAGTAAATTATGAAGATGCAGTGGAAAATTGGCCAGGTTGAAATGCAGAATCCATTTATCCTGGCTCCGATGGCAGGCGTGACAGACCTGCCATTCCGTTTGTTATGCAAAGAACAGGGTGCAGGACTTCTGTGTACCGAGATGGTCAGCGCGAAGGCGATTTCTTTCCGTAACAAAAATACAATTTCTCTCATGCAGATCGATCCGGCAGAGCATCCGGTTTCCATGCAGATTTTTGGAAGCGAACCGGATCTGATGGCAGAGGTTGCAAAAAGCATTGAGGAGCAGCCGTTTGACATTCTGGACATCAACATGGGATGCCCTGTTCCGAAGGTAGTCAATAATGGCGAAGGTTCCGCACTTCTCAAAAACCCGGATCTGATCCGAGAGATCGTGACCAAAGTTTCTCACGCAGTAAAGAAACCGGTCACAGCGAAGATCCGTATTGGATTTGAAGGATATCCTGTTGATCCTGTAGAGATTGCAAAGATCATCGAAGATTCCGGTGCGGCAGCAGTTGCAGTCCATGGAAGGACAAGACAGCAGTACTATGCTGGTGAGGCGGACTGGGATACGATCCACAGGATCAAAGAAGCTGTATCGATCCCTGTCATTGGAAACGGTGATGTGGATTCACCAGAGAAAGCAGAAGCCCTGGTAAAAGAAACAGGCTGCGATGGCATAATGATCGGCCGTGCCGTGAGAGGAAATCCATGGATCTTCCGTGAGATGAACCATTATTTTACAACAGGAGAACTGCTTCCGCGGCCATCCTGGGATGAGATCCGCGAAATGATCCTCCGCCATGCAAGAATGCAGATCGAACTGAAAGGTGAATTCACGGGAATCCGTGAGATGCGTAAGCATATCGCATGGTACACATCAGGATGAGACACAGTGCCGGACTGAGGCGGGATTCCAATCTGGTGAGCAGCTATGAAGAACTTGAGAAGCTGCTGGATCATGAGCTGGAAAACAGGTAAAAAGAGAAACGGTAAATAACGTCCGAAATCGCCAGGAAATACAACTGTTTTACGCTTGACAAGGCATATGGATTTCGGTATAATACAGGAATTGTGAATATCCTAGAATAAGTCTGCCCTTTTTGAGGTATGATTGTTCTGGGAGTATATATCCAATGAATATCCGTCTATTTTGAAAGGGTGTAAGGATTATGGAAGAAAAGAAGAATTTATTAACATATGCAGGTCTTAAGAAACTGGAAGACGAACTGCACGATTTAAAAGTTGTCAAAAGAAAAGAAGTAGCAGAGAAGATCAAAGAAGCGAGAGAACAGGGTGACCTTTCCGAGAACGCTGAGTACGATGCTGCAAAGGACGAGCAGAGAGATATCGAGGCTCGTATCGAAGAGATCGAGAAGATCCTCAAGAATGCAGAAGTTGTTGTAGAGGATGAAGTTGATCTTGACAGAATCAATGTTGGATGCAAAGTCAAAGTACATGACTATGAATTCGATGAAGATATGGAATTAAAGATTGTTGGTTCTACAGAGGCTAACAGCTTGAAGGCAAGATCTCCAACGAGTCTCCTGTAGGAAAAGCCTGATCGGTGCTCATACAGGCGATGTTGTAGAAGTAGAAATGCCAATGGGAATCATGAAATACAAAGTTCTGGAGATCCAGAGAAACATCTAATAACCAAGCAAAAGACAGAAGGAGGCCAAAGAAGTGGCAGAGCAGAAGAAGCAGGATACAAACCAGCTGCTGAAGGTTCGTCGTGAAAAGCTTGCAGACCTGCAGGCAAATGGCAAGGACCCGTTTCAGATCACAAAATTTGACCAGACACATCATTCACTTGAGGTAAAAGAACTCTACGAAGCACATGAGGCAGAGCTCTTAAAGGACCGCGAGACTCCGGATGTGGAAGGTCTTGATGAAGCACAGGCAAGAGAAGTTCTCAAGAAGGACTATGAAGAAAGAAGAGAGATCATGGATGCAAGCCCGATCCATGTAGCTATCGCCGGACGTATGATGTTCAAGCGTGTCATGGGTAAAGCTTCTTTCTGTAATATCCAGGACCTGCAGGGCAATATTCAGGTCTATGTAGCAAGAGATGCGATCGGAGAAGAATCTTATGCAGATTTCAAGAAATCTGATATCGGTGATATCTTCGGACTGGAAGGTTTTGCTTTCAGAACAAGAACTGGTGAGATCTCTATCCACGCAGAGAAAATGACTCTGTTATCCAAGAGTTTACAGATCCTTCCGGAGAAATTCCACGGACTGACAGATACAGATACACGTTATCGTCAGAGATATGTAGACCTTATCATGAATCAGGACAGCAAGAAAGTATTTATCAAACGTTCCCAGATCCTGAAAGAGATCCGTAACTTCCTTGCAGGACGCGACTTCATGGAAGTTGAGACACCAATGCTGGTTTCCAACGCAGGTGGTGCCGCTGCAAGACCGTTTGAGACACATTACAATGCACTGAACGAAGATGTTAAACTTCGTATTTCTCTGGAACTCTACCTCAAGAGACTGATCGTTGGTGGTCTTGAGAGAGTTTATGAGATCGGCCGTGTATTCCGTAACGAGGGTGTTGATACCCGTCACAACCCGGAATTCACTCTGATGGAGCTTTATCAGGCATATACAGATTATGAGGGAATGATGGAACTGACAGAGTCCATGTTCCGTTATCTGGCTGAGAAGGTTTGTGGTTCCACAAAGATTTCCTACAATGGTATCGAGATCGACCTTGGCAAGCCGTTTGAGCGTCTGACCATGAACGATGCGATCAAGAAATATGCAGGAATCGATTTTGACGAAGTAGCAGATGATGAAGCAGCTAAGAAACTTGCTGCTGAGCATCATATTGAATATGAAGAGCGTCATAAGAAAGGTGATATCATCAACCTCTTCTTCGAAGAATACTGTGAGAAAGAGCTGATCCAGCCGACATTCATCATGGATCACCCGATCGAGATTTCTCCGCTGACAAAGAAGAAACCTTCTGATCCTACTAAGGTAGAGCGTTTCGAACTTTTCATCAACACATGGGAAATGTGCAACGCATACTCCGAGCTGAACGACCCGATCGATCAGAGAGAGCGTTTCAAAGCACAGGATGCCCTTGCTGACGCAGGCGATGAGGAAGCAAACCACACAGATGAAGACTTCCTGAACGCACTGGAGATCGGTATGCCGCCTACAGGTGGTATCGGATACGGAATCGACCGCCTGGTTATGCTCCTGACAGACAGCCAGGCAATCAGAGACGTACTTCTGTTCCCGACGATGAAGAGCCTTGACTCCGACAAGAATGCATCCAAAGCAGGCGATACTGCAGAGGTAGCAGCGGACGACAGCAACGGATTCTTCACACCAAACGAGAAGATCAACTTCTCCAATGTAAAGGTTGAGCCACTGTTTGAAGAAGATGTTGATTTCGACACATTCAGCAAATCTGACTTCCGTGCAGTGAAGGTTAAAGAGTGTGTTGCAGTTCCGAAGAGCAAAAAGCTCCTTCAGTTCACACTGGACGACGGAACCGGCACAGACCGTACGATCCTTTCAGGAATCCATGCATACTATGAACCGGAAGAACTGGTAGCAAGACCCTGATCGCGATCACAAATCTGCCGCCACGTAAAATGATGGGAATCGAATCCTGCGGTATGCTGCTCTCAGCAGTAAACAACCTTAAGGATTCAGAGGATGAAGAACTTCATCTGATCATGGTTGATAACCATATCCCGGCTGGTGCGAAGCTGTACTAAGATAAAAGAATATATAGAGGGGCTGGATTGAATTCCAGCCCCTCAGATTCTAGACAAAGCCCATGGCAAATGCTGTGGGCTTGTTTTTTTACTTAAATTGTTCACTCAATATGTTCAAGGGTCGGTGAATTTCTCGTTTAAAAATACGAAACGTATAAGACGTTACAGGAAACTGAAAATGGATTGTGGGCAGAATATATAGCTGACAGATATTATGAGGAAGCTGAAGGCAATCTGGCTGCAGTGGAAGGGAATGGTTGATATGTACAAGATAATGCAGACATTGTTAATGGAGGAAATGAAAGATTATGTTGCTCATCCGGAAACCTAGAAATCACCCCTATCCCACATGTATCATTTTTTACAATACGAATCCCCAACTAAATGATAAAGTCTAATCAGTAAATGAACTGAGACAGACAAAGGCGTCAACGATAAGATCGTTGACGCCTTCTTTATTTATAGGAGGATGAGACTATGGATAGAATTGAAAATCACCCAATACTTGGAGAGACACCGAAGAGGAAAAAAGTTACATTCAGCTATGATGGAAAATTACTGGAAGGATATGAGGGAGAGCCGATCGCTACAGCGTTGAAGGCGGCGGGGGTTATGGCGCATCGATATACGGCGAAGACACATGAACCGCGAGGTGTGTTCTGTGCGATAGGAAGATGTACGGACTGTGTAATGATCGTAGATGGCAAGCCAAACATCAGAACATGTATCACACCGCTTGAAGCAGGAATGGTTGTGCAGACACAGTATGGAGTTTCAGCAACACCGCAGGAGTAAAAAATAAACGGATGGGAGATTGGAATTATGAAGATAGAACGATACGACATGATAGTAATTGGTGCTGGTCCAGCTGGTTTATCTGCAGCGATCGAAGCTGCCAAAAAAAGGTTTGAAACCGATTGTATTTGATGAAAACGCAAAACCGGGCGGACAGCTTTTTAAACAGATCCACAAGTTCTTCGGTTCAAAAGAACATAAGGCAAAAGTAAGAGGATTCAAGATCGGACAGGAACTTCTTGCTGAGGCTGAGGAATACGGAGTAGAAGTAGTTTTAAATGCGACAGTAGTTGGTTTATATCCGGAGAAAGAAGTAACCGTTAAGGTTGGAGATAAAGTAAAACATTACAAAGGCGATGCAGTCCTCGTTGCAACAGGAGCAAGCGAAAATATGGTAAACTTCGAAGGCTGGACAAAACCTGGTGTTATCGGAGCCGGAGCCGCACAGACAATGATGAACCTTCACCATATCAAACCTGGAAACAGGATTCTGATGCTTGGCTCAGGAAACGTCGGACTTGTTGTAAGCTATCAGCTCATGCAGGCAGGATGCGAGGTCGTTGCACTTGCGGATGCCGCACCGAGAGTCGGCGGATATGGTGTTCATGCCGCAAAAGTAGCAAGATGCGGAGTTCCATTCTATCTTTCCCATACGATCGTAAGAGTGGAGGGAGATGACTACGTAACAGGCGTTGTGATCGGACAGGTTGGTCCGGACTGGAAGATCATTCCTGGAACAGAAAAACATTTCGACGTGGATACAGTTTGTCTGGCAGTTGGTTTATCACCAATGTCACAGCTTCTGAAACAGGCTGAGGTCAAGATGAATGATACAAAAGGCGGACACGTTCCGGTATGTGACAAATACGGAGCTACAAGTGTTCCGGGAATCTACGCGGCAGGTGATGTTTCTGGAATTGAGGAAGCAAGTTCCGCTATGATTGAGGGAAGAATGTCCGGTGCATCCATTGCATGTTATCTTGGATACATGACAGAGGAAGAAAGAGATGCAAGGATTGATGAACTGGAAGGTCAGCTCGATACTCTGCGTCAGGGAATGTTTGCACCAAAGAACAGAGGAAAACTCGTTGAAAAAACAGAGGAAGGCATCGACGTTTCCATGAACCTTCTGAATAAAGGATATGTGGCAGATGATGAGATCGAGAGATTTCCAGGCGTGACACATCAGAAAGGAATTCATCCGGTCATCGAGTGTACGCAGAATATTCCATGCAACCCATGTCAGGATGCCTGCAAAAAAGGCTGCATCAGGATCGGAAAAAATATCACATCTCTTCCGGCAATCGATCCGGACAAAAAATGCATCGGCTGTGGAATGTGCGTAGCTTCCTGCTCCGGTCAGTCTATTTTCCTTGTGGAAGAAGATGTAGAAGAAGGATATGGAGAAGTCACAATGCCATATGAATTCCTTCCACTTCCGGAAGTCGGAGACAAAGGCGTGGCACTTGGAAGAAATGGAAAATATGTATGCGAGGCAGAGGTAACAAAAATAAGAACAGCACCAGCATTTGATCATACGTATCTGCTTACGATCAAAGTTCCAAATGATATGGTAATGAAAGCAAGATTCTATAAAAAAGAAGCTTAGGAGGTTAGATCATGGTTGATATTCAGGCAAAATTAAAAGAAATAGGACCTTTTGTGGAAGGACCGGATGATAACCTCCTGGTCTGCAGATGCGAAGAAGTCACAAAAGGACAGATCCGAAAAGCAGTACACGAAGGTATTTTTACATTGGAAGAGATGCGCAGATATCTCCGTTCCGGAATGGGATTATGTCAGGGACAGACCTGCGGAAAATTAGTAAAAGGAATCATTGCAAGTGAGTTAAAAGTATCTCCGGCGGAAGTCGTTCCGGCAAGTTCGCGGGCTCCAATGAGACCAATCGAGATGTGCATACTTGCAGAAGACGGAGGTGACGATGATGAGTAATGTAGCAGATGTTGTAATTATCGGTGGTGGAGTAAATGGATGCGCAGCAGCATATTACCTTGCAAAAAGCGGCATAAAGTCAGTCATTGTATTAGAGGCAACGAACAGTATCGGACATGGCGGTTCATCAAGAAATGGCGGTGGTGTCCGTCAGTCAGGAAGAGATGTAAGAGAACTTCCATATGCGATGTATGGAATCCAGAATCTGTGGCCGACATTGTCAGAAGAACTCGGAGTAGATACAGAGTATACCCAGAAAGGAAATCTCAGAATGGGAAAAACTCCGGAGCATATGAAAAAACTGGAAGCTCTTGCAAACTCCGCAAAATCTGTAGGTCTTGATGTAAGAATGGTCGATCAGAAAGAAGTAAAAGAAATCTGCCCATATCTTTCTGACGATGTGATCGGTGCAAGCTGGTGTCCGACAGACGGACATGCAAACCCGCTTACAACCACTCTCGGATACTATAAAAGAGCACTTGAACTGGGCGTAAAATTCTACACAGAAGCACCGGTAAAAAGCCTGCAGAAGATAAAAGGAAAAGTAAGAAAAGTAATCCTGAACGATGGAACTGTATTTGAAGGTGAGACGATCATCCTTGTTGCGGGATATGAAAGCAGGGCGATCGCAAGAACAGTCGGAGTCGATGTTCCAATGACACGACTGATCGACGAATGTCTTGTAACAGAAATGCAGCCACATATGATCGATGTAATGTTTGGATGCGCGTCGGCAGATTTTTACGGACATCAGACAAAACATGGATCCTTTGTGTTTGGTTCAGACTCAGGCTGGGAGACAGTCGACGAGATGATAGATCCGTCTACAAATATCGCAGACCCATCCAGAATGATCACAAACTCAATGACACTTTCAGCAAGCTGTCGAGCGATCCAGGGTTACATTCCGGCACTGCGTGATGCCAAGATCGTAAGAAGCTGGTGCGGATGGCTGGATGAAGCTTTCGATGGAGTACCATTTTTGAGCCCTGTAGAGGAGGCACCTGGACTGATTCTTGCATGTGGATTTACAGGACATGGATTCGGAACTGCACCTGCAGTCGGACTCATGTTAAGCCAGATGGTAAGAGGCGAAAAAACAGTCGTAGATATCAGCGCACTTCGCTATGACAGATTTAAGCCTTGCAGATAAAGATGCTGTATCGTTTTTTACAATACAATCAACAGGATTAAGGTATACAATCATAAAAAATAATTGAGAAACTTTTTTAGTAATATGGACTACGAAAATAAAATATGTTACTATATGTGCGTGACAAGGGCGTCAACAGTGAATCTGTTGGCGCCTTTTTTCATTGGTGATGATTCTCCGACATGCATATGTAGACATAGAATGGAGGAGAAAAAATGAGTGCAAAGATTGATTTTTTATATTTAAGTGAGCCGGATATGATCAAAGCCGGTGTCAAGGACATGGGAAAATGTGTGGAAGTCATGGAAGACATGATGGTCACACTCAAAAAAGGTGACTACGTAATGGGTGGTGAAAACCACAACTCACACGGATGTATGGTTACTTTCCCGGACAATCCGGAATTCGAAGGAATGCCGAAAAATGGTGAAGACAGACGTTTCATGGCAATGCCGGCATATCTGGGAGGCAATTTCCAGATGGCAGGTATGAAATGGTATGGTTCAAACACCGAAAACAAGAAAAAAGGTCTTCCACGTTCCATCCTTATGATGATGCTCAACGACAAAGATACAGGAGAACCGCTTGCACTGATGTCGGCGAACCTTCTGAGTGCATACAGAACAGGTGCGATTCCAGGAGTCGGAGCTAAATATCTTGCAAGAAAAGATTCCAAAGTTGTAACGATCGTAGGACCGGGCGTCATGGGAAAAACATCACTGGCAGCATTCATAAGTGTCTGCCCGAAGATCGACACTGTAAAGATCAAAGGCCGTGGTCAAAGATCCATTGATTCCTTTGTTGAATATGTGAAGAAAGAGTTTCCACAGATCAAAACGATCACAGTCTGTGAGACAATGGAAGAAGCCATCAGGGACAGCGATATCATCAGCACAACTACCTGTGTTGGAGATAAAGAGATCTTATTCCCGTATATTGATGAAAAATGGATCAAGGAAGGTGCTCTTGTGTGTATGCCGTCAGCAGCCAGATTTGATGAGAGTTTTTACCTTGATAAAAATACGAAGCTGGTTGTAGATAACTATAAACTGTACGAAGCATGGGCTGAAGAGTATCCATATCCAAGCTATGACCCGGTACAGATCGTAGGATGTAAGTTCATGGATCTTCTGCATGATAAAAAAATCACCAGAGATGAAATAATAGATGTTGCGGATGTTATAACTGGAAAGCTTGCAGGAAGAGAAAATGACAAACAGAGGATCATCTATTCCGTTGGAGGCATGCCTGTAGAAGACATTGCCTGGGGTGAAACTGTCTACAAGAGAGCACTGGAACTTGGAATAGGCGTAAAACTTCATCTGTGGGACGAACCTGAACTTCACTAGTTATAACTCTCTTTAAAAAAGGAGATTAACTATGAGAAGAGATACTACGATCATTAATCCACGTCAGTTATACATAGAATTAGGAGTCGATGAACTCAAGAAGCTGAACTGTCCACAGCTTGGAATTTCTCATTTTTATGAATTTTCACTTGGACAGGGAAAAACACATGAGCTGAAAGCAGTCCCGGATGGAAGTATTGATCTGCTTTTCAATATAGGAAGTGACAAGGTTACGACCTATATAAGTGGAACGGTATTTAGTGTAAAAGACTGGAACTTGGGAGATGCGGATCTGTGTTTCGGCGTCAGATTTCAGCCGGGACAGGGAATTCTTCCGAAGGACCTGACGATGGACATGCTTGTAAATAACGATGTGGAAATTGATGGTAATATCTTTGGGGAAAACCTTACGGAAAAGATCGCACTTGCCGACAACATTGTTGACAGAAGCAGGATCTTCAAAGAGGCTTATGAAACCCTTGTCTATGGAAGACCTGATCTTTCAGATAAGGAAAAGATCAATGAGTATCTGGTAAGCAGGATCACCCGTGCAAAAGGCTGTGTGAGTATGAATGAGCTTGTAGATGAGACGAATTATTCAGCATGTTATCTCAGGAGAGTATTCAAGAATTATCATAGTATATCTCCAAAACAGTTTGCACAGTATATAAGATTTCAGATTCTTCTGGAAAAGTTAAAAACCGGAAATATGCGTTATGATGAGCTTGCACTTGAGTGCGGATATTATGACGAGGCGCATATGATGAAGGGATTTAAGAATTATGCAGGTATAACGATTGAGCAGTATAGAAAATTGCAGGAAATTACAGGGAGGAACCGTATATGAGTGGAATAGTAAAGATTGAAGTGATCACCGGAATGTCAAAACTCACAGATCTGATCCAGAATCTCAGCAAGGTTGGTGTAAGAGGTGCAACTGTCATGCAGGTGCTTGGATGTGGAATTGAGATGGGAACTCCGGAATACGAGGTTGAGCGCAATGAAGTGATGGAACTGCTTCCGAAACAGCAGATCAATATCGTAGTGGAAGCGGAGAAAGTAGATAAGATCGTTGATATCATCAAAAAGGAACTCTACACAGGGCATATCGGCGATGGCAAGATCTTCATATATGATATCGACAATGTGATCAGAGTCCGTACAGGAGATGAGGGCGTCAAAGCTCTTTAAACACAAGAGGAGTTGCTTATGAATGAAAAAAAATTAGGTCTGGGGAACGTAGTCTCTATTTCAGTCGGACTTGTTGTGGCGACCAGCTGTCTGGTATCACTTGGAAATGGTGCCGGTACACTTGGAGTAACGTTTATACTTGCGATGGCAATTGCCATGCTGCTTAATATGACTACGGTTGCATCATTGTCAGAACTCAATGCACTTAATGCCAAACACGACAGGTGGACTTGCACAGTACACACTTGCGCACTTGGTCCTTTTCCGACACTGATATCGATGGTTGGCGGCTACATAATCTGTAATACAATGTCCTGTGGAGTAGAAGC
>ENA-OQCX01000334-OQCX01000334.1-human-gut-metagenome-genome-assembly--contig:-NODE-334-length-24832-cov-2.516657_pt1 | contig 24832 bp, 27 predicted proteins | sample MGYA00242762_ERZ504587 | MGnify/ENA primary metagenome ERZ504587 (study PRJEB26092, sample SAMD00036337) | human gut metagenome | host: Homo sapiens | study: EMG produced TPA metagenomics assembly of... | reverse complement strand
ATAAGAACGAGTGCAAGAAAACTCCCAGCATATATAAACATGAAAACAGGCTGGGAGCAAAGCCACGCCCTTGCCCCAGCGCTGTAAGAAAATTTGAGCAGAAATAGAAAACCGACACAGCGGAGAAGGCGGTCGCCATCTTCCTCCGATCCTCCCGGAAGATCCATAAAGCGAGGGTGTAGAGCACTGCGTGATGCCCCAGTCGCACCACCAGGTGGCCATGATACAGCCGAAAACCGCAACCCAACGGGATATTATATTTTGAATGTTATCATAAAACAAAATGCCTAAAAAGCAAAAAAACAACGTGAACATCACATTGAACTCTAAATTATACCAGTGGATTCCTTGAAACATGGTATATGGGAGCTGGGAAAGCAGAGCAAACAAAAGCATCCGCAGGCCGTATCTTTTTTTGCTGCGCGTATAAAAATAGCCTTCTGTAAGAAACAGGCACATGATTGGTAGCGTAATGCGGCCAAGCACATGGAAAACCTGCGCCTTCAGGTTTATAAACGGATAAAAACGCCAACCGATATGATCAATCAGCATTGCCGCAGCAGCTATAATTTTCAATGTATCTCGATTGAGGATCTGCAAACTTTGGTTTTTATCCATCATGCGCTTCCCCGTTTTAACCTTTTCTGCTTTTGATCTTCTCCCAATATGCCTTTGCAGCCTGTTCTGTTTTATTTTCCCCATATTCATAGTAGCGGGTTCCATTCAGCGCGTCGGGCAAATACTGCTGCGGGAGCAATGGTTTGGATATTCGTGGGGGTATTCATAGAACTGGCCCTTATTTGGATTATCCGCGCCGTCGTAATGCACGTTTTGCAGCGTGCGGGGGATCGGGCCGCTTTTGCCGCGCTGCACGTCATCCATCGCGCGGTTGATGCCGTCATAGGCGCTGTTGGATTTCGGCGCCGTCGCCACAAGCACAACCGCATCCGCCAAGGGAATCCGCGCTTCCGGTAGGCCGACCTGTAAGGCCGCGTCCACCGCTGCCCTTGACAATTGGAATAATCATTGGGGTAGCAAGGCCCACATCCTCACAGGCGCACACCATTAGCCTTCGCGTGGCGCTGGGCAAATCACCCGCCTCCAGCAGCGCGCCAGATAATGCAGCGCCGCATCCGGATCGGAGCCGCGCATGGATTTTTGAAAGGCAGAGAGGATATCGTAGTGCTCATCCCCGCTCGGTCATAACGCAGCGCGCTGCGCTGGGAAAGCTCTTTCGCGTGCGCTAGCGTTATCACACGAGCTTCACCCGGCGCGGGCATTGGGGAGGCAAGCACACAGAGCTCCTACCGCGTTTGATGTATTTGCGCACATCGCCCCCACAGGCCTGTGCAATATAGGGAATCACGCCCTCTTCCGGCACGATCCGCTCGCCGCGCTCCTCCTCCAAATAAATGAAAGCCCGCTGTACGGCGCGCTCAATCTCCGCCGGTTCAACCACCTTAAATTCAAATACTGTGGACCGGCTGAGGATCGCGTTGTAAATATAAAAATACGGATTTTCCGTTGTGGAGGCAATCAGAGTAATTTTCCCGTTTTCAATATATTCCAGCAGGGATTGTTGCTGCTTCTTATTGAAATACTGGATCTCATCCAGATATAAAAGGATTCCATTGGGCGCAGCAAACGTATCCAGCTCCGCAACAACATCCCGGATATCCGCCGTGGAGGCGGTTGTGCCGTTGAGCCGGTGCAGGCGGCGGTTCGTCGTTCGGGCGATGATACCTGCAAGCGTTGTTTTCCCAACGCCGGAGGGGCCATAGAAAACGAGGTTGGGCAGCTCTCCTGAAAGGATAATATTGCGCAGCGGCTTCCCCTCCCCCAAAAGATGCTTTTGGCCTACGATCTCATCAAGAGCCTGCGGACGCAGGCGTCAGCAAGCGGTGCAGACATGGCGATTCCTCCTCAATCGGGATTTGTTTCTTCAGTATACGAGATTCTGCCCACAATGCAAGTTGGCACATTTTCTCATTTTTTTACATACGAATTTCATAAAAATAAGAGAGTTTGAATCGCTTCTTCGTGAAATCTTTTTTCTTTTAGATAATTGACGGCTTGCAGTTTTTAGCGTATGCTGACTACAGCCTATTGAAAGGGGTCACATCATATGAAAACGAAGCTTACAAAACTCTTCTCCCTGCTTATGGCAGGCGCCTTGGTGCTCTCTTTGGCCGCCTGTAGTGGTGCGGGGGATGATGCAAATACCACCGGCGCAGAGGAATCCAACCAAGCGCCGAATGCCAGCGAAACGTTTCCACCCGCAAGCGATGAATCCAAAAATCCGTCGGATAGCACCGCAGAGCCGGTGTATCAGATGCATCTGATACCGGCAGCAACGCCTCCACACAGAAGACGAGCGACGCGGGCACCACCAAACCTGCGGACAACCAGCAGAAGCCGGATAACAATGCATCGAAAGCGCTAACGGCGTAAATGAAATCGTCAGCTATTATAATACGGCGGTTAAGAAGATTGCAAAAGTATCAGGTACCTATTCACGCAAAATTACGAGCGGAAGCGTAACGGGCGGCGTTAATTTGAATTTGGTAGAGCAAAAATATGCAACAGTTATCAACCGCAATAACACGGCATTGACTGGCACAGAAGCAACGCTGAAGGGTCTGTCCGCTTCGGATGTTGCCAGTGCATCTTGCAAAGAAAACGGAAATAATTATGTGTTTACAATATCCCTGAAAAACAAATCTGGAAAGGATTCTTCAATCAAACATGGAGCCGGCGGATATCTGTATTTTGCTGAATTAAGCGAAATAGAGAAAGCAGTTTACGATATTGGGGTGGTTCTCGGCGTGAAGGAATCAAGGTATCTACTGCTAATTTGACGCTTTCAAACGGTAAGCTAACGGTAACCAGCGATAAAACCAGCGGTAAAATCAGCAAGGCCACTTTGACCCTTACTGAAGATGTGGATGCAACTGCCTCATATCTGTTTTTGAAACCAGCGGCAAAACTGAGTGTTAATTTTACTGTGAATTATACGGTCTCATAAAATTCTTCGAATAAAAAATCCCGGGTATGATTGACCTGCACCCCAATTGTTAGACAGTATGGTATACTGGATAACAAGTGGGGTGCTTTATTATGCCAAAAGGAATACCGAACAAACGCTACACACCGGAATTCAAGCAAATGGTAGTAGAGACGATGAGAGAGGAACACTTGAGCGTTCGAGAAGCAATGCGAAGATTTGGAATCAATGACCATAAGATCATCGAACGCTGGGAGCGGATCTATCTTGAAGAAGGGGCAGAAGGATTGGCGATAGAACGGCGAGGGCGCAGAAGTACGGGAAGGCCAAAGAAACTGCCAAGCAAAGTGAGGAGGATTTACTTGCTGAGGTTCAGCGGCTGCGTGCGGAGAATGAATACCTAAAAAAATTTGCAAGCCTTGGTTTTGGAGGAAGAGCGACGCCAGCGCAGAAAACGCAGGCAGTCCAGAAACTAAGGCAGAAATATCCTTTATCCCTTCTGCTTGAAATCGCTCAACTGCCTCGTGCCACCTTTTACTACCACCTGAAACGGATGCAAAAGGCAGATAAATACGCAGAAGCAAAAGAAGAAATTCTTACTATCTACTACAGAAATAAAGGGCGGTATGGATACCGGCGTATTACCGCAGCGTTACACAATAGTGGGATGCATCTGAACCACAAGACGGTGCAACGGCTCATGAAGGAGCTGGGGCTGGTTTGCCGTGTCAGGGTCAAGAAATATCGCTCTTACAAAGGAGAAGTTGGCAAGATCGCACCGAACCTGTTAAACCGGGACTTCCATGCAGAAAGGCCAAACCAGAAGTGGGTCACCGATGTGACGGAGTTCAGTCTGTTTGGCCAGAAGCTCTATCTTTCTCCCATCCTGGATCTGCACAATGGGTATTTGGTCAGCTATGCCATCTCTGACCGACCGGTGCTGAGCATGGTAACAACCATGCTCGACAAAGCTTTTGCAACCATACCGGATGGTACCGGACTGATTCTCCACTCTGACCAAGGCTGGCAATACCAGCACAAGCAGTACCAGCAGATGCTCAAGGCAAAAGGTGTCCGGCAAAGTATGAGCCGAAAAGGAAACTGCCTGGACAATGCAGTCGCAGAAAACTTCTTTGGCTTGCTCAAAAGTGAGCTGCTCTACCTGCAAAAGTTCCATTCTATGGAACACTTCAAACAAGAACTCATTGACTATCTGGATTACTACAATAACCGACGTATCAAGGCAAAGCTAAAGGGCTTGCCGCCTGCTATTCACAGACTACAAGCCTTTCGGTTGCTTGAACAATTTTTAATCCAAAATATTGTCTAACTTTTGGGGGTCAGTTCAGATTGATCATACCCGGGATTTTATCTTTTTCATCTCCCGATCATATTTCTTTTTCGCACAGCCGGTTAAAATGAGCAGCATTACATCCCTAATTTTTTCGCAATATCCCTTGCCACAACAATGCCTGTCACGCTTGCCTGCATCAAGCCGCGCGTGATTCCCGCGCCGTCGCCGATCGCGTAAAAATTTTCGACTGCTGTTTCAAAATTCTGATCTACCGCCAGCTTGGAGGAATAAAATTTTACCTCCACGCCATAGAGAAGCGTATTCTTGGAGTAAAGCCCCGGGCAACATTGTTAAATGCACGCAATGCCTCGATGATGCTGGTCAGATGGCGATGCGGCAACACAAAGGACAAATCGCCCGGCACGGCTGTCGTCAGGGTTGCCCGGGTTGTTGATTTACGCAGGCGGGATTCATCCGTCCGGCGGCCCATCAGCAGGTCGCCCAAGCGCTGCACCATAATCCCGCCGCCGGTGAGCATATTCCCAAGCTGCGCGATATACCGCCCATATTCAATAGGCTGGTTAAACGGCTCCGTGAAGGAGGTCGAAACGAGCATGGCAAAATTTGTGTTCTCCGTATGGGAGGCCTCGTCCGCATAGCTGTGCCCGTTGACAACAGCGATACTCTGGTTAAAGGTGTTATGAAAGCCAGGATTATAGTGCTCTTCGCTGACGATTCCACCGGGATTCATGCAGAAGGTGCGCACCTTATTTTCGAACGTGTCGGAATAATAGACCATTTTTGCCTCATAAAGATGCTTTGTCAGATTATCCATTACAGAATTCGGCACCTCAACGCGCACGCCGATATCCACCTCATTGTTGCGCGTGGAAATATCATGCTCATGCGCGATGCCTGCCAGCCATTCCGCACCGCCGCGCCCAGGGGCAGCTACCACATAATGGGCGGAAATATCCTGCGCATTACCGTCTTTATCCGTCAGGCGCGCGCCAGTCACAATACCGTTCTGGTTGATGATGGGATCGGCATGCGTACGCTCCAGGAAGGTAAATCCGCTAATCTTCCTCAAATGGTCATACATAGCCTTAAGCACTTCATAGGAATACTCTGTGCCCATATGGCGCACCGGGCAACGCACGAGGTGAATATTGTATTTGCTGCACTCATATGCAATCTCATCGGATTTTTTATCATTGAGGCCAAACACCTCTTTCGCGCGCCGAAATCGAGATACATTGAATCTGCATAGTGGATTAATGTGCGCACTTCGTCCACGGAGAGATAATTGACAAGATTGCCGCCGACTTCTTCTGAAAGGGAAAGTTTTCCATCCGAAAATGCGCCTGCGCCCGCCCAGCCGCTCATAATGTTGCAAGGATTGCAGCGCACGCACACGCCATGTTTACGCGCGGGGCAGCGCCTGTGCTCAATATTGATACCTTCATCCACAACCAACACACGCAGCGTTTCAGGGGCGTGCTTATAAAGCTCCAACGCGGTAAAAATACCGGCTGGGCCTGCGCCGATAATGACAACGTCATAATGTTTCATGATAACGATCTTCCACTCCAAAGCCTTTCGGCTATAATTTGGTTCTCCGCACAAAAGAAAGCACGAATAAAACCATATTATTATAGCATTTTATAAAACGCCCTGCAAGTGGTTAAACTAAGTTCCAATTTTGACCTGTGTGTTTCATTTTTCTTCAAACGCATCAACCACATAATATTTCATATCTTTCTCCCTCCTTCAGCCATAAAAAATAACCGCTGGGCCAACTGCGCTTCATAATAAAAAGATTTTGTTACTCGCTTCGCCCCATAATAAAAAATCCGGCCGCCATGTTGATATGGCAGCCGGGATTGAAAATTTTTAATCAGCGGATTACACGGACACGGACAATCCCTTCGATCGCACTAAGAGCCGCAAGCGTATCGTCTCCAATCGCATCGTTCGTATCGATCACGGTATAGGCAAATGCCTTTTTGGATTTGTTGATCATGTTATCAATGTTCACATTTTTCTCCGTCAGCGTTGCCGTAATCTGATTAAGCATACTCGGCACGTTTTTATGGATTAAGCAAATCCGCGTATCCGCGCTGCGGGGGAGCACCACATTCGGCAAATTGACGGAATTGCGGATGACGCCTTCCTCCAGATAATCCTTAAGCTCATCCGCTGCCATTGCCGCGCAGTTATCCTCTGATTCCGGCGTAGATGCGCCAAGATGCGGAATCGCGATTACGCCGCTCTCACCGATCAGCTCATCTGAGGGGAAATCGGTTGCATAAGCCGCCACTTTGCCATTTTGGAGAGCTTCCAGGATATCCTTAGAATTGACCAGGTCGCCACGCGCAAAATTGACGATGCGCACGCCGTCCTTCATTTTCGCAATCGATGCTTTGCTGATAAGACCACGAGTCTCCTCCGTCAGGGGAACATGCACGGTAATATAATCGCTTTTTGCAAAATATCATCCAGGCTTGTGGCATGCTTAATATCACGGGACAGGCTCCACGCGGCGTCTACAGAGAGATAGGGATCATAGCCATATACCTGCATGCCTAAGCTCTTTGCTGCATTTGCAACCAAAATTCCGATTGCGCCAAGGCCGACAACACCCAGCGTTTTGCCCTTAATCTCCGGGCCGGTAAAGGCCGATTTTCCTTTTTCGACCAGCTTGCCGACCGCATCGCCTTCGCCTTTCAGCGTTTTACACCAATCAATCGCAGGCACGATCTTGCGGGAGGTGAGCAGCAGGGCACAGAGCACGAGCTCCTTTACCGCGTTGGCATTCGCGCCAGGCGTGTTGAAAACCACAATGCCTTGTTCGCTACAGGCATCCACTGGGATATTGTTAACGCCTGCGCCTGCACGGGCAATTGCCACCGTTTTTTGATCGAGCTCCATCTCATGCATGGAAGCCGAACGAACCATAATCGCATCCGGCTGCGCAATTTCATTGCCATGCGTGTATTGCTCCGCTGGCAGCCGATCAAGGCCTGTGGCGGAAATTTTATTTAATGTGAGAATTTGATACATGATAATTTCCCGCTTTCTGCTAGACTAAAATTTATTTCATTACGCATTTTCTGATTCGAATTTCTTCATAAACGCAACCAATTTTTCCACGCCCTCAATTGGCATTGCGTTATAGATTGACGCACGCATACCGCCAACCGTGCGATGACCCTTTAAGTTGACAAAACCAGCGGCAGTTGCTCCTTGATGAATTTTGCGTTAAGTTCGTCGCTATCCGTCACAAAGGGGACATTCATCAGGGAGCGATCCTCCGGCACAACCGTGCCGCGGAACATCTTGCTCTCATCCAGGAAATCATAGAGGATTTTTGCTTTTTTGACGTTGCGCTCCCTCATTGCCTCCAGGCCGCCAATGGATTTGATCCATTCCAACACCAGCTTACAGATATAAATTGTATAGCAAGGGGGCGTATTGTACATCGAGCCGTTATCTGCATGCACCTTATAATCAAGCATCGTGGGCGTGATGTCGCGCGCGTTTCCGATCAAATCCTCACGGACGATTACGATTGTCAGGCCTGCGGGCGCCACATTTTTCTGTGCGCCGCCGTAAACCATGCCGAATTTTGTAACATCCAGCGGCTCAGAAAGGAAGCAGGAAGAGATATCCGCCACCAACGGTACGTCGCCTGTCTCCGGCAGATCATGATAAACTGTGCCATAGATCGTATTATTCATGCAGATATAGAAATAATCCGCATCCGGCGTGAAATCTGCTTTGTCGAGCTTTGGGATGTAAGAAAAGGTTTTATCCTTTGATGAGGCAACAATATGTGCATCGCCATATTTGCAGGCCTCTTGATAGGCCTTATTTGCCCACTGGCCGGTGACAACATAATCCGCCTTGCCGCTGCCATTCATCAAATTGAGCGGGATTGCAGCAAACTGAGTAGACGCGCCGCCCTGTAAAAAAAGCACCTTATAATTTTCCGGGATATTCATCAACTCGCGCAGTAGGCTTTCCGCGCTACGGATAATTCCCTCATATTCTTTTGAACGGTGGGACATCTCCATAACGGACTGCCCACAGCCCTCATAATCGAGCATTTCATCGGCTGCTTTGCGCAGCACTTCCTCCGGCAGCATGGACGGGCCGGCAGAAAAATTGTAAACTCTGGACATTCTTTCATTACCTCCACTGATTCATATGCGTGATTGCCTTCTATTATATCGATACCAGCGTTAGAAAGTCAATAGATTGATAATTTTTTAACAACTATTTTTTAAAAAAAAATTTGTTTATGTCTAAAACTTGTCCATATTTTTAACAATAAATTAAATAGAGTTGCCTTTCATTTTTTATCTCTGTTGCTCTATGTTACCGCCCAATTTTTCATTATAAAAATTTAGAAAAATTGGTTTTCATACTAAAAAGCCCTTTATTTTCTATGTAAGCGCTTCTCTTTTCAAAAACAGAAAGCCAGAGTTAAAACTCTGGCTTTCTTTCACAATCTAAACGATTTCTTTTTATTCGCTTTTTGGCTCAATTTTTCCATAGAGAGGAGCCGCCCCTACATCCCGATGCGGAGCACGGGAAGGGGATGGCTGGTTCTTCTCTCTAGATGAATGATTGTTAAAATCCCGTTTTGGGCCTTTTATATCACGCCCACGGCCGCCACGGTTATTATGATACCCCCCGCGACCACGATTCTGATTACCACCGTGCGTGGGTTTTACACCTTCTTCAAGAGAAATAACCACTCTGCGATCGCTATCTGATCCGATCGAATGGGATTTGACGCCTTCAATCTCCTGGATTTCCGTATGAATCACGCGGCGTTCATAAGGATTCATTGGCTCTAATACAACATTACGGCCGTATTTCAACACTTGGCTTGCGCTTTTACGGGCAAGGCCGCGCAGTGTTTCATCCCGTTTCTCTCGATAATCGCCCACATTTAGGGAAACACGGATATATTCCTCTGTACCACGATTGGCGACCAAGCTTGTCAGGTATTGCAGTGCATCGAGCGTTTCTCCCCGGCGGCCAATGATGGCGCCATGATTTTCGCCGCATTCCAGATCAAGCCTATAATGGCCATCTTCCTGTATTTCCTTTACCGTTACATCCGGGATGCCCATTCCGTCCAGAACACGTGTGAGATAATCGATTGCTTTCCCCGCTGGAGACTCTTCATAGGACGCTCGTACTTTTGCAGGCGCGCCTCCAAAAAGCCCAAAGGTTTTCTTCACTGGCATTTCCAGTACTTCGATCTTTACCTCGACATCCTCCGGCGCTGCAAGCTCTGCAACTGCTCTTGCCCGCGCCTCTTCAATCGTGACGCCTGTGCAGATTGCCTCTTTTAACATGTCCTTCACCACCTGTTATCGTTATGAACCGGCGCGCATTACGCTTCCATTTCACGCTGCGCGATCCGTTTCATATTTTCTTCTTTAGAACGGCGGTTGACCGTTTCTTCTACCATCATTTTTGCTATGATCTTTTTAGGGCTATGTGTATAATTGAGCAGGATCATCTGCGCAAATGCAATGATATTGGACATAATCCAATAAATACCCGCCCCAGCGGGGAATTGGAACGCGATCACAAGGGAAAACAGCGGCATGCCAAAGGCCGTGCAGCCCATCATCGGGTTTTTCGCCATTTCGGGATTGGTCTGCTTCTGGCGGATCCAAGTATAGATACCGGACGCCATAGCCGACAGGCCAGAAAAAAGAGGAACAAGCAACAGAATCAATTCCTGTTTGCTGGCAGACCCAATATGAGAAAGCGTCGCTACGCTGGGCGTTTCCGCAAGTGGAATGCCAAACATCGTATAATCGAAGCCGCGCAGCTTATCAATAATTTCAGCGGATAGATTCGGGAGCTTTGCAATCACCTCGTCTAGATGGTTGAACACCTGAAGCTCCAGCAGATTCTGCTTGATAGAAGTATCTCCCAAAAGACCCTGGACGATCTTCGTCATTTCACCAACCGTATTGGAATCTACGCCTAGCACATATTGGATGGATAATAAATCACACCCAACAGGCCAAAAATAACCGGCAGCTGAATCAACATTGGCAGGCAGCCGGCGCTCATGGATTATAGCCCTCGCGCGAATAAAGGGCCTGCATTTCTTCATTGAGCTTGACCTGATTGCCCTTATATTTTTCTTGCAGTTTTTTGATTTTCGGCTGCAACCGCATCTGCTTTGCCGTGCCCTTTTGCTGGCTGATGGAGGAGGGGAGAAGAATCAGCCGGAATAAAAGGGTGAATAGAAACAAAGCAAGTCCGTAATTACTCACCAGATCATAAAAAATCCGGAAAATAAAACCAAAGGGTGTATATAAAATACTCATGAAAGGCCTCCATAACGTTCAATGAGGTAGCATTCCTGCAAAACCTAAACCGTTTCCTCAAATTTCTCCATACAAACCTTTTATAAAAACGGCGATAACGGCAATTTAACAATTTGTTTTTTTAGCAAACATTCTATTCCTTTATTTTTTAGGAGGCACAGGATCATATCCACCCGGAAAAAGCGGATTACACCGCAAAAGCCTCCACAAGGCCAGTGCACCGCCCTTACATGCGCCAAAACGCTCAATTGCCTCCACGGCATACTGGGAGCAGGTAGGATAAAAACGGCAGCGTGGCGGAAACAAAGGCGAAATTTTTTTTGATAAAAACGAATCATGGAAAGAAACGCTTTTTTCATAGATCCTTTTTCTCCTTGGAGGGGATCACGCCCGCCGCGCAGAGCTGCTTTTTCATCACTTTCTCAAGCTCCGTGCTTTTGATCCACTTCGTACGGCCTCTGGCAACAAAAACAATATCCCAATTGCCTAAAACCTCTTCCGACAAAGCAAAAAAGGCTGCACGAATCACGCGCTTCGCACGATTACGCTCCACTGCATTGCCGATCTTCTTGCTTGTTGTGATCCCAAACCGGCAAATTCCCGCGCGGTTTCTCATTACATAGGTCACCAACGCAGGATGAGTAAACGATTTTCCCCGCATATATAGGCGGCGGAAATCTGTATTTCGATTCAATGAAATATAGTCAGCCAAAACGATCCTTTCGCTTTCAAGGGCATGCAGAAATGTGCTGCTGCTTTGCTTGAAGCAGCAGCACAATAAACTGCAATTAATAGGTCAGCTGCTTTCTGCCCTTTGCCCTGCGGCGGGCAAGAACCTTGCGGCCGTTTCTATCGGCCATTCTTTTGCGGAAGCCATGCTCCATCTTCCGATGCCTTTTTTTCGGCTGATACGTTCTTTTCATAATTTTCTTACCTCCATTCCACCGGGGTATCCTTTTGCATTTTCTGGCGAATGGTTTCTCCGCCGGAAAAAATACAGTATTCGCTTCTATGCAACCTTGCAGAGATTCATTATATATCAGACCTTCTCGCCCTGTCAATCTTTTTTTGCAGAAAACCTTTCTATTTCAGTCTTTCTTTCCACAATCCATCGGAAAGGTTGTTGAAAACCACGCCATTTTGTGATAGAATTAAATAGATTGAGCAGGAATAGCAGATGAAAAAAATTCGGCGTTTTCAGATACCCGCCTGCACCCTTTTCATCCCAATATACAACTGCCGTAAAACATAGAGGAGCGGTCAAAATCATGAATTCCTTTCTGGAGATTTGGAAATCGGTACAGGATTATTGCAAAACGCAAATTACAGAGGTAGCCTTTAATGTTTGGATTGCGCCGCTAACGCTCGTCCGTCTAGATGACAGCACGGCTTTGTTAACGATTGAAGACACCTTTAAAAAAGAAATTGTCGCCGTTAAATTTAACGATCTTCTCTGCGAAGCGTTTGAGCAAGTGCTAGGTTTCCCGGTGCGTGTAGAAATCATTGTTGCAGACGAGGTAAAAGAACCGGAATCGGAACCAACACAAAGTGAAGAATATGAATATACCTTTGAAACCTTTATTGTCGGCTCTTCTAATAAATTTGCCCATGCGGCTGCCCAAGCGGTTGCAGCAAATCCAGGCGGCGCATATAATCCACTTTTTATCTATGGAAATTCCGGGCTGGGCAAAACACATCTTCTCAATGCAATCTGCTATGAAATCCGCCTTTCAAACCCCAATTCAGATATTCTCTATGTACGGGGCGAAGATTTTACAAACGAGTTGATCACATCTATTGCAGAAAAAAAGATGATTGATTTTCATAATAAATACCGGAAGGTTGATGTTTTACTTGTTGACGACGTGCAATTTATTTCTGGTAAAATCCAAACGCAGGAAGAATTTTTTCACACCTTTGAAAATTTATCTCAAGCAGGCAAGCAGATCGTTTTAACCTCTGATCGGCCCCCCAAAGAAATTTTAACGCTGGAGGACAGGCTCCGTACCCGGTTTGAATGGGGTTTGCTTGCGGATATCCAGCCGCCCGATCTTGAAACGAGAATCGCTATCGTGAAACGCAAGGCACAGCTTCTCAACATTGGCCTTCCAGATGATGTAACCGAATATATCGCCCAAAAGCTGAAAACAAATATCCGCCAACTAGAGGGCGCAGTGAAACGGATGAAAGCCTATCATTCTATTGAAGGCCACCCGCCTACGATTCTTTTGGCCCAAAGGGCAATTAAGGATATTTTAAGCGACAGCCAGCCTGTTCCAGTCACCGTGGAAAAAATTATTCAGGAGGTAGCCAGAACATATGGCATCACAGAGGAGGATATCCGCTCCAATAAACGTGATTCCACTACCTCTAAAGCACGGCAAGCGGCGATGTATATTGTCCGCGAAGTAACCGGCCTACCAATGAAGGCGATTGGAGATGAATTTGGAGGCCGCGACCATTCCACCGTTCTTTATACACTGACAAAAATTGAAAAAGAAATGGAAAAGAACCCCTCCTTAAAAGCAACAATTTCCGATACCATTAAAAATATACAGGATCAATAAATCCCCGATTGGAGGAATTTTTTTCCACTCTTTTATCCACATTCCACAGTGCCTTTTCCACATAGATGTTTAAAAAAAAGAAGTTCACAGCAGTTTTCAAAATCTATCCCGCGTTTTTCCCCAGAGTCGAATTCCATTCTTTCCCCGCTGGGAAAAGGAAAAAACTGCTTTTCCACCGTTTCCACTGCCCCTATGACTAATACTATTTATAAGAATGATAAGATACCCTTTCTTTTTCCAAAAACCATAGCGCGATATACATTACGATTTCAGAAATATAGGAGGAACCCACATGAAAGTAATCTGCGATGCGCTTGCTCTAGCGGAAGCTTGCAGTAATGTTCAAAGAGCTGTGTCTACCAAGGCCTCTATTCCGGCTATCGAAGGCATTTTAATGAAGGCCGAGGATCATGAGCTAACTTTGACCGGATATGATTTAGAGGTTGGAATTACGACTTCCATTGAAGCGCGCGTAGAGCAGGAAGGCAGCATTATTCTAAATGCTAGATTACTATGCGATATTCTACGCCGTCTCCCTGGGGAGAGTGTTTCCGTTGAAGCAGATGAACGGCAGATGACGATCATCCATAGCGGCGAGGCGGAATATAGCCTAATTGGTATTGCGGCGGATGAATATCCGGAGCTTCCTTCTGTAACGGGTGGTTACCCTGTAACCATTGCAGAAGAACTGTTGAAAAATATGATCCGTCAAACAATTTTCGCTGTGGCGGTCAACGATAGTAAGGAAGTTCATAAGGGCGTAAAATTTGAAGTGGAGAATGGCACAATCCGCTTGATTGCCGTAGATGGCGTGCGCCTTGCGGTACGCACTGAGCAGATTGATTATAGTGGAACGGAAATTTCCTTTGTCGTTCCCTCCAAAACCCTCTCTGAGGTGACAAAGTTGCTTGGGGATGAGGAAGGCGTTGTTTCTATGGGCGTTGGAAAACGTCATATCGTGTTCGAGGCGGGCGGTTATCACATCATTTCCCGCTTATTGGATGGCGATTTTCTCGATTATAAAAGCGCGATTCCGTCTAATAATGCCACGCATGTTCGGGTAAACACCAAATTGTTTATCGATAGTATTGAGCGCACCTCTCTTTTGATCACAGACCGCCTGAAAAGCCCGGTGCGTTGTGTGTTTGATGAAAATACAATCCGCATCTCCAGCATCACTTCTTTGGGCAGCGCAAATGATAAAATTGATGCGGTGATTGATGGCAATCGAGTGGAAATTGGGTTTAACAATCGCTTTATGCTGGAGGCATTGAAGGTAGTGGATACAGATGAAGTGCGTATCGAGCTTAACGGCGCGGTATCGCCCATTTTGATTCTTCCGCCGGAAGGTGATAGCTTCCTTTTCCTTGTTTTGCCGGTGCGTTTGAAAAATGAAAACTGAAGGTTGATAGGAGCATAAGCTTATGAAAGTAAAAGTCAGGGTGGTGCAAAAGGGGAAGCCTCTCCCACCGGAAAAAGTGTGTATTTCAACGGAATATATCCGCCTTGACGCTTTTTTAAAGCTGGCGAATGCGGTGCAAACCGGCGGCCATGCCAAAATAGTGATTCAAAATGGAGAAGTGGCTGTGAATGGTGAGGTGTGCCAAATGCGGGGAAAAAAGCTGCGGCCAGGTGATGTTGCTTCTTTTGAGGAAAAACAATATGAGGTATCGGCCTTATGAAAGTGACCAGGCTTTCCGCGATTCATTATCGAAATTTGAAGGAACTTGAGATTTATCCGCAGGAAGGCGTTAACATCATTTATGGAGAAAATGCGCAGGGAAAAACAAACCTGTTGGAGAGCATCTGGATGTTTACCGGTTGCCGTAGCTTTCGCGGTGCAAAAGATGCAGAGCTGATATCGCTGAAAAATGAGGCTGCGCGGCTTGAAATGGATTTTTATGCAGAGGGACGGGAGCAGGAGGCTACCCTTCTTCTAGATGAAAAACGGCATGCTGTTTTAAATGGGATACCATTGCCGTCCGCTTCTAAATTGATAGGGGAATTTCGCGCGGTTGTATTTTCTCCAGCTCATTTATCTTTGGTGAAAGAGGGGCCTGTACAGCGTAGGCGGTTTTTGGATTTGGCGCTGAGCCAGTTAAGGCCGCGCTACGCATCACTGCTCAGCCAATATAACCGGGCGCTTGCACAGCGGAATATATTATTGAAAGATATTGCTTACCATTCAGAATTAATGGATACACTTGCTATTTGGGATGAGAGGCTTGCTATGTTGGGCGCTCAAATCATCTATCAAAGGCGTTCTTATGTAGATCGTATGCAGGAAAGCGCGGTTGCTTTCTACCATGGTTTATCCCGCGGCAGGGAAGAACTCAGCCTTGCCTACGCCTCTTCCATAGAAGGCCGGTCAGCAGAAGAGATCGCTTATGAGTTAAGCGAAAAGCTAACGAAAAACCGTGCGGAGGATTTAAAAAATGGCAGTACTTCCGTTGGCCCGCACAGATGATTTGGAGATTTATGTGGATCAATTATCGGCTCGTATCTATGGCTCCCAGGGCCAGCAGCGCTCCTGCGCGCTTTCTATGAAACTCAGTGAGGCGGCGTTAATCCGCGAAATCACAGGGGAACAGCCGGTTGCTTTGCTCGATGACGTCATGAGTGAGCTGGATGCGGGCAGGCAGGATTATATTTTGAATCATATTGAGGGTTGGCAGGTATTTATCACCTGTTGCGAGCCGTCTTCCCTACTCCGTTTGTGTGATGGAAAAACGTTTTCCCTGCATAGCGGATCTTTGGAAGAAACAGCATAAATGAGAACCAAGTATCATTCAAAGAAAAGGGGCGATGGCATTGTATCTGCATTTGGGACAGGATACGGTTGTTACGCTGGATGAAATTATTGGTATTTTTGATTTGGATACGACAACTGTTTCGAAATCGACAAGAAATTATTTGACGAATGCGGAGAAGGCCGGGGATGTGGTCAATGTATCAATGGAGCTTCCCAAATCCTTTATTGTTTGCGCAAGCCATGTCAGGCCAAGCGGCAGGATGATTTATATTTCACAGATTTCTTCCACAACGCTGCTGAAGAGGACAGAGTTTATGGATAAATTGGCAAATATTTGAGAAAGATTTTAGGTTAGGGAATGTCTGAAGCTGATGGATTCGAAAAGGATGCATTCAGCGGAAATTGGAGGGCTTCAGGTTTGGATATACAGGAAAAAAATGAATTTGCCGAACAGGGAAGGGCGCTGACCCAAGAACAGCAGGAAGAGGAGAAGATGGATACGACCGTATCTGAAAAATATGATGCGGATCAAATCCAGGTTCTAGAGGGGCTTGAAGCGGTTCGTAAGCGCCCCGGCATGTATATTGGCTCCACTGGGCCTAAGGGACTGCATCATCTTGTTTATGAAATTGTAGATAACTCAATTGATGAGGCACTCGCCGGCTTTTGTACCCATATTGAAGTGGAAATATTGCCGAATGACATTATCACCGTACGGGATAATGGGCGCGGTATCCCCGTCGGTATCAATGAAAAATCTGGTATCCCGGCAGTAACGCTGGTTCTTACAGTGCTGCACGCGGGCGGTAAATTCGGCGGCAGCGGCTATAAAGTATCCGGCGGCCTGCATGGCGTGGGCTCTTCGGTTGTAAATGCATTGTCAGAATGGATGGAGATTGAGGTTTCCCAAGATGGGCATATCCATTTATCAGCGCTTTGAGCGCGGTAATATTGCATCAAAGCTGACAGTGATCGGAGATACCGATGAAACCGGCACGTTCATTAAGTTTAAAGCAGATCCGGAAATTTTTCTGGAAACGACGGTTTATGAATATGAAGTGCTTCAACGCAGGTTGCGCGAGCAGGCTTTTTTAAACGCAGGGTTATCTATCACCTTAACAGATAGCCGTGATCTGGAAAATATCGTCAGCGAAAAGTTTTGCTATGAGGGCGGAATTTCTTCTTTTGTAGAATATATTAATGAGAGCCGCAAGCTGACGCCGTTGCATGAAAAGCCGATTCATCTTATTACTGTGGCGGGAGATCGTTCGGCAGAAGTCGCTATGATGTATAACGATAGTTATAATGAAACCATTCTTAGCTTTGCCAATAATGTGCATACGATTGATGGCGGAACGCATGAAACAGGTTTCAAAACAGCTTTAACCCGCGTATTCAATGATTATGGCCGAAAATATGGAATTCTCAAGGAAAATGATAAAAATTTATCCGGTGACGACGTGCGTGAAGGTTTGGTAGCCGTGGTCAGCGTGAAATTGACAGATGCACAGTTTGAAGGCCAAACGAAGGGAAAGCTTGGAAATACCGACATGGGTCAGATGGTTTCCCAAATGATCTATGAAAAATTGATGACGTTTTTTGAAGAAAATCCGGCTGTGATCAAGGCGATTTATGCAAAAGCATTGGATGCTGCGCGTGCCCGTGAAGCAGCGCGTCGGGCGCGGGATCTTGCGCGCCGGAAATCTGCTCTGGAGGGAAATTCCCTTCCAGGTAAACTGGCCGACTGCACAGACCGAAATCCAGAGAATACAGAGATTTATATTGTAGAGGGCGATTCGGCAGGCGGCTCCGCGAAAGAAGGCCGTGACCGTACCTTCCAGGCGATTTTACCCCTGTGGGGCAAAATGCTGAATGTTGAAAAATCCCGTCTTGATAAAGTAATCGGCAACGAGAAGCTGATGCCGGTTTGTGACTGCGCTTGGAACCGGCATTGGAGATGAGTTTGATATTACTAAGCTTCGGTATCACAAGGTTGTCATTATGGCGGATGCAGATGTGGACGGCGCACATATTCGCACGCTGATGCTCACCTTTTTCTTCCGATATATGCGCCCCCTGATTGACAGCGGTTATATTTATATCGCCCAACCACCATTATTTAAAGTCAGTAAAGGTAAAAAAGTGAAATATGCCTTTTCTGATGAGGAAAGGGATGAATTTATCGCGGAGTTTGGCGGAAATTGCGATGTTCAGCGCTATAAGGGCTTGGTGAGATGGATCCGCAGCAGCTATGGGAAACCACGATGGATCCGGAGTTTCGCACAATGCTCCGTGTTACCCTGGAGGATGCGATGCAGGCAGATGAAACCTTCTCTATTTTGATGGGGGATAAGGTGGAGCCGCGGCGTGAATTTATCGAAAAAAATGCAAAATATGTTCAGAATCTCGATATCTAAGCAAGTTTTCAATGAAATTGGAGCAAAAATTAAATTTGCTGCAACAAAACCCGGCTGCGGCAGCTCTATAATAAAGGATGGACTTACATGAATTACGAAGATCAAAAGATTATTGATGTAGACCTGAATAAGGAAATGCGCAAATCCTTCTTGGATTATTCGATGTCCGTCATTGTTTCGCGCGCCCTGCCGGATGTTCGGGATGGCCTCAAGCCAGTGCACCGCAGAATCCTTTATACTATGTATGAGAGAAACCTGACTCCGGATAAGCCCTATCACAAGTGTGCCGCAACGGTGGGTGCAGTGCTTGGCGATTATCATCCGCATGGCGATATGTCGGTTTATGACGCGATGGTACGCTTGGCGCAGTCTTTTTCCATGCGCTACATGTTAATAGATGGCCATGGCAATTTTGGCTCTGTGGATGGAGACCCGCCTGCCGCTTACCGTTATACAGAATCACGCATGAGCAAGATGCAATGTCTATGTTGACGGATATTGAAAAGGAAACCGTCGATTACATGCCAAACTATGATGACAGTAGAAAAGAGCCGGTAGTTCTTCCATCCCGGTTCCCCAATCTTTTGGTTAACGGCTCCACTGGCATCGCAGTTGGTATGGCAACAAATATTCCGCCGCACAACTTGCGGGAAGTGATCGACGGCATGTGCTGCTTGATCGACAACCCTGACGCTGGCCTGGAAGAGCTGATGGAGCACATTAAAGGCCCAGATTTTCCGACCGCCGGCATTGTAATGGGCCGTTCGGCATCCGCGCTGCCTATGGAACAGGCAGAGGTAAAATTATTGTGCGCGCCAGGGCGGAGATTCAGGAGACGAAGAACGGCCGTTTTTCAATTGTCGTTTCCGAGCTCCCCTATCAGGTCAATAAGGCGCGCCTGATTGAAAACATTGCGGAACTTGTAAAAGAAAAGCGGATTGAAGGCATATCAGATATTAACGACTATACTTCCCGCGAGGGAATGCATATGGTGGTTGATCTGAAGCGGGATGCTAACCCACAGGTTGTTCTTAACCAGCTCTATACCTTCACGCAAATGCAGACGACCTTCGGTGTTATTATGCTCGCGCTTGTCAATGGAGAGCCGCGGGTTCTAACGCTGAAGGAAGTGCTCCGAAATTATATTGATTTCCAATGTGAAGTGGTCGTTCGGAGGACACGTTATGATCTGCGCAAGGCGCAAGAGCGCGCGCATATTTTGGAGGGCCTTCTGATTGCCCTGGATTTTATCGATGAAGTCATCGAGATTTTGCGCTCCTCAAAAGACCAGCCGGAAGGCCGTGAACGGCTTATGCAGCGCTTTGGCCTTGACGAACCCCAAGCGCAGGCCATTGTGCAAATGCGTCTTGGTCAATTGACTGGCTTGGAGCGCCATAAGATTGAAGAAGAAATGGCGCAGTTGAAAGAAAAAATTGCGGAGTATATGGAGATTCTCTCTTCTGAAACTCGTGTTCTGGAGATCGTAAAAGAAGAAGCGCTTGTTTTGCGCGACAAATACGGGGATGACCGCCGTACAGAAATTGCAAATATAAGTGGAGAAGTGGATATTGAGGATTTGATTCCAGAGGAAACCTGCGTCTTCACCATGACAACGCTTGGCTACATTAAACGTCAGCCGGTGGATACCTATCGAATTCAAAAGCGCGGTGGCCGCGGCGTGATTGGTATGGCGCGGCGCGAGGAAGATGTGGCGGAAACCATGTTTACCTGCTCCACACATGATTATGTGATGTTTTTACTTCTGACGGCCGCACATACCGGTTGAAAGGGTATGAGATCCCGGAGGGAAGCCGCACGAGCAAAGGCATGAATATTGTAAATCTGCTGCCGATTACGCCAGATGTCAAAGTCAATGCGATGATTCGTGTGCCGGAATTTTCTGAGGGGCAGTATCTTTGCATGGTAACGCGGAAGGGGATTATCAAGCGAACGGAGTTGGAAGCCTATCGCAACGTTCGGAAAAACGGCGTGATTGCCATTAGTCTCGATGAAAACGATGAGCTTGCCTGGGTGCATTTAACCAGTGGAGAAGATGATCTTTTGGTTGCAACGAGGAAGGGAATGTCCATCCGCTTCCATGAAACAGATGCACGGCCGCTCGGCAGAACGGCCCGTGGTGTGAAGGCTATTGAGCTTTCAGAGAGCGACGAAGTAGTAGGAATGGCAGTGCTCAAAGAGGATGGTACAGTTTTGACTGTAAGTGAGACAGGATATGGCCGCCGCAGCGAGGTGACAGATTACCGACTTCAATCCCGTGCCGGAAAAGGTACGATCAACTATCATACCGAAAAATACGGGGATGTGGCCGCGGTGCGTTTAATCCGGGAGGAAGAAGACGTTATTCTGATCTCCTCAGATGGTATTATCATTCGCATTCCAACAGATGAAATTCGCCTTTGTGCCCGCCCTTCAAAAGGTGTGCGCGTGATGCGTGTGAATGAAGGGGAAAAAGTGGTCACACTCACAAGCGCAGATCATGATGAAGGGGAAGAGCAAAATTCAGGCGCAGAGGGCGCAGAGATAGAAGAGCAAGCGGATCAAGTGGAAGCAGAACCTGATGAGGCGTAAAAGCGCCGAACGGTTGACGTTGGAATGGCAGCTATTTGATTGCGATTTTGCGGCGTTTGCATAGGAAACCCCGTTTTTATTGGAAATATCCGGTGAATCCTTGCAGAATTCACCGGATTTCGGTATAATGAATGCTATTCATTCCGTTTTTAGATAGGAAACAGAATAAGGGAGTGGAACGCACGTGAAAGACGATCAGAAAATGAAGCATAAAAAATATAAACAACAAACAACGCATCAAGAACAACCCGATCAAATGTCCCCCAGCAATCAGTCGGATTGGATGCAGCCGGCAGATCAAAATCCTGCAACGGGGAAATCCTTTTGGAAGGATCGCTTTATACCATTTTGGATGAAAAACAAAAAACGCAATTTAAAAATTTTGATCAGCGTTTTTGCCATCTTGATCGTGGCCGTGGTAGTAGTCGCTTTACTGTATGTTAATAATTTACTGAACTTGATAGGTCCAGAAGATCCAAACAATCCAAATAACGGCGTTGAGGATCAAATTTATGATGAGAAGGATTTCGCGGAAATCGACGGTATTAAGGATGCGAATTCCCTGAAAGATCTCGTGAAAAAATGGGCGACCAATGGTGGTGAAAAATATTCGAGCCGTAATGTCATCAATGTGCTTTTGATCGGGCAGGATGACGGGCGTTCTGATTCAATGATCTTGGCCTCTATTAATAAAAAGACAGATCAAATCACGCTTGCCTCTTTCTTTCGGGATAGTTATTCTTATATTAACTATAACGGGGAAGATCGCTATACGAAAATGAATGCCGCTTATGCCTGGGGTGGGCCCGAGCTATTAATTGAAACGCTGGAAAATAACTTCAAAGGTTGAAATTGATTATTATGTGACAGTGAATTTTGAAACTTTTCAAAAGCGATCGATGCGATCGGCGGCGTTTATGTAGACGTTCAACCTTATGAATCAGAGTATATTCGCAGGACAAGCCGGTTTAAAAATTTCCCAGTAGGGGAACATGTGCTTCTCAATGGAGATGAGGCGTTGGTTTTCAGCCGGATCCGAAAGAGCGACGCCGATAGCGATATCAGCCGCACACGCCGGCAGCGCCAAGTGATCACCGCTCTGATTCAGCAATCCAAGAGCGCCTCTCTTGGCCAATTGAATAGCTTGGCGAATAAAATTTTACCATATGTAAATACGAATATACCCAAATCGACAATTCTCTCATATGGTACGCAGGCAATTCTACAGGGATGGATGAATTATCCGATCAATCAGATTACGGTGCCAAGTGAAGAATATCGACAGGGTCAGTATATCAATGGCGTTTCCTTTATTATTGTTGACTATCAGGCTGCGGCCCGTGAGCTCCAGATGGCATTGTATGGAAATAGCAATATTCCAGACGGCAATCATGTTTCGCCTTTTGATTTGGATTTGAGCTCCTCCAGCAGTTCGGGATCCAATTCCAACAAAGGGAATAATGGTTCCTCCTCTAACTATGTGGAGCCCACCTCCAATCAACAGCAGCAAGAAACAACAGATTTCTATAACCAGGAGACAACGGGTGAGGAGGATGAAAGCAATATCACCCAGCCGGTAACGAGTGAGCCCTCGACGTCAACGGAGGAGAACACAAGCACAAATGAGGGAAATGAGCCTTTCCACACGCAAGAGAACATGACAAAAGAAAGCCGGCCTCAATTTAGCTTTTGAAACAATTCATTGTATAAAAAAACGTTTCGTTCTTGTTTGGAGCGAATTCTCTTTCTTTGGTGATTAAAATTAGAAAAGCCAATTCTATCGTCTCTAAAAGGATAAAAAATGCTGCTGGGATGTATATATTTGCATCCCAGCAGTATTTTTTAATGCTTGCAATCGCAGAAAAAGCCAGATGCCGCGGCATATTTGCCTGCGGCACTTGGTATTCCCTCTTATTTTAGTTTTCGTGCAAGATTATAGGCTCCATGCGTTGCCTGTGCGATGCGGCCAATTTGCTTTGCATCCCCAATCAGGAATGCTCGTTCAAAGCAATCTTTGATTTCCTCATAAAGCGCGTTATCACTGCGAACCCCCACGGACATCACAACCTGCTCGGCTGGCTTTTCAATTTGCGTTCCCCCAGCCGCAGGCTCCAGAGTATGGTGTTTTTGCCTACGCTTGCAAGCTTCCAACCAGTGTAGAAATTCAACGTTAAGCGCTTTCAGGCGAGGGAGGATATCTCCGTATGCTGGTGATAGGTGCCGGGCGCAATCTGATCTGCCATTTCTATAATTGTTACTTGATTGCCTTGCTCTGCGAGCAGATCAGCTGTTTCCAGGCCGGTCATGCCGGAGCCGATCACTGCAATCTGTTTTCCTTCCAGTTTTACGCTGCCATTGAGAACCTCTGTTACGGTGCAGACATGCGGCTGATCCGCACCGGGAATACGGGGATGAATGGCATCCCCGCCGGTTGCAATGATCACTGCATAGGGGTTGAGCTCTTTGAGCATTGCGGAGTTTGCTTTTGTATTCAAGCGGATTTCCGCGCCGGCTCTGCGTGCCGCCCGTTCTAGATCCTCAAAGCACCAATCGATTTTTTCCTTCCGCGGCGGCTTATCTGCTAACTGAAGCTGACCGCCTACAAAGGCCTCCTTTTCCAAAACAATGGGTTGGAAGCCTCGTTTCCCCAACACCTCCGCGGCAGTTAGACCTGCCGGACCCGCGCCGACGATTGCCACGATACGACCATCGCCATCTTTCTTTGGCTCCTTGGGGATGCCAACCTCCCGACAAGTGCGAGGGTTCACGGCGCATTGACCAGGCCGATTCCGCACAGCGCCATCCAGCATGCTTTCAAAGCACCATAAGCAGCAGATACAGCGACGGATTTCTTCCGGTCGGCCGGCTTTTGCCTTATTGGCCCAATCCGGATCAGCCAGCAGGGGGCGCCCAAGGCTGATAAAATCCTGAATTCCCTCTTTCAACTGCTGCTCTGCTTGTTCCGGGGAACGGATCAAATTAGCGGCAAGAACAGGGATGGATACGTTTTGTTTCACTGTTTTGGCAAGATAGCTGCGCCATCCGGTTTGAAAACTAGTCGGCTCCAGCCAGTAATTCATGGTTTCATAGGTAGCGCTAGAAACGTCGATTGCATCAATTCCACATTCCTCAAGCCGCTTGGCAATTCGGATTCCTTCATCCAGCGTGATGCCTTCGTCTGCCGGATCACCAATTTCCCGATAGAATTCATCTACAGAAATGCGGGCGATAATTGGAAAATCAGCGCCGCATTGGCGGCGAATTTCGGCAATGATCTCTGTGATAAAACGCATCCGGTTATCAAAAGAGCCGCCGTATTCATCTGTTCTGCGGTTGGTGTAAGGCTTAAAAACTCCTGGATTAAATAGCCATGCGCTCCGTGCAGCTCTACGCCATCTGCACCGGCGAGCTGAACCCGCTTCGCTGCGGCGCCGAATTCGCGGACAAGCTCTTTGATCTCCGCTGTCTTTAGCGCTCGTGTTTTTGCTTTTGCAACCGGCAGGGCACAGGGGGAGGGCGCTACAACTGGAGGCAGTAGGCCTGTCTTTTCCACCATATCTGCATGCTGCGCAACTTAAAGAAAATATCCCAATAGCCATGCCAATGGCGGCCTATTGCCTCGCTTAGACGCCATGTTCCTACCAAAAGAGAGAGGTTCTGCGGCCGGGATGGTGCAGCTGACAAAAAACTTTGGCGCCGTGGCGATGGATTCGTTTCACCATTTTAGCAAAGGGCTCAATGTGTCGATCTTGCTCATTGCAAGCTGGCGGGGGCAAGCGGTCCATGCTTTTCATCAACACGTGTGGCCTCTGTGATGATAAGCCCACGCCGCCTTGGCGCGCCT